>Ga0335084_10005826_pt1 | contig 12222 bp, 9 predicted proteins | sample Lox_Sample_44_FD_206721 | JGI IMG/M metagenome (GOLD analysis project Ga0335084, IMG submission 206721) | Soil microbial communities from Loxahatchee National Wildlife Refuge, Florida, United States - Lox_Sample_4.4 | ecosystem: Environmental > Terrestrial > Soil > Wetlands | place: USA: Florida...
GATGATCGGCCCGAAGAAGTACCACCAAAGTTGAACAGCGCTTCCGAGGCCGGAGAGAGTGACGGGTTCGACGCGATAGCCAAGATCGCAAAGGTGCTGAGTGGCGTGGCGGATCGAGAGAAGCGTTTCGGCCGTCGGGCGACCGAGTTCCGGATTCTCGAGGATGCCGATTCGAATGCCGCGAAGTTGGCTGAGGTCGACACCGTGGACCGGAATGGGCGCCGAGAGGGCGTCGCCGGGATCCGGGCCCGTCATCACTTCGAAAAGCAGTCGTAGATCGCTGACCGAGCGAGCCATTGGTCCGACAACACCAAGCCAACTGAGCGGGCCAGCACCCGGCGGGAAATGGCCGGTAACGGGAATGCGCCCAGGAGTGGGCTTGAGGCCACAAATACCAGTGAAATGGGCTGGCGCGCGTATCGAGCCGCCTCCATCGCTGCCGACTCCTCCCATAGAGCAGCCCGCGGCAATGGCGGCAGCTTCGCCACCGCTCGACCCGCCCGCAGAGCATTCGAGATTCCAGGGATTTGATGTCCTGCCGGTGACGCGATTGTCCGTTTCGTAGGACATGAGAAATTCGGGCGTGTTGGTGTTGCCGAGCAAAATCGCGCCGGCGGCTTCCAGGCGGGTTACGAGCGGTGCATCCGCATTGGGGACGTAATCTTTGCGCAGAAGCGATCCAGTGGGGCACGGCCAGCCTGCAACGTCGATGCAGGATTTGACGGTAAGGGGGATCCCAGAGAGGGGGAGGGGGGCATCCCCCCGGGCGAAGGCGGATTCCAAATGGCGTGCTCGTGCGAGTGCGGATTCAGGGTCGAAATGAACAAAGGCGTTCAGTTTCGGCTGCAGATTCTGGACTCGATCGATGTGCACGGCGACAACCTCAACCGGCGAGATTTTCCGTTCACGGTACAGCTTAGTAATGAAGGAGATTCCTTCGAAATAGAGTTCGGCCATAGAAACGAGTACAGCATAGAAGGATGTTGCGACAAACCGGCGATTGGATCAATCCATACTGGCAGTAAAAACCTGACGTGCTTGAGTGTCGGTGAGTTCGGAATACCACACGGCGGACCCATCAGGTGAGGCGGCGAGCCAGAAGGAAGCCTTCTCCAGTGTAGCGAGCATGCGAACGCTCCGCGAAGCGAAGTCCAGATACTGCAGCTGGGAAGCGGTCGTGTTGTACTCGCTTAACAGAAGAATGCCGGAATTGGTGACGGCCCAGCTGGCCCAGGTGGTCGGATGCACAAGTGAGACACGGGCTTCTTCTCCGCCGTTTGCGGGAACCTGCCAGATCTCAGGGTTCTGGTAGCGGTGTTTGGCGTAGTAAAGCGTTTGCCCATCCGCCGACTCGAAGGCGGAAAATCCACCGTGTCGCGTGAGCTGGACGGGCTCGCCGCCGGCGAGGGGGACCTTCCAGACCTGTTCAGCCTCGTGCGGTCCGCCGCGATTTGAGGCGAAGTAGATGAACCTTCCGTCGCGCGACCAACTGGGCACGGAATTGTTGGCGTCGTCCTGCACAACAGGCCGCACCGTGCCGTCCTCCGCAGAAACGACGTAGATTGCAGAGTGTCCGAAGCGGCCGTCGGAATCAAATGCGATCCAGCGACTGTCCGGCGACCAACGGGGCGTGCCCGCGCTGGCCAGATCGGTCAACTTGCGCGGAGACGAGCCGTCGATGTTGCTGATCCAGATTTCCATGCTATTGGTCTGACCGGCCATGAAGACAAGTCTCTTTCCGTCGGGCGAAGGCTGAGGGCCGGCTATGGCGTCCCAGCCGGTGATGACGCGCGAGGGGGCCCCGGGGGAGGGGGAGCCGGGGTGGCGCAGATCGACGCGCAGGATAGACGGCTGGCGCGAGGGGGATTGCTCTTCCGGGAACAACCCGAGAGCTTGGCCAGCTTGCTGGATATGGAGCAGGAAAGTGTTACTCGAGCGGGCGGGAGTAAGGACAGTTTTCTGAGTCTGCCCGGCCCTTTCAGCAGGCAAGAGCACCGGCACGCGCTGCGAGGATGGGAGGGCTTCCTCATTGCGGTGTTCTTCGCGCGAGGCGGGGAGGGCCGTATTTTCAGGCACTTGCGGGACGTAGTGAATCGTTACGCCGCCACCCGGAGCAGTTTCGGCCGTCCGTTTCCGAAGGTTTTCCATGTCCGTGCCGACATGGTTTTCCGCATCTTGCTTGAGGCGGAGTTCCGATTCCTCAGCAGACGGGGATGCCGGGAACCAGCGCGCCCAATAGAAGCCGGCGGCACCGACGGCGATGAGAGCGAGGGGAGCGGCGAGAGCGAGAAGACGAACCAAGGAAGTTCGCGCGGCCGGCGGGGAAATTTCGAATGCGGGAGGGGAGAAGGGTGGTGCGCAGACGGAAGAAAGAGGAGGGGGTGGGGCGGGGATTTCGACGGAGAGCGCGGATGGGTGCTCGGCTGGTGCGACGATTCTGGTCTCATGTGCCACTTCATCGACCTTGGCAATGAACCGATAGCCGCGGCGAGGCAGGGTCTCGATATATCGAGGTTGTTCGGGAGAGTCGCAGAGCGCCTCACGCAATTTGTTCACGGCGGCGTTGAGGCCATGGTTGAAATCCACAAAGGTGTCGGCCGCCCAGATACGCTTTCGCAACTCTTCTCGTGTGACAAGGCGGCCTGGTTCTTCAAGCAAAGCTAATAGAATCTGAAAAGGCTGGCCGCCCAAGCGGACGCGCAGGCCGTGGCGCCAGAGTTCCAAGGTGACCAAATCGGCTTGGAAAGGACCGAATTTGACCCGACGTTGGTTGAGGTTGGTCATTTCGAGGATCCAATTGTACCAACTGAATAGACGGAGGAAGGCCTCAGATTGTTTCGTCGACACCCGCAAAAATATTGGAATCAGTAGCTTACTCGATGACCATAAATTGACTGGAATCCGACTCAAAATGCATGGAGGTAGCGGCGCCAATCCGTCTTCCTGAACGCGAAGGCACAAACCCAGACCAAAGGATCCTTCGCCAGGAGGCGGTTATGACGAGCAGACGGAGTTCCTTTACACGCGGTGGTCTCGGATGGATTGTTTTGGCGGGAGCGATGGTCCTCGCGCCGGCGAGTGGCCGGGCACAACAGTTTGTGGCATCCAGACCCTCAGCGATCGACGAGAACCGGGCGGGAATCGAGACAGCGCTCGTGCTGGGGCCTGGAAAGAGTTTGAAGGATGCGCGCAAGTGGTTCGAAAGGGCCGCGGTTCAAGGCTATGCGCCAGCGCAGGTGAACTTGGCGATCTTTTATATCAACGGGTGGGGAGGAGGGAGCCCCAACTACGGTTCAGCGCTGTACTGGCTGAAATCGGCAGCACAGCAAGGGCAACCGAGGGCGTATACAAACCTCGGAATACTGTACTTAAACGGGTGGGGAGTCGCAAAGGACTACAGCGAAGCGATGAAGGATTTCCGATTTGCAGCCGAGCATGGAGAAATGGGAGCGATGGTGAACGTCGGGTACATGACGGAAAAGGGGATGGGAACAGCGGTGGACCAGGCCGGAGCGGCGGAGTGGTACCGACGCGCGGCGGAGCAGGGCGACGGCCTGGGGCAAAACAACTTGGCGGACTCGTATCTGAGGGGGATTGGCGTAGCGCAGAATGACGAACTGGCGGCGCTTTGGTTTCAGAGGGCTGCGGACCAGGGGCAGACCGCGGCGCGGATCAAACTTGGCTATCTGTATATGGTTGGCCGCGGTTTGAAGAAGGACCCTGCGGCGGCGTACAGCTTGATCCTGGCAGCATCGCTGGGCGGGGACCATCGGGGGGATGAGTATCTTCCGTCGCTGCGCGAGCAGTTGACGGCGGAGCAAGTCGAACAGGCAACGAGGCGAGCGCAGGAACTGCAAGCGCGGGCGAGCAGACCGATAACGGAGACCGCGTTCGTGCAGTAGGGATCAAGTCCAACCGTTATTTGGAGTTGGGGCGAAGACATGGCGCCCACGACAAAAACGGTTGACGATCTTCCGGGCAGCCAAGACAATCGATAGGGCTGGTCAACGCAGGCCAGCCCCGCGTCCGGAAAGAACTCTCCTTGATGGGATTCAGACAAACCGTGTCCAGACAATCGATTCGTGTTGCCGTTGGGGTAGTGGCGACGACGGCAGTTTTGGGATTGATTTCTTTCCACATCCACGCAAGAGCCGCAGGCGGAACCAGGAGGGCTGGCCCGGCAGAAGTGGCGAAAGCATCCGCGGAGGCATTGCGGTTGAACACTCTGGGCGTGGCGCACATGAACCAGGGGAAGTCCGCGGACGCCGAAAAGTTATTCGAACAGGCGCTGGCGGTGGATCCCAAATTCGGGGGAGCACGGTTGAATCTGGGGATTGCCTCATTGGCCCAGCAGAAGCTCGAGCACGCGCGGGCCGCCCTAGAACAGGCGACGAAAGAACTGCCTAACGATCCGTATGCCTGGTACAACCTGGGCCTGGCATACAAGGACTCGGCAGAGCCGGAAAAGGCGATTGAGGCATTCCGGCAAGTGGAAAAGATCGTTCCGGATGAACCGGACGCGTACTACTTCGAAGGATTTCTGCTCTCGCAATTGCAGAAATATGACGAGGCAATCCCGGCGTTCAAGAAAGCGCTGGAGATTGCGCCGTATCATGCCTCGGCGCAATTTGGCCTGGCGCGGGCGTACCAGCGGAAAGGCGACACGGAAGCGGCACGCGCCGGGATGAAGCATTTCCAGAAGTTGACGTCGGAACATTTGGGGACGCCGTTCGGAGCGGGATACGGAGACCAGGGCAAGTTCTCGCTGGCGGAATTTTTCCGCGGGGCGGAAACGACGGCGCCAGCGGAGATCTCGGTGCGTTACGGGCAGGATTCCAAACTGGCGGCGGGTGCCGAAGATGCCGGGCCGAGCCGCGGAGCGTGTTTTCTGGATTTCGACAACGACGGGAAGCCGGATGTGTTTGTGGTGGGGGCAAGCGAAGGAAAGAGCCGGCTGCTGCGGAATGTGGGCGACGGCAAGTTCGAGGATGTGACATCCAAGGCGGGCCTAACGGGGATGGGCGGGGGATTGGGATGCGCTGCGGGGGACTTCGACAACGACGGATTCACAGACCTTGCGGTGTGCGAAGCGGGAGGAGTGCGGCTATTCCACAACGAAGGCGGCGGACGATTCGTTGATGTGACCGAGAAGGCCGGATTGAAGAGAGAGAAGGGGTGCGTTGCGCCGCTGTTTGTGGACTATGACCACGACGGGGACCTGGACTTGTATTTGACAGTTTCGCCGGGCGAAAAGCGAAAGAACAACCTATGGCGGAACAACGGGAATTCAACATTCACGGATGTTTCGGCGGAGTCAGGGCTGGGCGTTGATGGCACGGGAGGAGGTGTGGCGGTCACGGACTTCAACAACGACCGAGCCATCGATTTCGTGCTCGCGGGTGGCGCGGACGGAGGGGCAATCTACCTGAATCCGCGAGAAGGGAAGTTCACGGCACTGCCGGTGATCGATTTTGCGAAAGAGAAGCTGCCACCGGCGGTGGGCGTCACCGTTCTGGATTTCGACAAGGATGGATGGATGGACCTGGCGTTCACGCATTCTGGCGCGCCAGGGATCACGTTGTGGAGAAATGTGCAGGGGAAGAGGCTGGAGCGGGTGAGCCTGCCGGATGTTGGATGGAAACAGGGCTGGGGGATCGCGTGGCTCGATTACGACAATGACGGCTGGTTGGATCTGGCGGCAGTGGGGGAAGGGGTGAAAGGAGGCGAGATCCGGCTGCTGCGGAATCGAGGAGACGCCGGATGGTCGGATGTGACGAAGCAGGCGCAGCTGGACGGAGTGAAGTTGACGCAGCCGCGGACACTGACGGTAGTGGATGTGAGGGGGAATGGGAGTCCAGACGTGCTGGTGACTCAAGCGGATGGTGCGCCGGTCATGCTCGAGAACATCGGCGCGAACAAGCACCATTGGCTGCAGGTGGATCTGAAGGCGCTGAACGACAACAAGAGCGGAGTGGGGACGAAGTTGGAATTTTATGCAGGTGCGCTGTACCAGAAATTCGAACTGACGGGATCTTCCGGATACTTAAGCCAGAGTTCGGTACCGTTGCTGGTGGGATTGGGCGATCAGAAAGTCGCGGATGCGGTGCGGATGTTGTGGCCTACGGGAGTACCGCAAGACGAAGTCGACCTTGCCGCCAACAAGGCGCAATCGATCGCAGAGTTGGACCGGCGAGGGAGTTCGTGTCCCATCCTATTCAGCTGGAACGGGAGAGAGTACGAATTCATTGCGGACATGATCGGTCCGGCGGTGGTGGGGCATTGGATTGCACCCGGAGAGCGGGACGTGCCGGATCCGGACGAGTATCTGAAAGTGCCGGCGAAGAGCGTGCGGACGAAGGGCGGTTTGTTGAGCTTCCGGTTCCTGGAGCCGATGGAAGAGACGGTGTATCTGGACAAGGTGAAACTGCTGGCAGTGGATCATCCGGCGAAGTTCGAAGTGAATCCAAACGAGCGGTTCGTGGCGAATCCGCCGTTCCCTGAATTCCGCGTGATTGCTTCGCAGGATACGCGAGTGCCCGCGGGAGCGTGGGATGACAAGGGGCGGAACGTGCTGGCGCTCCTGGAGAAGCACGACCGGAAGTACGTGACGGACTTTGCGGAGGAGCGATTCACGGGATTTGCGAAGCTGCATTGGGTGGAACTGGATTTAGGGCCATGGGATGAGACGAAGCCACTGCGGTTGCTGTTGGACGGCTACACGGACTACTTCACGGCAACGTCGATGTACGCCGCAGATCAAGCAGGCGTCAAAGTGATTGCGCCGTATGTGGAGGCGGAAGACGCGCAGGGGAAATGGGTGCGGGTCATAGACGACGTGGGTTTCCCGGCAGGGCTGGCGAGGATGATGGTGGCGGACCTGAGCGGGAAGATTCCCGGGGGGACGAAGCGAATTCGCATCGTGACGAACCTGAAAATCTACTGGGATGAAATTCGAATCGATCAAACGCCGGAAACGCAGGAAGTGCGGGTCAACGAGGTGCCTCTGGCGTCGGCGGAGCTAGCATTCCTGGGATATCCGCAGGAGATCCGGTTGAAGCCGGCGAGCGATACGACCTATTCGTATTCACGGCGGAGCAAGACGGGTCCGTATGCCCGAGCGGCGGGGAACTACACACGGTACGGCGACGTAAAGACCTTATTGACGAAGGTGGACGACAAGTTCACGGTGTTCAGCTCGGGAGAGGGCGTGAAACTGGAGTTTGATCCGGCGCGATTGCCGGCGCTGCCGAGAGGATGGGTGCGCGACTACTTTTTCTACGCGGATGGGTTCGAGAAAGACATGGATTTCTACGCGGCGCACGCGTTTACGGTGGAGCCGCTGCCGCATCACGGGCCACTGGCATATCCGTATCCGGAAGGGAAGGAGTACCCGCTGGATGCGGAACACCTGGGATATCAGCTGGAATACAATACGCGGTCGCGCTCGGATCGCCTGCCGGAGAATTTGCGTTACGAGTATCCGGCGCGAAAGTGAGGTAGAGCATGGGGGGAAGAGGCACCTCGACGATTCGCGACGTGGCGCGGGAAAGCGGATACTCAGCTTCAACGGTCTCGATCGTGTTGAACAGTGCCCCGTTGTCGCGATACATCCCGGAAGAAACGAAGTCGCGAATTCAAACGGCAGCGAGAAGGCTAGGCTACCGGCCGAACCCGCTGGCGCGATCGCTGCGAAGCCAAAGGTCGAACATCGTGGGAGTGATGGTGTTCGACATTACGGACCCGTTCTGCACGCCGATCCTACGCGGACTGGAGAATGCGCTGTACCAGGCGAGTTATCTTTCGCTGCTGGCCGACGCGCATAACGAACCACACCGCTTCGAACGCTACCTGGAGATGCTACTGGACCGGCGCGTCGAGGGACTGATCATCGTGGCGAACTGGCTGGTGACGGACATCAAGGTACTGGCGGACCTGACGGCAAGACAGGTGCCGGCTGTAATTGCGGGACGGTCGCAGGAGATTGAATCGGTTTCCACGGTTTCGGTGGACAACGAGGCGGGAGCAGCGATGGCGCTCGAACATTTGTACCGGCTGGGCCACCGAGAGATCGCGTTTCTGCGCGGGCCGAAAGTACTGGCGAGCAGCGGGCAGCGTTGGAAGGGAGTTCGCGCGTTTGCCGCGTCCGCCGGATTGAAGCTGGATTCGAAGCGGATCGCGGAGGTGCCGGAGTCGCTGGATCCGAACTCGAGCTTCGAAGCGGGAGTGCAGTTGACGACGGAACTGCTGCGGAACGGAAAAGCATTCACGGCGCTGATGGCTTACGACGACATGACGGCGCTCGGAGCGCTGCGTGCATTAAAGCAGAAAGGACTGCGTGTGCCGGAAGATTGCTCGGTGATCGGATTTGACGATGTGGCGCAGGCGGGGCTGTCCGTGCCTTCGTTGACGACGGTGCGCCAGCCGATGGAAGCGATGGGGTCGATGAGCGTGGGGATCATGCTCGACGCGATCAAAGCGGTGGACCAAAAGAGAGAGGCGCCGGTGGTGCGGCGGAAGATTCCAGCCGAGTTGGTGTTGCGGGAATCGACGGGCGGACAAGTAGACCGGGACGCTAAGCGCTGACGCTGACCCAAGCCCGTTTCTGTGCGCTCTCGGCGATGGCTTCGCAGAGCACGAGTTCGTCGTGTCCGGTTTCGAAAGTCGGGAAAGTGCGCGGAGCTTTGAGGTTGCCGTTGGACAGATAGGCGTAAAAATCCTTAAACAACTGGAAGAAGGTGTCGGGATAGCCTTCGGGATGTCCCGCGGGGTAGGCGGCGTAGTCGCGCGATTCCGGGGTTTGCAGCCCTGGACCCTTGGGAAGCAGTTCGCACGGACGGTCGCGACGACCAATCCAGAGATTGTTGGGGGATTCGGAATCGAAGACGAGCGAGCCTTCGGTGCCGTCGACTTCGAACCAAAGGCGAGCTTTGCGCCCCGGACTGACCTGGGAGACGGTCATCACGCCCCGCGCTTCATTCTCAAAGTGAAGGAGAACGGAGGCGTAGTCATCGGTCGTGATCATGATTTCTTCCGTGTCGCCGGAACCGGCTTTCTGAAAGGTTTCGACAGGGCCCTTGGGACGAAGGCGGGAGGGCAAAACGGTGTGAAGATCAGCACAGAGATCGGAGACCTTGGAATCGGTAAGGAACATGGAAAGGTCGAGCCAATGCGTGCCAATGTCGGAGACGGCGCGAAGTTCGCCACCGAGCTTCGCTTCGAGTCGCCAGTTCCAGTCGGTGGGGAAGAGCAGCCAGTCCTGAAGAAAACTGCCGTGAATGAGTTTGACCTGACCGATGGCACCTTTGCGGATGAGAGAGCGAGCTTCCTGGCAGAGCGGATAGTAACGGAGGTTGTAGGCAACACAGCCGACGCGCCCAGTTTCCTTCAACAGAGAAACGAGAGCAGCGGACTCGCGAGAATCGAGAGCGAGGGGCTTTTCGCAGAGAACGTGTTTGCCGGCGCGAAGGAGTTCGCTGGTTTCCTGGAAGTGGAGGTGGTTGGGAGTGCAGAGATGAACGACGTGGACGGAAGGATCCGCGGCGAGCTCAGTGAGAGACTTATAGGCGCGCGGCAGTCCGAGGGAGTTCGCGGCAGTCTCAGCGCGCTCCGGCGTGCTTCCGAGGATGCCAGCGACGTGGACTCCCAGGCGGCGAAGAGCATCGAGGTGAGCACGGCCGACGAAACCGAGGCCAACAATGGCAGCATTCATGTGAGAGCGGGCTCCTAAGGTTCGAAGGATGCGATAGGGAACATTCTAAGAGCAGAGACGAGCAGCGGGAAAAGAATTTTGCGCGCGGCTATTTATTTTGGACGCGGAACGCTTCGTCGGGGTCGAGGCGGCACCGGGCGAGGAACTGGTCGCGAGTCAGGGAGCCATCGGCGTAGGAGTGGATATCGGCGAGAGTGGCGCCGGCGATGCCACCATCGGCCGCGTCGAAGATGACGACTACACCTTCGGGTTTGGAGCTGGCCTCGGAGACTTCTATTGAGGCCTGCTGAAAAAGAGCGAGAGTGAAGTTGAGGCGCGCGGCAGGACCGGTTTCCCGCGGATCCGGCGATACGGGCTGAACCGTGTAGATCTTTACGGCCTTGCCTTTAAGAGGAGCCCAATCGCCGGGGAACAAGCTGGATTCCTGGTGATCGATCCGGAAGCCTTTGAACCTGGCATCAAGCGCAGCGTCAGTTGGCAGTGTCTTGGCAACGAGACGCTCCGGGAGGAGCACCGCCCCTTCCTGGATATAACCGCGAGCGTCGCCCGAGATTTCGATGTGGACCCAGCCGTCGGCGGCATCGAGAAATTCGAACTCGTCGTTCGCGGCGGCGTGGAACAGAAGGCGAGCGTTGTCGGAGGGTTTCGAATAAATGGGCACAGACGATTTCACTGTGACGAGAGACTGCGGGTGGGCCTGATTGCGCTGAATTTCGCGAAGGTTCTGCAGTTCGGAGCTGAGTTGCTGGACGCGGCGTTCTTCGATGATGCGTTTGTTGCGGATTTCGGCGACTTCATTGGGAGTTTTGGCGATGGGAGAAGCGGAGGGACCAGAGATGGCGCCGCCGGCAGTGCCGGAGAGATCGAGCTTGGCATGTGGCATTTCGACGGGAGATGCGGAGGAGGCGGGCGGGTGGACGGGCCTGCCGGCGAGTTTTTCCTGAAGGCGATCGAGCAGGTCGAGCTCAAGCCGGCCATTCGAAGGGAGAACTTCGTAGCCGGATTTGGCGACATCACGATCGGCATACCACGCCGTAATTTTCGCGGAGAGACGAACGACGGTAGCGCCCTGGTCAGCGGGGAGGAGTTCGATGGAGAACTGGTAGAAGCCGCGCTCGTAACGGTCGAGAGGTTTGGAGCCGGAGGCGACGAAGCCTTCGAGAATCGGCAACTTCTGGCCGGAATAGGCTTGAAGAGACTTGAGAGACTCCTCGATCTGTGGGCGGGGCTGAGCGAAGCTGCGCGCGTAAGGAATCGTCTGTGCGCGCGAAGGAGTGAAAATCGCGAGGGTAAGCAAGATCGAGAAGAAGGGACGCAGGGGAGCGAGCGGGGTCACGGGAGCTGCTCCAGTTGATCGACGGGCAGCCAGCCGCGCTGACCTTCGGGAGTTTCGACGCCAAGCCAGTTCGGCGTGACGATGAGGATAACGACGTCGGTGTATGCAGCGAGAGTCTTGAGATTGGCAGCGGAGTGGAATGGGGCGGCTTTGAGATCGGCGCCGGGAGGTTTGATGCGACGCTCGAGTACGTGACGAAGAGCGACGATTTGCTGCTCGAGATCGTTGACGTTGGCTTGGGCCTTCTCGAGGCGGGTAGATTCGTCTTCACGCTGACGAAGGTAGCTCTGGCGGACGATTTCGGCACTCTGGGCGCGTCGGCGGGCGTCGGCGGCATCCATTTCTGCTTGCAGGAGGGAGTCGAGAGCGTCCTTGATCTCCTGCATTTCCGCTTTTTCGACGTTGCCGTCGGAAGGATGGACGGATTTGTGCGAATTTTCGACGTAGACCGCGTCGATGCGAACGCGAGTGCGGTTATCGTCGACGTGGGAGAGGACGTAACGGACACCGATGGTGCCTTGATCGGCGGATGCGAGGAAATGGCGGGGCGCGACGGCGTCCTTACGGATTTTGAAATAGACCTCACCGGAGCCGCGCCAGGGTTCGAAGAGGTTTGAAGACGGGACCGCTTCAGCGCCGGTAAGGATGGGCTCCTTGTCGAAGACGAGAGTACCGTGAATGATGTGATCGTCTTGCGCAGCGACGACCGCTTGGCGGACGTCGGCGATGGGAGCGGAGAATTCGCGGGTGATGCCGGGAGTGGTCAAAGGCTTCTGCGGCGAAGCTTGGAGAAGGCCAGGGAATGGGAGCAGCGGAAGCAGCAGGAATATGAGCCCGCGCGAAATTCGAAGAGAAGCGCGAAAATGTTCCGAAGAAATCATGGGCGAAGCCTCTGATTTACGCGAAGAGGGAGCCGCTGTCAAATTCGAATGACAGGGAAGAATTTGGGGCCGCGGCGGTACCATGACCGACGAAGGAAGAATTTTTCAAATTTGTAAAAGAAAAGTCTTGCGTTCTTCGTTGCAGGCGGAGTAGCATCCGCGACGGTTCAGGGACTGGGACGCCCGGCTGACCCTTTTGACGGAGGGGCAAGGCGGGAAGTACTGGTGAGCGCGGTAGAGCGGCCGATCGATAGTCTGTTTGCTCTTTGGGGGAGCTAACGGGCGCCTGCTGAGCT
>Ga0335084_10005827_pt1 | contig 12219 bp, 8 predicted proteins | sample Lox_Sample_44_FD_206721 | JGI IMG/M metagenome (GOLD analysis project Ga0335084, IMG submission 206721) | Soil microbial communities from Loxahatchee National Wildlife Refuge, Florida, United States - Lox_Sample_4.4 | ecosystem: Environmental > Terrestrial > Soil > Wetlands | place: USA: Florida...
CGGCATCGCCTACCTCTTCATCTCGCACAACCTGCAGGTCGTCCGGCACATCGCGGATGCGGTGCTCGTCATGTACCTGGGCAAGATCGTCGAAGAGGGACCGAAGGGCGCCATCTTCGCGCGACCGGCCCATCCCTATACCCGTGCGCTGCTGGCGAGCACGCCTTCGCTGGGGGGGCAGGGCGCGCCGCGCCGCCAGCGCATCGTGCTCAAGGGCGAGCTGCCGTCGCCGCTCGCTCCCCCTGCGGGATGCGCCTTTCACACCCGGTGCCCGCACGCAGTGGAGCGTTGCCGGAGCGAGGTTCCCGCCCTCGAGGCGCTTCGAGACGTCCGCGTGGCCTGCCATCGCGCTGCGGAGCTCAACTGAGGTGCCTCGTCGAGTCACCGCGCGTTGACGCTCGGGTGCGCTTTGGGCATCATCCCAGCGCATCGCGAAACAGTCGCTCATGGGTTTGCGACTGAGCACCGCCCGCAGCCTTTGCTCGCCTTCATTCTCCGCCGCATCCTGCAATCCGCCCTCGTCATGCTGGTGGTGGGGTTCATCGCCTTCGGATTGTTCACCTTCACCGGCGACCCGGTCACCTTCATGGTCGGCCAGGATGCGACACAGGAGCAGCGGGCGCAATTGCGCGCCGACCTCGGCCTCGACCAGCCGTTCTACGTCCAATTCGGACGCTTCGTCGCCCGGGCCGTGCAGGGCGAGTTCGGTTTGTCGCTGCGCCAGGGACGTCCGGTCTCGACGCTTCTCAAGGAACGCCTGCCCGCCACGCTCGAGCTTGCCACGACCGCCGCCGTGCTCGCTCTGGTGCTCGGGATTCCCGCCGGCGTGTATACGGCCCTTCGTCGCGATTCCTGGCTGGCGCAGGTGCTGCTTACCGTGTCCCTGGTCGGCGTGTCGCTGCCCACGTTCCTGATCGGCATCCTGCTCATCCTCGTGTTCGCGGTGATCCTCGGCTGGCTGCCCTCGTTCGGGCGAGGGGAGACGGTCGCGCTGGGCTGGTGGACCACGGGGTTCCTGACCAAGAGCGGGCTCAAGGCGCTCATCCTCCCGTCGATCACGCTGTCGCTTTTCCAGATGACGCTGATCATGCGCCTGGTACGCGCCGAGATGCTCGAGGTGCTGCGCACCGACTACATCAAGTTTGCGCGCGCCCGCGGGCTCACCGACCGCGCGATCCACTTCGGGCACGCGCTCAAGAACACGCTCGTGCCGGTGATCACGATCACGGGACTGCAGCTCGGCGCGCTAATCGCCTTCGCGATCATCACCGAGACGGTGTTCCAGTGGCCCGGGATGGGGCTGCTGTTCATCCAGGCGGTGAGCTTCGCCGACGTGCCGGTGATGGCGGCTTACCTGTGCTTCATCGCACTGGTGTTCGTGTTCATCAACCTCATCGTCGATCTGCTGTACTACGCAGTCGATCCGCGCCTTCGCGTCGAGCGGCTCGCGGTCGCTCACTGAACGCCATTTTCGTGAGCCCGGTCGACTACATGCGCAGCCAGCAGATCGAGCTCGCGGCGATCCGCCGTGATCTGCACGCGCACCCCGAGCTCGGCTTCGAAGAGCATCGTACCGCGCAGATCGTCGCGACCGAGCTCGAGCGCCTCGGCATCGAGTGCCACGATCACATCGGCAAGACGGGCGTGGTGGGCGTAATTCGCGGCGAGCGTCAGGACAGCGGTCGCGCGGTCGGGCTGCGGGCGGACATGGATGCGCTGCCGATGCACGAGGAGAACGACTTCGCGCACGCCTCGCGCTTCAAGGGTCGCATGCACGGCTGCGGTCACGACGGGCACACCACCATGCTGCTCGGCGCGGCGCGCTACCTCGCCGCGACGCGACGCTTCGACGGCACGGTCTATCTCATCTTCCAGCCGGGCGAGGAGGGCTTCGCGGGTGGCAAGGCAATGGTCGAAGAGGGGCTTTTCGAGCGTTTCCCTGCCGACGAGATCTACGCCCTGCACAACTGGCCTGGCCTGCCACCCGGCACGATCGCCGTGCGGCCGGGGCCCATGATGGCGGCCGCCGACCGCATCGAGATCCACATCGAGGGGCGCGGCGGGCACGGCGCGCATCCGCACATCGCCGTGGACCCTGTGCTCGTCGCCGGGCACATCATCACCGCTGCGCAGTCGATCGTCTCCCGCAACGTGAGCCCGGTGGACACCGCAGTCGTGAGCCTGTGCGCGATGCATGCCGGCAACCTCGCGGCGATGAGCGTGATTCCACGCGAGGCGCGTCTCGTCGGCACGGTGCGCACGTTCCGGCCGCAGACGCAGGACGCCGTCGAGCGGCGTCTTTCCGAGCTGGTGCATTCGATCGCGGCGGCGTTCGGTGCGAAGGCGACGCTCAAGTACGAACGTGTATATCCGGCCACGGTCAACAGCGAGCGCGAAGCGGAATTCGCGGCGCGGGTCGCCGACGGGCTGATCGGCGAGCAGAACGTCGTGCGCGACCTTGAGCCCAGCATGGGCTCGGAGGATTTCTCATTCATGCTGCAACGCCGCCCCGGCGCGTACGCGCGCCTCGGGCAAGGAGGGGCCGAGACCGGCTGCTTTCTCCACAACAGCCGCTATGACTTCAACGACGAGGTGATCCCGCTCGGTGCGGGGTATCTGGCGGCACTGGCCGAGCAGGCGCTGCCGCTCGGACCCTGAACGATCCTCAGTCATGGACGCGACCGCCCACTTTTCACCCACGTATGCCGAGGCACGCGACCGGTTCCTCGCGGCCGCGAGGGCCTGCGGTGCGCGGGTTTACCGCGAGGTGCATCCGAGCGAGCGCGGCGCACAGGGCGAGGAGTTGTCGATGGACTGCGCGCGTCTGGGCGAAGAGAAGGCGGCGGGCGCGCTGCTCCTCACATCCGCGACGCATGGCGTGGAGGGCTTCTGCGGATCGGGCTGTCAGGTCGCGCTGCTGCACGATAACGTGTTCCTCGCCGAAGCGGAGCGGGCGGGCATCGCGGTGCTGATGGTGCACGCGGTGAATCCCTACGGCTTCTCGCATCTTCGCCGCGCGAACGAGGACAACGTCGATCTCAACCGCAACTTCCAGGATTTTCAGGCGCCGCTGGGGGAGAACAAAGCCTATGCGGAGCTGCATCCGTACCTGTTGCCGGCAAGCTGGCCTCCGGCCGCGGATAACGAGGCCCACCTCGACGCCTGGCGTACGCAGCACGGAGCGAAGGCCTACCAGGCTGCGATATCCGGCGGGCAATTCCAGTTTGCCGACGGACTCTTCTATGCGGGTGCGCGGGCCTCGTGGAGCAACGCGGCGTTGCGCACCCTGCTGCGATCGGAGATTGCACAGCGCCAGCGGCTGGGCTGGATCGACTTCCACACCGGGCTGGGCCCTCGCGGCCACGCCGAGAAGATCTACGCCGGACCCGACAACGCCATCGAAGTGGCGCGCGCTCGCGCCTGGTGGGGCGGCGAGGTAACCTCGTTCTTCGACGGCTCGTCCGCCTCCGCGCGCGTCTCGGGCGTGATCTGCGGCGCAGCCTACGACGAGTGCCCGGCCACGGAGATTACCGCCATGGCGCTGGAATACGGCACGTATCCGCTGGAGCGCACGCTGCAGGCGCTGCGGGCCGAGCACTGGCTGCACAACCACCCGGACGCGCCGGAGGCGCAGCGCAGGGAAATCAAGGAACAGATGCGCGACACCTTTTACATCGACAGCGACGACTGGAAGACGCAGGTCTATGCGCAGGCCCGCGCCGCGATCTTGAGGGCCGTCACGCAGCTCGCTGCGGCGCCGGTCCGTGCCTGATCGACGAGCTCAATGAAACAGGAGAAAACCAGACCATGACAATCTTCGCACGCATCTGCTTCTTTCTGTTGCTTGGCGCCGCTCTCGGCACCGGGCCTGCGGGCGCCGTGACGTTCAAGTTCGCGAATCAGGGCGACGCAACGTCGATGGATCCGCACGCGCTCAACGAGTCGCTGCAACTCGAGATCACCGGCAATATCTACGAGCCGCTCGTCGGCCGCGGCAAGAAGCTCGAGCTGGAGCCGATCCTCGCTACCAGCTGGAAGCAGACGGCGCCGACGGTGTGGCGGTTCAACCTGCGCCCCAACGTCAAGTTCCACGACGGCACGCCCTTTACCGCCGACGACGTGATCTTCAGCTATGAGCGCGCCAAGGCGGATGGCTCCGACATGAAGACCTATGTCGGGCCGATCAAGGAGATCAGGAAGATTGACGACCTGACGATCGACATCGTTACCAACGAGCCGTTCCCGATCCTGCCGGACACCATCAACCAGTGGTACATCATGAGCAAGTCGTGGTGCGAGAAGAACAACGCCCCGGCGCCTGTGGACGTGCGCAAGGGGAAGGAGAACGCTGCGACGCTCAAGGCCAACGGCACCGGCCCCTTCATGCTGAAATCGCGCGAACCCGGGGTGCGCACGGTGCTCATCCCCAACCCGAACTACTGGACCAAGATCGAGAGCAACATCACGGAGGCGGTGTTCACGCCGATCGCCAATGCCGCAACCAGGGTTGCCGCGCTCGTCTCCGGCGACATCGACATGATGGAGCCCGTGCCGCTGCAGGACGTCGACAAGCTCAAGGCCGACCCCGCGCTCAAGGTGATGGTGGGTCCCGAGCTGCGCACCATCTTCCTCGGCATGGACCAGTCGCGCGACGAGCTGCTGTACTCGAACGTGAAAGGCAAGAATCCGTTCAAGGACAAGCGCGTCCGGCAGGCCTTCTATCAGGCGATCGACGAGGACGCGATCGCCAAGACGATCATGCGCGGCGCAGCCACGCCCAGCGGGCTGATGATTGCTCCGGGCATCCGCGGCTACGCGAAGGATCTCAACACCCGCTTGCCGTACGATCCGGCGGCAGCGAAGAAACTGCTCACCGATGCGGGGTATCCCAACGGCTTCATCGTCAGCATGAACTGCCCGAACGACCGCTACGTGAACGACGCGCAGATCTGTCAGGCGGTCTCGGCGATGCTGGCCAAGATCGGCGTCAAGGTGAACCTGAACGCCGAAACGAAAGCCACTTACTTCCCGAAGATCCTCTCGCGCGACACGTCGTTCTATCTTCTGGGCTGGACGCCGGGCTCGTACGACGCGCACAACGCCATCTACGCCCTGATCATGACGCCGGGGCCCAAGGGTCAGGGCCAGTTCAATCTCGGCAGTTATTCCAACAAGCGGGTCGACGAGCTGGGCAACGAAATCGCGGGCGAGCTCGATCAGAAGAAGCGCGAAGCGGAGATCGCGGAGCTGTTCAAGATCCACAAAGACGAGATCGGGCACATTCCTCTGCACCAGCAGGCGCTCGCCTGGGCGATGAAGAAGAACGTCGAGCTCGTGCAGCTCGCCGACAACAACAATCCGCTCAAGTGGGTCGTGGTCAAGTGACGCCGCTGTCCAAGAGCGAGACGCGAAGCGTCGCGGCGATTGGAAACAGCGGCGTCATCCCGGGCGAGCGCGCAGCGCGAGGCCCGGGATCCAAGTTGGGGTGTCAGCGCGTCGCCGGTGCTAGCTTGGGTCCCGGCCTTCGCCGGGACGACGGCTAAGTCGTGGCCTCTGTCGCCGCGCCCTCGCGCTTCGCCGCCTGGTGGAACAGCGACCTCGCGTACAGTTTCCGCCATGCGCCGGTGGCCGTCGTCTCGGCGGTGGTGCTGGCCATCTGCCTTGGAGGCGCGCTGTTCGCGCCCTGGGTTGCTCCGCACAACCCGTTCGACCTCGCCACGCTCAACCTGCTCGACGCGCTCACGCCGCCGCACGGCTTCGCGGGCGCGAAGCCGGAATACCTTCTCGGCACGGACGATCAGGGACGCGATCTGCTGTCCGCGATCATGTTCGGCACCCGCATCTCGCTGCTGATCGGCGTGGCGGCGGTGGCGCTGGCGGTCGCACTCGGCGTGAGCCTCGGTCTGGTCGCGGGTTACGCCGGCGGCAGGCTGGACGCCTTCATCATGCGCGCGGCCGATGTGCAGCTCTCGTTCCCGGCCATCCTCATCGCGCTGCTGATCGACGGCATCGCACGCGCCGTGCTCCCGCGCAGCGCACACGGCGACGTCGCGCTGGTTGTGCTGATTCTCGCCATCGGCGTGTCGAACTGGCCGCAGTACGCGCGCACCGTGCGCGGGTCGACGCTGGTGGAGAAGAACAAGGAATACGTGCAGGCCGCGCGGGTCATCGGAATCAGTCCGTCGGCGATCGTTTTCCGTCACTTGCTCCCTAACGTGCTGGGGCCGGTGCTGGTGATCGCCACGATCAACGTCGCGACCGCGATCTTGATCGAGGCGACGCTCTCGTTTCTTGGCGTGGGCGTGCCACCGACCCGACCCTCGCTCGGTACGCTGATCCGGGTCGGCCAGGACTTCCTGTTTTCCGGGGAGTGGTGGATCACCATCTTCCCCGGCGCCGCACTCGTGATCATGGTGCTGGCGATCAATCTGCTGGGCGACTGGCTGCGCGACGCGCTCAATCCGAAGCTGCGATGAGCGCAGCGGGCACCCCGTTGCTGGCGGTCGAGGGCTTGCGCGTCGAGTTCCCGACCCGCCACGGGACGCTGGTCGCGGTCGACGGCGTGTCGCTCGAGATCGCTCCGGGGGAAGTCCTTGGCGTCGTCGGGGAATCGGGTGCCGGCAAGTCGCTCACCGGCGCTGCGATCATCGGCCTCATCGATCCGCCGGGACGCATCGGTGCGGGCGAGGTGAAGCTCGACGGCCGCCGCATCGACAACCTGCCGCCCGAGGCGATGCGCCGGGTGCGGGGACGCGAGATCGGCGCCGTGTTCCAGGATCCGCTGACCTCGCTCAACCCGCTCTACACGATCGGCCGCCAGCTCGTCGAGACGATCACGACGCATCTGGAGCTGTCCCCGCGCGAGGCGAAGCGGCGGGCGCTCCAGCTTCTGACTGAAGTCGGCATTCCCGCGCCTGAGCGACGCTTCCACCACTACCCGCATCAGTTCTCCGGCGGCATGCGTCAGCGCGTGGTGATCGCTCTGGCGCTTGCCGCGAAGCCGAAGCTCATCATCGCTGACGAGCCGACCACGGCACTCGACGTGTCGATCCAGGCGCAGATCATCGCGCTGCTCAAGGGGCTGTGCCGCGAGCACGGCGCGGCGGTCATGCTGATCACCCACGACATGGGCGTCATCGCGGAGACCGCCGATCGCGTGTGCGTGATGTACGCCGGACGCGTCGTCGAGGTCGGTCCGGTCACCGACGTTATCCACCACCCGCAGCATCCGTACACGAAGGGACTGATGGGCTCGATACCGTCGATCGTTGCCGAGCGCGAGCAGCTGGCGCAGATCGACGGCGTCATGCCGCGGCTCAACGCCATTCCTGCGGGCTGTGCATTCCACCCGCGCTGCCCGCACGCCTTCGACCGCTGCCGGCGCGAGCGCCCCGAGCTGCTGCGCCTCGGTCCCACGCGCGCGGCATGCTGGCTGCTTCTGCGCTGAGCGCGTTCACGATGAGCCCTGCCGACGCACCGCCGCCCCTGGTCGAGCTCGTCAACGTGGCGAAGACCTTCGACGTATCGCCCCCCTGGCTCAATCGCCTGCTTGAGCACAAAAGGCGCGCCCTGCTTCGGGCCGTTAACGGAGTGGACCTCGCGATCGTGCGCGGGGAGACCTTCGGCCTGGTCGGCGAGTCCGGCTGCGGGAAGTCCACGGTCGCACGGCTGATCGTGGGACTGTATCGCCCCACGCGCGGCGAGATCCGCTACGAGGGAAAGCGAATCGACAGGGCGGGCGCCGCCCCCGCGTTACGGCGGAACATGCAGATGATCTTTCAGGATCCCTACGCGAGCCTCAATCCGCGCTGGCGAGTGTCCGACATCATCGCGGAGCCGCTGCGGGCGCATCCGGACCAGGTGTCGGCAGGGCGGCACGCGCTCGAAGCTCGCGTGGGGGCGCTGCTCGAGCAGGTCGGCCTCGCCGCGGCGGACGGCGCGAAGTATCCGCACCAGTTCTCCGGCGGGCAGCGCCAGCGGATCTCGATCGCGCGGGCGCTGGCCGGGAAGCCCGCCTTTCTCGTCTGCGACGAGCCGACCTCGGCGCTGGATGTGTCGGTGCAGGCGCAGGTGCTGAACCTGATGCGCAGCCTGCAGCGCGAGCTCGGCCTCACGTTTCTGTTTATCTCGCACAATCTCGCGGTCGTCCACCACATCGCGGACCGCGTCGCGGTGATGTACCTCGGTCGCATCGTCGAGCGCGCGCCGACGAAGCCGCTGTTCGCCCGTCCGCGGCACCCCTACACGCGGATGCTGCTCGACGCCGTGCCTGACCTCGAGCTCTCCGGCAAATCGCGCACCGCCGTGGCCGGAGAAGTGCCGAATCCGCTCGCGCCGCCGCCGGGATGCGCGTTCCATCCACGCTGCCCTCACGCCAACGAGCGCTGCCGCCGCGAGGTTCCGCGGCTGAAGCCCGTGACCGGCGCTGTCGCGGACGTCGCCTGCCATGCGGTCGAGGAAGGACGCATCGCGAATCGGCTATAATTCCAGCTTGTTCGGCGCGGTGCGCCCTCTGTGCCGCCGCCCGCTGACCCGCCTGCACGCGAAGACCCCGAATTGCGCCTGACACAGATCAAGCTGGCCGGTTTCAAGTCGTTCGTCGACCCGACCACCATCGCCACGCCCGGCCAGCTCGTCGGCATAGTCGGACCCAATGGTTGCGGCAAGTCGAACGTGATCGACGCCGTGCGCTGGGTGCTCGGCGAATCGAAGGCCTCGGCCCTGCGCGGCGAATCGATGCAGGACGTGATCTTCAACGGCGCCGGAGACCGGGCGCCGGTCGGCCGGGCGTCGGTCGAGCTGTCCTTCGACAACAGCCAGGGCCGCATCGGAGGGCAATGGGGCCGCTACACCGAGCTGTCGATCAAGCGCGTGCTCACGCGTGACGGCGACTCGGTCTATTACATCAACAACATTCCCGTCCGCCGCCGCGACATCCACGACCTGTTCCTCGGCACCGGACTCGGGCCGAGGGCATACGCCATCATCGAGCAAGGGATGATCACGCGGGTGATCGAGGCGCGACCCGAGGAGCTGCGCGTGTTTCTCGAGGAGGCGGCCGGGGTATCGAAGTACCGGGAGCGACGGCGCGAGACGGAAGGCCGCCTCGCCGACACGCGGCAGAACCTGGCCCGCGTCGAGGACATCCGCAGCGAGCTCTCTTCGCAGCTGGCGCACCTGGAGGCACAGGCGAAGGTGGCGACCGAGTATCGCGAGCTGGAGGTCCGCGCGAGGCAGGCGCAGCACCTTCTCTGGTTCGCGAAGCAGCAGGATGCGGCGCGATTGCGCGAACGCCACGCGACCGAGATCGCCTCGCTCGGTGCCGGATTCGAGGCTCTGCAGGCGGATCTGCGCGCCGCCGAGAGCCGCGTCGAGGCCTTGCGCGCAGACCAGTACCGTGCGGGCGACGACCTGCACGAGAAGCAGGGCGCCTTCTACGCCGCCAACGCAGAGGTGACGCGGCTCGAGCAGCAGCTGCAGTTTGCGCGCGAGAGCGACAGCCGTCTCTCGCAGCAGGCCGAGCAGATACGCGAGGCACTGGATGCGCTGGCGGCCCAGCGTGCCGCGCTCGACGGCGAGGCGGGCGAAGCCGAGCAGGCGCTCGAGCAGGCGCTCGCTGCACGCGAAGCAGCGGCTCTCGCGGAACAGGAGGCGGCGCAAGCACTGCCCCGCGCAGAGGCGGCGGTCGCCGATGCCGCGGCGGCGCTCGGCGCGATCGAAGAGCGGATCAACGAGATCGAGCAAGCGCTGCGCGTGGCCGAGACGCGACGTGAGAGCGCCGGCAAGACCCTTGGCGCTTTGGCGCAGCGACGAGACAAGCTCGGTGCCGAGGCGACGCAGCTCGCCGGTCCGCTCTCGGCCCAGCTCGCTGCCGTCGTGGCGCAGCTCGAAGAGGAGAGCGCGGAGCTTGCCTCGCACGAGGCAGGGCTGGTAAGCCTGCGCGAAACGGTGCAGAGCCTGCAGGAACAGCATCGCGCGGCAAGTGAAGCCTGGCAGGAAGCTAGCCGAGTGCTCGCCGAGCGCGAGGCACGCTCGGAGGCACTGGCCGCCCTGCAAGCGAAGATTACGCGCAGCGAGGACGCAGCCGGCTGGCTTGCGGCACGGGGCCTCGCAAGCGCCCGGCGCCTGTGGCAGCAGATCGACATCGAACGTGGATGGGAGGACGCGCTGGAGGCCGTGCTGCGCGAGCGCCTCAATGCGCTGGAGCTGCCGCGCCTGGAGGCGGCTCTAGAGTGGATAGGCGGCGATGCGCTGCCTGGCAGGATCGCCGCCTACGCTTCGTCAGGCTCCGCGCCGCCCGGGTCACACCACGCCGATGCGCTGATCGCCAAGCTCAAGCCGGCGCAGCCGCCGCTTGGGCGTCTTCTCGGCGACTGGCTCGCGGGAGTTCGCTGCCGTCCCGATCTCTCCAGCGCGCTGCGCGAGCGCTCCGCGCTCGCCGTGGGCGAGGCGTTCGTAACGCGCGACGGCCACGTGGTGAGCGCGCAGGGTGTTGCGTTTTTTGCACCTGACAGCGAACTGCACGGCGTGCTGGCAAGGCAGCGCGAGCTGGCGGAGCTCGAAGCGCTCATCGACACGGCGCGGCGCGAGACATCCGCAGCGCTCACCGCGCGCGATGCGGGAGCAGCCGAGCTCGACGCGCGGCAACAGGCTTATCACGACGAGAGCATGGCGCTTGCGTCGCAGCAGCGGCGCTGCCACGACCTGGAGCTCGAGCTGCAGCAGCTGAAGCAGGCGGGCGAGGCGGCGGAAAAGCGCCGCAGCGCGATCGGGGAGGAGCTCGCGTCCCTTGCCGCGGAGGAGGCCGCGGAGCGCGGCGGGCTTACGGCGATCGACGACGCCACGGCGGCTGATCGCAAGCGGCTCGCCGAGGAGACGCGCGCCCGCGAAGCAGCGCTCGAGTCGCGCGACCAGGCGGACGCGGCGCTCGCCCAGGCGCGCGAGCGGGCCCGCAGCATGGAGCGGGCGGCGCAGGAGGAAGGATTCAGGGAGCGTTCCTGCCGCGAGCGGCTCGCGGAGCTCCGCCGGCGCCGCGAGGCACTCGACGCGCAGACTGCCCAGCAGCAGGTCTCGCTCGGGCAGCTTTCGGCGGAGCGCGAGAAGATCGACTGGACGCCGTCGGAGCGCGCCCTGCAGTCGCAGCTCGGTGCTCGTGCCGCGGCCGAACAGGCGCTCACGACAGCGCGCGATCGGCAGGAAGCCGTCGCGGCCGAGCTCAAAGCAGGCGAGGAGGCGCGGCTCATTGTCGAGCAGAAGCTCGAGCCGGCGCGGGCGAAGATCGAAGAGATGCGCCTCAAGGCACAGGCAGCAGAGCTCTCGGAGCAGCAATTCACCGAGCAGCTCACACAAGCGAACGCCGATCTCGCGGCGCTCCCGGAGCAGCTCAAGCTGTGGGGCCGCGCGAGCACGCTGCCGGCTGAGATCGAACGGTTGCAGCAGGCGATCGCCGCGCTGGGTGCCGTCAACCTCGCTGCGCTAGAGGAGCTCGCCCAGGCTACGGAGCGCAAACAGTACCTGGACGCGCAGGCGCAGGATCTCACCGAAGCCATGGCAACCCTCGAAACCGCCATCCGTCAGATCGACCGCGAATCGAGAGAGCTGCTGCAGCAGACCTTCGATGCCGTCAACGCGAACTTCGGCAAGCTGTTCCCGGTGTTGTTCGGTGGCGGGCAGGCGCGGCTCGTGCTGACGGGCGAGGAGATTCTCGACGCCGGTGTACAGGTCACAGCGCAACCGCCGGGCAAGCGCAATACATCGATCCACTTGCTTTCCGGTGGCGAGAAGGCAATGACCGCCATCGCGCTGGTCTTCTCGCTCTTCCAGCTCAACCCGGCGCCGTTCTGCCTTCTCGACGAGGTCGATGCACCCCTCGATGATCCGAACACCGATCGCTTCTGCGCGATGGTGCGGCGGATGGCCGAGATCACGCAGTTCGTGTTCATCAGCCACAACAAGATCACCATGGAAATGGCGGCGCAGCTCATCGGGATCACCATGCCGGACCCGGGCGTCTCGCGCGTCGTCGCCGTCGACATCGAGGAGGCGCTCGAGCTTGCCGAGGCGGCGCCTAAGCAGGTGGCTGCGGCAGCGCGATGAACCCGCTTTTCCTGGGCCTGGTCATCGCCGGCGTCGTTCTCGTCGTCGGCGTCCTGCTGTACAACTGGATTCAGGAGCGCCGGCTGCGCCGGCGCGGCCCGCGTGCCCGGAGCGGAGCGGGGC
>Ga0335084_10005830_pt1 | contig 12217 bp, 9 predicted proteins | sample Lox_Sample_44_FD_206721 | JGI IMG/M metagenome (GOLD analysis project Ga0335084, IMG submission 206721) | Soil microbial communities from Loxahatchee National Wildlife Refuge, Florida, United States - Lox_Sample_4.4 | ecosystem: Environmental > Terrestrial > Soil > Wetlands | place: USA: Florida...
GCTCAGTAACGGATAAGCCCCGAACGCTGAAGATATGCTTCTCTCGTGGATGCGCGCCCGATTGCTGGGAATTGTGGCCGCCATGGCTGCCGGCTGTGCAACCATCACAACGAGCTCGCACCAAAGCCTTGAAGTAACAACGGAGCCACCCGGCGCCATTTGTAAGGTTACGCGTGGCGCCGCAGCACTGGGCGTGGTGAATCCCACCCCAGGCAAGCTAGACATTGCCAAAGGGTCGGGGAGACTCTCGGTTGCTTGCGGCAAGGAAGGGTATCTGCCAGCCTCGGCGGAAGCGGAGGCCCAGTTTCAGGGAATGACGCTGGGGAACGTCCTGCTGGGCGGGCTCATCGGCGTCGCGGTGGACGCCTCTAGCGGAGCGATGTACTTCTATCCCGGGGCGGTTCGGGTGGTGCTCGTGCCGGCACGGTTCGACTCGGTGGAGGCAAGGAATCGCTTTTTCGAGGGCCTGAGCGCCCGGGTCACGAAGCGTGCTGCGGACGCAATCGATCAACTGAAGAAGACCTGCGCAACCGACCAGTGCAAAAAGGAAATTCGGGAGATCGAGCAGGTTCGCGATCGGCAATTGGCCGAGTTCGAGCGGCAGAAGGCGGACATTCTCATCGGCCCTGAAGAAGCCAAGCACGTTGTCAATACCCGTACCGATGCCGAGCCCGCAGGCCTCGACCCTCTTGCGGCTGCCGAACGTCACCTGGCGGCACAGGGCTGCGAGGGTCTCCTTCAACCCCTCGGGAATGAAGGCGAGCAGCGGCTTTATCACGCGCGATGCAGCGGCTACGAATTGTCGCTACGCTGCTCCGCACAGTCCTGCGAAGAGCTGTTCAAGATACCGACGCGATGATCAGCTAGCAGCGCGTCGAAGATGGCAATTGACTTACTGTAGCCAATCGCCCCCTTGCCCCCTAAAATAGCCGCGGCACGGCCAGCCGCGGAGGATCTTGGTGGCATTCTGCGGTCCATCAAAACAATCATTGAGCGGAGGAGGCAACTTTGAACAGCGCAACCGTCACCCCTGGGTTTGAGCAGGAGACCTTCAGCAAAGTCGCGTGGCGCCTTGTCCCCTTCTTGTTTCTCTGCTACATCGTCGCGTTCCTCGATCGCGTCAACGTCGGCTTCGCGAAGCTGCAGATGGCGCCGGACCTGAAATTCAGCGACGCCGTCTATGGCTTCGGCGCCGGGATCTTCTTCATCGGCTACTTCATCTTCGAGGTTCCGAGCAACGTCATCCTGGAGCGGGTCGGCGCGCGCTTGTGGATCGCGCGCATCATGATCACCTGGGGGATCATCTCCTCGGCGTTCATGTTCACCAACGAAATCCACTGGGGGCCGATCTCCGCGATGTTCAACTGCACCGACGCGGAGTTCACCTTTTACACGCTGCGCTTCCTGTTGGGGGTGGCCGAGGCCGGCTTCTTCCCTGGCATCATCCTGTATCTCACCTATTGGTTTCCGGGCTCGCGCCGCGCCAAGATGGTCGCCATGTTCATGACGGCGATCGCGATCTCCAACGTGATCGGCTCGCCGGTCTCGGGCGCGATCATGCAGTTCGTGGATGGCGTCAACGGCTGGCGCGGCTGGCAGTGGCTGTTCCTTCTGGAAGGCATCCCCTCGATCATCGTCGGCGTGCTCGTGTTCGTCCTGCTTCCCAACGGGCCAAAGAACGCACATTGGCTGACAACACAGGAGCAGGACCTGATCGTGCAGCGCGTGCGCGACGAGGAGGCACACAAGCAGCACCTGGGGCAGCGGCACAGCTTCATGGACGCCTTCAAGGACGGCCGCGTGTGGGCGCTGGCGGTGGTGTACTTCTGCGGTGTGGTGTGCTTCTACGCGGTGAACTTCTGGATGCCCACTATCATTCAGGAGCTCGGCATCGACAAGCGAGACTTTCTCAAGGTGGGCCTGCTCAGCATGATTCCCTGGGGCGCGGCGGCGATCGCCATGGTCCTGTGGGGGCAGCATTCCGATCGCACTGGAGAACGGCGCTGGCATGCGGCCGGTGGGTTGCTCGTCGCCATAACCGGGCTGATTTCGCTCGCTTTGGTGGGGCACGCCGCGGTCGCCTCGATCATCGCGCTCACGCTCGTGACTGTCGGATTGCTCTCTTGGGTCGTGACGTTCTGGTCGCTACCCACGGCTTTCCTGTCGGGAACCGCTGCTGCTGCGGGCATCGCCTGGGTCAACTCGGTGGGCAACCTCGGCGGTCACTTCGGCCCCGACCTCATCGGGCGGATTCGAACGGTCACCGGCGGGAGCAGCACGGCGGCCTTCTTTGCGCTCGCTGCTGTGGCGCTCCTGGGCGCGCTGATCATCATCTTCCTGCCCGGCACCCAGCACAAAACGGCGCCGTCGCCTCGAGCGCCGTGAACGTCTCGGGTTGACGCAAGTCAAGCGGCGGACCCCGGTCCGCCGCTAACCTCGTCGCGATGACCCGAACAGAGTCCCCGGCGGCCGAGCCGATCTGCTACCACTGCGGGCTCTCGGTGCCGGCGGCCAGCGGCTTCTTCGCCCTGATCGACGGCGAGCGCCAGCGGATGTGCTGCGCCGGTTGCCAGGCGGTGGCGGAAGCCATCGCCGGCTGCGGCCTCGCTTCCTACTACCGCTCGCGAACGGCCTATCCGCCGCGGGCGGAAGCGCAGCGCGAGCGCGCCGACCTCGCTCTGTACGATCGACCCGAGGTGCAGGCGGGCTTCGTGCGCGAGGTGGCCGCGAACGAGCTCGAGGCCACGCTGATTCTCGAAGGCATCACCTGCGCCGCCTGCGTCTGGCTCAACGAGCAGCATCTATCACGGCTTCCCGGCGTGCTCGCCGTGCAGATCAACTATGCGACGCGGCGCGCCCAGGTGCGCTGGGATCCGCGCGTGATCCGCCTCTCGGACGTCCTGACGCAGGTCGCGGCCATCGGCTACAAAGCGTGGCCGGCGACCGGCGTTGCCGCAGCCGAGCTGGCGAGCCGCGAGACGCGCGCCGCGCAGTGGCGCCTGTTCGTGGCCGGCTTCGGCATGATGCAGGTGATGATGTACGCGGTGCCTGCCTACCTCGCGGCCGAGGGGACGATGGGCGAGGACATCCGGCTGCTCATGCGGCTGGCGAGCCTGATGCTCACCGTTCCCGTGGTGCTCTACTCCGCCGCTCCGTTCTTCCAGGCGGCATGGCGCGATCTGCGGCGGTTGCAGCTGGGCATGGATGTTCCGATCGCGCTGGGCGTCGGATCGGCGTTCATCGCCAGTGTCGTCGCGACCTTCACGGGCGGCGACGCCGTCTATTTCGACTCCATCGCGATGTTCGTGTTCTTCCTGTTGTGTGCGCGCTATCTCGAGATGCGGGCGCGGCAGAAAGCCGCAGCTAGCCTCGAGTACCTGGATAAGGCGCTACCGACTGCGGCGCACCGGCTGACGGCTTATCCCGTCGGCATGGAGAGCGAGGATGTTCCGGCGGTGAGCCTGCAGCCTGGCGACTGTGTCGTCGTGCGTCCCGGCGAGAGCTTCCCGGCGGACGGCCGCATCGCGCAGGGCGAGACCGACAGCGACGAATCGCTGCTCACCGGCGAGAGCCGCCCGGTTCGGAAGCGAGTGGACGACGAGGTGACGGGCGGCGCCGTCAACCGGACGGGCCCGGTCGTGGTCCAGGTAGAGCGGGTCGGAGAGCAAACTCGCATCTCGGCTATCCGCCGCCTCGTCGAGCGCGCGAGCGCGCAGCGGCCGCGCATCACCGAGCTGACCGACCGGGTGGCCGGGTGGTTTGTCGCGGCGGTGATCCTCGTCGCCGCCGGCAGCGCCCTGGTGTGGCTACGCATCGACGCGGGCCGAGCGCTGTGGGTGGCCGTCGCCGTCCTGGTTGTGACCTGTCCCTGCGCATTGTCCCTGGCGACTCCGGCGGCGCTCACCGTTGCGGTGGGCAGGCTCGCGCGCCGCGGCGTGATTGCCGCGCGCGGGCACGCGATCGAGACGCTGGCGGAAGTGACGCACGTCGTCTTCGACAAGACCGGAACGCTCACCGAAGGACGCCTCACGCTGAGCGCGGCGCATGCGCTCGGCTGCATCGATGGCGAGCGCTGCCTTGAGCTGGCTGGCGCGCTCGAGCGATATTCCGAGCATCCGATCGCGGCTGCGTTGACGATGGCCGCGCGGCCGGGTGCGAGAGGCGATACGGCCCGTGACGTGCGAAATCTTCCGGGCGCGGGATTGGAAGGCTCGATCGCCGGAACGCGCTATCGCATAGGAACGCGCGCCTTCGTGTCGGAGTTGGCCGGTACTCAACGGAGCGCGCAGCCCGAGGATTTGCGTGGCGCCACGCGGGTTTGGCTGGGGCGAGAGCGCGAATGGCTCGCGTGCTTCGACCTGACCGACCGCGTCCGGCCGGAAGCGCAGGCGGTGCTGCGTCGGCTGCGAGAGGACGGCCGGCACCTCGTGATTTTGAGCGGCGATGCCGTGAGCGCGGTCGAAGCGGTTGCACGGCGTCTGGGTGTCGATGCCTTCGAGGCTGGACTTACTCCGGAGGACAAGCAGGCGCGCGTTCTAGCGTTGCAGCGCGAGGGCGCAACGGTGGCGATGGTGGGCGATGGAGTGAACGATGCGCCGGTGCTGGCACAGGCTCATTTGGCCGTTGCGATGGGCAACGGGGCGCTGCTTCCCCAGGCGCACGCAGACATCGTCCTGCTCTCGGGGCGCCTTTCCGGTCTGGTCGACGCGCTCGATGTCGCGCGCGAGACCTGGCGCATCGTGCAGCAAAACCTGGTGTGGGCGCTGAGCTACAACATGCTCGCGCTGCCGCTGGCTGTGACAGGGCTGATAACGCCGTGGATGGCGGGAATAGGCATGGGGGCAAGCTCGCTGCTGGTGGTGTTGAATGCGTTGCGGCTGGCGCGCTCCGGTCTGCACCACGGCCCGAACACCACACCGCCCCGGCGCCTGCGGCGCCACCCCGCCTCGTGAGAGGCGGGGACAAGTATTCTCCTCTCCTGCCCGCCGCAAACTCGATGGACATCCTTTATCTGCTCATACCGCTCTCGGTAGTCCTGGTGTTTCTGATCGGCGCGCTGTTTTGGTGGTCGCTTCGTAGCGGACAATTCGACGACCTCGAGGGTCCGGCGCACCGCATTCTGCAGGACGACGACGACCCGAAGGGGCAGTGATGCACGCCGAGCGAGGCGATCTTCCTTCCGCTCCGGTGGGCCTGTCCGATGCAGAAGCGCGCCGGCGTCTGCGCGAGGAAGGGCCCAACGAACTTGCAAGCGCGCGTCGCCGCGGCTGGATCGCCATCGTCGTCGAAGCATTGCACGAGCCCATGTTCCTGCTGCTGGTCGCGGGCGGCGCCATCTACCTTGCGCTCGGTAGCCTGCAGGAGGCGCTGATCCTGCTCCTGTCGGTGTTCGTGGTGATGGCGATCACCATTTACCAGACGCGCAAGACGGAACGCGCGCTCGAGGCGTTGCGTGACCTGTCCAGCCCGCGGGCACTGGTGATCCGCGGGGGCGAAGCGCGTCGGATCGCGGGCCGTGAAGTCGTGCGCGGCGACGTGCTGGTGCTGGAGGAAGGCGACCGCGTCGCCGCCGACGCTCGCCTTACGCGCTGCAACGATCTGTCGATCGACGAGGCGCTGTTGACGGGGGAGTCGTTGCCAGTTCGCAAGGCGGCGGGCCCGGACTACGCCGGCCCGGCGACACCGGGCGGTGACGACACCCCCTTTGTGTTCAGCGGGACGATGGTGGTGCAGGGCCAGGGTGTGGCCGAAGTCGTCGCCACCGGCGCACGCACGCAGATCGGGCGCATCGGTAAGGCGCTGCAGTCCATCTCGGACGAGCGCACGCCGCTTCAGAAGCAGACCGGCGCGGTGGTACGGATCTTCGCCTTTGCGGGGCTGCTGCTCTGCGCAGCAGTGGTCGCGTTGTACACGCTCACGCGGGGCGGGCTGCTCGATGGAATTCTGGCGGGGATCACCTTGGCGATGGCCGTGCTGCCGGAGGAGTTTCCGGTTGTGATGACCGTGTTCCTCGCGCTCGGCGCCTGGCGCATCTCGATGCGGCATGTGCTTACGCGCCGCTTGCCCGCGATCGAAACGCTCGGTGCAGCTACCGTGCTGTGCGTCGACAAGACGGGGACTCTGACAGAGAACCGCATGACGGTCTCCGGAGTGCTCGCACACGGCCGGCTTCACGAAAGGTCTAGCCGCCCGTTCCCCGACGCAGCCAGGCTGGTTGCCCGCTACGCCGCGCTGGCGAGCGAGATCGAGCCGTTCGATCCGATGGAGCGGGCGATTGTGGAGTTCGCCGCGCAAGTCGATGCCCCGGTGCAGACCATGCGTTCGCAAGGGTCGCTGGTGCACGAATACCCGCTTTCGCCGCAGCTTACCGTGATGACCCATTGCTGGCAGATCGGGCAGGAGCGGATCGTCGCGGCGAAGGGTTCTCCCGAGCACATCGCTGCGCTCTGCCGGCTCGATGCGAAAGAGCGCGACGAGCTCTTGGTGCATACCTCATCGATCGCCGAGCAGGGCCGCCGGGTTCTGGGTGTGGCGTGGGCCAGCTGGGACGGCAAGGCGTGGCCGGTCGACCCGCGCGCGTTTTCCTTCGAGCTCGTGGGGCTGATCGCGCTGTCGGACCCGGTGCGCCATGGCGTGCACGCGGCGGTCCGGCAGTGCTACGACGCTGGCATGCGCGTGGTGATGGTGACCGGAGACTACCCCGGAACCGCCCGCTCGGTGGCGGCGCAGGTGGGGCTGGAATCGCCTGGTGGGGTGTGCACCGGCCCGGCGATCGCAGCGATGGGTGAGGCAGATTTGCGCTCGGCGGTCGCGCGCACGAACATTTTTGCCCGCATGGTCCCGGAACAGAAGCTGCGCCTGGTGCAGGCGCTCAAAGCTAACGGCGAAGTGGTGGCCATGACCGGGGATGGGGTGAACGATGCGCCGGCACTCAAGTCGGCGCACATCGGGGTGGCCATGGGCCAGCGCGGGACCGACGTGGCCCGCGAGAGCGCCGCGCTGGTGCTGCTCGACGACGATTTCAGCTCCATCGTGGCGGCCGTGCGACTGGGGCGGCGTATCTACGACAACATCCGCAATGCCATGTGCTATCTGCTGGCGGTACACGTTCCCACCGCCGGGATGGCTCTCCTGCCGCTGTTGTTCGGTTGGCCTCTGGTACTGTTCCCGGTGCACATCGTGTTCCTCGAATTTGTGATCGATCCGGCCTGCTCCATCGCCTTCGAGAACGAGCCTGCGCAGCGCGACGTGATGAGGCGTCCTCCGCGGGACCCGGATGCGCCGCTATTCGATACGCGCATGCTGATTACGAGCCTGCTCCAGGGCCTCACGGTGCTCATCGCGGTGGGCGTACTATATTGGGCGGCGTTGCATGCAGGCCTGCAGGAAGGCAGCGCGCGTGCGATGGCTTTCGCCGGTATCGTACTGGGCAACATCGGCTTGATCTTGTCCAACCGCTCGCAAAGCCGCAGCCTGTTCGCAACCTTGCGCACGCCCAATCTCGCCATCTGGCTGGTCGCGGGCGGCGCGGTGACGGGACTGGTGCTGGCGCTGTATGTACCGTCGCTGGCGGGGCTGTTCAAGTTCCGGGCGCTCAGTGCGCAAGAGCTCGCCGCGAGCGCGGCGGCGGCGGCACTCGGCATCGGATGGTTCGAGGTCCTCAAGGTCTTGCGCAAGCGGCGGGGAGGGACTGGGGGCGAGCGAGTTATTTGATCTAGGTCAACCAGGCCGAGGAAACGGTCGGTAGCATGCGCGGGCGCGCGCTTCGTGCGTCGCGCGGCTCTTCGGCTACACAATCAGAGGGAGGCCACATGGCGGTAGGGGCCACGGCTGCATTGCAGGCGGCAGCGGGAGGACTGGAGTCGACTTACAACTACAAAGTCGTGCGCCAGTTCGCGATCATGACCCTGGTGTGGGGCATCGTCGGGATGCTGGTCGGCGTGATCATCGCAGCCCAGCTTATGTTCCCCGATCTCACTTACGGCATACCGTGGCTTTCCTATGGACGGCTGAGGCCGCTGCACACCAACGCGGTGATCTTCGCGTTCGGCGGCTGCGCTCTGTTCGCCACCAGTTACTACGTCGTCCAGCGCACCTGCCACACGCGGCTGTTCCTCGACAAGCTTGCGGCCTTCACCTTCTGGGGCTGGCAGGCGGTCATCGTGCTGGCCGCGATCACGCTGCCGCTTGGCATCACCACCTCCAAGGAGTACGCCGAGCTGGAGTGGCCCATAGACGTTCTCATTGCGGTGGTGTGGGTGTCGTACGCGGTGGTGTTCTTCGGCACCATCGCCAAGCGCAAAGTGCAGCACATCTACGTGGCGAACTGGTTCTTCGGTGCGTACATCCTCACGGTGGCGCTGCTGCACATCGTGAACAGCGCCGAAATCCCGGTGACGTTCTGGAAGTCATACTCGGTCTACGCGGGCGCCGAGGACGCCATGGTGCAGTGGTGGTACGGGCACAACGCCGTGGGCTTCTTCCTCACGGCCGGTTTCCTCGGGATGATGTACTACTTCGTGCCCAAGCAGGCGGGGCGCCCGATCTACAGCTACCGGCTGTCGGTGGTGCACTTCTGGGCCTTGATCTTCACCTACATGTGGGCGGGCCCGCACCACCTGCACTACACCGCGCTGCCCGACTGGGCGCAGTCGCTGGGGATGGTCTTCTCGCTCATCCTGCTCGCCCCTTCCTGGGGCGGGATGATCAATGGAATCATGACGCTGTCGGGAGCGTGGTACAAGCTGCGCACCGACCCGATCCTCAAGTTTCTCATCACGTCGCTGTCCTTCTACGGTATGTCCACCTTCGAAGGGCCGATGATGTCGATCAAGACGGTGAATTCGCTGTCCCACTACACGGATTGGACCATCGGTCATGTCCACTCGGGCGCGCTGGGATGGGTGGCGATGATCTCCGTGGGCGCCATGTACTACTTGATTCCGCGGATGTTTGGCAAGACCGAGATGCACAGCACGCGGCTCGTCACGACCCATTTCTGGGTGGCCACCATTGGGGTGGTGCTGTACATCGCCGCGATGTGGATCGCCGGCGTCATGCAGGGCCTGATGTGGCGAGCGACCAACCCGGACGGCACACTCACGTATACGTTCGTTGAGAGCGTCAAGTCGACCTATCCGTTCTACGCCATCCGGCTGCTGGGCGGGATCCTGTTCCTGTCCGGCATGCTCGTCATGGCCTACAACGTGTGGAAGACCGTGCGCGGGGCCAAGGCGGTCGACGCGCCGGTGCTGGCGCCGGTCGGCGCCCACGCGTGACCTCACAGGGGAGCGGAGCCATGGCTACTCAAACAACGGGCCACGAGTTCATCGAAAAGAACATGACGTGGCTGATCGTGCTGGTCATCCTCGTGGTGAGCGTGGGCGGTCTGGTGGAGATCGTGCCCTTGTTCTTTCAGCGCTACACCACCGAACCGGTGGAGGGCCTCAAGCCGTACACCGCGCTGCAGCTCACTGGCCGCGACGTTTACATCCGCGAGGGGTGCTACACCTGCCACAGCCAGATGATCCGCCCGTTCCGCGCCGAAACGGAGCGCTACGGGCACTACTCGGTGGCGGGCGAGTTCGTGTACGACCATCCGTTCCAGTGGGGCAGCAAGCGCACCGGCCCCGACCTGGCGCGCGTGGGCGGACGCTACAGCGACGAGTGGCACCGCCTGCATCTGAACCAGCCGCGCGACGTGGTGCCCGAGTCGAACATGCCTGGCTACCCCTGGCTCGCACAGACCCCGGCCGACGCGGCGACGATCGAAGCCAAGATGCGCGCGCTGCGCGTGGTGGGTGTGCCGTACACGGACGAGGAGATCGGTAAGGCCCGCGGGGAGCTCAAGGAGAAGACCGAGGCCGATGCCCTGATCGCGTACCTGCAGAATCTCGGCACTGCGCTCAAAGGGGTGAGATAGCCATGGACCTGACCAGCGCGAAGGCATGGATGACAGTGGTGATGCTGGTGGTGTTCATCGGCATCGTGATGTGGGCCTACAGCAGCAAACGCAAGAAGCAGTTCGACGAGGCGGCGCGCAGCGTGCTCGAGGATGACGCCCCTGCCGGGAGCGATAAGCGCGGCCAAGGGAGGCAAGCGTGAGCGAGTTCACCAGCGGATTCTGGTCCGTTTACATCCTGGTCATCACCGTCGCGAGCATCCTCGGATGCGGGATATTCCTGTGGAAGCTCACCACTAAGCGCCTGCCGGCGGGACAGAAGGCTGGAGTGATGGGCCATGTCTGGGACGAGAACCTCGAGGAGTACAACAATCCGCTGCCGCGCTGGTGGCTGTGGCTGTTCTATATCACGCTCGTGTTCGGCGCGGTGTATCTCGTTCTGTATCCGGGGCTCGGGAGTTTTCCGGGGCTGCTGAAGTGGACCTCGCACGGGCAATACATGCAGGAACAGGCGCTGGCCAAGCAGAGGTATGAGCCGATCTACGCGAAGTACGCTGCCATGAGCATTCCGCAGCTAGCTGCCGATCCGCAGGCGCGGGAGATCGGGCAGCGGCTGTTCCTCAACTATTGCGCGCAGTGTCACGCGTCCGACGGGCGCGGAGGCAAGGGCTTCCCCAACTTGACCGACAACGACTGGCTGTACGGCGGCGACCCCGAGACCGTCACCGCGAGCATCACCAATGGACGCACAGCAATGATGCCGGCGTGGGCCTCGATCCTAGGCGAGGAGGGTGTGAAGGACGTGGCCAACTACGTGCTGCAGATCTCCGGGAAGACGTACGACAACCTGCGCGCGACGCACGGCAAGGAGCTGTTCCAGCAGAACTGCGTCGCCTGCCACGGCCCCGAGGGGAAGGGCAATCCGGCGGTGGGCGCCCCGAATCTGACGGACGACATCTCGCTGTATGGCGGCGGACAGATGTCGCTGATCGACACCATAAGCAAGGGCCGCAACGGCGTCATGCCGGCGTGGGGCGGCTTCCTGGGCCCGGACAAGGTGCACCTGCTGGCGGGTTACGTGTACGGATTCTCGCACCCGGACGGGAAATGATTTGGTTCTAATGGGACCACGGAGACACAGGGAGCACGGAGAAAACCAAGACACGAACGCTCTTACCCCACACCGCCCCGGCGCCTTGGGCGCCACCCCGCCTCGTGAGAGGCGGGGAGAAAGATGGTCGCGGATGTTCGGTCTCCTCTCGGACCGGGCACGCGAATAATTTTTGGTGTTCTCTGTGTCTCTGTCGTTAGACGGTTTTCAATGGATGCGCCAGTCAAATTGAATCAGCCCGTGACGACGGAACCCGTCGAGCAGGCGCTCTACGAGATCCGCAAGAAGATCTACCCTCGCGCCGTGTCGGGGATGTTCGCCACGTGGCGCTGGGCCTTCGTGCTGCTCACCCAGGTCGTGTTCTACGGTTCGCCTTGGCTGACCTGGAACGGGCGCCAGGCCGTGCTGTTCGACCTGGTTTCGCGCAAGTTCTACATCTTCGGGCTGGTGTTCTGGCCGCAGGACATCGTCTACCTCACGGTCCTGCTCGTCATCTGCGCCTACTCGCTGTTCCTGTTCACCGCGGTCGCGGGTCGGCTGTGGTGCGGGTTCGCCTGCCCGCAGACGGTGTACACCGAGATCTTCATGTGGATCGAACGCAAGATCGAGGGCGACCGCCTGGCCCGCATGAAGCTGGACCAGGGGCGGCTTTCCGGTCGCAAGCTCGCGCTCAAGGCCGCCAAGCATGCGGCGTGGATCGCGCTTGCACTGTGGACCGGCTTCACCTTCGTCGGCTATTTCACGCCCATCAAGACGCTCGGCGCAGAGGTGCTGGCGTTCGCCACCGGGCCGTGGGAGACGTTCTGGATCTTGTTCTACGGCTTCGCCACCTACGGGAACGCGGGCTGGATGCGAGAGCAGGTGTGCAAGTACATGTGCCCGTACGCACGCTTCCAGAGCGCGATGTTCGATTCCGACACGCTGATCGTTTCCTACGACAGCGAGCGGGGCGAGCCGCGCGGCTCGCGCAGCAAGAGCGCCGACTACAAGGCGAAGGGCCTCGGCGACTGCGTCGACTGCGGTATCTGCGTCCAGGTTTGCCCGACCGGTATCGACATCCGCGATGGTCTGCAGTACGAATGCATCGGCTGCACCGCCTGTATCGATGGCTGCAATCAGGTGATGGAGAAGATGGGATATCCGAAAGGCCTCATCCGCTACTCCACCGAGAACGCGTTGAAAGGTCACTATGGCACCGAGCGCAT
>Ga0335084_10005832_pt1 | contig 12214 bp, 11 predicted proteins | sample Lox_Sample_44_FD_206721 | JGI IMG/M metagenome (GOLD analysis project Ga0335084, IMG submission 206721) | Soil microbial communities from Loxahatchee National Wildlife Refuge, Florida, United States - Lox_Sample_4.4 | ecosystem: Environmental > Terrestrial > Soil > Wetlands | place: USA...
GCCGAACCAGGGATGGTCGTCGAATACCACGCCCTTCGCCGGCACCGCCATGAAGCCGAGGAGACGGCGCAGGCCATCGCGATCGACGCAGAGCTGCAGCGCCTGGCGCACGCGCTTGTCGGCGAACGGCGACCCCGGCAGCACGTTGAGCTGCCATGGCCAGGTGTGCGGATACGGGTTCGAAGTGATCTGGAAGCCCTTCACCCGGAGCTGCGGGATCGCGTCCGAGGGCGGCGCCTCGATCCAGTCGACCTGACCGGAGAGGAGCGCCGCGACGCGCGTGTTCGCCTCGGGCATCGGGATCAGCACCAGGCGGTCGGTCTTCGGTACACGCTGCGGATTCCAGTAGCCGGTGAACTTCTCGAGCTCCATCCGCTCGCGCGGCACCAGGCGCACGAACTTCCACGGGCCGGAGCCGACCGGGTTCTTCGCGAACTCGGTCCAGCTCTTGGTCTTCGCCCACGCCGCCGGGCTCGCCATGAAGAGGTTGGCGAGGTTGATCGGCACGAACGCGTCGGGCTCGGAGGTCTGGACCTCGATCGTGTAGTCGTCGATCTTGCGCGCCCCGGTGATCGTCGGCATGCGCGGGGTGGTCTGCGCCACCAGGCGCGCGTCGTAGTGCGGCGCGTCCTTCTTCAGCACCTTTTCGAAGTTGAAGATCGCGGCGTCGGCGTTGAACTCGGTGCCGTCGTGGAACTTCGCGCCCTTGCGCAGCTTGAAGATCCACTTCGTCTTGTCCTTGTCGTCGACCTTCCACTCGGTCGCGAGGGCCGGGATGATCACGCTCGGCTTGTCCGCCGAGGACAGGTCCCACATCGTGAGGGCGTCGAACAGGGTCAGGCCGACGAACCGGTTGCCCTCGAAGCCGGAGTCCGGCTGGCTGGTCGTGGCGGGGATGTCGGCCGCGGTCATGCCGATGCGGAGCGTCGTCTGCGCGACCGCGCCGGATGCGGCGAAGACGGCGGCAAGCGCGACGAGCGATAGGGTGAGCCGAGGGTTCACTACGCCTCCTTGGGGTTTGTGGACGGAACCAGTGCAACGCGCGTGCCATGTCTTCGGCATGGCTACGAACCGGCATATTACGAGAATCCGCGCGGCGGCGGCACCAAACGGGTGCGCCGACGCCCTGCGGCGGGTCACCCGGCTGCGCCCCGGTCGCTTAGTGGCCGAACCCGAAGAGGCGTCGCGGCGTGCCCCACAGCACCCTGCGCCGGTCGTCGGCGTCGGGCAGCAGCGTTTCGACCAGTTTGAGGAGCGGTCCGTAGTCGATGCGCTCGGCCGCCCGCAGGAAGGGCCAGTCCGACCCCCACATGCAGCGGTCGGCCGTGAACGCCTCGAGCAACGCGCGCGTGTAAGGCCGCGTGTCGGCAAAGGGATAGCTCTCGCGCGAGAACCGCATCTGGCCGGAGAGCTTGACGAAGGTGCGCCCGCTGCGCCCCAGCTCGAGCAGCGTGCGGAATCCCGGCTGGTCGAGCCCGGCCTCGACCGTCGGCCGTCCGCAATGATCGATCAGGATCCTCGCGCCGGACGCTTCGAGCATTGGCGCGAGCGCGACGAGTTGGTCCTCGACCGTCTGCACCTGCACGAAGAGATCGAGCGCGGCAGCCTTCGCGAACAGGCCGGCGGCGTCCGCGTAGTACGCGACACCGTTCATTGCGGGGATCACCGCGATCCCGACGATGCCGGCCGCCTTCAGCCGCTCGAGCTCGGCGCGGCCGGCGTCGAGCGGCACCACCGCCACGCCTTTGCACCGCCCGCCGCTACCCGCGATCGCATCGAGCAGGCAGCGGCTGTCCTCGGCGTATCCGGAAGTCGGTCCGACGATGAGCGCGTAGCGCACGCCGTAGGCGTCGAGGACGCGCATCAGCTGCGCGGCGGTGCCGATCTCCTGCCCGGCGGGGCGGTAGATCGCGTCCGGGATGTACGGGAACCGGGCCGGGTCGAAGACGTGATTGTGGCAGTCGATCTTCGGCTCGTCGAAGACGCTCATCGTCCACCGGCGGCCGCGGCCACCCCCTCGTCTAGGATGAGCTCTTGTGTTCCGACCCGAACCGCGCCGCCAGCTCGCCGACGATGCCGCGCCGGAACGTGAGCACGCAGGCGACGAAGATCGCGCCCTGCGCGATCGTGACCCAGGCACCGAACGGGGAGAGGTAGTTCTCCATCGCGACGATGATGAGCGCGCCGATCACCGGCCCGAACACGGTGCCCAGCCCGCCGAGCAGGGTCATCAGCACGACCTCGCCCGACATCGACCAGTGGACGTCGGTCAGCGATGCGAGCTGGAACACGATCGCCTTGGTCGCGCCCGCGAGACCGGAGAAGGTCGCCGACAGGATGAATGCAAGCAGCTTGTAGCGATCGGCGCTGTAGCCGAGCGACACCGCGCGCGGCTCGTTCTCGCGGATCGCCTTCAGCACCTGCCCGAACGGCGAGTGGATGATGCGGTAGATGGCGAGGAACGCGCCGAGGAAGATGACCAGCACCGTGAAGTACATCGCCCACACGCTCGTGAGGTCGATGACGCCGAAGAGCTTGCCCCGCGGCACCGACTGGATGCCGTCCTCGCCGTGCGTGAACGGCGCCTGGAGGTAGAAGAAGAACAGCATCTGCGCGAGGGCGAGCGTAATCATCGCGAAGTAGATGCCCTGCCGCCGGATGGCGAGCAGGCCGGTGATCAGCCCGAGCGCGGCCGACGCGGCGGTGCCGGTGACGATCGCGAGCTCCGGCGGGAAGCCCCACTCCTTCGCGGCGTGCGCGCAGATGTAGCCCGCCGTGCCGAGGAACATCGCGTGGCCGAACGAGAGCAGCCCGCCGAACCCGATCAGCAGGTTGAACGCGCACGCGAAGAGCGCAAAGCACATCACCTTCATCAGGAACACCGGGTACACGATGAAGGGCGCGACGAGCAGGATCGCCGCCATGACGACGAAGCCGATGCGCTGCCGGCGCGCCTCCGCGGACGCGTTAGGCGCCGTTGCGGAGATGTTCTGCGTGGTGGCGGCCATTCCAGCGCCCTACTTCGGCGTCCCGAACAGGCCCGCCGGCCGGAACAGGAGCACGATCGCCATGATGATGAAGATCACCGTGTTCGACGCCTCGGGGTAGAAGACTTTGGTGAGGCCCTCGATCAGGCCGAGGCCGAACCCGGTGATGATCGAGCCCATGATCGAGCCCATGCCGCCGATCACCACCACGGCGAACACGACGATGATCAGGTCGGCGCCCATCTGCGGGGCCACCTGGTAGATCGGCGCCGCCATGACCCCGGCGAGCGCCGCCAGCCCGACGCCGAAGCCGTAGGTGAGCGTGATCATGCGCGGCACGTTGATGCCGAACGCCTGCACGAGCGCCGGGTTCTCGGTCGCCGCGCGGAGATACGAGCCGAGCTTCGTCTTCTCGATCACGAACCAGGTGCCGAGGCAGACGACGAGCGAGGCGATGATGACCCACGCCCGGTAGTTGGGGAGGAACATGAAGCCGAGATTGCGGCCGCCGCCGAGCTCGGCCGGCATCGCGTACGGCAGCCCCGACGATCCGAACTCGTTCCGGAACAGGCCCTGGATGATCAGCGCCAGCCCGAAGGTGAGCAGCAGCCCGTAGAGGTGGTCGAGCTCGTAGAGCTGCTTCAGCATCAGCCGCTCGATGATCACGCCGATCGCGCCGACGACGACCGGCGCGATTGCGAGCGCCCACCAGTAGCCGACGCCCAGCTTGGTCATCAGGAAGTACGCGCAGAAGGCGCCCATCATGTACTGGGCGCCGTGCGTGAAGTTGATGATGTTGAGGAGACCGAAGATCACCGCGAGCCCGAGCGACAGCAACGCATAGAACGAGCCGTTGATCAGCCCGATCAGGAGCTGGCCGAACAGCGCCTGCGTCGGTACGCCGAAGATTTCCATCGCCCGGGCGGCAGGTTCGTTACTTGACGAGCGGGCAGCCGCCGTCGGCGAGCGGCCGGAACGCCTGGTCGGCCGGGATCGTCGCGCGGATCTTGTAGTAGTCCCACGGCGCCTTCGACTCGGACGGCTTCTTCACTTCCACGAGATAGGCGGGATGGATCTTGCGGCCGTCGACGCGGATGGTGCCCTTGCCGAACAGCGGATCGTCCGTGGGGAGCTCCTTCATCTTCGCGATCACCTTCGTGCCGTCGTCGCCCTTGAGCGCCTCGACCGCTTTCAGGTAGTGCAGCACGCCCGCGTAGACCCCGGCGTGGATCATCGTCGGGTGGATGCCCTTGTCCTGCGGCGCAAACCGCTTGGCGAACGCGCGCGACGCCTCGTCGCGGTCCCAGTAGAACGTCTCGGTGAAGATCAGGCCCTGGGCGGTGTTCAGCCCGAGCGCATGTACGTCGGTCAGGAACACGAGGAGCCCGGCGAGGTTCTGCCCGCCCTTCACGATGCCGAACTCGGCCGCCTGCTTGATCGAGTTGGTCGTGTCGCCGCCGGCGTTGGCGAGGCCGATGATCTTCGCCTTCGACGACTGCGCCTGCAGCAGAAACGACGAGAAGTCCTGGGTGTTCAGCGGCACCCGGACCTTGCCGAGCACCTTGCCGCCGGTCTTCAGCACCACGGCCTCGGTGTCGCGCTCGAGCGCGTGGCCGAACGCGTAGTCTGCGGTCAGGAAGAACCAGGTGTCGCCGCCGGTCTTCACGATCGCGTTGCCGGTGCCGTTGGCGAGCATCCAGGTGTCGTAGGTCCAGTGGATCGTGTTCGGCGAGCACGCCTTGCCGGTCAGGTCCGCCGACGCCGCGCCGGAGACGATGAACGCCTTGCCCTTGTCGCGGGTGACCTGGCTCACCGCCAGCGCGACGCCCGAGTTCGGCGTGTCGAAGATCGCGTCGACCTTGTCGACGTCGTACCACTGGCGCGCGATCCCGGATCCGACGTCGGGCTTGTTCTGGTGGTCGGCGGAGATGAGCTCCACCTTGAGCCCGCGCTTCTGGACGCCCGAGTCCTCGATCGCCATCCGGGCGGCGAGCACCGAGCCCGCACCGGCCAGGTCGGAGTACAGGCTCGACATGTCGGTCAGGACGCCGATCTTCACGACGCCGTCGGACACCTGCGCCTGCGCGCCGGTGGCGACGAGCGCGGCGACGGCGGCCGCGGCAGCAGTTTTCTTCAGCAGCATCTCACTTCTCCTAAGGGTTCGACTGCAATTCATACGCCGAGGTACTCGTGCACCTTGTCCATGCTCCGCTCGAGCTCGGCGTTGGGAATCATGTCCACCACCCGGCCGTTCTCCACGATGTAGTGCCGGTCGGCCACCGTCGAGGCAAAGCGGAAGTTCTGCTCGACGAGCAGGATGGTGAACCCCTGCGTCTTCAGGCGCCCGATCGTGTAGCCGATCTGCTCCACGATCACCGGCGCGAGGCCCTCGGTCGGCTCGTCGAACATCAGGAGCCGCGCCCCGGTGCGGAGGATGCGCCCGATCGCGAGCATCTGCTGCTCGCCGCCGGAGAGCTTCGTGCCCTGGCTCGTGAGGCGCTCCTTCAGGTTCGGGAAGAGCTCGTAGATGGCGGTGAGCGCGAGGCCGCCCTCGGCGACCTTCGGCGGCAGGAGCAGGTTCTCCTCGACGTTCAGGCTGGAGAAGATGCCCCGCTCCTCGGGGCAGAGCGCGATGCCGAGCCGCGCGATCCGGTTCGACGGCAGTCCGGCAATCTCCACGTCGTTGAACCGGATCGAGCCGGCGCGCCGCACGCCCATCCCCATGATCGACTTCAGCGTGGTCGTCTTGCCGGCGCCGTTGCGGCCGAGCAGCGTCACCACCTCGCCCGCGCCGACCTTGAAGTCGACGCCGTGGAGCACGTGCGACTCGCCGTACCAGGCGTTGAGCTTCTCGACCGAAAGCAGCGTCGCGGCTTCAGGCATGAGCGGACCCGAGATACGCCTCGATCACCTGCGGATGCGCGGAGACCGAAGCGTAATCGCCCTCGGCGATCACTTCGCCGCGCGCGAGCACGGTGATGCGGTTCGAGAGCGTCGACACGACGTTGAGATTGTGCTCGACCATCAGGACCGAGCGGTTGGCCGAGACGCGCTTGATGAGCGCGGTGATGCGCTCGACGTCGTCGTGCGGCATGCCGGCGGTCGGCTCGTCGAGGAGCATCATCTCCGGCTCGAGGGCGAGCGTAGTGGCGATCTCGAGCGCGCGCTTGCGCCCGTACGGCAGGGCGACGGCGACGTGGGACTCGTAGCCCTTGAGGCCCACCGCGTCGATGTACTCCGCCGCCTTGGCGTTGAGCGACGCGAGCGAGCGCTCCGAGCGCCAGAAATCGAAGGAGTGGCCGCCGCGGCGCTGGATCGCGATGCGCACGTTCTCGAGCACGGTCAGGTGCGGAAACACCGCGGAGATCTGGAACGAACGGACCAGCCCCATGCGCGCGATCGCCGCCGGCCCGGCGCCGGTGATCTCGCGGCCGTTGAAGAAGATCTGCCCCGCCGTCGGCGCGAGGAAGTTCGTGAACAGGTTGAAGCAGGTGGTCTTGCCCGCCCCGTTCGGGCCGATCAGGGCGTGTATGTCGCCGCGGCGGACGCGCAGAGACACGCCGCGCACCGCAGTGAACCCCTTGAACTCCTTGGTGAGCCCTCGGCTCTCGAGGATGTAATCGTCGGCCATGCTGCGCGAGGTACCCGGCGCGCGCCGCGTACGCCCTCCTCCTCAACCCGGGCCGCGATTATCCGCGAACCGGGCACCGCGTGGCAAATGACCCTTCCTTACCAGCTTAACCCGGCGGCTGGATCCAGTTGTGGAGCGCGAGCCCCCCGTCGACGACGACGGTGGTCCCGGTGATGTAGGCCGAGAACCGGTCGCAGACGAGCGCCAGCGCCGCGCCCGCGATGTCCTCCGGGGTGCCGAGCCGTCCGAGCGCGGTGCAGGCGGTGAGGCGCTCGACCCCCGCCGCGGCCGCGTTGAAGCCGCCGCCGGGAATCGCGCCGGGGGCGATCGCGTTCACCCGGATCCCGTCCGGCCCGAGCGCCCGGGCAAGCTCCTTCATCACCATCGTCATGCCCGCCTTCGAGGCGCTGTAATGCGGCAGGTTGCGCGGGCTGTCGGCGTGGAGCGAGGTCAGGATCACCATCCGGCCGCGGATCTTGCGCTCGCGCATGTGGCGGCCGGCCTCGCGGCCGAGGAGGAACGCCCCGCGCAGGTTCACGTTGACCATCCGATCCCAGGTCTCGTCGCTTACGCCGAACACCGTGTCCGACTCGAGGCGCCGCGGGCTCGCGCTGTGGACGAGGATCGACACGCGGCCGAGCGCCGCAACCGCCGCGCCGAACAGCCGCTCGGCGCCGCCGGCGGCGGCAAGGTCGCAGGCGATGAAGGTCGCGTCGCGGCCTTCGCCGCGCAGCCCCACCGCCACACCCTCGCCGCGATCGGCGTCCACGTCCGCGATCACCACCCGCGCGCCTTCGCGCGCGAACGCCTGCGCGATGCCGCGCCCGATTCCCGATGCACCGCCGGTCACGAGCACCGTATCGCCGGCGAGCAGGCCTTCCGCCATTCGTCTCTCCCCGTCGTTGTGGTCCCGGCGACTATCCTACAGCGAGCGACGCGCTCGGGGCGGGGCGGGCCGCGCCAGCTCTAGCAGCTTTGCAGTCTGGATCTTGGCCACGGTCGCGCGCGGCGCGACCGGGAACGTATCGATCGGCGGCACCCGCGCCCGGCGTGGAGGCCGTCAGAAGCGAGTCTTCAAGCCCACCACCACGCCGTGCGGAAGGATCTCGACGAGAAGCGGTGTCTCGCGGCTGTGCGCATACCAGCCCGCGAGCCCGCCGACGGTCCAGCCGACGAGCACGTCGCCCTGCCAGTGCGCCTGATTCTTCACCCGGGCGGCGCCGATCCACAGGGGGAGGATCGCGAGGCCGTAGGTCCACGGGTACTCGCTGCCGTACTCGAGGATGTAGGGGGTTACCAGCGCCGCCGCGCTCGACGCCTCCCCGCTCGGGAAGCTGTAGTTGCCGTGCTGGAACCACTCGCACGGGTTGTCGGTGTCGGCCGGGCGCACGCGGGCGAAGGAATACTTCATCACCTGGGTTGCGGCGACCGTAACGAGCTGGGAGTCGATCCCTTGCCACATCGTCTTGCCGAACCGCGTTTCCGCCCCCTCCCACGCGGCGCCCCCGATTTGCGCCATATCCGGGACGGTGCTCGCCGCACCCTGCACCGGCCCGGGGGCGCCGACCACTACGCAGACCCGATGCCTGACCGCGGTACTGATCCCGGGCAACCCGCTCCGGTCGTTTGACATCAGCTGGGTCAATCCGGAGCGCGCCGAGTTCTATTTCGCTGATCGCTCGAACGCGGGCATCGGCGTGATCGACACCCACACGCTGACCTTCAAGCGGAACCTCGGCGGTTTCGTCGGCGTCCAGCTCAACCCAAATGGGACCGTGAACAACAATATTTCCGGACCCGACGGCGTCGTTACCCACGGCAGGTGGGTCTATGGCGGCGACGGCAACAGCGACCTCAGGGTGTACGACCTCGATGCGCCTTCCGCGTCTGCGTTCAAACAGAAGATCTCCACCGGGGGCACCACGCGAGTTGACGAAATGGCGTTGACGGGGGACGGCGAACTGCTGCTCGCCGCGAACAATGCCGAGGACCCGCCATTCGTGACCCTGTTCGCGGCGAATGGCGACCGAAACTTCAGCGCGGTCAGCATCATCCAAAAGATCAAGGTTGACAATGCGATCATGCCGGCGACCTTCGGCTTGTCGATCGAGCAACCGGCATGGGATCCCAAGACCAAGCGCTTTTACACATCGCTCCCAGTGGTCGCCAACAACCCGCCCGGCTGCAACTATGGGCAGCTTGCAGGCCCCATCACGTGCCACGGCGGGCTGATGGTCACGGATCCGACCGCGCCCACGGCAACGGTCGGCGCGTTCAATCCAAGCACGAACACCGGGGTCGTGCTGTTGAATGCATGCGGACCGAACGGTGCCACGGTCGGGCCCAATGACAATCTTTTGCTCGGCTGCACCCCACAGAACAATCCTAGCGATACGACCACGCTGGTCATCAATGCCAAGACCAAGAATTTTGCCAACATCGGCAATATCACCGGCTCGGACGAGGTCTGGTTCAACAAGGGCGATGGGCGCTACTACACGGGCTCCAGCAGGGCTTGCGGACTGGGGGGCGGCTGTCCGAACGGTGGGGCCGTCCTCGGCGTGATCGACGGGACGAGTGTCCTGATCGAGAAAATCCCGCAGTCGACCAACTCGCACTCGGTGGCGGCCGACTCCAAGCGCAACCTCATCTTCGTCCCGCAGGTAGGGGCTGCTCAGCTGGTTGGTGCCGGCGGTGACACGACGACCGTGGGCGCGGGGATTTGCGGATTTGCACAAGACCCGACAAAATCCAAGGGCTGCGTCGCTGTCTACATCCATCGTGTCAAGAAGGACAAGGACCGGGACCGGGACGACGAGCACGAGCATGAGCATGAGGGCGAAGGTCACGACCGCTAAAGCGGCCGGCAGTAGTGTTACCGGCTAGCACTGACCGGTAACAACCGATTGTTGCCAGAGATCGGTGGGCGCTGGCAAGCGCCCACCGATTTTTTTTGGTCCGTCCGTAGAAATCGTGGCCGACTCCTGCGCGGTTCGGCGACGCAGGCGCTCGATGCGCGGGGTCACTGCTTCGGCGCCGGCGTTTCTTCCGTGCCGCGCATCGCGTCGCCCCGCTCCAGCAGGTCGCGCGTTTGCTCCGCCGTGCCGGCTTCCCCGGGTGACAGCGGCGCGGCGGCATGGTCGGCCTCCTCGAGGGCGTTGGGCAGCCACATCGCGATGCCCGGAAAGAAAAGCACCAGGGCAACGGCGATGCACTGGATCACCATGAAGTCGGCCATGCCCCTGTAGATGGTGGCGAGGCTCCACTGGCTCACCGCCTGCTTGAGGTAGTAGGCGGACATCGCGACGGGCGGCGAGAGGAACGCCGTCTGCAGGACCACCGCGACGATGGTGCCGAAGAACACCATGTCGTAGTCGAGGCCCGCCGCCACCGGCGCGAGCATCGGCAGGAAGATCAGCACGATCGCCGGCCACTCGAACGGCCAGCCCAGAAGGAAAATGAGCGTGAGCAGCAGCGCCATCGTGCCCAGCGGCGGCACCGGCACCGCGAGCAGCGAATTCGTGATCCAGGTCGCCGTGCCCATGCGGGCGAAGACCGCGCCGAAGACGTTCGAGGTGGCGGCGAGGAAGAGCACCATCGCCGTCGACGTCAGGGTCGACTGGCAGGCCGCGAAGAGGCCCTGCCAGGTGAAACGCCGGTAGGCGATCACCATCAGGATGGCGCCGAGCGCGCCCAGCGATGCCGCCTCGGTCGCCGTGGTGAGCCCGATGATGATGACGCCGAGCGTGGCGATCGTCAGCACGGTGACCGGTATCATGCCGACGATGCACTCCCAGACCACCGGCTTCCAGCTCTTCGGACGATCTTCGAGCGGAACGGGCGGTCCGAGCTTCGGGTTGAGGAAGCTGCGCCCCATGCAGTAGGCGATGTACATGCCCGAAAGCAGGAACCCGGGGCCGAACGCGGCCTCGTAGAGCTTCGCCACTGAGACGCCGAGCACCGGCCCCATGACCACCAGCATCACCGAAGGCGGGATCAAGATACCGAGCGTTCCGCCCGCGGTGATGGCGCCGGCAGACAGCCGCGGGTCGTAGCCCGACTTGATCATCATCGGCCCGGCCATGATGCCGAGCAGCACGACCGTTGCGCCGACCGTCCCGGCCGCGATCCCGAACAGCGTCGCCGTCAGCAGGACGACGAGGTAGAGCGCACCGCGCACCGGCGCGAAGAGGTCCCGGAACGCGACGAACAGGCGCTCCATCAGGCCGGCCTGATCGCAGATGTAGCCCATCAGGATGAACATCGGCACGGCGACGAACTCGTCCTGCTTCATCATCCCGATCAGCTGCAAGTAGGCGAGATCGAACACGACCGGGCCGAGGCCGATGAACCCGAAGATGAGCGCGAGGAAGAGCAGCGTCAGGCTGATCGGCACGCCGATGAAGATCGCGCCGAGCATCACGACCAGCATCACCATCCCCAGGAGCTCGAGGCCGGACACCGTTCAGACCTCGGTCTTCTCGCGGTGCTCGAACTCGCGGCCGGTCTTGACCTGGAACCAGCTCTTCAGCGTCTCGGAGGCGCCCTGCACCATGAACAGGACCGCCGCCAGCGGCACCGCGGCGCGAAAGGGCCACATGATCGGGCGCCACGGCGTCTGCTCCGAGACTTCGTGGATGCCGAACGCGTACCACGCGTCGTCGACGCTGATCACCAGCAGCGTGATCATCACCGGGAAGAAGAGCAGCAGGTACGACACCAGGTCGATCGTGCCCTTCGTCCGCTCCGAGAAGTTCTCGTACAGCATGTCGGTGCGCACGTGCGCGCCCTTGAGGAGCGCGTAGCCGCAGCCCAGCATGAACGCCGAGCCGTTGGTCATGTAGCTCGTCTCGAACACCCAGGTCGTGGGGGCGTTGAAGAGATAGCGCGAGAAGCACTCGTAGCTGATGCTGAAGACGAGGAACAGCATCGACAGCGAGATCAGCTTCCCGGTCGCGTCCGAGAAGCGATCGATGCGGCGGATCGCGGAATAGAAAGCGGGCGGGAAGTCGGAGGAGCGCACGGCCGGAGATGCTAGGGGCCGCGTCGCGCCCGTGCTACTCGGGAAACTACGAGTTTTGCGGCCCGACTCATGCCAGCTGCAGCGCTCTTCCCCGCACCGCTGCGATCAGCCGCGCGATCGAGTACGCCGCCATGATCGCGCCGGCGATCGGCATCACGACGTACCAGTACAGCCGCGAATACCCGAACACCGGCGAGCGCTCCGACGCGCTCGCCTCGACGAACACGCACGCCTCGTAGACGAAGACCGCCAGGAACACGAGGCACAGCGTCTCCACCACGATCGCCAGCACGCGCCGCACCGCCGGGCTCGCTATCGTCTGCTCGAGCAGGTCGACGGTGAAATGGCTCTTGGTTCGCCACAGGCCGGCAGCGCACGGGAACAGCAGCCACCCGAACAGCAGTTCGATCAGCTCGTCGCTCCAGCCCGCGGAGCGCAGGCCGAAGATCCGGGTCACCACGACGAACGAGATCGTCACGAACAGCGCGCTCAGGCAGCCGACGCTGATCCATCTGAGCGCCGCCGCCAGCCCGCGATCCACCCGCCCCAGCAACCCCCCCCCCCCCAAACCAA
>Ga0335084_10005833_pt1 | contig 12213 bp, 15 predicted proteins | sample Lox_Sample_44_FD_206721 | JGI IMG/M metagenome (GOLD analysis project Ga0335084, IMG submission 206721) | Soil microbial communities from Loxahatchee National Wildlife Refuge, Florida, United States - Lox_Sample_4.4 | ecosystem: Environmental > Terrestrial > Soil > Wetlands | place: USA...
GGGCGATGCTCGATCGCCGGCTCGATCGCGATGGCGCGCTGCGCGCGCGCGATGAGGTGCTCCGCCTGCGGACGTACGTGCCGGCCGATGGTGCGCCCGGGTATGGCGTCCTCGCATGGAAAGGGCCCCCGAGCGCGCCGGGGGGCTACCGGCGGCGCGCGGAGGTGGAGACGCGCGTCGCGGACGCCGCGGCGGCGCTCGCGATTCTCGAGCAGTCCGGGTTCAGCGTCGCGTACGAAATCCACCGCACCGTCGAGGTCTACCGGCTGGCCGGTGCCGTGGTGCGCCTCGAGTGGTATCCCGCCATGGACGTCCTGATCGAGGTCGAAGGCGAGCCGGCGGCGATCGAGCGAGCCGTGCCCGCGACCGGACTCCCCCGCGAGTCGTTTGTTGCGGAATCCCTCGAGTACTTCGTCGCGGCCTACGAGGCGCGAACCGGCCGGCCGGCGCGCGTGAGCGGGCTCCCCTCCGCGTGAACGCTCCACTCAGGATCCCGATGCCGCTGCGCGTGCCCGAACTCGCGCCGTCGCTCGGACGGTTGCTCGTGCCGAGGCGCCCGGCCCCGCCATGGGTTCCGCTCGACGACATTCGCGAAGAGCTGGCGACTCGGGTCATCGAGGCGGCCGGCCTCGCGCGGGGCGCCGCAGAGCGGAACGAGCGCGACGCGGCCCTCGAAGCGGTGGGGCGGCGCGCCTGGCTCGCGGCATGGGAGACGGCGGTAGGGCGGGTGGCCGAGCGCGCGGCTCAGGCGCTCGACGACACGATCGCGCGCACCGCGCACCACGTAGGCATGTCGCGCCGGCGCGCCGCCCAGCGCTCGCTGTCCCCCGCCGAACGGCGCGCCATCGCCGCGCGCCTGGGCAGCGGGGCCGAGCGTTTCGTGGCCGCGCTCGATGTGCTCAACGGCGCTGCGTCCCACGCGCGCGAGGCTGGCGTGCTCGACAAGGAGGTCCACGCCGCGTGGCAGGACGCGTTGCGGACCGCGGCGCGCCGCCTCGAAGCCGCCTGGCTCGCGCTGGAAGACGAGCTCGCCGCCGAGGCGACCCGGTGGGTGCCCGAGCTCGATGCGGTGCGACGCTGGCGGCCGTCGCTCTGGCCCGTGTTCGTTCTTTGGACGCCGGTCGCGCTGGCCCTGCTCTGGCTGGGGCTCGTCATGGGCGGTTACGTTGCCGCGCCACTCTGGCTGTCCGTCCGGCTGGGCTTCTAGGGGTGAACACCGTCGGGATCGGCGTCGATCTGGTGGAAGTGCCGCGCGTGAACACCATCATCGCGGATAAAGGGGCCCGGGTGTTCGAACGGCTGCTCACACCCGCGGAGCGGGAGTACTGCGAGAGCCGGCCCGACCCCGCTACCCATGTCGCGGTGCGGCTCGCGGCGAAGGAAGCGGTCTACAAGGCGCTCCAGGGGACCGACGCGGCGCGGGGAATCGGCTGGCGAGAGATCGAAGTGGTGCGCGCCGCCGATGGTCGGCCCGACATCACCCTCACCGGGGTGGCCGCGGCTCGAGCGCAGGAGCTGGGGGTCGAGCGGGTGCTCCTGTCCCTGTCCCACACCCACCTGGCGGCGGTTGCCGTCGCCCTGCTCATCGGGAAGTAAGTTGCTTGTATTTCCGACAATTCGACTCTACATTTCCGAGTACCTTCTATCTGAGAATCGGTCTCATCTACCGTAAGCTATTTCTGAGCTTGGCGTTGAACACGTGCTGCGCGGCTTTGCTCGTCGCGCAGCGCGATGACTCGCTTACCGTATCGCGGCGCGTGGTCGCCGCCACCTCGCTCGCCGCCAAGGAGTACGCCGTGGGCGTCGCCCCACAGGGCGGGCGGTTGGTCGCGCCCCAGGAGGTGGACGAGGCGAGACAGTTCCTCGACGCGGCGCTGCTCGATGCGTCGGGGCTCCCGGCGACCGTGCGGAGCGCGGCGGACAGCGCGCTGCGCGAGCTGCGCGCGATGGTCGACCGGGCGGCGCCGCCCGATTCGGTGACGCACCGGACCGCGACCCTGGTGCAGCGCATCGCGACGGCGGCGGGCGGGGCGCTCGATCCGTTCCCCGCGCGCCCGCCATCGCTCGTGCGCGGCGCCGCCGTCTATCGCGAGCAGTGCATCCAGTGCCACGGCGCGAGCGGCCGCGGCGACGGACCGAAGGCTGCGCACCTCACGGGGCCCAAGGCTGCCGACCTGGGCGACCGCGTCGAGCTCGCGACCGTGTCGCCGCTCGACATGTACCGCAAGATCGCGATCGGCGTCCTGGGAACCGGAATGCCGGAGTATGCCGCCGCGCTTTCGTCCGAGGATCGCTGGGCCGTGACCGCGTACATCGCGACGCTCCGCGCGACGCCCGGCGCGGTGCGGGAAGGCGAAGGACTGTATGCGGTGCACTGCGCGGGCTGTCACGGCTCGGCCGGAAACGGCGACGGGCCGCTCGCGGCCACGATGTCGGTTCGCCCGCCCGCGCTCGCGGACCTCGCGGTGCAGGGCCGATTCTCCGATGCCGATCTCGCCCGCGTGGTGCTGCAGGGCCGGGCGGGTACGCCGATGCCCGGTTTCGCGCGGCAGATCGATGCCGCGGCCGCCGACGGTATCGTCGCATACCTGCGAACGCTGCCCGCCGCCGAGCGGCGCGGCGATCGCGCGGCGCCCAGCGCGAGCGTCTTCTCGGCCGTGCGGCGCCAGCTCGACTCGGCCGTCCAGCTGCGCTCGCCGAAGATGGCGTTCGACGCCTACCTCACGTTCGAGCAGGTCGAGACCGCCGTGCGTGCGCACAACGCGGCGCTCGCCGGGGACCTGGAGGACGGCTTCTCCGCGCTGCGCGCCCGCACGGCCGCGGGCGCCTCGACCGTCGAAGTCAGCGCGATCCACGAGCGGCTGCTCTCGGGGCTCGAGCGCGCGGAGCGCCTGATCGCCGACAAGACGTCAGGCGCCAATCTGTTCACGCAGTCGCTCGTGCTGCTGCTGCGCGAGGGGTTCGAGGCCATCCTGATCGTGGCGGCCCTGATGGCCTTCCTCGCCAAAGCCGGAGCGGCGGAGCGGCGGCGGGACGTGGCGCGAGGCGCGTGGGCCGCCGTCGCCGCGAGCGTCGTGACCGCCTTCGCGCTCGAGATGCTGTTCGAAATCACGCCCGGCCAACGCGAGGGGCTCGAGGGGACGACGATGCTCGTCGCCGCGGCGGTGCTCTTCTACGTCAGCTACTGGCTGTTGTCCAAGATCGAAGTGGCGAAGTGGAACGCGTTCGTGAAGGGGCGGCTGGAAGGAGCCCTCTCCACGGGCTCCGGATTCGCGCTCTCCTCGGTCGCGTTTCTCGCCGTGTATCGCGAGGGCTTCGAGACCATTCTGTTCTACAAGGCGCTGCTGACGTCGGCGGGCAGCGGGGGCGGGGGGACGGCGGTGATCGCCGGGGTGCTGTGCGGTGCCGTCGGGTTGATCGGCGTCTACGTGGCCATCAACCGCTTTGGCCTGCGGATGCCCCTCAAGCCGTTCTTCGCCGTGACGAGCGCGATGCTGTACTACATGGCGTTCGTGTTCGCGGGCAAGGGCATTGCGGACCTGCAGAGCGCCGGAGTCGTGCCCATGACGGTGCTCGAATGGGCCCCGCGGGTCCCGGCGTTCGGCATCTATCCCACCGTGCAGTCGCTCACCGTGCAGGGCGTGATCGTCGGCCTGCTGGTGTTCGCGATCATCTGGTTGCAGCGGCGCCGCTTCGCCCCACAGTAGGGGCTTCGAACGCTCTAGGTCGCGGGGGCGGGAGCCGGCTTCTTGGGAAGGAAGCGAGCGGGGACGGGAAGCGGTGCGGCGTCGGGCCGGGCGAGCCGCACCACGACCACGACGCCGGCGATGACCATCGCGATACTCGTCAGCTGTGCCAGCGAGAGCGGCCCCAGCCAGCGGTCGTCCTTCGCCCGGACGAACTCCACCAGGAAGCGTTCCACCGCCGCGAGCAGCAGGTACACGCCGAATCGCCAGCCCACCGCGTGGCGGTGGCTGCGTAGCTGCCACAGCCACACGAACACGAGGAACATCAGCACCGTCTCGTAGATCTGCGTCGGGTGCACCGCCACGACCATGTTGGGGTCGGTCCCCGCGGGGAAGGTGACGTTCAGGCGCTGGAGCTCAGCGACCGTCGAGGGCGGGAGGCCGTGCGGGAACTTGACGCCCCACGGGAGGCTCGTGGGGATCCCGTAGTCGTCGTTCACGAGGAAACACCCCACGCGCCCGATCGCATACCCCAGCGCGAGCGGCGCTCCCGCGATCTCCATCGTATAGCGGGCGGGCACGCCGAGCCGCCAGCCGTTCAGAAGCACCGCGACGACCCCGCCGATCAGGCCGCCGTACCACACGAAGCCGCCGCGGCGGAACAGCGCGTCCAAGTCGCCGGCCACGATCACGTACCAGAGTTTGGCGCCCACGAGCCCGCCGATCACGGCGGCGACGACGATGTCCGCGGCATACTCCTCGTCGAAACCGCGCTGGCGGAGGTCGAGCTGCATGGCCCACCCCGCCATCAGAAACCCGGCCATCATCATGAGCCCATATCCGGTCAGCGACAGGGGGCCCAGCCGCAAAACGAGGGGATAGACGGTGGTCATGGGCTCGGCTCGAGCGAGGAGAGGGCGGGAAGCGGTTCGAGGCCGGGCAGGGGCAGGTCGGCGCGGGCGTCGAGCGTCCAATCGCTCCGCTCACCCTGCGCCAGGCGATGCCATCCCGCCCGGGCGATCATGCCCGCGTTGTCGGCGTTCAAGCGGGGGCTCGCGACGGCCACGCGCGCGTGGCCGGCCAGACGCTCCGCCGCCTGTTCGATGAGCGCGCGGCTGCACGCCACCCCGCCGCCCAGCACGGCGGTGCGATAGCCCGTGGCCTTCACCGCGCGCTCGAGCTTGGTGACCAGGACGTCGATCACGGCGTCCTGAAACGCCCGCGCAATGTGGGGACGCTCGGCATCGAGATCGGCGCACGCGCGGACCCTGTGAAGCACGGCGGTCTTGAGACCCGAGAAGGAGAACTCGAAGCCGTCGTCCCGCATGGGTCGGGGGAAATCGAACCGCGCGGGGTCGCCCTGTTTCGCCAGGCGCTCGATCGCGGGGCCGCCGGGATAGCCGAGGCCGAGGAGGGTCGCGACCTTGTCGAACGCTTCGCCCGCGGCGTCATCGCGGGTCGCGCCGAGCAGGCGGTAGCGGCCCCACGCGGGGACGTCGAGCAGCAGCGTGTGTCCGCCCGAGACCAGGAGGGCCACAAACGGGGGCTCGAGTCCCGAGTCCTCGACGAGCGGCGCGAACAAGTGGCCCTCCATGTGATGCACCCCGATCAGCGCGCGGTCCCGCGCGTACGCCAGGGCCTTGGCGTACACGACTCCGACGAGCAGCGCGCCGACCAGCCCGGGTCCCGCGGTCACCGCGATGGCATCGACCGCATGCCATCCGACCCCCGCTTCCACCAGCGCGCGCTCCACCACCGAGGGGAGCGCCGCGAGGTGCGCGCGGCTCGCCAGCTCCGGCACCACCCCGCCGAACACCTGATGGATGTCCTGGGACAGAATGACGAGGCTCGCGAGCTCGGGCCGGGACCCCTCGCCGACGAGCAGCGCGGCGGAGGTCTCGTCGCACGACGTCTCGATACCGAGCACGACGTCAGCCACGGCCGGGTTTCCGTTTGACGGGCGGGGGCTTGAGCGGCACGGAGTCCGGTACCGCGTGAGCGGTCACGCCGCTGGGCGCGGCGACGGTGAGGCGCGCGTAAGCGTCGGGGTTGGCGTGCCCCACGAGGTGCGCCACCACGCGGAGGCTGTCGCGGGTCATGGCGCGCACGCGCGCTTCAGGGCCCGTGACTTCGACGGTCACGCGCTCCGTGGCGAGCGTGAAGCCCGCGAACCCGGAGGCGGCGGTGGTGACCGCGACGCCCGTGAAGGTCCGCCGGATCACCGCGCTTACCTCACCCGAGATCTGCACTTCCGCAGGCACGGCGCGAACCACCCCCAGGACGCTCGTATCGAGCGGGACGGAGCGGAGGAACGGCCCGACGACTCCCGCGATCGTGATGGGGTGCGTACTCACCGAGTCGATCCCGCGGAGACTGGCCGGCGGCCCAATGAGCCGCGCGCTTCTCGGCTGCACCGCGAGGTCGAGGATCGTGAGGTCCGAGTCGGTGCCGAGCGCGACGTGCGCCACGACGCGGACCTCCTTCCGAGCTGCGGAATCGAGCACCACGTCCAGCTCGCGGGGCGACATGTCCGCCACCTGGACATCGACGCCCTTGGGGATCGGCACATCGGCTGCCTCGAGCCGGATGTGCCAGAGCGAGCCGGCGAAGGTGTCGGGGACGACCTTGGTGATCACGCGGGGCAGAGCGCGGAGCTTGAGCAGCTCGGAGCCCTTGCCTGACACCATGACGACGACGTCCGCCGGCGGTTGCTTGACGGCGCGGCCGGGGGGGCCGGCCACGTCGAGACGCAGCGTGAACATCTGCGTGACGGGCTGCTGCGCGGCCACGACCACGTACAGCATCAGCGCGAAAAACAGCGCCGCCAGCTTGATGGGCCAGTTGCGGGTGACGAGCTGCGTGAAGTTAACGGGCATCGAGCAGGCGCCGGATCAAGGTCTCGTTGACCGGCGCGTCCCATTCCGCGGCGCCGATGACCTTCTTGATGATCACACCGTTGCGGTCGATCACGAAGCTTTCGGGGACCCCGGTGGTCTGAAGCGTGGCCTGGACCGTTCCGGTCCGGTCCTGCAGGATGTCGAAGTGCAACCCGAGATCATTCACGAACTTCATCACGACCTCGGGGCCGTCCTTGTCGACGCTCAGCGCCAGAATGCGGAAGTCGGTCCCCGCGAGCCGCTGACTCAGCCGCTCCATCGAGGGCATCTCCAGGCGGCAGGGATCGCACCAGGTGGCCCAGATGTTGATGAGGATCACCTTGCCTGCGTAGTCGGCGAGCGACACCGGCTTGTTCGTGCGGATGTCGACGGCGTGGAAATCCGGCGCCTTCGAACCGGCGCCGATCAGGTCCATCTGGGGCCGAATCTTCAGGGCGAGCACCACGCCGAACGCCAGGGTCAGCACCCCCATCGCCACGATGCTCCACTGCCGCTGCGAGCTCATACCGTGACGAGACACCTCCGCCGCAGCTCCTCGATTTCCTTTGCCGGATCGGCGCTCGAGAACACGGCGTTGCCGGCCACGAACGTGTCGGCGCCGGCGGCATGAGCGGCGGCGATAGTCTGCCGGCTGATGCCCCCGTCCACCTCGAGGAATGCCCGCGAGTTGTGTGCGGTCAAGAGCTCGCGCGCCCGCCGGATCTTGTCCGTCGAGGCCGGGATGTAGGACTGCCCGCCGAAGCCCGGATTGACGGTCATGATGAGCAGCAGGTCGAAGTCGGCGGTCACTTCCTCGACGAGCGAGAGCGGCGAGCTGGGATTCAACGCGAGCCCTGCCAGCATGCCCTTCCCGCGAATCGTCGCGAGATGGCGCTGCACGTGCACGGTGGCTTCGGGATGGAACGTGAATACGTTGGCACCGGCCTCCGCGAACGAATCGATGTAGCGCTCGGGCTCGACGACCATGAGGTGCACGTCGATGGGCTTGTCGGTCAGCTTGCGGAGTGCGGCGATCATGTTGGCGCCAAACGTGAGGTTCGGAACGAAACGTCCGTCCATCACGTCCACATGCAGCCAATCGGCGCCGCCTCCGAGGATCATCTTCATCTGCTCGGCCAGGCGGTTGAGATCGGCGCTCAAGACGCTCGGGGCGATGCGTACACCATTGGTCATTGCGGGCTCCGGGCAACAACGATGTCCACGATGGTGCCGGCGGCGGCCAGACTTCCCGCCACCGGCTGCTGAGCGACCACGGTACCGGGGTTGGCGCCGGCGGTACGCCGTCGCGTCACCGTGCCAAGCTGCAATCCCTCGAGCTCGACGCGCGTCCGCGCATCGGCCTGCGACATGCCGAGCAGGTCCGGCACCGGAATGGTCGGGGCTCCCCGGCTCACGACGATGGTCACCGCGGTACCCGGGGCCAAGAGCGCCCCGGCCGGCGGCCGGCTGAGCATGGCGACGCCGGGCGGCGTCGCCGCCTGCACCGACTCCGGCGGGCTGGCCGTGAGTCCTGCCGCGGCCACGAGGCGCTGGGCCAACGAACCCTCGATCCCGGCAACATCCGGTACAGGAATTTTGGAGGGGCCGTCGCTCGACACCAGGGTTACCCGCAAACCCGCCGGGGCGTTCACGCCGCCGGGCGGGTCCTGCCAGGTCACGACGCCCTTTGGCGCGGCCGGATCGGGCTCAGAGCCTCCATCCTGGACCTGGAGCCCGGCCTTCTTCACGGCGCTCGTCGCCTCGGCCACTGGCAGTCCAATCACGCGGGGCACGACATCCCGGCCGTGCAGCAGCGGGGTGGGGAAGACGATGAGGTACGCCGTGAGGTAGCCTGCGAGAACCGCCCCCGTGATGTAAAGCGCCCAGCGCTGCGCGGTGCCCCTCTCGATGCGTCGGACGCGCTCCTGCCAGCGCCACTCCTGGAGCGGCGGCATGTGCCGGCGAAATTGCACGGCCGCTAGTCCAGCATGCCGGTGACGGGGGACGACGGCGTCGCCACTTCGCGGCGGGGCATGCGGCCGGCGAGGAACGCGGCCCGCCCCGCGTCGACCGCGAGTTTCATGGCATGAGCCATGAGGGGTGGATCCTGGGCGGCCGCGAGCGCGGTGTTCATCAGGATGCCGTCCACGCCCTGCTCCATCGTGAGGCACGCGTCGGACGCTGTGCCCACTCCCGCATCTACCACGACGGGCACGCGCAGCCGGCGCTTGATGAGGCGCACGCCGTAGGGGTTCACGAGACCGAGCCCGCTCCCGATCGGCGATGCCAGCGGCATCACGGCGGCCACGCCGGCCTCCTCGAGCCGCAGCGCCGTGATCAGGTCCTCGTTCGTGTAGGCCAGGACCTTGAACCCGTCCTTCACGAGAATGCGCGCCGCTTCGAGCAGGCCCTGCACGTCCGGCAGCAGCGTCTCCTGGTCACCGATGACCTCGAGCTTGATGAAATCGTTGAACCCCGCTTCGCGGCCCAGGCGGGCGTAGCGGACGGCGTCGGCGGCGGTGTAGCAGCCCGCGGTGTTCGCGAGCAGAAAATACTTGCTCGGGTCGAGATGGTGGAGGATGCCGGCCTCTTTCGAGCGGTCGAGATCTACCCGGCGGACCGCCACGGTGACGATTTCGGCGCCCGACGCCTCGATGGCGCGGACCATCGTGGGGTTGTCGCGATACTTCCCCGTCCCCACCATGAGACGCGAATGGAACGTGCGCTCGCCGATAGTAAAGGGCGTGTCGCGAACGGTTTCCAGGGCCGTCGTCATCCTGTCGCTCACCCGCCTCCCACGAAATGCACCAGCTCGATTGCGTCACCCGGCGCGACGGTGACGTCCCCCAACCGCGGCCGGCGGACGATGGCGCGGTTATGCTCGACGACCACGGTGCGCGGGTCGAGTTCGAGCGCGGCCAGCAAGCCCAGCAGCGTCGCGCCGCACGCGACGCTCCGCGGCTCCCCGTTCACCAAGACCTGCACCAGTTCGCTCATCGCTCCAGCTCCTTCGCCATGTCCCGGGCGGCCGCGACGGGATCGGGTGCGTCCCACAGTGCCCGGATTGCCGCGACGCCGTACACCCCCGCCGCGCGGAGCGGCGCGATACGCTCGGGTGTGACGCCGCCGATCGCAATGACGGGGAGGCCGAGGCCGGTGAATTGCTCGAGCGTCCGAGTGTCGAGCGGCGGCCGGTCCGGGTGCGTCGCCGAGGTGAACACGGGTCCTACCACAAGATAGTCTGCTCCGGCGGCCTGTGCGGCGCGAGCCTCGTCGAGCTCGTGCACGGAGCAGCCGATCCACCAGTCGGGTCCGAGGCTCCGCGCTTCGCCGGGCGCAAGACTGGTACGGCGGAGCTGCACGCCGTGGGCGCGGGCCGCCAGCGCGACGTCGAGGCGATCGTTCACGAACACGCGCGATTGCGGGCAAAGGGACGCAAACCGGCGGGCGAGTGCGTACAGCTCGCGGCCCGAGAGCGCGGGTCCGCGGGCGTGGAGCGTGAGGCGATTCGCCGCTCCCGCCGCGAGCGCCGTGGCGCGGGTCGGCAGGTCCGCCCGTGCGGCGACCGACTCGTCCGTGATCGCATGCAGCCGGTCGAGCGGGGCTCTCACGTGAAGCGCCGGGGGATGTCCGCGCCGTGTCCGCGGCTCCACTCGGCGGCGCTCATGCGTGATTTGCCTTCCACCTGGACCTCCTCGATCTGTACGGCGCCGTCGCCTGTGGCGACGATGAGCAGCGGCGCGGTGGCGAGCACCTGGCCCGGCGGGGCCGCGCCCTCGGTCACGCGGGCGCCGAACAGCTTCACCGCCCGTCCCTCGAGCTCGGTCCAGGCGCCGGGCCGGGGGTCGAGCGCGCGGATGAGACGCGCCACGCGCTCGGTCGGCTCGCTCCAGGAAATGCGCGCGGTCTCCCGCGTGAGCTTCGGGGCGTACGTGGCGCGCGCGTGATCCTGGGGCACCGGCTTCAGGCCGTCCTGCTCGAGCAGCGTGAGCGCCTCGACCAGGGCCTGCGCGCCCATCTCCGACAGATGCGCCGCCAGCTCGCCGCCCCTGATATCGGGAGGGACGTGGTGCGGCAGCTGGTGCAGGATCGGCCCGGAATCCATCCCGGCGTCGAGCTGCATGATGGTCACGCCCGTCTTCTCAAGTCCGTTGATGATCGTCCACTCGACGGGCGCTGCGCCCCGCAGCTCGGGGAGCAGCGACGGATGCACGTTCACCATCCCGCGCGGCGGAACAGCCAGCAGCTCGGCCGTAAGGATGTGGCCGTATGCGACGACAACGCCGATATCGGGCGCCAGGGATTTGAGTTGGGCAATGAACGCAGGCTCGCGCGGGCGCTCGGGTTGCAGGACGGGGATCTCGTCTTCCTGGGCCGCGATCTTCACGGGCGGGGGTACGACGCGCGAGCGTGAGCGGCCCTGCGGACGGTCGGGCTGGGTCACGACGGCCGCGACATCGAACCCTTCGCCGAGCAGGGCCTCGAGCGAGGGGACCGCGAACTCCGGCGTGCCGAAGAAAACGACGCGCACTAGAGCTCGCCGGCCGGCTCGGGCGTGACCTCCTTCAGGTAACCGGTCTTGCCCTTGCGCAGGTTCTTCCACTTGGCGAGGAGGAGACCGCGCTTCACCGCGCTCAGCCGATCGAGGAAGAGAATGCCATCCAGGTGATCGATCTCGTGCTGAACCGCCCGGGCCTTGTAGCCGGACACCGTCAGGCGATACGGTTTCCCGTCGCGGTCCAGCGCTTCGAGCACGACGGTGTCGGGGCGGTCCACCTCGGAAAAGATCTCGGGGATCGACAGGCACCCTTCCTCGGCGGTGGCCAGCTCCGCGCCGGCTTCCACGATGCGCGGGTTGATCAGCACGAGCGGCGGTGGCGCTTCCTCACCGACGTCCACCACGGCCACGCGCTGCGCGACGCCGACCTGATTTGCCGCGAGCCCCACGCCGCGCGCCGCGTGCATGGTCTCGAACAGATCGTCGACCAGACGGCGCACCTCGTCGTCCACGCGCGGCACGGGTTCCGCCCGCTGGCGCAGCACCGGGGAGCCGAGCAGGTGCAGGGCGCGAACCGTCACGCCGGCTTGGCCTCCGCGGCGGCTTGCGGCCGTTTGAGAATGTTGGCGACGTTGCTCCGCATGATGACCAGGCGGGACTCCCCGGACTTGATGGTCACCTCGGTTTCCTTGAGGTGAATCACTTCCCCGATGATCCCGCCCGACGTCACGACCTGATCCCCCTTCTGGAGCGAGGCGAGCAGCTTCTTGTGCTCGTCCTGCTGCTTGCGTTGAGGGCGAATGAGCAGGAAGTAGAAGATCGCGATGATCGCGCCGATCTGCAGCGCGAACATGGCCACGCCGCCGCTGCCGGGCTGACCGGCGGGGGCGAACAGCAAGAGCGAGAGCAGCGGGGCAGCAGTCATGAGCGGGCCAGTTCCGGGGTCAAAGGGTAGCGGCGGCGCCACTCGGTGGCCCACCGTGAAAAGTCCCCGGCGCGGATCGCCGCGCGCATCGCTGCCGCGAGCCGCACCAGGAAACGCACGTTGTGCAATGACAGCAGCCGCAGCCCCAGCAGCTCCTCGGCGACGAACAGGTGCCGCAGATACCCGCGGGAGAAGGTGGCGCACGTTTCACAGTCGCAGGTCTCATCC
>Ga0335084_10005837_pt1 | contig 12209 bp, 14 predicted proteins | sample Lox_Sample_44_FD_206721 | JGI IMG/M metagenome (GOLD analysis project Ga0335084, IMG submission 206721) | Soil microbial communities from Loxahatchee National Wildlife Refuge, Florida, United States - Lox_Sample_4.4 | ecosystem: Environmental > Terrestrial > Soil > Wetlands | place: USA...
GAGCGGGAGCTCCCCCGTCTCCTCCTCGTGCTCGCGCGAAAAGTGCTCCGCCAGGAGCTGACCGTCTCGCAGACGGCGGCCCAGACGGTCATCCGCGGCATCGCGGAGCGGCTGGGCGGCTGCGCACACGCCTCCGTGGTCAAGCTGCATCCGGCCTCGGTCGAAGCCTTCGAGGCGTGGAGGAGCGCGGGCCACGAGGAGTCGAATGCGACCTCGCTCCTGCGCGTCCAGGCCGATCCCGCCCTGGGCCCGGGCGAGTGGCTGCTCGAGACGGGCGACGGCTTCCTCGACGGTCGCGTCGAGTCGCAGCTCGAGGAGGCCTGGCGCCTCCTCGAAGGGCTCGCGTCGTGACGGCAGCCCTCGCCACGGCGGATCGCGGCTACGAGCGCCTCGTGCACGCCGATCTCGTGCGCTCGCTCGGAAAGATCACGCGGATCCTCGGGCTCGCCATCGAGGCCACCGGCGTGCGCGCCTCCGTGGGGGAGGTCTGCGAGATCCGGAGCGGCGAGCGACGGCTCCTCGCCGAGGTCGTGGGCTTCCGGGACGAGCGCCTCCTCCTGATGCCCCTCGACGACATGGTCGGTGTCCACCCCGACAGCGAGGTGGCGCCCCTCGGGCGGCCACAGAGCGTGGCGGTGGGCCCCGGGCTCCTCGGACGAGTGATCGACGGCCTCGGCCGTCCACTGGACGACCGCGGCCCGCTCCCGCAGGCGACCCTGGTGCCCATCCAGCGGCATGCCCCGCCCGCCCCGCTCTCCCGCCGGCGCATCGTGGAGCCCCTCGAGACGGGCGTGCGTGCCATCGACGCCCTCCTCCCCATCGGGCGCGGCCAGCGCGTCGGCATCTTCGCGGGGAGCGGGGTCGGCAAGAGCGTGCTCCTCGGGAGCCTCGCCGGCCATGCCGCGGCCGACGTCAACGTCATCGCCCTCGTCGGCGAGCGCGGGCGCGAGGTGCGCGAGTTCATCGAGCGTGACCTTGGCCCCGAAGGGCTGTCGCGCTCCGTGGTGGTGGTGGCCACCGCCGACGAGCCGCCGCTGCTGCGCCGCCAGGCCGCGTTCGTCGCCTCCTCCATCGCGGAGTTCTTCCGCGACGCAGGCCGGACCGTGCTGCTCATGATGGACTCCCTCACGCGCTTCGCCATGGTGCAGCGAGAGATCGGGCTGGCCGTGGGCGAGCCGCCGGCCACCCGCGGCTACCCGCCTTCCGTGTTCGCGCTCCTGCCCCGGCTCCTCGAGCGTGCGGGGACCACGCGCGGCCCCGGCAGCATCACGGGCATCTACACGGTGCTCGTGGAAGGCGACGACCTCGCCGACCCGGTGGCCGACGCGGCCCGGGCCATCCTCGACGGCCACATCGTCCTCTCGCGCGAGCTGGCGGCAGCCAATCACTTCCCCGCCATCGACGTGCTCGGCAGCGTGAGCCGGCTCACCGACGATCTTCTCGCCCCCGGCGAGCATCGGGCGGCGGGCGCCCTGCGCGATCATCTGGCGACGTATCGCGCGGCTCGCGACCTCGTCTCCATCGGGGCCTACGTGAGCGGCAGCGACCCGCGCATCGACAGAACCCTCGCCTCGCTCGACGCCGTCAACGCGTTTCTCCGGCAGGGGCGCCACGAGCGCAGTCCTCGTGGCGAGACCCTCTCCGGACTCCAGGCACTCTTCCCGGCCGCCGCCACGAAAGGATAGCGACGATCATGGCGTTTCATTTCCGTCTCGCTCCCGTACTCGGCCATCGCCGGCGCCTGGAGGATGCCGCGGCGCGCGACCTGGCGCAGGCCATCCGGCGTCTGGAGACGCTCCACCGTCGTCTCGCCCGGATCCGCGGCGAGATCGCGGCTCGCGGCCGGACCATCGCCCGGAGCGTCCACCTCGGAGCGACGGGCATGGAGCTGGGGCAACTCGCGCGCGACGTCGAATCCCTCGAGCGTCTCTCCATCACCACCGTCGCGGACGCCCACGCGCAGCGCGAGAAGACCGAGCAGGCGCGCCGCGACGTCGTGGAGGCCTCGCGCGCCCGCCAGATGCTCGAGCGGCTCGAGGAGTCGCAGCGCCGCGCTCACGACGAGCGGCGCGAGGCGGTCGAGCGCCGGGAGGCCGACGAGACGACGGCGGCCGGCCTTCAGTGGCGCCGGGCCCAGACGGGCCGCGAGGCGAAGAGCGCCCGATGAGGCCGGCCCTGCGTCTCGGTCTGGCCCTCCTCGCCCTTTTCCTGATCAGCGGCGGCGCATTCGTCGGCTGGCGCTACTACCTTTCGCCCCAGCCGAGCCAGCGCACCGTGGCCAGAGGCAAGGGTGACGCGAAGCCCTCGACGGCGAGCAACAAGACCCAGCTCCCCGCGCCGGCTCCGGACAGGCCGGCGCCAGCTCCCGCTGCCGACAAGGCGGCCGGCGCGCCCGCTCCCGACAAGGGGCCCGCGATGGAGAGAACAGCCCCGGCTCGCGATCCCGACCAGGAACGGCTCATCCGCCTCTACGGCGGGATGCGCCCAAGGGAGGCGGCGGCGGTGATGGGGCAGCTCGATCCCGCGCTGAGCGTGACGATACTCAGCGGGCTGCCCGAGCGGCAGGCCGCGAAGATCCTCGGCCAGCTGCCGCCCAAGACGGCGGCGGACCTGGTCACCCGGATGAATCAGGGCAAGCCCCAGGCGGCGAGCACGGCGCCGGCGGCGAAGCCTCGAGTGGGAGAAAAATCATGACGGGGCCGATCGCCGCCTCCTCCACCGCTCCCGATACCACCTCGCCGACGCTGGCCGAGCGCCCGGAGAGCGCGCCGACGGGGCCGGTAAACTTCGTGCAGCTCCTCGCCCAGCTCCTGGGCGGGACCGGGGCGATCGCCTCCGACGCGCTCCTTCAGCCCATCGGCGAATCGCGGGCCGACCTTGAGCCGGGCTCGCAGAAGAAGCCGGATGCGCACGCGGACGAGCAGCCCGCGGCGGATCCCTTGCTCGCGCTCTCCCTGGACCCGATCCCGGCGGCGCCTCCCCAGATCCCGCCGCCGCCCCTGGCCGCCGGACAGGCCGGCGGCACGGCGCCGGAAGCCCCCCGCGTCGTCGCTTCGGCGACGGTGAGCGAGACGGCGCAGGGCATCTGGAAGATGGGCGCATCGAGCCCGTCCGCCGACGCTCAGGCGGGGGTCGGAGAGGTCGCCGCGGCACCGCCCCTCCCCAAGCCGGTGGCGGCGCCGCGGCCTCCCGTCGCCGACACGGCAGCCGAGGCCGCGTCGACACCGTCGCGCATCGAAGAGTCGCGCCCGAGCGCTCCCCACGTGCAGCCGAGCGAGACCGGCGCGGCGACGCGGCGCGAGCTGGCCCGGGCCGTCGACGGGGCGGGCGAGGGTGCGTTCCGCGGCTCCTCCGACGGCGACGCCGGCGACCCTCGCGGCGGCCATGGCGAGCGAGAGCACAGCCAGGGAATCGGCCTCATCGCCGACGCGCGGGCCGCCTCGGGCCCCGCTGCGGCCGGCGCCGCGGACGGAGGTCAGCGCACGGCCCCGGCGGCGACGACCCGCAGCCCCGTGGAGCAGGTCGCCGACCACATCGGCATCGCGCATCGCGAGGGGCGCGAGGAGGTGTCCTTCCGGCTCGAGCCACCCGAGCTCGGCGCCGTGCGCATTCAGGCCGTGCTGGACGGCCAGCGGCTGACGCTCCACATCCGGACGGAGCACGACGCAGCCCGAGTCGCCCTCGAGCAGTCGCTGCCCCAGCTTCGCGAAACACTGTCGCAGCAGGGCATCGAGGCGAACCGCGTCACCATCGAACTCGGGCTGGACGCGTCGAGCCGCGGCTTCTCCGACCAGGGCTTCGCCGGATCGCAGCGTCAGGAGCCCGCCGAGGCGCCGCCGGCGCCGAGTCATCAGGTGACCTCTCATGCCGCGCCCGCCTGGCGGGAGCCGGCGCGGGAGGGATTCGATCTATGGGTGTGAGCCACTCACAGGGAAGGAGAACGCTTCATGGCTGATGTGACGCTCGATGGGGTGACGCCGGCGAGTCAGCTCGCCACCGCGCAGGCCGCGGGGAAGACGCTCGGCATGAACGACTTCCTCAAGCTCCTGGTGACCCAGCTGCAGAACCAGGATCCGTTGAATCCGCTCGACCAGAACCAGTTCCTGTCGCAGACGGCGCAGTTCACCTCCGTCGAGCAGCTCCAGCAGATCAACCAGGCTCTGTCCGATATGAAGGGATCGAGCACGACGTCGGGGATGACCCAGGCAGCCGCCCTCATCGGCAAGACCGTCACCGTGGCCGGGCAGGACTTCGTCTACGACGGCAGCAACCCTCCCGTCCTGCCCTTCACGGTACAGGGAGCCGCGGGGCAGGTGCAGGTCCAGGTCCTGGACAGCCAGGGCAGTATCCTCCGCACCCTCAACGTCGCTGCGAGAACGAGCGGCGACTACAGCGCCACCTGGAACGGCCTGGACGGCAACGGGCGCCCGGTCAGCCCCGGCACGTATCACTACAGGGTCGCCACCGTCGCCGGCTCGGGCTCGCCCGACGCCCTCGCCGCGGTGGGGCAGGGACCGCTCACCGGCTTCGATCTCCGGAGCGGCGTCCTCCGCTATCAGGTCGGCGGCGCGCTCGTGCGGTCCGACGACGTCATCGCGGTGCAGCAATAGCCCGGAACCCACACTCAAGGAGAGAGACATCCATGTCATCGTCGCTGTTCTCGGCCGTGTCCGGCCTCCGAAGCAACCAGGAATGGCTCGACGTGATCGGCAACAACATCGCCAACTCCAACACCCCGGGCTTCAAGGCCTCGCAGGTGGTCTTCCAGGACATCCTGAGCCAGACCATCAGCGCGGGCTCGGCGCCGGGCACGAACCTGGGCGGCATCAACCCGATCCAGATCGGCCTCGGCGTCGCCCTCGGCAGCATCACGCCGAGCTTCCTCCAGGGCTCCATCCAGACCACGAACCGCGCCACGGACATGGCCATCCAGGGCGACGGCTTCTTCGTCGTCGCCAACGGCAACGACCGCCTGTACACGCGCGCGGGCGCCTTCACCCTCGACGCCACCGGTGATCTCGTGGAAGGCTCGACGGGCTACAAGGTCCAGGGCGCCACGGGCAACATCCACGTGGACCTCGGCCAGCAGAGTCCGGCCACGCCCACCACGCAGGCCCTGCTCAAGGGCAACCTCGACTTCTCCGTGCCGGACGGGGCCAGCACCACCGCCACCTTCGCGGTGCGCGACTCGGTGGGCGCGCCGCACACCATCGCCGTCACCTTCACGAAGAACTTCGCGGCCGCCCCCGGGCAGTGGGACTGGTCGGCCAACACCACGGACCCGTCCGTGTCGAGCATCACCACGCCGACCGGCTCGATCACCTTCGACGCCACCGGCGCCATCGCGTCGGGGGCGAGCCAGGGCATCGGGCTCGTCTATCCCGCCGCGTCCGGCGTCAGCTCGCCGCAGTCGATCACGCTCGACTTCGGCAGCGCCGCCAACGGCACGCCCATGACCGGGCTGGCCAGCCCGTCGACCGTCTCGCTCTCGAGCCAGGATGGCCTGCCCTCGGGCACGCTCCAGAGCTTCTCGGTGGGCGCGGACGGCACGCTCACGGGCTACTTCAGCAACGGCACCACCTCGAGCCTCGGCGTGGTGCAGCTCGCCAGCTTCAACAACCCCGAGGGGCTGCTCCAGGTCGGTCAGAACCACTACCGCGAGAGCGCGGCTTCCGGCTTGGCGAACATCGGCGGGGCGGGAACGGGCGGACGCGGCGCCATCACGCCGGGCTCGCTCGAGGCGTCCAACGTGGATCTGGCCCAGCAGTTCACGTCGATGATCCTCGCGCAGACGGGCTTCCAGGCCAACGCGCGGACCATCCAGGCCTCCGATCAGCTCCTGAAGGAGCTGGTCAACCTGACCCAGTAACGAGCCATGAGCGGAGAGGCTGCAGCGAAGCCGGTGGCCGGCCCCGCGGCCCCCGGTGACCCGGCCGCGGAGGCGCCGGCGCCGACCAGAAGGCTGCCCGTGCGCCTGCTGCTGCTCCTCGTCGGCGCCGTCCTGCTCGTGGCCGGTCTCAGCGCGTGGGGGTGGCTCTCCTTCGTCCGGCACGCCCCCGCGAAGGCGGAGGCCCCCGAGGCCCAGGAGAAGCCGGCCGCGGCCGCGCCCGTGAAGGCCACGCTGTCCGTGGGCTCCGTGGTGGTCAACATCGGCGCGCCCGACACGCGTCGCTACCTCAAGGTCGGGGTGGAGATCGGGGTCACCGACGCGCGCGAGACGAAGGAGCTCGAGGAGCACAAGGCGCAGATCGTCGATCTCGTCATCTCGATCTTCGGGGCCGCGTCCCTGGAGGTGCTGGGCTCCGAGGAGGGGCGCCTCGACCTCAAGAAGGCGCTCCTCGAGCGCATCCACGAGGAGCTGCGGCTCGAGAAGGTGAGCCGCGTCTACTTCACCGAGTTCGTGATCCAGTAAGGGGCGCTTCATGGACAAGATCCTGTCGCAGGACGAGGTGAACGCGCTGCTCTCCGCGGTGGACCGCGGCGACATCCCGCACGCGGACGGCGGCCCCCGGCCGGACAAGACCATCGTCCCCTACAACTTCCGCAAGCCGAACCGCGTGTCCAAGGACCAGCTGAAGATGCTCCAGAGCATCCACGAGACCTTCGCCCGCCTCTACACCGCCTCCCTCACCACCCTGCTGCGCGGGCTGGTGGAGGTGGAGTTCCGCGGGGTGGAGCAGGTGAGCTACGGCGAGTTCATCGTGTCGCTCTCGCCGCCCCGCTGTCTCGCCATCTTCAACATGGAGCCCCTCAAGGGCGGCGCCGTCCTCGACATCGACGCCCACATCCTCTTCATCGTCATCGACCGTCTCCTGGGTGGCACCGGCCTGCTCCCCGCACGCGTCCGCGACTTCACCGAGGTGGAGAAGGTGCTCGTGGAGCGCATCGGCATCCGCGCCATGGTCGACCTGCGCCAGGCCTGGCATCACTTGGGCTCCTTCGGCTTCCGCGTCGACCACACCGAGACGAACCCGCAGTTCGTCCAGCTCACCTCGCCGAACGAGGCCGTCGTGGCCGTGACCTTCGACGTGAAGGTGGGAGAGATCGGCGGGCCCATGACCATCGTCTACCCGCACATGCTCCTCGAGCCGGTCATGCCGAAGCTGAGCACCCACCGGCGGTTCTCCGCGCCGCCCCGGGCCACCACGCCGGAGGAGGGCGAGGGCTTGAACAAGAACCTCCTCCGCGTCGATCTGACCGTGCGCGGCGTCCTCGCCGAGATCCCGCTCACCGTGCGCGACGTCCTCACCATGAAGCCGGGGGACATCCTCTCCTCCGGCCATTCCGTGGACGCGCCCGCGATCGTGGAGCTGGAGGGCGCGCCGCGCTTCACCGCCCGCGCGGGCATCGTGAACCGCCGCAAGGCGCTCGAGATCCTGTCCTCCATTCCAACCGGCGAGGTCGCCCGTGACGCTTCCCCCGGAACGAGGAAAGCCCGTGTTCACACCGCATAGCCCGTCCACGCTCGCGGGAGAGAAGGGCATCGCGCCGCCCGACCGCATCAGCCAGTTCGGCCAGGCCTTCTTCGAGGGGGCGGCGCCCGTGCTCACCACCATGCTCAACCGGCCCACGGAGGTGAGCCTCCTCGGGATCGAGGACACCACCACGGCGGAGCTCCGCACGCGCCTGCCGCTGCCGTGGGTGCTCCTGGAGCTGCCCTATGCCCGTGGCCTCACCGGGGGGCACTGGCTCATCCTCGGAAAGTCGAGCGCCCTCATCCTCGGCCACGCGCTCGTGGGCGAGGGGAAGGGCGAAGGCGGCGAGGCGCTCGAGCTCCAGCCCGGCCACGTGGAGGCGATGCAGCAGACGCTGAACCAGATCCTGGGATCGGCCTCCGCAGCTCTCATGCCGATGATTCAGCGTTCCATCGGCTTCGGTGCTGCCACCCTTCACATGATCGAGGACTCCGACGAGGTGCCCTCGGACCTCTCCGCCCAGCACGAGCGCGTGTGGCTGATCCGGGCGGAGGCGACGGGGCCCGAAGGCTTCCGGGTCGAGATGACGCTCACCGTCGGCTCCGATCTCGCCCGGGAGATCGTCATGCTCGGCGCCAGCGCCGAGGCCGCCGCGGACCGGGCCGCGCGCCCCGAGCCCAGCGCCGGCGGCATCAACCTCATCCTCGACGTGATGCTGCCCGTGGCCGTCGAGCTCGGACGGGCCCGCATGCAGATCCAGGACGTGCTCAAGCTGGCTCCCGGCTCCATCGTCGAGCTGGACAAGTCGGCCGGCGACCCCGTGGAGATCCTCATCAACGGCTGTCCGATCGCCAAGGGCGAGGTGGTGGTGATCGACGAGAACTTCGGGGTGCGGCTCACCTCCATCGTCACGGCGACCGAGCGGATCAAGACGCTCCGATGACGCGCGCGGCCGCGGCTTGCATCACCCTCGCTCTCGTCGCGCTCGGGGCGCCTTGCGCCTGGGCCGAGGTCGCCGGGCCATCCGCCGGGACGGTCGGCGCGCGCTTCCTGGGCGCCATGTCGACCGTCACCGTGCTCCTCGCGCTCACGCTCGTTGGGCTGCGCTGGGTCTTCCAGCGGGCCGAGCGCATCGGCGGGCGGGGGCGGCTCCGCCGCCCGGCCGGCGCCCGCGCGGGCTGGCTCGCGCGCTTCATGCCCGCGGGCAGGGCCGCGGCCGCGCGCGTGGAGATCCTCGGGCGCAGCTACGTCGGGGCCAAGGAGTCCGTCTGCGTGATCGGGGTGGGGCCGGAGCGCTTCCTGGTCGGCGTCACCGCCCATCGCATCACGCTCCTGGGCAAGCTCGAAGCGCCGGGAGCCCCCGCCGCCGAGGCGCGGGCCGAGCGCATCCCGAGGGAACCGGCGCCCGACGACTTCGCGCGCGAGCTCTCCGGCGCGGTGGGGGCGCGCCCCCAGCCCAGCGAGAGCTCGATGCGCGCGATGCTCGCGCGCTCCCGCGAGCGCCTCGCCCGCCTTGGCGTCAACTCCGTCCACGCCGGGGGCCCGCGTGCGTAGCCTCACCCTGGCCGCAGCCCTGCTGATCGCGCTCCTGGCCGGGCCCGCGCACGCTCAGGCCCAGGCCATCGCCGTGCCGCGGATCACGCTGGAGGGAGTGGGCGCCCAGTCGCCGGAGGAGGTTTCCACGGCGCTCGGCATCGTGGCCGTCCTCACCGTCCTGAGCCTCGCCCCCGCCATCCTCCTGATGCTCACCTCGTTCACGCGGGTGATCATCGTGCTGTCGCTCCTGCGCCAGGCCATCGGCGTGCAGCAGCTCCCGCCGAACCAGGTCCTCGTCGGGCTGTCGCTCTTCCTCACCCTCTTCATCATGGCCCCGGTGGGTGAGGAGATCCGGACGGCCGCGTGGGAGCCGTATGCGGCCCACAAGATCTCCCAGACGGAAGCGCTGAACCGGTCGATGGCGCCGCTGCGCAACTTCATGCTCCACCAGGCGCGCCCGGCCGATCTCGGGCTCATGACCCAGCTGGCCAAGCTGCCGCAGCCGCGAAACGCCGACGACGTGCCCACGCACGTCCTCATTCCCGCCTTCGCGCTGTCGGAGATCCGCACCGCGTTTCAGATCGGCTTCGTGCTCTTCATCCCGTTCCTCGTGATCGACATGGTGGTGGCGAGCGTGCTCACGTCCATGGGCATGCTGATGCTCCCGCCCGTGATGATCTCGTTGCCCTTCAAGCTGCTCCTCTTCGTGCTGGCAGATGGCTGGCACCTGGTGGTGCGCGCCCTCGTGGCGGGCTTCCGGTGAGGCGCGCATGACTCCCGATACGGTGATGTCGCTCGCCCGCGAGTCGGCGCTCCTCATCCTGATCCTGGCCGGGCCCATCCTCGGCGCGGGGCTCGTGGTGGGCCTCGCGGTGAGCATCTTCCAGGCCGTGACGCAGATCCAGGAGATGACGCTGAGCTTCATCCCGAAGCTCGTGGTGATCCTGGCCGTCCTGGGTCTCCTCGGTCACTGGATGCTCGGGAGGCTGGTGGGCTTCACCGTCTCCCTCCTGGGCAACCTCGACGCCTACGCGCGCTGACATGAACGAGCTGAGCCTCCTCCTCACGCGGCACCTTGACACGTTCCTGCCGGCCTTCGCCCGGCTGAGCGGGATGCTCGCGTGGGCCCCCGTGCTTGGCCATCGCAGCGTGCCGATCCCGTATCGCGCGGCCCTGGCTCTCACGCTCGCCCTCGTGCTGACGCCGCTCCTCCCCGGGCCCCGTCCCGCGCCCGCCTCGCGCGAGATGCTCGGCTGGGCGCTGCTCCTCGCGGGCGAGGCCCTCGTGGGCCTTGCCATCGCCAGCGTCGCCCAGATCGTCATGGGCGCGGCCGACGTGGCGGGCGAGGTCATCGGCTTTCAGATGGGGCTGTCGGCGGCGGCCGTCTTCGATCCGTCGACCGGCCAGCACCCAGGGGTGGTGACGCGCTTCGAGCAGATCCTCGCCCTGCTCATCTTCCTCGCCGTCAACGGGCACCACCTGATCATTCGCGCCGTCGCCTCGAGCTTCCAGCGGCTCACTCCCGGATCGGTGCTGGAACCGGCGGTCACGGGCGGCATCGCGGGGCTGGGCGGCACCGTGCTCCAGTCGGGGGTCGCGCTGGCGGCGCCGCTCATTGGCATGCTCCTCGTGCTCAACGTGGCCCTCGCCCTCGTCGCCCGCGCCACGCCGCAGGCCCACGTGTTCATCATCGGCCTCCCCGTGTCCGTGGGCCTGGGCCTGCTGGGCCTGCTCCACACGGTGCCGCACGTCTCCGAGGTGATGGCCGGACTCATCGGCGGCCTGCCCGCAATCCTCGACAGGCTCTTCGGCGGAGGGATCCATGGCCTTCGGTGAGCCGGACAACCAGGAGCGGACCGAGCAGCCAACCGCGAAGCGCCAGGAAGAGGCGCGCCGCAAGGGGCAGATCGCCAAGAGCACCGATCTCACGGCGGCGGCGCTCCTCATGGGCGCCCTCGGCGCTGGGGCAATCGGCGGGCCGCGGCTGGTGAGCGACGCGGTGGTCGCCATGCAGCACGGGCTCGCCGCCGCCGCCGCGCCCGATCTCTCGACCACGGGCGCGCTCGCGCTCCTCACCGGGGCGACCTTCACCCTGGGGCGGCTCGCCTGGCCGCTCCTGCTCGTGCCCGCCCTCGTCGCGCTGGCCGTCCAGCTCGTGCAGACGCGGTTCGCCGTCTCGTGGAGCGGGCTCCAGCCCGAGTGGAGCCGCGTCAATCCCGCGCAGGGCTTCCGGCGGCTCGTGAGCTCGCGGAGCCTGGTCGAGTCGCTCAAGACCATGATCAAGCTCGCGGCCATCGGCCTCGTCGCCTACTGGACGGTGGCCCGGCGCTGGCCCCTCGTGCTCGTGCTCGGACAGACGGGCAGCGAGGCGACGCTCGCCGCCATCGGACAGGTCGCCTTCGACCTCTGGATGCGCGTGGGGCTGACCTACCTCGCTCTCGGCGCGCTCGACTACGGCTACCAGTGGTGGCGCCAGCGCCAGAGCCTGCGCATGAGCCGCGAGGAGGTGCGCGAGGAAAGCCGCGAGACGGAGGGCAATCCGCACACTCGCGGGCGCATGCGCGCCCTGCATCGCCAGCGCGTGGTGCGGCGGATGATGGCCGAGGTGCACCGCGCCGACGTTGTCCTGCGCAACCCGACCCACGTGGCGGTGGCCCTCCGCTACGAGAGCGGCAAGATGCGCGCGCCCAGGGTCGTGGCCAAGGGCGCGCTCCTCATGGCCCGCCGGATCATCGAGGCGGCGCACCGGCACGGCGTGCCAGTGGTCGAGAACCCGCCGCTCGCCCGCGCGCTCTACCGGGGCGCGCCGGTAGGGCAGGAGATCCCCCGCGAGCTGTACCGGGTGGTCGCCGAGGTCCTCGCCTACGTCTACTCGCTGCGGAGCCGGGAGCGCTAGCCCGCCATGGCCTCGACCCCGCGCCCCGCCCTCGGCTCCCGCCCGAGCGACCTGCTCCTGGGCGGCGGCATCCTCGGCATCCTCACCGTGCTCGTGCTGCCCCTGCCGCCGATGCTCCTCGACTTCCTCATCACGCTGAACGTCACCGGCTCGCTGATGCTGCTCCTCGTCTCCATGTACGTCCAGCGGCCGCCCGAGTTCTCGGTCTTTCCCTCGCTGCTCCTCGTCACCACGCTCTACCGGCTCTCGCTGAACGTGGCGGCCACGCGCCTCATCCTCCTCCATGGCAGCGAGGGCGCGACCGCGGCGGGGCGGGTGATCCAGGGCTTCGGCCAGTTCGTGGTGGGCGGCAACTTCGTGGT
>Ga0335084_10005838_pt1 | contig 12208 bp, 8 predicted proteins | sample Lox_Sample_44_FD_206721 | JGI IMG/M metagenome (GOLD analysis project Ga0335084, IMG submission 206721) | Soil microbial communities from Loxahatchee National Wildlife Refuge, Florida, United States - Lox_Sample_4.4 | ecosystem: Environmental > Terrestrial > Soil > Wetlands | place: USA: Florida...
GGCCGTGCCCGGAATCTTGACCATGACGTTCGAACGCCCGCACTCCTCCCAGAGCCGCTTCGCCTCCTCGATCGAGCCCGCGGTGTCGCGGGCGAGCTCCGGCCGAACTTCGATCGAGACGAAGCCGTCGTTGCCGCCGGTGGCCGCGTAAACGGAGCGAAAGACGTCGGCCGCGCCCTGGACGTCCCTGACCGCGAGTCCCTCGAAGATCTCTGCCGGCCCCTTCCCCTGGCCCCCCAAACGGCGGATGTCCCCGTCGTAGAGTTCCGTTTCGGCGATGGCCTTCTGGAAGATCGTCGGGTTCGAGGTCATGCCCGCCAGCTTGTCCTCCCGGATCAGGCGCTCGAGCTGGCCGCTCGTGTAGAGATCGCGTCGAATGAAGTCGTACCAAACGCTCTGGCCGAGGCCGGACAGTCTGTGCAATGGATTGGCGCTCATGGTTGAACTCCCTGGTTGATGTCGAAGACGCCCTGACGGGCGTCCTCCTCGATTTTCCTGATTTTCCCGAGACGGCGCGCGTGCCGCTCGAGACCCGAGAATTTCGCCGCGAGAAAGGCCTTCAGGACCTCGGCCGCCAGCATCGGCCCGATGACCCGCGCCCCGAGGCAAACGACGTTCATGTCGTCGTCCTCGACCCCCTGACGCGCCGAGAAGGTGTCGTGACAGAGGGCCGCACGAACACCCGGGACCTTGTTGGCCGCCACCGACGCCCCGACTCCGCTGCCGCAGACGACGACACCCCGCTCGCAGGTGCCCGAGAGGACGGCTTCGGCGACCTTCCGCGCATAGTCCGGGTAGTCGGCGGGCGCGGTCGAGAACGTTCCGAAGTCATCGGCGATGTGTCCGAGGCTCTGGAGAAGCTCCAGGATCTCCTGTTTCAGCGCGAATCCCGCGTGGTCGCACCCGACGGCGATTCTCACTTCAGCAGGTCCTTGGCGTAGCGCACGACGTGCTCGACCGTGAAACCGAGCTCCTTGAAGACCGTCTCGCCCGGCGCCGAGGCGCCAAATCGGTCGAGGCCGATCGAGCCGCCCCGATCGCCCACGTATCGGCTCCACCCCAGAGTGACGCCCGCCTCGATCGAGAGCCGCGCGCGCACCTCCGGCGGGAAGACCGAGTCCCGGTACTCGCGGGGCTGCCGGTCGAAGAATTCCCAGCAGGGCATCGAGACAACGCGCGTGGCAACCGACTCGGCCTCGAGAACCTGGCGGGCCGCGACTGCGAGCGAGAGCTCGGAGCCGGTAGCGATCAGGATCACGCGCGGTTTGCCTCCCGCCGCCTCCGCGAGGACGTAGGCGCCGCGGGAAAGATCCCCGCGCGCCCCCGAACGGTCGAGCACGGGCAGCTTCTGCCGGGTCAACACGAGTCCGACGGGCCCGTCTCGATGCTCCATCGCGGCGCGCCACGCCGCGGCGGTCTCGTTGGCATCGCCTGGACGGATGACGGCCAGGTGCGGCATGGCTCGCAGCGACATCAGGTGCTCGACGGCCTGATGCGTCGGACCGTCCTCGCCGAGGCCGATCGAGTCGTGCGTCCAGACGAACAGGACCGGCAGCTCGTTCAACGCCGCGAGCCGCACGGCGGGCCGCATGTAGTCGGAGAAGCAGAAGAAGGTGGCCACCAGCGGCCGCACCCCCCCGTGGTACGCCAGGCCATTGGCGATGGACGCCATGGCATGCTCCCGCACGCCATAGTGGACGTTTCGGCCCGTCCCGGATTGCCCGTCCAAGTCGCCCGCCTCCTCGATCCGCGTCTTCGTCGACTCGGACAGGTCCGCGTCTCCCGACAGCAGCCAGGGCACGCGGGCGGCGATCGCGTTGATCGCCTTGTGGGAGGCATCGCGGGTCGCCACCGACTCCCCCGCCTTCCAGGAGGGAAGCCCCGCGTCCCAGCCCGGGGGCAAGTCGCCTTTGCGCTCCAGACGCCACTCTGCGGCCAGGTCCGGGAATGCCTTGGCGTAGTCGGCGAACCGGCGCTCCCACTGCGCCTGAGAGTGGACTCCGCGCTCGACGGCGCTGCGAAAGTGCGCCAGCGCCTCGGGGGGCTCGAAGAAGGGCTCGGTCCACTCCCAGCCGAGCGCCTTCTTGGTCAACGCCACCTCCTCGACACCCAGGGGACTGCCGTGGGCCTTGCTGGTGCCCGCCTTGTGCGGTGAGCCGTAGCCGATGGTGGTCCGAAAGCGAATCAAGACCGGGCGATCGGTCTGTGACGTCGCCTGAGAAAGGGCCGCGTCGATCGCCTCCAGATTGGTATCGCCGTCCTCCACATGCAACACACGCCATCCGTACGCTTCGTAGCGCTTGCCGACGTCCTCGGTGAACGTCCAGGAGGTCGGGCCATCGAGAGTGACGTGATTGTCGTCGTACAGGTAGACGAGCTTGCCCAGGCGCAGATGCCCCGCCAGAGAGGCCGCCTCCGAGGAGATGCCCTCCATCAGGTCTCCGTCCGACACCAGAGCGAACGTCCGATGATCGACGATCTCGTGTCCGGGCCGGTTGAAACGTGCCGCCAGCAAGCGCTCGGCGATCGCCATCCCGATGGCGTTGGCCGTGCCCTGTCCCAGGGGTCCGGTCGTCGCCTCGACACCCGGCGTCAAGAGCCTCTCGGGGTGGCCCGGCGTGCGGCTCCCCCACTGCCGGAACGCCTTCAGGTCTTCGAGGGTGAGGTCGTAGCCGGTCAGGTGCAAGAGCGTGTAGAGCAGGGCGCAGCCGTGCCCGGCCGAGAGCACGAAGCGGTCCCGATCGGACCAGTGAGGCTCGCGCGGATTGTGCTTGAGAAAGCGCTGCCAGAGAACGTAAGCCATGGGCGCTGCGCCCAGCGGCAGACCCGGGTGCCCGGAGTTGGCCTTCTGAACCGTATCGATCGCGAGCGTCCGAATCGTGTCTACGCAGAGCTGGTCGACGGTCTTCGCCACGGTGCTCAAGGCCCCTCCGTTCCCTCAGGCGAGATTCTTCCGGCCGGTCTCGAGATGACCCTCGTTCCGAATCTTATTACGCGCGGAGGAGAGGTCCAGGGTTCGCTCAACCCGCGAAGCGAGGCCGGCGCAGCGCTCCCGAGCTACCGCCCGCGCTCGATTCTGTAAGAGAATCGCCAAGTTCACCGCCGACATGAGCTTCCACGACACGACGACCCGGACGACGCGCCGCCATCTGGAGTGGACGGCGGCCGAGCTCCAGAGCCGCGAGCGCCGGCTGGCCCTGGAGTGGCTCGAGGCGGACGGCCTGGGAGGATTCGCCTGCGGAACGGTGGCGTGCGCTCGGACGCGTCGCTATCACGGGTGGTATATCCCGGCGATCCCGCCTCCGCGCCGCCGTTGGATGCTCGTGGCCGGATGCGAGGAGTTCGTGCTCCAAGGCGGCCGGGAAACAGGCATCTCCAGTCAAATCTACGAGAAGACTCTGTACCCGGAAGGCGACACGAACCTCGCCCACTTCGCGCTCGAGCCCTTCCCGGCCTGGACCTATCAAGGCGACGGATTCGAGGTCGAGCGCTCGCTTTGCCTGGTCCGCGACCGCTCGGTGACAATCGTCCGCTACGTCAATCGCGGTTCGACGGAGATCGGCTTGCGCGTCCGGCCGCTCCTGCGGTTTCGAGGCGCCGGAGAGCTTCAGCGCGAGACAGCCGATCTCGATACGTCGATCGAGATCCGGGGCGAAGTCAGCTGGGTGCGACCTCAGCCCTACCTGCCTCGCCTCTACCTTCGCGGCGTCGGTGCCACCACGGCGGCCGAGCCCGTCTGGTATCGGGACTTCTTCTACCCGCTCGAGGCGGAGCGCGGATACGACGCGGTGGAAGACCTCTGGAGCCCGGTCGTATGGAACTGGACGCTGCCCCCGAAGGGCGAAGCGTACCTGCTGTTCTCGCTCGAAGAAGTGGCGGCCGACCCCGGGCATCTGATGGACGCCGAGCGCCGGCGCCGTGACGCCTTCGCTCGCACCGGAGACCCGATTCTCGACGAGATGGCGCGGCGGGCCGAGGTCTTCCTGGTCGAAGGCGACTACCGCGACGGCACGATCCTCGCCGGCTACCCCTGGTTTGCCGACTGGGGCCGCGACAGCATGATCTCGGCGCCCGGTCTCGCCCTGGCCACCGGACGCTTCGGCGCCGTGGCGCGCGTCTTGAACACCTACGCGGCGTTGCGCCGGGACGGCCTGATCCCGAACAGCTTCGCCGGCGAAAATGGCGAGCCCGAGTACGGGTCGGTCGATGCGCCTCTCTGGTTCATCCTCGCCGTCGAGTGGTTCGCGCGCGCCCGCCGCGACGCGAGTCGCCCGGCGCCGCTGCTGGCGGCGGTCCGTTCGATCCTCGCCGGGTACCGGCAGGGCACGCGGCTGGGCATTTCCGTCTCCGGCGACGGGCTCGTCTCGGCCACGGCCCCCGGCCGCGCCCTGACCTGGATGGACGCGGTCGTGGACAAGAAGCCCGTCACGCCGCGCGCCGGAAAACCGGTGGAGGTCAACGCGCTCTGGCACGCCGCTCTGAAGAGCGCGGCCCGCCTGGAACGGCTGGCGGAAGAGCCGGCGCGTGCGCGAGAGCTCGAGTCGGAAGCGTGGCACGTCGCCCGCCGTTTCAACGAGGTCTACTGGAATGCGGAGAAGGAGAATCTCTACGACGTCGTCGGGCCGGAGGGTCCGGACTCCTCCGTGCGACCGAATCAGATCTTCGCGGTCTCGCTGACGGAGGATTTGCTGCCGCCGCACCGCGCCCGGGCCGTCTACTGGACCGTGCGGCGCCGCCTGCTGACACCGTTCGGGTTGAGAACGCTCGATCCCAAGGACCCGAACTATCGCGGCAGCTGCCGGGGCACCCAGCGCGACTGCGACCTCGCCTACCACCAAGGAACCGTCTGGCCGTGGCTGCTCGGCCCCTTCGCCGACGCGCACTTCCGCGTCTTCGGCAGCACCGAAGACTCCCGCCGCGCGATGCGCCTGTGGCTCGCTCCCCTGCGCGCGCACATCCGCGAGGCGGGCTTGGGCTCCATCTCGGAGATCTTCGACGGCGATCCGCCGCATACCCCCCGCGGCTGCTTCGCGCAGGCCTGGAGCGTGGCTGAGGTCGGACGGATCGTTTACACGCACTTGCAGGCCAGGGAAGGCGAGTACGCGAATTCCTCGTCCGGATGAGCCGAATTCGCGCGAAACCTGACCGCGCCGGCCGGGGGTAGAATGAGATCTGTGGCTGTCGCCCAGGAGCGGGCAGCCGCAGGCTCTATCTCATGCGCGTCCTGATGTTCGGGTGGGAGTTTCCTCCACAAATCAGCGGCGGTCTCGGCGTCGCCTGCGAGGGGCTGGTGCGGGGGTTGCTTCAAACCGGAACGGAAATCGCCCTGGTATTGCCGCGCCACCCATTCCGCAAGCCGACCGGAAGGCTTCGGATCGTCGAGTCGTTGGTCGAACCCTCCGCCTCGCCGACGACGCGCCCCGCTCCCCCTCCCGTCAAGATTCGCCGGATCGAGACCAAGCTCAAGCCCTATCCGGACTCGGAGGTCGAGACGGTCACCATCGAGACCGAGGTCGTCCCGCCGCCGTCAACCGAGGCGCCGCCCCCCAACTACGGGCCGAACCTCGCGACGGACGTGCTGCGGTACGCCGAGCGAGCCGCGGCGATCGCCCGCCGCGAGCGCTTCGACGTCATTCACGCCCACGACTGGATGACGTTCTTGGCCGGCCTGGAAGCGCGACGCGTCTCGGGGAAACCCTTGGTGGTTCACGTCCACGCCACCGAGTTCGATCGCGCGGGAATCGAGGGCAATCCCTTCGTCCGCGATGTCGAGCGCCAGGGGCTCGCCGGCGCCGACCGCGTCATTGCCGTGTCCCGCTACACCGCGAGCCTGCTCGCCAAGAACTACGCCGTGCCCCGCCGTCGGATCCGGGTCGTGCACAATGCGATCGATCCCGGGCAGGGCTCGTGGGCCGACCGCGTCGCCGGTGAAGAGCCTCTCGTTCTCTTCGCCGGGCGAGTCACCCGCCAAAAGGGCCCCGACTATTTCGTCGAGGCGGCGGCTCGGGTCGCGCGGGAGATCCCCAACGTGCGCTTCGCCGTGGCGGGATCGGGAGACCGCCTGCCCGCGATGCGCGAGCGCGTGCGCGCCCTCGGGCTTCGGCGCAACATCCTCTTCACGGGATTCCTTGCGGCCCCCGACCTCGACCGCCTCTACGCCCGCGCCGACGTCTACGTGATGCCGTCGATTTCCGAGCCGTTCGGCCTGACGGCTCTCGAGGCTCTCCAGCATGGCACGCCGGTCATCGTGTCCCGCAGCGCCGGCGTGTCGGAGGTCGTGCGCAACGTGCTCCGCGTCGACTTCGGCAACGTCGAGGACCTGGCGAGCAAGATCCTCTCGGTGCTTCTCTTTGCGCCGCTGCGCCGCTCCCTCTCCTCGCGCGGACGCCGCGAGGTGTTGCGGCTGTCCTGGCGCGAGTCGGCGCAGCGATGCCTCGCGGTCTACCGGGAACTGTTGCACGAGAAAGGGATCGTCCTCCCCGCATCCGCACCCCGGCGCGCCCAGGACCCGCGGCACGCGCTCCCCTCGCGGCCATAGAATCGGTCCGCTCCCGTGAATCCGATCTGTCTTTGCCTGACCGCGCACGAGCCTCATCGGCTGCGCCCGTACAACTATTTCGACGTCGGGCGGCGCCACGACTACTGGGACGCCGAGAGCATGAGGCGGCGACTCGCGACGGCCGAGCGGCTCGTCTACGAACCGGCGACCGCGAAGCTCGCGGGCTTGCTCGATCAACACCCTGCATTTGCGTTTTCTCTCGCGATCTCGGGCCCGCTCCTCGATCAGCTCGCCGCGTTTGCGCCGAAGCTCTTGGCTGCCTTCCGGAGCCTCGTCGAGACCGGACGCGCGGAGCTCCTCTGCGCGACGTCCCACCACTGTCTCTCTTGGGCCGTCTCTGCCTCGCAGGTCGAGAAGCAGCTTCGACTTCAGCGCGAGCGCCTCCGGCGCGCCCTCGGACGGGAGCCCACGATCTTCGGGGGCGAGGGACCACGGGAGACGCAGGCCTTCGCCGCGATCGCCGAAGCGGTCGGGCTGACCGGAATGCTGCTCGAAAGCGGGCCGACATTGCCGGACGACCTTTCGCGGCGGCATGTCTATTCCGCGTCATCGCGCAGCCATTTCCCGACGATGGTGACCACGCCGGGCTTGCCGGAGGACATCGCCCGAGATGGGGACATCCTGTGTCTCGCCGTCGATCTCTCGACGGAGGGACTGCGGCGGCGCCGCAACCGCGTGACCCTCTCGCATCTCGAAGAGTGGCTCCGCACCGCTCTCTCCCGCGGCATCGAATTCTTGACGCCTTCCGAAGCATTTTCGCGATTGCCGCCCACCCGGGCCCTCCCGGCGAAGGCGGCGCGAAGCCCGATTGCCAACGAGCTCCAGCAGGACGCCCTCGATCGGCTTGCGGCCCTGGAAAGCCGAATCATGGCGGCCGGCGCCCTCCCGATGGTGGAGGACTTCCGCCGTCTGACCGGTTCGGATCACTTCGGCGAGATGACGTTGAGGGCAACCGAGAGCACGGCTCAGGAGTCCGAACCCGAGACCTTTGATTCGCCCTACGAGGCTTACATGAGCTTCCGGCATGTCTTGTCGGATCTCGACCGGAGGTTGTCTCTCTCCGGCCTGCAACCGGCACTCTCCGCCGGGTCGGCTCCCGCTTGACGGGTAAGCCGGTCGTCCTGCTGATCTGCGACGGCTGGGGCCATGCCCCGCCGTCGCCGGGCAACGCGATCTCGTGCGCCCGCAAGCCCGTTTTCGAGCGATGGATTCGCGAGGAGCCCTGGACGCTGCTCGAGGCCTCCGGAGAGGCCGTGGGTCTCCCGGCCGGCATGATGGGCAATTCCGAGGTCGGCCACCTGAACCTGGGAGCCGGACGGATGGTGCCGCAGGATCTGCTGCGGATCGATCTGACGATTCGGGACGGTTCCTTCTTCGACAACCCGGCTCTGAACGCGGCTGCCGAGAAGGCCCGGCCGCCGGAGACGACGCTCCATCTTCTGGGCCTCGTTTCGGACGGAGGCGTTCACTCGCACGAGCGGCACCTCGTCGCCCTCCTGGAGCTCGCCCGGCGCCGGGGTGTGCCTCGGGTGGCCGTCCACGTCTTCACCGACGGGCGTGACACGCCGCCCCGCTCCGCCCTGACCTACCTCGCGCGCCTCGAAGAGGCGTTGAAGCGATACGGAGGCCGGATCGCGACCGTTTCCGGCCGGTACTACGCGATGGATCGGGACGCTCGTTGGGACCGAGTCGCCCGGGCCTACGAAGCCATGGTGGCGCAACGGGGGCAGAAGGCGACAAGCGCGCGGGAAGCCGTCACCGCGGCCTACGAGCGGGGCGAGAACGACGAGTTCATCCAGCCCACGGTGATCGAATCCGGATCGGAATCTCCCGGCATCCGATCGGAGGACGCGGCGATCTTCTTCAACTTCCGCGCGGACCGGGCCCGACAGCTCACCCGCGCCCTGACGGAAGCGACGTTTGCGGAGTTCTCCCGAGAAGCCGCGCCTCGGCCCTTCTTCGTCTGCTTTTCGGAGTACAAGAAGGAGTTCGGCCTCCCGGTGGCCTTTCCCCCGTTCAAGCTCGAGCGGATCCTCGCCGACGTCTGGGCCGAGAACGGGATCCGAAATTTGCGGCTCGCGGAAACCGAGAAGTACGCGCACGTGACCTACTTCTTCAACGGCGGCATCGAACGCCCTTTTCCAGGCGAGGAGCGCATCCTCGTTCCCTCTTGGAAAGGCGCGACCTACGACCTGCACCCCGAGATGAGCGCGCTCGAGATCACCAACAAGTTGGTCGAGGCGCTTGGCAGCGCGAGTTGGCAGGCTCTGGTGGTCAACTTCGCCAATGCCGACATGGTTGGCCACACCGGCAAGCTCCCCGAAACCATTCGGGCGATCGAGATTCTGGACGCCTGCTTCTCGAGGATCGAACCTGTGGCGCGGGAGGCAGGGGCGACACTGATCATGACAGCCGACCACGGCAACGCCGAGAAGATGATCGACCCGGAGACGGGAGAGCCGCACACCGCGCACACGACCAACCCGGTTCCTTTCATCCTGATCAACGCCGGCCAGCGCCTCCTGCCGAAGCCGGGAGCGCTCGGCGATGTGGCGCCGACGATCCTGAAGCTTCAGGGCCTGCCGGTGCCGAGTGAGATGACCGGCCACGATCTGTTGGGCGTAGGGGTTAGGGGTTAGGGGTTAGGGGTTAGGGGTTAGGGGTTAGGGGTTAGGGAAGATACGAACGGACTGACATTTTCTCTCGCCCCTCGCCCCTCGCCCCTCACACCCCAGCCTGCTAGTATCCGCGCCATGACACTGGCGCGAGAAATCTACCTGCGACGCCTCGAGAGAATGCGCTCTCGCCTCGCCTCAATACCGGCCGACGCGTTGCTCGCGACACCCTCCTCGAATCTCTACTACCTGACCGGCATCGATTTCCAAAGAAGCGAGCGGCTGGCAGCGCTGCTCCTCTTCCGGGACGCCGACGCGGTGGTCATCTGCCCGGCTTTCGAGGAGGCCCGCATGCGCGGGATGTCCGCCGTCTCCAACGTGGTGACCTGGGCCGAGACGGAAGACGCCTTCGAGAGGGCCGCCCGGCTGCTACCCGGAGCCTCCGGCGTCCTCGCCGTCGAGCCCTCCACGGCCTACGACGACGTGGAGCGTCTCGTCCAAAGACGCCCCGGCTGGAAGCCCGTTTCCGCCGGGACCGCCTTCGGTGCGATGCGGATGGTCAAGACGCCGGAAGAGATCACGGCGATGCGGCGCGCGGTCGCCGTCGCCGTCGAGCGCTTCCAGAAGACCTTTGCCTCGCTGGCGGCGGGCGCCATCGAGTCGGAGGTCTCCGCCTTCTTCGGCGGACAGAACATGGTGCAGTTCGGCCCCTCCTCGGCCCTCCCGCACGGCGCCTCGTCCTCGCGTGTGCTCGCCCCGAACGAAGCGGTCCTGATCGACGCCTGGGACCGGCCCGAAGGCTACTACTACGACATCACCCGCTCGACGTTCTTCGGCAAGCCCACCGAGGAATACCGGAAGGTCTGGTCGATCGTGCTCGAGGCGCAGACGGCGGCCATCGACAAGGCCGCGCCGGGAGTGTCGTGCGACGAAGTGGACGCCGCGGCACGGCGGGTGATCGAGAAGGCGGGATACGGCGAGTACTTCACGCACCGGCTCGGCCACGGCCTGGGCATCGACGTCCATGAGCCGCCCTACATGGTGGGCCACGACCGCACCGAGCTCGCTCCCGGAATGACCTTCACCTCGGAACCCGGCATCTATCTGCCGGGCCGTTTCGGAGTCCGCATCGAAGACGACATTCTGGTGACGGAGAAAGGCGCGGAGTCGCTGTCGCCGCGCGTCAATCGTCTGGAACCGATCGCCGGCTAAGTGGCGGTTCCACCGCGGACACGGAGGCGCGGAAAGACGGAGACACGTTGAGCAGACGCGGCCGTGCGGACTCTCCCGGCTCGACGCGTTCGGGCTCGGCCCTGCAGCGGCGCCGGCTCCTGACCGCCCTGCTCGCTTTGGCGATCTCCTCGGCGCTCGAGGCACAACTTTCGCCTCCCGAGCTCGAAGAGGCCGCCGAAGTCGCCCGACGGACCGCCACCGCCACCCTGAGGGGCCAGAATCGGATCCTGTTCGATACCCTCGACGTCGACGGAATCCTCCAACTCCGCATCGGAGCCAACGTGTGGGCCCAGCTGACGGCGCGGCAGCGCGAGGTGCTGCGGGCGTCCGTCCGCCAGACCTTCGCCTCGGCCCTGACGCCGCCCCGGTCGACCCCGGGCGAAGTCGCCTGGTCCTCCGCCCGCGAACGAGCGGACGGTGTTTCGGTCTTTCTCGGTCTTCGATTTGGCGACAAGCGGCTGAAGACGCGCTGGGAGCTGCGGCGCGCGGCCCCCGGGGGATGGCGAATCGAAGACGTGACGCTCGCCGATCCCGGCGCTTCGCTCGCGAACAGGGCGGTTTTCTCGCTCGGGCCAAATCCCGTGCGCCCACGCGACCGGCACCGGCAGGCGCGGCAAGAGGCGCTCCCGCGGCTCGCCATCCTCGGAGCGATCGCGCTCCTCGTTTCTCTGACGTACCGCCGGCTGGCGCCTCCCAAGCGCGTCCTGCTGCTTCTGACCGCTTCCGCCCCGGCGGTCCTCTTTCTCGTCGACGGGATCCTCGCGGTGCGGCGGGCGCTGGCCGAGCCCTATGCGATCTCGGAGGAACTCCTGTCGACTCCCTGGGATCGCCTGCTGCGGCTGGCACGCGAGGCGGACCGGGAGGGTCGGATCGCCGAAGCCGACGCCCTCTGGGAGCGCGCGATCGCGGCCGGCGTCGCGGCCGCGCCGATCTCCTACGAGCGAGGCCTCGCGGACATGGAACGCGGGGACCTTCCGGCAGCGCGTCGCCATTTCCAGAGCGCCCTCGATGCCTCGGAACCCGCGCCGGGAGCGGCGCGGGAGCTCGCGCTCATCCAGCTCTCCGAAGGAAAGAACCGCGAGGCCGAGGAGCTGGTCGCGAGATACCTCGCGGCAACCGGGCCCGACCCGGACGCGCTGTCCCTCGACGCGGTCATCGAGTCGAATCTCGGCTTCCCCCAAAGAGCGCTCGCGGCGATCCAGGAGGCGCGAGAGCTGGTTGGCGGCGGGATTCGCGGCGCGGAACTGGAGGCGAGGGTCCGCGCGCGGACCTCCGACGCCGCCGGGACGGTGGCCGCGCTGCGGCCGCTCGAATCGACGGGCCGACTCGACCGCGAAGGCTTACGCTCCGACCCGGCCTACTCGGCAATCGCCAACGATCCGGTCTGGATCGCTTTCTTGAACGAAAGGCCGCCCCCGGGGCCCACACCCGGGCCCACCCCCGCGCGATGAGGGAAGCCGCAACCCCTAGGGACTCGAGTCGCGGACTGCCTTGCGCTGCTTGTCGGGCTCCTCGACCGCCCGCTCGGAAGTGGCGGTGACGACTTCCCGGCCCTTGCCGCCATAGAAGTCGACCAAGGCGGAGACCAGCGCCCGCGCCACCCGGTCCCGGTAGGAGGGCGTCGCGAGGAGCTGACGGTCCTCGGGGTTGTTCAGGTTGCAGACCTCGACGAGAACCCGTGTCGGGATCCGGTTGTACCGGAGGATCGCCGGGACCCATTCGCGGCCGCTTCGAATGACGTTGCGGCGGATCGGCTGGAAGTCGTGCAAGGGCAGCCCGCTCGTGCGGAAGGAAGCGACGA
>Ga0335084_10005839_pt1 | contig 12208 bp, 10 predicted proteins | sample Lox_Sample_44_FD_206721 | JGI IMG/M metagenome (GOLD analysis project Ga0335084, IMG submission 206721) | Soil microbial communities from Loxahatchee National Wildlife Refuge, Florida, United States - Lox_Sample_4.4 | ecosystem: Environmental > Terrestrial > Soil > Wetlands | place: USA...
CTTGCGTCACTCTTGATCACGATTTCCATGCACACTTGGCTCTCTCCTTTTCAGAGGGACAATCGGTTGTGCTCGTTCGCGCCGAAGGGCTGAATACGGAAAATCAGGCTGAGCTCACAAAGGCTGTTTGGAGCGCTTGCGAAGATGCTCTCGACCAGGGAGCCGTGTCCACTGACGGCTTGGCAGTACAGCTCCACCGATTGCCGCTCAGGTAAAGCCTCAGCGCCCGTCCAACGCCTGTAGCGCCTCCTTCTGCTCCCGTCCGTACGTGAACTTGTCGATGTCCATCACCCCTGACTTCGCGTAGTCGCGTGCGGTCAGCCCTTTGCCATCCTTCAATTTCGGATCGGCCCCGCGGTTCAACAAGTCACGTACGATATCCCCATATCCGTAACCCGCCGCCATCATGAGCGGCGTAAGCCCGTTTGCTCCCGTCCGGTTCGGATCCGCGCCGGCTTCCAGCAGCGCGACCACCGAACCCCTCTGGTTCTTGTGGATCGCATGCATTAGCGGCGGCCATGCATTGACACCGGCACCTTCGTTGAGGTCCACACCCTGTTTGATGAATTCTTTCACTTTGTCCACCCGCCCCAGTCGCGCCGCCCCAATCAGGCTGTCATCGGTCTCGTGGATGCACCCCGTTAACGCCAGAATGGCCAGAATCGCGAATTGCCTCATGGCAGCACTATACAGCAGGATACTCTGCGTTGTAAAGTACTTCTATTTTATTCCCGCGCCGTACATCGGTCCCCCGCGCCAGACTGGGAACCCAAATCCGAACACGTAAACGATGTCGATATCCACCGGACGCAGAGCCACTCCTTCATCCAGCAGACGTTTCCCGTGCTCGATCAGCGCGCCGACGCATTCCGAGACAATTTCCGACTCTGAAACGCTTCGTTGTGGGATGTCGTGCTGTGCAACGTACTCATGCAGCAAGCGATCCACCTCGGCATCGTGAATCGGCTTCCGCTCCTCCCCATAACGGAACCAGCCCTTGCGGGTCTTCTGCCCGTAGCGTCCGTGCTGATACAGCACTTCTTCAAAGCCGCCCGTTTTGCCGGCGGCGACCCGCACACGGTGGGCGACATCGACTCCGGCGAGATCGCTCACCTCCAGCGGACCCATCGCCATTCCGAAGGCGCGCAGCGCCGCGTCGACCATCGCTGGAGCCGCCCCTTGCTCGACGATGCGAATTGCCGCTTCCCGATATGGCCCGAACATCGCGTTGCCGATGAACCCGAATTTGTTGCCCGCGATGACTCCCACCTTCTTGAGCCTCCGCGCCAGGTCAAGCGATGCGGCGAGCACCGTATCAGTGGTCCCCTTGCCTCGAACGATCTCCAGCAGCCGCATCACATGGGCAGGACTGAAAAAGTGATGCCCCACCACCCACTCCGGCCGCTTCGTCATGTTCGCCAAAGCGTCGATGTCGAGCGTCGATGTGTTGCTTGCCAGGATGGCGCCCTGCCGCGCCACCCCGTCCAGCTCCGCGAAGACCTTCTTCTTCAGTTCAAGATCTTCAAATACGGCCTCCACGATAATGTCGGCGGTTTCAAAACCTCGAAATCCCGTCACCGGCTCGACCAGCGCGGAGCGCTCCGGGTGCCGCTGCTGGATCGCCGTCATCGTCTGTCCAAGCGTCCGGGCGTCTGTGTCCGTCAGCAAGACCGGAATTCCTGCGCCCGCATAGGCCAGCGCAATGCCACGTCCCATTGTGCCGGCTCCAACGATGGCGGCTTTTTTGATCGCGACAGGCTGCACGTCTTTGCTCAATCCCGGTATCTTCGCCACGGCCCGTTCACCGAAGAAGACGTGGATCATGGCCTTCGACTGTTCGCCCGTGAGCAAGGTGTCGAAAAGCTGCCGCTCATAGGCGATGCCTTCGTCAAACGGCTTTTCGCAGGCTGCGGCAACGGCCTGGATGGCCGCAACGGGCGCAAGCTGCCCGCGCATCTGTTTGGCGGCTCGCCCGTTCATCTCCTCGACAAGTCCGTTGTCCAATTTCAGGAACTCATTCCGGTCGCGAGTCCGGCGCACCGTCGCCGTCTTCGCAAAATCAACCGCGGCGGTGATCAGATCTCCCTGAACGATCCGGTCCACGATCCCCGCTTCCAGAGCCGCCTTGGCCGGGATGGGCTCGCCGAACGCGCACATCTCCATGGCCAGCCGCGGGCCGCACAGGCGCGGCAGGCGTTGCGTTCCTCCCGCGCCGGGAATCAGCCCCAGCTTCACCTCGGGCTGTCCCACTTGCGCAGTCGGCGCGGCAACTCGCCAATGCCCGCCCATCGCAACTTCAAGCCCTCCGCCGAGCGCTGTCCCGTGCAGGGCCATCACCACCGGCTTGGGACAATTCTCGATTTGCTGCACCTGGTCGGCGAGTTGAATGCCTTTCCGCTCGCCCGACGTGATCTTGGTGAACTCCTTGATGTCGAAGCCGGCGATGAAGGTACGCCCTTCGCCTGCAACTACGATCGCGCGCACGGCATCGTCGGCTGCCGCGGCCTTCACTGCCTCAACCAGACCTTCCGGCACGCCCGGACTCAGGGCGTTGACCGGCGGATTATTCACCAAGACGACCAGCACGTCCCCATCTCGTCGGGTCAGGATGAAATTGTCCATGTCTGGCAGAATGCCATAAGACGCAGATGAAAGCTCTCCTCATCCACGGCGGCGGACCCACCGCGGTCCTTAACGCAAGCCTTGCCGGTCTCGCGCAGGAGTGGCGCCGCCTCAAGGCAGGCATTCTGCTCGGTGCCCGCTTCGGCATGCAAGGCCTGTTGAAGGGCGATTTTATTGACCTTTCCGGGCAGCCCGATGACATTCTCAAGTCGGTGGCGTTTGCCGCAGGCTCTGCGCTCGGCTCGTCTCGCGTCAATTTCGAGGACAACGCTGCGCAAACCGCCCTCGCCGGCTTCGATGTCGTATTTCTCAACGGCGGCAATGGCACCATGCGAGCCGCCCGCCGGCTCAACCAATGGGTTCCCGCCGTCGGCATCCCCAAAACCATCGACAACGATCTTCACGGCACCGACTTCACCCCCGGTTATCCCTCCTGTGCCCGCTTCTTCGCCCACGCGGCTCGGGATATCGGGGAGGACAATACTTCGCTGCCCAGCCCCGTCCTGATCCTCGAGACTCTCGGCCGCGACACCGGTTGGGTTGTCGGAGCCACGGCACTCGCCCGTCACCGCGACTGCGATCCGCCCCACCTTGTCTATTTCCCTGAACGCCCTGTCTCTCTCGATCAGGTCTGTTCCGATGTCGAGAACACGGTCCGCCGATGGGGCCGGTGCGTCATCGCCGTATGCGAAGGGCAGCGCGATGAAACCGGACAAGTCTACGGCGCCAGCATGCAGCTTGGTCGTGACGGAGCCCCCGTGCTTCCGGCGAACCTCGGCCACACACTCGCGCAACTCATCCAGGCCCGTACGGGCATCCGCAGCCGCAGCGCGCAGCCGAGCCTGCTGGGCCGGTCGAATCCGAACTTCGTCTCCACCATGGACCACGACGCCGCCAAACGCTGCGGTCAATTCGCCGCGCGCCTCGCTCTCGACGGCGCCCGGGGCGTCATGGTCACCGTCCAACAGACAACGGTACCCCTCGAGGATGTGGCCGGCAGGCTTCGACCGCTTCCCCCCGATTGGATCGGCGCACCTGCCTTCCTCGATTACTTGAGACCTCTGGTTGGGCCAATCGACCCAATTCCCCGCCTTCGATAACAGCACCTTTTATAGCGCTATATGCCCAGCCGCTAGTCTGGCCCGTCAATTGCTCCAATTCCAGTGCAGCATAGGAGGGGCATTACAAGCCAAGTAGCTATGGCCCGAGGCTCAGTCGTCGTCAATCTGGACCACTGCAAAGGCTGCGGCTTTTGCGTTGCGTTCTGTCCTACCCACGTGCTCGAACTTTCCAGCGCGTTTAATTCAAAGGGATATCATCCGCCTCATATCGTAAATCACGACAAGTGTTCTGGTTGCAATCTATGTGGAATGTATTGTCCAGATTTCGCGATTTACGGCTACCGCTATCCGGACAAGGCCGGAAAGGAGGGTGGGCATGCTTAGTGCCACTGCTGACCCGGTCGGAGTGTTAACCGGAGTTCATTTTATGAACGGGGACGCGGCTGCCTGCGAGGGGGCAGTCGCCGCAGGTGCGCGATTTGCCGCAGGGTATCCTATCACCCCATCCACCGAAATTGTTGAAAGATTCGCCAACCGGGCTCCCCAGGTTGGCGGCGTCTTTATACAGATGGAAGACGAACTGGCCAGCTCCATCGCCATTCAAGGCGCGGTTTGGGCGGGCAGGAAAGCGTTCACGGTCACATCCGGCCCCGGCTATTCGCTCATGATGGAACACATCGGCTACGCCGCCATGACGGAAACGCCGTGCGTCTTCATCGATGTCCAACGCGGCGGCCCGTCAACGGGGCTGCCCACCCTGCCTGCCCAGGGCGACATGATGCAGGCCCGGTTCGGTTCGCATGGCGATTACTCCACCATCTCGCTGTGCCCTAACTCGCCGCAGGAATGCTTTGACCTTACCGTCAAAGCCTTCAACCTTGCCGAGCAGTTCCGCGTTCCGGTCATGGTGATGATGGACGAATGCGTCGGCCACATGACTGAGAAGGTCGCCATCCCGCCGGCCGGCGAAATCGGCATCTTCCCGCGCCGCGTCACCACAAAGAAGCCGGGAGAGTTTCTGCTGTATGAGCCGGGCGAGGACCTCGTCCCTGAAATGGCCCACGCCGGCAACGGCTACAAGGTCTTCGTCACCGGCCTGACGCACGACCAGCGCGGCTACCCGCTGATGAGCCCCGCCCAGCAGCGCTCTCTCGTCACCCGTCTGTTTGAAAAGATCAAGCGCGCCGCCGATCAACTCGTCATGATCGATGAGGAGAATGTCGAAGGCGCCGACGTCGTAGTCGTCAGCTACGGCATCACCTCCCGCGTCGCCCAGCGCGCGATTCAGATGGCCCGCAGCAAAGGACTCAAAGTCGGACGGATGCGGCTGCAGATTGTGTGGCCCTTCCCCGAGAAGCGCATCCGCGAAGTCGCGGGCAAGGTCAAGGCGCTTGTCGTTCCTGAACTCAACATGGGCCAGGTGGTGCTCGAAGTGGAACGCTGTGCCGGCGGCCAGTGCAAGACAATCGACGTGCCTCACCCCGGCGGCACCGTCCACAAACCCGAAGACATTCTGGAAGCGATCGAAAGGGGCGCCCGATGAGCGACGAAATCACCATGTCCTGTGAGTCTTGCGAAGCCTTCGATCCACAGCCGCCTGCAAATCCAGTGCAGGCGCTGCTCCGGCAAGACCGCATGCCCACCATCTGGTGTCCGGGCTGCGGCCTCGGCACCACCGTAAACAGCTTCGCGTTCGCGCTGCTCAATTCCGGCGCGGACCTGGACAAGATCGCCATGGTGAGCGGCATCGGCTGCTCCGGCCGCGTTAGCGGCTACATGAACTTCGATTCGTTCCACACGACGCACGGCCGCGCCATCCCCTTTGCCACAGGAATGAAGCTCGCGAACCCCGACCTGACGGTCGTGGTCTACTCGGGCGACGGCGACCTGTCGTCCATCGGCGGCAACCACCTGATCCACGCCGCCCGGCGCAACGTCGATCTCAAGATCATCCTCGTCAACAACATGATCTACGCGATGACGGGAGGCCAGGCCGCGGCCACGACGCCCGGCACCTCCATCTCGACCACAACGCCGTACGGCAGCTTCGAACCCGAACTCAACCTTCCCCACCTGCTGGACGCCGCCGGCGCCTGCTACGTCGCGCGCTGGACCGCGTTTCACGTCAAGCAGGTCGAAACCGCCGTCAAGGAGATGCTCAAGAAGAAAGGCTTCAGCTTCCTGGAGATTCTGTCACCCTGTCCGACGTACTTCCAGCGCAAGAACAACCTCGGCGATGGCCTTGCCGCGATGGAAGACTACAAGAAGCGTTCGAAGATCCGGCACGGAGCACGCACCGACGAGGTCGCAATCATCCCCGGGCACGATATCATTTGCGGCAAGTTCGTCGATCGCGAACGGCCCGATTACCTCTCGCTGATGCGCCAGCAACTCGGCGAGCACTATCACGAAACAGCGGGAGCCGTCGTATGAGTTTGAAAGAAGTTCGAATCGCCGGGTTCGGTGGTCAGGGCGTCATTCTGTCCGCCACGATTCTGGGGCGTGCCACGGCGCTCCACGAGAATGGCTACGCGACGATGACCCAGAACTATGGTCCGGAGGCCCGCGGCGGCGCAGCCAGTGCCGCCCTCGTCCTCAGCGACCAACCCGTTCTCTATCCGTATCTCACCCACCCCGAGATCCTCGTCGTGATGTCCCAGGAAGCCTATTCACGCTTCATCCCTGAGTTGAAGCGCGACGGCATCCTGATTATCGAAGAGGACCTCGTACGCCTTGATCACCAGGTGAAGGACTGCCGGGTATACGGCATTCCCGCCACACGCATTGCCGAGGAGCTCGGCAAGAAGATGATTCTCAACGTGGTGATGGTCGGTTTCCTTTGCGCGGTCTCGAAGGCCGTCAGCGCCGAGGCCTGCCGCAAGGCCGTCGCCGATGTTGTGCCGAAGCGCTTCCTCGATCTCAACCTCACCGCATTCGATCGTGGCTATCAATTCGGGATTGATCTGCTTGAGAAAGGCCCGGGCCGCGCCACCGCGAACGGCGACGTCGAAAACGTCGAAATCGAAGCTCGCTGATACCCGCTATGGCGTCGGCAGCGTGCCTAGATAATTGCCGTACCCTACGACGACCGTCGAGCCCACCAGCACGATCAGACTCAGCGTCACCAGACGTTTTGTCCGCGCGCTCGTTCCCCGCCACTCGTGCAGCCCGATGCCCCACAGCGTACTGAAGATGATGATGCTCGCCATGTGTAGCGTCCAGCTCGAGAACTTGTACTTCCCCATCTGAGTCTCGCCCATCGAGTAGAAGAAGAACTGGAAATACCACGCCGTCCCCGCCAGAGCGCACAACAGAAGGTTCCTTAGCCGCGGCACCGGCTCTTGTTTGCCCGACTCATTGGGCAGCGTTTCGCTCAGATATTGATGTCCGGTCCTGTTCCGAAAATGCAGGATGACGCACCACACAAAGTTCGTCGTAAACCCTCCGGCCAGCACCACGATCAGCACCGGAAGTCCCTGCCACAGCGTCCGTGTCCCATGTTCGATCGTCAGGGCCTTGATCGGATCTCCCGCCGCGAGTCCGTAGGAAAAGCACGCGCTCATAACCCCGGAGAAGGTGGCGACCAATACTCCCTTCTTCAGGCTGAACTCCTTGATCGTCTCCGCCTTCTGCTCATGCGACAACTCGCGTTCCTTTGACATGCCCGCCGTTCCGGCCAGTGCAATTCCGCCCAGGCACACTGCGATGCCGAGCAGGATGATGCGCCCGGAATCCGTACCGACGACTTTCGTGAAGAACTCGCCGCTGAAGATCGGGGGCATCAGCGTCCCGAAAGCGGCGCAATAACCCAGCACCATCGCCATGCCGAGCGACATCCCCAGGTAGCGCATCGTCAGACCGAAGGTGAGCCCTCCAAATCCCCACAGCAGGCCAAAGAAATAGCACCAGAACACGGTGTTGGCCGAGGTCGCCTGCAGCACGACGCCGAGGTCGCGCGTCATGAAATAGGCCAGGGTCCACGGGGCGATGATCCAACTGAAAACCCCACCGGCCAGCCAGTATGTCTCCCACGCCCAAAGCTTCACGCCGCGATAGGGCACGTAAAAGCTGCCCGAGGCCAGGCCGCCGAGCCAGTGGAAAAAAACGCCGAGTGCGGGATTCGGATTCATGAGGCGGGTAAGGGGGCATGCTATCAAAGAAAGGTGACCCGCCGTTTTCTCCTTCTCCTCTGCCTCGCTCTCGCCGCAACCGCCGAACCACTTCGCTTCCGAATCAGCCTCGATCCAGCTCTTGCCCAAGGCACACAGTCCGGCCGCATGCTGGTCTTCCTCTCACCCGGTACCGAAAAGAGCGACCGGCTCGGCACAGGCTTTTCTCCCGGCGCAACGTGGGTTGCCGCCATGGAAGTGGAAGCGCTCCGCCCGGGCGAATCACTTCTTTTCGATCCCGACCGCAATGCCTTCCCCAAGCCGTTTTCACAGGCGGCCAAGGGCAGCTACCGCGTTATGGCGCTCCTCGACCTCGACCACTCCTACGCCTACAACGGACCCGGCGAAGGCGACCTCACCAGCGAGGTGACAGTCATCAATGACCTCGACCCGGCGAACGCCGCGCCCATCTCACTCACGCTGACGCGCCGCACCCCCGCGCGGATGAAGATCGCCGATACCGACAACATTAAGCTGGTCGAATTCGAAAGCCCCTCGCTCACTGCCTTCTGGGGACGTCCGATTCTCATGCACGCCGGAGTCGTCCTTCCGGCGTCCTATCTTTCTGACTCGTCCAAGCGCTTTCCCGCCGTCTATCACATCCACGGATTCGGCGGAACACACGCAGGCGCGTGGCGCGCCGGAGACGCCCTTGTGCAGGCCATGAAAGAGGGCAAACAAGCCGAGATGGTGCACATCTTCCTCGATGCCTCGTTCTCAACCGGCCACCACGTCTTCGCCGACTCCGTCAATAACGGACCGTGGGGCGCCGCGCTGACGCGCGAGCTGATTCCCCACCTCGAACAGCGCTTCCGTCTCGTTCCCCAAACCTTCGCGCGCTTTCTCACCGGCCACTCTTCCGGCGGATGGAGCACTCTCTGGCTGCAGGTGACGTATCCCGACGTGTTCGGCGGCACTTGGTCCACATCGCCCGACCCGGTCGACTTCCGCAGTTTCACCGGCATCGATGCCACGGCCGGATCGAAGGACAACTCCTACCGCAGGGCCGACGGCTCCATCAAGAACCTGGTTCGCGTCAACGGCAAAGAGATCGCGTCATTCGAGCAATTCACCTTGCAGGAAGAAGTCATTGGCGACTTCGGCGGCCAGATCGCCTCGTTCGAATGGGTCTTCAGTCCTCGAGGGCCCGATGGCCGCCCGATGAAGCTCTTCAATCGCGTGACCGGCGAGCAGAACCCCGCCGTTCAAAAAGCCTGGGAGAAATACGACATCCACCTCGTTCTCTCGCGCAAATGGCCGGTGCTCGGGGAAAAGCTCCGCGGCAAGCTCCACCTGTTCTGCGGGAGCGTCGACACCTTCCATCTCGAAGAAGCCTTCAACTACCTCTGCGATTTCCTGAAATCGAAGGGCAGGGAAGACGCGTGCGAAGTCGTGCCCGATCGCGACCACGGCAATCTGTATAAAGCCTACAAGACCTTCCCGGACGGACTTGCGCTCCGCATCGATCACGAAATGTGGGCCGCTTACGAAGAGGGTCAGCGGACCCGGTAGAGCCGCAGCCGAACCATCGTTGGCATTCCCGGCGGAAGCCGCAGCCACTCGCCGCCGCCATTCTCATCGCCGTTGAGCCGCCGCATGGGGCTCCATTTGCCCTCGATGTAGCGGCCTTCGTCGATGGATCCGATCCGTGCCGTCTGGCCTTCGGCGGCGGACGCAAACCGGATGGTGACTGCCGCGCCCGCAACGACGAATTCGTCCTTGCCTGTTCCGATGACTAGCGCGTACCCCTGTGGCGTGTCGCCTTCTTTGACCTCCGGATAATTCACATTCCACCGGTAGCCCCCAAGCTCCGCCGTGGCTTTGTCCTCGCGCTCCTGTTGCAGGAACGCGGTCATCGTCCCTTTCCCCTGCTGTTCCGCAATCAGGGGAGCCAGATCCGACAGCATGCGGTAGGCCTCGCCGAGCGAATTCAGATCGGCGCGCCCGCCATCGATGCCGAACGGGGAAAAACCGATTGCATCGTGCCGCCCAAAAGCGTAGAAAGCGCGGGCGCCGGCACGGCGATCCGGCCTCGCCTCGGGAATGAAAAGAGCATTGCCCGCGCGTGCGAATTCCGCGCACACGGCCCGGAAATCCGGCAGGTAGATATCCGGCGCCATCAAATCGATGTGCGGCGCCGCCGCTTTCCAGATGTCCATCACCTTTGCTACGGGCCCTCCGCTCGGATACCGTCCGGGCGGCTCGCCTGGATATTGCACCAGCCAGGCATTCACATACATCGGCAGCGGATACTCGCGCTTGCCTGCCTCCGTCACGCGATCGATGTATCGCGCATAGTGCCAGGCCATGAACGTCTCGTCCCCCTCCGGTGTGTTGCCGAAGACCTCCGGCCACGTTCCCGCCGAGCGCTTCAGTGCCGCCAGCAGTTCCTTCGGGACCGCGCGTCCCCACACGGCCTCGGCCTGCGGCGAGCGGTCGCGCGAATCGCCCAGCAGACCGACTTCGTTCTCCACCTGCACCATCAAAACCGTTTGCTGTGCGCCATCCGCCTCTTTCAAATGCCGCATCAACGCCGCAAAGGCGCGCGCATCCGCGTCGCGGGCCGCATCGCTGACGGGAGTGATGACATCGAAGGGCTTGCCCTGCCGGTCCCGCGCCCGGGGGAAGCGCTCGACATCCGCCTTCACCCACAACGGCGCGTACGTTGAGACGCCATTCTTCCAACTGCCGAACCAAAGCAGAACCAGCCGCAGATTGCGGGCGCGAGCCTCGCGCAGCGGTCCGTCCACCAGCGCGTAGTCAAAACGTCCCTCTTCTCGCTCGAGCAGTTCCCACGAGACCGTCGCCAGTACTGTGTTCATCCCCCAGCCGTTGAGACGCGGCATTACTGTCCGCATGTATTCAAGGCTCGATGCGCTGGAGTTATGCAGCTCGCCGCCCAAAATCAGAAAGGGCTTGCCGTCAACCAGCAGCTGGGTTGCGGTGCCCGACCGCTTCAGCTGGGGCTGAGCGGCCAAAGTCAAAGTCACGAACGCAATCGCGATCCATTTCATGGCATCTCCGTTATATCGCTGCTGGTATTCTCAGATCCATGCGCATCTGGCTGCTGCTTGCGCTGTGCATTCTGCCGCTGGCGGCTCAAACGCCGATCCCCGTAAAAGTAGTGGTCGTGACGATGTTCGAGCGCGGCGCGGACACAGGCGATCAACCTGGAGAATTCCAATACTGGGTCGAACGCGAAAGGCTCGATCGTGTCCTCCCGTTCCCGCAAGGCATCCGACCCCTGCGTATGAACAACGACGGCGTCCTCGGCGTTGTGACAGGTGTTGGTACGGCCAAAGCGGCCGCCAGCATTATGGCCTTGGGCCTCGATCCTCGTTTCGATCTTCGCCAGTCCTACTGGCTCATCGCCGGCATTGCCGGTGTCGATCCGAAAGACGCCTCTCTCGGTTCGGCAGCCTGGGCCGAATGGGTCGTCGACGGCGACCTCGCGCACGAAATCGACGCACGCGAAATTCCGCCCGACTGGCCGACCGGCTACATCCCTTTGCGCAAATCCAAGCCTTACGAACTTCCCCGCCGCGAACCGGACGAAGGCGAAACGTACCACCTGAATCCAGGGCTAGTCGCATGGGCCTTCCAACTCACCAAGGACGTGAAACTCGACGACAACGATGCAATGCGGGAACGGCGTCTGCTGTATGCCGAACCTGCCGCCCGCCGCCCCCCGTTTGTCCTCAAAGGGGACACGCTCTCGAGCATGACCTTCTGGCACGGAGCCCGCCTCAGCGAATGGGCCAACGCCTGGGTGCGCTACCACACAGGCGGCAAAGGCAACTACGTGACCTGCGGAATGGAGGACACAGGTACCCTGCAATCCCTCACTCTGCTGGCCCAATCCGCGCGTGTGGACCTGAATCGCGTCCTCGTGCTCCGCGCCGCTAGCAACTACGACCAGCAGCGTCCCGGCCTGACGGCGGCGGAGAGCCTCGCAGAGACCAAGGTTGGCTCGTACACCGCCTATTTACCTGCCCTTGAAGCCGCTTACCGGGTGGGCAGCCGCGTCGTCCATGAAATCACGGCGAATTGGGCCAAATATGGCGTAGCCACGCCAAACTCCCGCTGACTCTTGACCTGCCCTCAACCCATTCGCTACAGTTGAAATGCGGGGTGGAGCAGCCTGGTAGCTCGTTGGGCTCATAACCCAAAGGTCGTAGGTTCAAATCCTACCCCCGCTACAAGTTGAAATGAAGACCATCGGCCCGACGGCCGATGGTCTTTGCGTCTTATGGGCGAGGCCGCCGGACGATGCATTACGCCAGATTCATCCCCGGGAGCCGACTTCCAACTGTCCGACATTTAGACCCGTATATCCAGAAGTCATTGATAGGAGAA
>Ga0335084_10005840_pt1 | contig 12207 bp, 8 predicted proteins | sample Lox_Sample_44_FD_206721 | JGI IMG/M metagenome (GOLD analysis project Ga0335084, IMG submission 206721) | Soil microbial communities from Loxahatchee National Wildlife Refuge, Florida, United States - Lox_Sample_4.4 | ecosystem: Environmental > Terrestrial > Soil > Wetlands | place: USA: Florida...
AAGAGATGCAGCTGGTCGATCGTCTGTCCGGCGCCGCAGTCGCGCAGCTCGGGCGGCCGGTCGGCGGTGAGGAGCACGAGTGGGACCTGCGCGTGCCAGGCCTCGACCACGGCCGGCAGGAAGTTGGCTGCCGCCGTGCCCGACGTGCAGGCGAGCGCCACGGGCGTGCGCGTCGCCCGCGCGAGGCCGAGCGCGAAGAAGCCCGCCGACCGCTCGTCGACGTGCGACCAGACCCGGAGTCCGGGATGCGCGGCGAGCGTCAGCGCGAGCGGCGCCGAGCGGCTCCCCGGCGTGACGCAGACGTGCCGCACGCCGGTGCGCGCCAGCTCGTCGGCGAGCAGCGTGGGACCCAGGTAGGTGCGGTTCGGCGCCGGCATCACAGCTCGAGGAGGGCGCCGAGGAGCGGGCGCAGCTTGAGCCGCGTCTCCTCCAGCTCGGCGTCGGGATCGGACCCCGCGACGATGCCCGCGCCCGCGAAGAGCGTCGCGCGCGCGCCACGGACCAGGGCGGCGCGGATCGCCACCACCACCTCGCCGCCGCTGCCGTCGAGCCAGCCGACACCGCCGCCGTACCAGCCGCGCGACAGGCGCTCGCGGCCGGCGAGAGCGGCCATCGCCGCCGCGCGCGGCGCGCCGCAGATCGCGGGCGTCGGGTGGAGCGCCTCGGCCACCTCGAGGAGGCTACAGCCCGGATGGAGACGAGCCGCGATCGGCGTGTGGAGATGCTGCACGGCCTCGGTGGCGAGCACCGAAGGTGTGGCCGGAGCCTCCAAGACGTCGCAGAGGGGCGCCAGTCGCGTGCGGAGGTCGTCGACCACGCAGGCATGCTCGGCGCGCTCCTTCACGCTGGCGAGGAGGGCGGCGGCGAGACGGTCGTCGCTCGCGGTGCTGCTGCCGCGCGCGGCCGTCCCGGCGACGGCGGCGGTGACGAGGCGGTCGCCGTCGACGCGGGCAAGGCGTTCTGGCGTGGCGCCGAGGAACGTCGTCGGTCCGGCGCCGACGGCGAAGACCGTGCAGCCGGGATAGGCCCGTCGCAGCCGCGCGGCCGCGCGCAGCGGGTCGAAGGGAGCGTCCGCGCGCAACCGGACGCCGCGCGCGAGCACCAGCTTGTCGAGACGGCCCGCGCCGACGTCGGCGAGCGTGTCGCTCACGGCTTGCCGCCAGGCGGCGGCGGGGCGCAGCGGGGCGAGCGCATAGCGACGTGGCGACGGCGTGCGGTTGCGGCACGGTGTCGCGAGTGCCGCGCGCGCCCGCGCCAGCTCGGCGTCGAGGGGCGCGCCCGGCGGCCCGACTACGACCAGCCGCGTCGCGCCGTCGCGCCGCACCAGCGTGACGCGCGGCACGTGCCACGCGGTCGACGCGAAGTTGCGCCAGGCCCCGACCATCGGCGCGCCGGGGTCGAAGGCGAATCCGCCGACGAGCACGGCGTCCGGAGGGAGGGCCGGGAGCTCGGCCGCCACGCGCGCCAGCCGGTGCGGCCCGTCGGCACCGAGCACGAGCGCGTCTCCCACGCCGGCGATGGCGGTCCCCGCGTCTGGTTGCTCCCAGTAGAAGCGCCGCTCGTCGGGGAGCGCGCGGAGGAATGCCAGCGGATCGGTGTCCGGGGGCAGCGAGGCCGATACCGAGACGACGCGCGGGGCGTCTGCCTGGACGGCGGCCGCGGTGGGCTGGATCATGCCGTGCCCTCGCGCTCGGCGGTCACGAGCTGCGCCGCACCCGCGCCGAGCGTCTGCATCCGCACGTTGGCGAAGCCAGCTCTCACGATCATCGCGCGCAGCGCGTCCGGCGCTGGAAGATACGCCACCGACGCGGGCAGGTAGGCGTAGGCGCGCCGGTCGGCGAGCAGCGCGCCGATCAGCGGCACCAGCCGGTGGAAGTAGAGGTGGTGTCCGAGCCGCGCCAGCGGATGGCAGGGCTCGCCCACCTCGAGCAGCACCAGGCGGCCGCCGGGACGGAGCACGCGTGCCGCTTCGGCGAGCATCGGCGGGATTGCCACCAGGTTGCGGAGTGCGAAGCCGCACGTGACGGCGTCGGCCACCCCAGCGCGCACCGGGAGCTGGAGCGCGTCGCCGCGGACCAGGGCGGCGGGGATGCCGCGGCGTTGGGCCCCGGCGAGCATGCCGGCGGCGAAATCGACGCCGACGACGCGTGCCCCCGTCGCCGCCGCCAGTGCGCAGAAGTCCCCCGTGCCGCACGCCACGTCGACGGCGACGCTGCCGGGGCCGAGCGCCGCGGCGGCGATGGCGCGCCGGCGCCAGCCACGATCGAGTCGCAGGGTGAGGATTGCGTTCAGGCGATCGTAGCGCGGGGCGATCCGGTCGAACATGGCGCGGACCGCCGCAGCTTTGTCGGCAGGGGCCGGGAGAACGTTCACCGCCACGTCACCTCCAGCTGCCCGGCGGCGGTGGCGGCGAGCGCGTGCTTGAGCCCGTCGGCGTCCCCCAGCCGCTCGAGGCGGGCCAGGGCGCGCGCGACCAGCGTTCGGTGGAAGTGATGGGCCACGAGCGCGGTCACGGTGGGCAGGAGCCGTCGGAAGGCGTCGACCACCTCGTCGGGGTCGCGCTCGCGCCCCTCCTTGTCGCGCCGGATGTGCCGGTCGAAGAGCTCGATCGCCCGGTCGACGACCTCGCGTACGTTGTCGGAATGATGGATCGCGAGGGCCAGGAGCTCGGTGAGCGGCAAGCCTTCCTGGAGCAGACGGAGCGCCTGGCGCGCCAGCTCCACATCGACGGCGGCGAAACGCCCCTTGGCGCCGCCGAGCGGCTCGACGATGCCGGCCCCCTCGACCGCCGTGATCAGCGCCTCGGGCACGCCCGACTCGGCCGCGAGCTCGCTGCGGCTGAGGGTGCGCCGGCCGCGCTCCTGGCTGAGCGCGCGCGCGAGCGCCGCGTCGCTGCGGGTGGCGGGAACGAGGAGCCGGCGGATGACGGCGAGCGGGACGCCGTCGGATTGCAGCCGACGGATGCGACGGAGTCGGTCGAGGTGCGCCGAGGAGTAGACGGCGCGCCGGCCGACCCGGCGTGGCGGCGGCAGCAGGCGCCTCGCCTGGTAGAAGCGGATCGTATCGACGGTCACGCCCGCGGCGCGGGCCAGCCCCTCCACCCCATAGTCCATGCGATCACTTTATGAGTGATTGCTCCAAGCGAAACAATCCGCGGCGCGCACCGACGCTGGTCCACGCCGCCAGCCGCACACGTTCCGCTGCGTTGACTTGGGCGACCACGGAGCGTACCCCGACGCCATGCGCTGTACCGCCTGCGGCGCCGAGCTGATCGCCGGGAAGAAGTTCTGTCACGCGTGCGGCACGCGTGTCGCGGTGACGTGCCGGGGCTGTGGAGCCACGCTCGACCAGGGCTTCAAGTTCTGCCCCGACTGCGGTCTCCGCGTCGGCGAGGAAGGCACCGACCTCCCGCCGCCCGTCGCCGACGCCGGCCCGCCCAGGTTCGACGCCACGCCCGTCGAAGGCGAGCGCAAGCAGGTGACGGTGCTCTTCTGCGACCTCGCCGGCTCGACGGCGATCGCCGAGCGCATGGACCCCGAGGAGTACCGCGACCTGATCGAGCAGTACCTGGCGCTCGCCTTCCGGGAGGTCTACCGCTTCGAAGGCATGGTGAACCAGCTCGCGGGCGACGGCCTGATGGCGCTCTTCGGCGCTCCGGTCTCGCACGAGGACGATCCACAGCGCGCGGTGCGCGCGGCGCTCGGGATCCGCGACGCGCTGGTGCGCTTCAACCGCCGGCTGACGGCGGAGGGGAGGGCGCCGCTGCTCGCGCGCGTCGGCGTCAACACCGGGCCGGTGGTGGTCGGGACCGTCGGCACCGACCGCAAGATGGACTACACCGCGATCGGCGACACGACCAACCTGGCGGCGCGGCTGGAGTCGCTCTGCCCGCCCGGGTCGGTGCTGATCAGCGAATCGACGCAGCGGCTGGTGCGCGGGCTCTTCGAGCTCAAGTCGACCGGGCCGCTCGAGGTGAAGGGCAAGGTCGAGCCCGTCACCGCGTACGAGGTCCTGGGCTCGAACGAGGTCTGGGGGCCGATGGGCGTCGCGATCGAGCGCGGGCTCACGCCGTTCATCGGGCGCGACGAGGAGCTGCATCAGCTCGAGCAGAGCTTCCAGCGGCTCGCGAGCGGGCAGACGCAGGTGGTGGTCGTGGTCGGCGACGCCGGGCTCGGCAAGTCGCGGCTGCTCTACGAAGCCAAGCGCCATCTCCACCCGAAGTTCGGCGACGGGAACATGCCCGCCAGCGCGGTGCTGCTGGAAGCGCGCTGCTCGTCGATGAGCCAGTCGGCGCCGTACGCGCCGTTCGTCACCATGCTGCGACGCTACTTCCACGTCGACCCGGACGAGGCCTGCGACGAGGCGTGCGAGAAGGTCCGGACCGGTCTCGACAACTGGGACGGGCGCCCCGAGACGATCTACCCGCTGCTCTCCCGCTTCCTGGGCCTGCCGACGCGCGAGGCCACGCCGCTGCCCGCCGACGAGCTGAAGCGCGCCTCCTTCGACGCGCTCGCCGAGCTGGTGCTGGCGGAGAGCCGCCGCGTGCCGGTCGTGCTCGCCATCGAGGATCTCCACTGGATCGACGACGCCTCGCGCGAGCTGCTGGAGTACCTGGTTGCGCGGCTCGCCGGCGCGCGCGTCATGGTCGTCGTCAGCCAGCGGCCGGAGGAGCGGCCGCCCTGGTGGGCGCACGCGGCGCTCACGCAGATCGTGCTCCGCCGTCTCTCCGACGCCGACGTCGCATCGATCGTCCGCGCGGTCGCGGGCGGGGCGCTGCCGGCGCCGCTCGAGACGCTGCTGGTCGTCAAGGCCGAGGGCAGCCCGTTCGTCGCCGAAGAGATGACCCGCGCGCTCCTCGAAGAGGGGCACCTGGTGCGCGACGGCGACGGCGTGCGGGTGACGCGCGCGATCGCCGACATCCCGATCCCGGGCACGGTGCAGGAGGTGATCGCGGCCCGCCTCGATCGGCTCGGCGCGGCCGCCAAGCGCGTCGCGCAGGTGGCGGCGGTGCTCGGGCGCCAGTTCGACCGGAGCCACCTGGTGCAGCTTCTCACGCCCGAGGGGGTCGAGGTCGGGCGCGCGCTCGTCGAGCTGGAGGAGCGCGGACTCATCCACCGCAAGTCGCTGCTCGCCAACGACGAGTACCGCTTCGGCGAGAGCCTCACGCAGGAGGTGGCGTACGAGGGGCTGCTGCTCCGCCAGCGCCGCCAGCTCCACGATCGCATCGGCACGCTGCTGGAGGCCGAGCCGGGCACGGGCGGCGCCGACCGTACGGCCATCCTGGCACACCACTTCTCCCGCGGCGACGATCCCCGCCGCGCGCTCCGCGCGCTGATCGCCGCCGCCGACACCGCGACCGAGCTGCCGTCGTACCGCAACGCGGTCGATTTCTATCGCAGAGCCTGGGAGCTGGCCGAGCCGATGCTCGACGAGCGCGCCGACGAGGAGCTGCGCCGCCTGGCGCTGGCCGCCGCGCTCGGCCTCTGCCAGGTCACGGTGCTGTTCGGCGCCGCCACCTCGACCTTCATCCCCGGAGTCGCGCAGCGCGGTCGCACGCTCGCCGAGGAGCTGGGCGACGCCGAGAGCATGGCCCGCCTGTGCTACATCGAGGGCATCGCGACGATGGCGAGCGAGTGCGGGCTCCAGCGCGGCATCGCGCTCGCCGAGGAAGGCGTCGCGATCGCCGAGCGTGCCGGACTCGCGTCGGTCGCGATGGGGCTCTCGCGCGGCCTCGGGGTCACCTACGTGCTCGACGGTCGCTTCGCGGTCGCAGAGGAGGTCACCGGCAAGGTGGTCCGAACCCTGGAAGAGGCGGGGCACAAGGAGCGGCTGAGCGACCTCTACGTCAGCAGCCGGTGGGTGCGGGACTCGGTCCTCCACCTGAGCGACGAGATCGACGAAGCCGCGCGCGCCTCGCGCGAGACCTACGACATGGCGGTGCGGGCCCCGAACCGCACGGTGCGGAGCGCGTCGGCGTCGACGCTCGCGCAGGTCCACTTCGTGCGCGCCGAGTACGACCACGCCAAGCGCTGGGCCGACGAGGCCTTCGAGATCGCGGAGGCGATCGGCAACGTCCCGGCCTTCCCCGCCGCCGCGGCGATCGCGCTCGCGTCGCGCGTCGAGCTGGGGGAGAAGCCGACCCCCGGCCACTACCTCGACGCGATCGAGCAGGGGCTCGGGACGGCCGGCAGCCTCCAGCTCAACATCCGCTTCGTCGGCGAGGCGCTGGGCGGCCTCGACGTCCCGGATCGGGCGGCGCGGCTCGCGGACCAGCTCCGGCGTGGTCCGAGCGGCGGCCGGCTGCGTCAGACGCTGGTGATGATCGCGGCCGCCGACCTGATGCTGCGGGCCGGCCGCGTGCAGGAGGCGGCGGAGGGATACGCGCACGCCATGGTGCGGGCGGAAGAGATCGGCGCCCGCGCTGCGCTGGTCGTGGCGACGCTCGGTGCCGCCACGATCGCGAGCGAGCGCGGCGAGCCGGTGATGGCGGCGGCGCTCGCGCGCGCCATCGACATCGCGCGCGCGCTCCGCCTCGAGCGCTACCGGCCGCGGCTCGAGCGTCTGCTCGGCACGGCCAGCGAAGCCGTCAGCGCCTGACCCGCGCGCTCAGAGCGCCGGGATGCGCGTCCGGTGCTCCGGCGCCGCCTGCTCGAGGGCGGCGGCGACCCGCAGCGCGCGCGCGTCGGCCCCGAGCGGCGCGCACACCTGCACGCTCACCGGGAGCCCACCGGCGACCCCGGCCGGCAGCGCCACCGCCGGCATCCCGATCAGGTTGGCGGCGCCGGTGTACCCGACGCAGCGGAGCGTCGACGCCATCTCGTCGGCGTCCATGCGGGGGGCGGTGACCGGCACGGTCGGCAGCAGGAGGACGTCGGCGGCCAGGAAGGCGGCGGCGTAGTCCTGCTCGATGCGCGCCCGTTCCTGGATCGCGCGCACGCACATCGCGACGTCGGCGGCGCGGCCGCCCTCCTGCATGCGCGTCACGAGCGGGCTGAAGACCCTGGGGCGGTCGCCGGCGAGCGCAGCCAGCTGCATGTCCCCTTCGGTCGAGAACGCGACGCCGATGGCCCGCACCACCAGCGCGTGGTTCGGCATCCGCAGCTCGACGATCTCCGCGCCGAGCGTCGCCAGCCGGGCGAGCGTGGCGTCGTACGCGGCACGCACGGGCGCGTCGGGCTCGGCGGCGAGGAAGTCGGGGCTCACGCCGACGCGCAGCCGCCGGACGCCCGCGTCGAGCTCCGCGAGCAGATCGGGCGGTGGGCCGGGCCGCGAGAAGACGTACTCCGGATCGAATCCCGCGAGCGCCTGCCCGACCAGCGCCGCGTCGCGGACCGTGCGCGCCAGCGGCCCCGGCACCGAGTACGACACGTTGCCGTTGCCGAACTGCCCGCGGTTGCTGAGCAGCCCGCGCGTCGGCTTGTAGCCGACCAGGCCGCAGAACGCGGCCGGGATGCGGATCGAGCCGCCGCCGTCGGTGCCGACCTGGAGCGGTCCCATGCCGGCGGCGAGCGCGGCGGCGGAGCCACCGCTCGAACCGCCCGGGACGTGGTCGAGGTTCCACGGGTTGTGCGTCGCGCCGTAGAAGTAGTTGTTGGTGGTGATGCCCTTGCCGAGCTCGTGCGTCGCGGTCTTGCCGACGATGATCGCGCCCGCGGCCCGCAGCCGTTCCGGCATCGCGCCGTCGCGCGTCGGCACGTGGTCGGTGAACATGCCGGAGCCGTACGTCGTGCGCAGCCCCGCGGTGTCGATCAGATCCTTCACGCCGGCCGGGATGCCGTGGAGCGGTCCGCGCCACGTCCCGCCGGCGATCTCGCGCTCGGCCGCGCGCGCGGCCTCCAGCACGACCTCGGCGGGCACGCGCGTCGTGTAGGCGTTGATCCGCGGCTCCAGCGCGTCCATGCGCGCGAGCACGGCTTCGGCGAGCGCGACCGGCGACAGCTCGCGGCGGCGGATGCGCTGCGACGCCTCGTCGAGCGTCAGGTCGATCAGGCGCGGCTCCGGCATGGCCGGCGGACTCTAGCCTGGCGGTCCCGGGGGGACAATATACTGTGGCGGAACATGGCGGAGCGCGGCTTCATCCTGACGCCCACCTATCGGGTCGTCGCGGGGCGACCCGAGGTGCACCTCTACGGCGTGCTCGAGAGCGGGGAACCGGCGCTCGTGATCGACGACCGCGAGGCGCCGTACTTCTTCGTGCGGGCCGGCGACGCGGGCCGGCTCGGCCGGCTCGCTCCCGACGTGCGCGTCGGCCCGACGGAGCTCCGCACCTTCGCCGGCGAGGCGGTGGCCCGGGTCGAGGTGGGCGTGCCGCAGGACGTGCCGCCGCTCCGGGGGCGGCTCGCGGAGGCGCTCGTGCCCTGCTTCGAAGCCGACGTCCGCTTCGCCTACCGCTACCTGATCGATCGCGGCATCCGCGGCGGCTTCACCGTCGACGGGCGGGCCGAGCGGCGCGGGCGCGTCGGGCGCGTGTACCGGAACCCGACCGTGACGCCGTCGGACTGGACGCCCACGCTGCGCGTCCTGTCGTTCGACATCGAGACCGGCCGCGGCGACGGGGAGCTGTACGCGATCTCGGCGGCGGGGGCGGGCGGCGAGAAGAGCTGGATCGTCGGCCGGACGCCGGTCGCGGGCGCCGAGGTCGTGCCCGACGCGCGCGCGTGTCTCGCGGCGTTCGTCGCGCACGTGCAGGCCGCCGACCCCGACGTGCTGACGGGCTGGAACGTCGTCGACTTCGACCTGGCGTTCCTGCTGCGACTGGCGGCGCGCACCGGCCTGCGGCTGGCGCTCGGTCGCACGGACGAGTCGATCGACATCCGCCGCGACCCGGGGTTCACGCGCGAGGGGCGCGCCGCCATCACGGGACGGGTCGTGCTCGACGGGCTGGCGCTGCTGCGCTCGTCGTTCTACCGCCTCGAGGACTACACGCTCGAGACCGCGGCGCGGACGCTGGTGGGGCGCGGCAAGCTGATCGCGGGCGACGGGCGCCACGCCGAGATCGAGGCGGCGTACCACGCCGACCCGGCGCGGCTCGTCGCCTACAACCTCGAGGACGCGCGCCTCGTGCTCGCCATTCTCGAGCGCACCGGCCTGGTCGAGCTGACGGTCCGCCGGAGCCAGACCACCGGCATGCAGCTCGATCGCGTCGGCGCGCAGATCGCGGCCATCGACTCGCTGTACCTGAACGCGCTGCGCGCGCGCGGGCGGGTGGCGCCGTCGGTCGGAGCCGGGGCGGAGGAGGTGACGGGCGGGATCGCGGGCGGCCTGGTGCTCGACTCGCGGCCCGGGCTCTACCGCAACATCCTCGTCTTCGACTTCAAGAGCCTGTACCCGAGCCTGATCCGCACCTTCAACATCGATCCGCTGACGCACGTCGCCGGCGGGCAGGGGGCGGTGGTCCGGACGCCGAGCGGCGCCTGCTTCCGCGCCGACGAGGTCGGGATCCTCCCGGCGCTGGTGGCGCGGCTCTGGGACGAGCGCGCGCGGGCCCGGGCCGCGGGCGACGCGGTCGGCGCGCAGGCCACCAAGATCCTGATGAACTCGATGTTCGGAGTGCTGGGCTCGCCGGCGTCGCGGCTGTTCGCGCCGGCGGTGGCGAACGCGATCACGACCGCCGGGCAGCACGTGATCCGGCTCGCGGTCGGCGCGGTGCAGGCGCTCGGCCACCGGGTGATCTACGGGGACACCGATTCGCTGTTCGTCGACATCGGCGAGCTCGACGCCGCACGGGCGGAAGCGGCGGGCGAGGCGCTGCGCGAGACCATCGGCGCCGCGGTGGGCGCGGCGCTGACGCGCGAGTTCGGGTGCACGAGCTACCTCGAGCTGGAGTTCGAGAAGGTCTACGCGCGCTTCTTCATGCCCGAGGTGCGGGGCGGCAAGACCGGCAGCAAGAAGCGCTACGCGGGACTGGTGCTCGAGGCCAACGGGGAGCGCGTCGAGTTCGTCGGCCTGGAGGCGGTGCGGCGGGACTGGAGCGGCGTCGCCCGGCAGTTCCAGCGCCGGCTCCTGGACCTGGTCTTCCACGACCAGCCGGTCGACGATTTCGTCCGCACCTTCGTCGCCGACCTGCGGGCGGGGCGCTTCGACGACGCGCTGGTGTACCGGAAGGCGATCCGCAAGCCGCTCGAGGCCTACACCAAGACCACGCCGCCGCACGTGCGCGCGGCGCGCAAGCTCGACGGGAGCGCGGGGCGGATGGTGCACTACGTCGTCACCCGGAGCGGCCCCGAGCCCGCCGACGCGCAGACCGCGCCGCCCGATCACGAGCACTACGTCACGCAGCAGCTGAAGCCGATCGCCGACGCCATCCTCCATTTCCTGGGCGGCGCCGACTTCGACGACCTGATCGGCGCCCGGCGCCAGCTCTCGCTGTTCCCGTAGTTGCGACGGCTCGGACGTCGGGCGATACGACGGAGCCGTGCCTGCCCCCGAAGACGTCGAGCTCAGCTTCCCGGCCGACGGCGGCTGCTTCGGCTGCTCGAGCGCCAACGCGAGCGGCCTCCAGCTGCGCTTCCGCCGGCGCGGCGACGAGATCCAGGCCGCGGTGACCGTCGGGGATCGCTTCCACGGCGCGCCTGGCGTGACGCACGGCGGGATCGTTGCCACGCTCCTCGACGAGGTCTCGTGTGCCGCGGCGGTGTTCCTGCGCGACCAGCACGTCGTCACCGGGGAGCTGACGATCCGGTACTCGCGCCCGTGTCCGGTCGAGGTGCCGCTCGATCTCGCGGCCCGGGTCGTGGAGGAGACGAGCCGCTGGCTCGTGATCGAAGGCCGCGTGGAGCAGGGCGGGGCGCTGCTCGCGCGCTCGACCGGCAAGTTCTTCTTCCGTCGCGACTGACGCGACGACTGGACTCGGCGCCGCCCGCGGCGCTATGCGGGCCGAGGCGCCGACGGGCGCCCGGAGGTGCGATGGCCCAGCGGCGGGACGACATCGACTGGCTCCGCGTGTTCGCCACCTACATGCTGTTCCCGTTCCACGTCAGCAAGATCTTCGACGTCGCCCCGTACTACCACCTGAAGAACGCCCAGCTGTCGCCGGACCTCGGGGTGTTCACCGGCTTCGTGCATCAGTGGCACATGCCGCTGTTCTTCGTGCTGGCGGGCTGGTCGGTGCCGGCATCGCTCGCCGCCCGCGGCACCGGCGGCTTCCTCCGCGAGCGCGTGCAGCGTCTCTTCGTGCCGTTCCTGTTCGGGTGCGTGGTGATCTGCCCGCCGATCCGCTGGATCGAGATGAACCGCTGGCCCGATCGCCCGCACGCGAGCTTCCCGGGCTTCCTCCCGCACTTCTTCGGCGATCTGCGCTACTTCACCTGGTCGCACCTCTGGTTCCTGATCTACCTGTTCGTGTTCTCGTGCCTGTACGTCCCGCTCATGGGATGGCTCCAGCGGAGAGCGGCGCGTTTCGCCACGGTCCCCGGCTGGGCGATCTACGCCGCCATCGTCCCGTTCGCCCTGATTCAGGTGACGTTCCGCGGCCGCTGGCCCGGGATGCAGAACCTCTACGACGACTGGGGCAACTTCCTCTACTACAGCCTCTTCTTCCTCGGCGGCGTCCTGCTCGGCTGCAGCCCGACGTTGGAGGCGGCGGTGCATCGAGAGAGCCGCAGACTCGGCGGCCTCGGCCTCCTCGGCTTCATCGTCCTCGCCGCCGCGTCGGTCGACGGCAACTTCCCCCCGCCCCGCCTCCCCGCGCGCTACGTCATCTTCTGGTCCGCCACCGCCGTCGCCGGCGTCGGCCTGGTCACCGCATGCCTCGGCGTCGCCGCCCGCCGCCTCCGCGTCACGAACGGTGCGCTCCGCTACCTCGCCGAGTCCGCCCTCCCCGTCTACATCCTCCACCAGCTCGCCATCGTCGTCCTCGCCACCTGGGTCATCGACCTCAACGCCTCGATCGTCACGAAGTGGTCACTCCTGATGCTCACCGCCCCAGCGCTGACCCTCGCCGTCTACCACTTCATCGTCCGCCCACTCGCTCCACTCCGCTTCCTGCTGGGCATGAAACCCGCACGTCACACCCCCAACGCCGCAGCGACGATGCCGGCTTCCCTCCGAGCCTGATCTCCGAAGCGACGCGCGGTGCACCACCAAACAACCGCAGCCATCAGTCGAGGCTGCGCCGTTCCACGCGATGCCAGCAGCGCAGCGGGCGGGGAGGCGGCGCGGGGGTCGGGGCGGCGCGCCTATGAGGCGCCGAACGCGGCGTTCGACCAG
>Ga0335084_10005841_pt1 | contig 12206 bp, 7 predicted proteins | sample Lox_Sample_44_FD_206721 | JGI IMG/M metagenome (GOLD analysis project Ga0335084, IMG submission 206721) | Soil microbial communities from Loxahatchee National Wildlife Refuge, Florida, United States - Lox_Sample_4.4 | ecosystem: Environmental > Terrestrial > Soil > Wetlands | place: USA: Florida...
CCGTGCCGAGCGCGCGCGCGAGCTCGGGCGCGATCGCCGCGGGATTCGGCGGCTTCGCGTCTGCGGCCGGCTCCTTCGCGGGCTTCGGCGCGTCGGGCGCGAGCTCCTGCGCGACCTGCTCCACCGCGCGCGCGACCGCCGCGCGCACGGCCAAGGTGCGCGGCGTCGTCTTCGCGGAAGCCGTCGCATCGACCGGCACCACGCCGGTCGCCTCGACCCGACGCAGGTCCGCCGCGCCCGCGGCGACCGCGGCGACACACGCCAGCAGCAGCGCGAGCGCCGCGCGCTTCACAGCGAGAGCTCCGTCACGTTGCGCCCGAAGAGCGCGTCGACGTCGCGACGCAAGGTCGGGTCGGGCCGCACGCCGCGCACCGACGACACCGCGACCACCGTCTCGCTCTCCTCGGGAATCACGACGTGCAGGGTGACGCCGCACTCGCCGGGGCGCGACTCGAGCAGCCGGCGCAGCGCGGTCAGCCGGTCGGCCGTGGCCTCCTCTGCGCGGATTCGAACGCGCAGCGCGCTCGCGAGCTTCTCCTCGGCGCGCTCGAGCTCGAGCACGTCGCGCACCAGGATCTTCGGCGGGTCGCCCGACTCGAGCGTCCCGGTCACGAGCAGCGGCCGCGGACCCTGCGCCGCGTCGCCCTCCGCCGCGCCCTTCAGCACCGACGCACAGCGCGCGTAGGGCTCCTGGAAGAGCACGAGGTCGAAGCTGCCCTCGAGATCCTCGAGCTTCGCGAACGCCATCAGCGCGCCACGACGCGTGCGCGTCTCGCGCAGCGCGGTGACGATGCCGCCGACGCGCACGTCGCGGCCCTCGCGGCCCTCGGTGTCGCCGCCGTTCGTGTCGGTGAAGCGCCGCAGCTCCGCCGCCACGGCGGCCAGCGGGTGGCCCGTGACGTAGAAGCCGAGCACCTCCTTCTCGCCCTCCAACCGCTGTCGGTCGGTCCACTCGGCGGCGTCGGCGAGCGTGGGCAGGGCGCGCGCGCTGTCCGGCGCGGCGCCGAAGAGGCTCTCCTGACCGATCTCGCGATCGCGCTGCGAGGCGGCGCCCGACTCGAGCGCCGCGTCGAGGCTCTGCCACACGCGCGCGCGCGAGGCGTGCAGCGCGTCGAAGGCGCCGCACTTCACCAGGCTCTCGACCACGCGTCGGTTCACGCGCCGACCATCGATGCGCGCGGTGAAGTCGAAGAGGCTGCGGAACGGGCCGCCTGCGGCGCGCGCCTCGAGAATGGAGTCGATCGCGCCGTCGCCGACGTTCTTGACGCCCGCGAGCCCGAAGCGGATTCCCTCCGGCACGACCGTGAAGTCGCGCGCGCTCTCGTTCACCGACGGCGGCAGGATCGGGATCTCGAGCTGGTGCGCGTGTGCGATGTAGCGCGAGAGCTTGTCGTGGTTGCCGGCCTCGGTGGTGAGCAGCGCCGCGAGGTACTCGCGCGGGTGGTTCGCGCGCAGGTACGCCGTCTGGTAGGTGATCAGCGCGTAGGCCGTGGAGTGCGACTTCGCGAAGCCGTAGCCCGCGAACTCGGCCATCAACGCGAAGACCTCTTCGGCCTTGCGCCGGTCGATGCCGCGCGCGACCGCGCCTTCGACGAAGCGCTGCCGCTGCTGCGCCATCTCCTCGGGCTTCTTCTTGCCCATCGCGCGCCGCAGCAGGTCGGCCTCGCCGAGGCTGTAGCCGGCGAGCCGGTTCGCGATCTGGAGCACTTGATCCTGGTAGACGATCACGCCGAGCGTCTCGGCGGTCAGCTCCTCGATCTCGGGCAGCAGGTAGACGACCTTGGTGAGGCCGTTCTTGCGGTTGATGTAGTCGTCCACCATGCCCGAGTTGAGCGGCCCGGGGCGGTAGAGCGCGACGATCGGGATCAGCTCCTTGAAGCTCTGCGGCTTCAGCTTCACCACGAGGTCGGTCATGCCGTCCGACTCGACCTGGAACACGCCCTCGGTGTCGCCCGACGAGAGCATCTCGTAGGTGGCGGGGTCGTCGTAGGGAATGCGCTCGATGTCGAAGTCGGGGCGTCCGCCCTCGCGCACGCGGCGCTCGGCGTCGGCGATCGTGGTGAGCGTGCGGAGCCCGAGGAAGTCGAACTTGATCAGGCCGACCTTCTCGACGCAGCGCATGTCGTACTGCGTGACGACGTCGCCGGACTTCGGGTCCTTGTAGAGCGGCACCGTCTCGATCAGCGGCTTCGTGCCGATCACGACGCCCGCGGCGTGCGTCGACGCGTGGCGCGTGAGTCCTTCGAGGCGCTGCGCCGTCTCGAAGAGCCGCGCGACCTGGCCGTCGGCCTCGATGCGCGCGCGCAGCTCGGGCGACTGCGCGACCGCCTCCTCGAGGCTGATGCCGAGCGTCTCGGGGATCAGCTTGGCGATGCGGTCGACGTCGCCGTAGGGCATGCCGAGCACGCGACCGACGTCGCGTACGGCGGCCTTCGCCTGGAGCTTCCCGAACGTGATGATCTGCGCGACGCGGCGGCCGTCGTCGCCCTCGCCGTCGTACTTCCCGGCGACGTAGTGGATCACCTGGTCGCGCCCCTTCATACAGAAGTCGACGTCGATGTCGGGCATGCTGACCCGCTCGGGGTTCAGGAAGCGCTCGAAGATGATGTCGTAGGCGATCGGGTCGACGCCGGTGATGCCGAGGCTGTAGGCGACCAGGCTGCCGGCCGCGGAGCCGCGGCCCGGGCCGACGGGGATGCGGTGCCGGCGCGCGTAGTCGATGAAGTCGGCGACGATCAGGAAGTAGCCCGCGAAGCCCGTCTTGTTGATCACGCCGAGCTCGTGGCGCATGCGCGCGTCGTACTCGGCGTGCTTCCCCGGGATCGGCTCGTCCGGCGAGAGTCCGAGGCGAGCGCGCAGCCCCGACCACGCCTGATTCGCGAGCACGCCCTCGCGCGTCTCGCCCGCCGGCACCTGGAACTCCGGCATGTGGTAGGAGCCGCCGAGGTCGAGCTCGAGCTTGCAGCGCTCCGCGATCTCGAGGCTGTGCTCGACGGCGGACGGGTGATCGCGGAAGAGCTCCCGCATCTCGTCGCCGTCCTTCACGTAGAAGCCCTGGCCGTCGAACTTGAAGCGCGACGGGTCGTCGAGGTTCTTGCCCGTGCCGATGCAGAGCAGCGCCTCGTGGTGCGCGTGGTCGCCGGCCTCGAGGTAGTGCGCGTCATTGGTCGCGACCAGGGGCAGGCGCAGGTCCTGCGCCATCTTCGCGAGCTCGGCGTTGACCTGGTCCTGGGCGTCGATGCCGTGGCGCTGGATCTCGAGGTAGTAGCGCCCCGGGAAGATCGACTGGAACTCCTCGACCAGACGCCACGCGGTGTCGACCTGGCGGTTCAGGATCGCGCGGTTCACCAGCGAGGAGAGGCAGCCGGAGGTCGCGATCAGGCCCTCGCTGTGCTCGCGCAGCAGCGAGAGGTCGATGCGCGGCCGGTAGTAGAAGCCCTCCAGGTAACCCTTCGAGACGAGGAACATCAGGTTGCGGTAGCCCTGCTCGTCCATCGCGAGCAGCAGCAGGTGGCTGATCGCGTCGAAGCCGCCCTCGTCGCGCTCGCGCCGCTCGCGCTCGAAGCGCGAGCCTGCCGCCACGTAAACCTCGCAGCCGAGGATCGGCTTGACCCCGTGCTTCTGCGCGGACTCGTAGAACTCGACCGCGCCGAAGAGGTTGCCGTGGTCGGTCAGCGCCACCGCCGGCATCCCGACCTTCGTCGCGCGCTCGAACAGCGGGTCGATCTTGATGGCGCCGTCGAGGAGCGAGTACTGGCTGTGGAGGTGGAGGTGGACGAACGGGCGCGGCGCCACGCCTACTCCCACTCGATCGTGGAGGGTGGCTTGGAGGAGACGTCGTACACCACGCGGTTGATGCCCTTCACCTCGTTGATGATGCGCGTGCCGATGGTGCGGAGGACGCCGTCGGGCAGCGCCGCCCAATCGGCGGTCATGGCGTCCTGCGAGGTGACGCAGCGCACCGCGATCGCGTGCTCGTAGGTGCGCGCGTCACCCATCACGCCGACGCTCTGCACCGGCAGGAAGACCGCGAAGGCCTGCCACAGCGAGTCGTAGAGGCCCGCCCGCCGGATCTCCTCGACCACGATCGCGTCGGCCGCGCGCAGCGCGCGCAGGCGCTCCTCGGTCACCTCGCCGACCACGCGGATCGCGAGGCCCGGCCCGGGGAAGGGATGGCGGCCGATGAGCGCGTCGGGCAGCCCGAGCCGCCGCCCGACCTCGCGCACCTCGTCCTTGAAGAGCTCGCGCAGCGGCTCGATCAGCGCGAGCCGCATGCGCTCGGGCAGCCCGCCCACGTTGTGGTGCGTCTTGATCGTCGCCGACGGCCCGCGCACCGACATGCTCTCGATCACGTCGGGGTAGAGCGTGCCCTGCACGAGGAAGTCGACGCCGCCGAGCTTCGCGGCCTCCTCCTCGAAGATCTCGATGAAGAGGTGTCCGATGATGCGGCGCTTCTGCTCGGGGTCGGTGACGCCGCGCAGCGCGCCGACGAAGCGCTCCTCGGCACGCACCGTGCGGACGCGCATGTGGCGCTGCTCCCGGAAGAGCCCCTCGACCTCCTCGCGCTCGCGCGCGCGGAGCAGCCCGTTGTCGACGAAGATGCAGGTAAGCTGGTCGCCGACCGCGCGGTGCACGAGCGCGGCGGCCACCGAGGAGTCGACGCCGCCGGAGAGCGCGCAGACCACGGGCCGCGAGCCGACGCGCTCGCGGATGCGCCGCACCTCCTCCTCGATGAAGGCCTCCATCGTCCAGGAGCCCGCGCAGCCGCAGATCCGGTGCGCGAAGTTGGCGAGCATCTGCGCGCCGCCCTGCGTGTGCGCGACCTCCGGGTGGAAGAGCAGACCCCAGATCGGGAGCTCGCGGTGGCGCACCGCCGCGAACGGCGAGCTTTCGCTCCGCCCCAGCACGCGGAAGCCGTCCGGCAGGCGTAGCACGCGGTCGCCATGGCTCATCCACACCACCCGCTCGGCGCCGCCCGCGACAAGCTCGAAGAGCGGGTCGTCGACCTCCTGCTTGAGCAGCGCGCGGCCGTACTCGCGCGACTCGCCGCGCTCGATCACGCCCCCCATGCGGAGCGCCAGGATCTGCATGCCGTAGCAGATGCCGAGCACGGGGACGCCGAGGCGCGTCAGGGCAGGATCGAGGTCCGGCGCGCCCTCGTCGAGCGTGCTCGCCGGTCCGCCCGAGAGCACGATGCCGGCCGGATTCCACGCGCGGATCGCGTCCGGCGTCAGCGACGGCCCGTGGATCTCGCAGTAGACGTGCTGCTCGCGCAGGCGCCGCGCGATGAGCTGCGTGAATTGCGAGCCGTAGTCGAGGATCAGGATGCGGTCGCGCTCGGCGCGAGTCGGAATCTGCACGCTACTCGATCCGATAGTTGGGAGCTTCCTTGGTGATGATCACGTCGTGGACGTGGCTCTCCTGGAGCCCCGCCGACGAGATGCGCACGAAGCGCGCGCGCTCGCGCAGCTGCGGCAGGTCGGGCGCGCCGACGTAGCCCATGCCGGAGCGCAGGCCGCCGACGAGCTGATGGATGTTGCTCGAGAGGTTGCCGCGGTAGGGGATGCGGCCCTCGATGCCCTCGGGCACGAGCTTGCTCGAGTGCTCGATCTCGGCCTGGAAGTAGCGGTCGGCGCTGCCGTCGGCCATCGCGCCGAGCGACCCCATGCCCCGGTACACCTTGTAGGAGCGGCCCTGATAGAGCACGACCTCGCCGGGCGCCTCGTCGGTGCCGGCGAAGAGCGCGCCGATCATGACCGTGGACGCGCCGGCCGCGAGCGCCTTCACCAGGTCGCCCGAGAACTTGATGCCGCCGTCGGCGATCACGGGCACGCCGGCGCGGCGCGCGACCTTCGCGGCGTCGAGGACCGCCGTGAACTGCGGCACGCCGACGCCCGCCACGACGCGCGTGGTGCAGATCGAGCCGGGTCCGACGCCGACCTTCACCGCGGAGACGCCGGCCTTGATCAGCGCCTCGGCGCCCTCGGCCGTCGCAACGTTGCCGCCGATGATCGGGAGCTGCGGGAAGGTGCGGCGCAGCGCCACGACCTGGTCGAGCACGCGCTGCGAGTGACCGTGTGCGGTGTCGACCCCGATCACGTCGACGCCCGCGTCCACCAGCGCCTGCGCGCGCGGAATGCTCTCCTCGCCGACGCCGACGGCGGCGCCGCAGCGCAGCCGCCCGAGCGAGTCCTTGCAGGCGTGCGGGAAGCGCTCGCTCTTCTCGATGTCCTTGATCGTGATGAGACCCCGCAGGTTGCCCTGCCCGTCCACCACGAGGAGCTTCTCGATGCGGTGCTGGTGCAGCAGCTCCTTGGCGCGCTCCATGTCGGTGCCGGGGGGCACCGTCACGAGCCCGTCCTTCGTCATGTACCGCGAGATCGGCTGCTGGGTGTCGCGCACGAAGCGGAGGTCGCGGTTGGTGAGGATCCCGACCGCCTTGCCCTCGCGCACGATCGGCACGCCCGAGATGCGGTAGCGCGCCATCACCTCGAGCGCCTCGTAGATGCGCTGCTCCGGCGACATCGTGATCGGGTCGACGATCATCCCCGACTCGGAGCGCTTGACCTTGTCGACCTCGGCCGCCTGCGCCTCGATCGAGAGGTTCTTGTGCACCATGCCGATGCCGCCGTTCTGCGCCAGGCAGATGGCGGTCTCGTGCTCGGTCACCGTGTCCATCGCGGCGGACACCAGCGGGATGTTGAGCTGGATGTCCGGCGTCAGCTCGGTGCGGACGTCGACCTGGGCAGGCAGCACCTCGCTCGCACCGGGGACGAGCAGCACGTCGTCGAAGGTGAGGCCCTCGCGGATGAGCGGGTCCGTCATGGGGGTGCACCTGAGTTGCGGATGAGCGAAGGGCGTCGAAGTCGCCCTCGTTACCCCCGCTCACCCCGTGGTCGCCGAGGGCCGCGCCGATGCCCCGAGCGATGGGCGCCGAGTTTATGGCGCAGCTCCCCCATGGTCAACCGATCCGGCGCGCGAAGCGAGTGACGTCCGTCGGAGCGCGGGCGTATGATGGACTGCGATCCGGGGATGGGTTCGATGCAGGAGGTCCCGATGGGACTCTTCGACGAACTTCTCCGCAGCGCCGTGGGCTCGCAGGCGAGCGATCCCTCCGGCCAGTCGCGCAGCCTGCTCGACGGGCTCGTCTCCATGCTCGAAGAGCCGTCGTTCGGCGGCGTCGATGGACTCGCGCGTCAGCTCGAGCAGCGAGGTCTCGGCGCCGAGGCCCGGTCGTGGATCGGAACCGGTTCGAACCGATCGGTGACGCCCGAGCAGATCACCCAGGCGCTCGGCGCGCAGCGCGTCGAGTCGCTCTCGGGTCGCGCGGGGCTCGGCACGGCGGCCGGGGCGGCCGCGATCGCGGCGCTGCTGCCGGTGCTGATCGACAAGCTCACGCCGCAGGGCAGCGCGCCTGGAGCCGGCAGCCTCGGCGGTCTGCTCGGCGGCCTGCTCGGAGGGACGGGCGCAGACGCCGCGCCAGCGCGGCCGCGCGCGGACTTCTCGAATGTGCAGTCCGGATCCTCGACGCACCTCGTCGCGGAGCCCGACGCCTTCTACACGGTTGCGTCGGGCGACAGCCTCTCGCGCATCGCGAAGCGCTTCTACGGCGACGGCAACCAATGGCGCCGGATCTTCGATGCGAACCGCGATCAGATCCGGGATCCGGACCTGATCCATCCCGGCCAGAAGCTGAAGATCCCGAGCGTCTCGAAGCCGGTCTGATGGAGCGAAAGGAGACTGCGATGAGGGTTCACACGGCAATGGCGCTCGCGCTGCTCGCGCTCGTCGGCTGCCACCGCGAGGAAAAATCCGAGCCGCCGCCCTCGGCGTCACCGCCGGTATCGGCGGCGCCGGATCTGCCGGCGCGCGTCGCGTGGATCGAGATCGGAGCCGCCGCGGACCCGAACGGTCGCGTGACGGCGCCCTCTTCCCAGTTCACCCCGAAGGACACGATCTACGTCTCGGTGCTGACGGACGGACAGCCCTCGGGCTCCACTCTCAGCGCCCGCTGGACCTTCGAGGACGGTCAGGTGGTCAGCGAGAACCACGAGACGCTCGGACCCGATCGACAGGCCACCGAGTTCCACATCGCGAAAGCCGATGGCTGGCCGACCGGGCGCTACAAGGTCGAGATCGCGCTGAACGGTCAGCCCGCCGGGTCGAAGGAGTTCGAAGTTCGCTGACGACCTAAGGCGCGAGGCGCGTCAGCAGTCCATCGAGCGCGACGCGAAGCTGCTTCGGGTCGTCGAGCGAGAAAGTGGCGACCTGGCGGGTGTCCGCGAGACCGAGCCGCTCGCAGAGCTCGGCCGCCGTCGTCTCGCCCTTCTCCTGGAGCTGGAGGTGGATCAGCCGCGCGCCCGGCAGATCCGCGAAGCACGACTGCACCTCGCGCAGCGCGGCGCACGACTCGCGCACCGGGCCCGCGTGCAGCAGCACGAGCGCGAGCGCTCCGTGAGCGGCGAGCGGCCAGATGGGGGCGAAGCGCGGGTCCGCGGAGACGGCGAGCCACTCGATGCCGCAATCGTCGTCGAGGTCGAGGCGGCCGAGCGGCCCGACCCCGTGCAGCGGACCGGGCGGCGCGAGCGACGCGCCGCCCGCGCGCGCGAGCAGCGCACCGAGCGCGCGCAGCGCGCCGTCCGAGGCGGTCGCAACCAGCACCTTCGCGTCCGCGCCCTCCGCGGGCACGCCGCTCGCAATCAGCCGATCGCGCAGCCGCGCCGCGGCGGAGGCATTCGCGGCGTGCCGCCCGCGGCCGGGCCCCGGCCCGCGTCGCAGGTCGACGAGACCGCGGCGCACCAGGGTCGAGAGCGTGCCGAGGACCTGGTAGTCCGGGAAGCTGCAGCGGTCGAGCACCTCGTCGATGCGGTCCGTGATCTCGAGGACCATCAGCACTTCCTGGGTCAGCGGGTGCAACACGGCCGGCAGCGACGCGCGCGACACGCGCAACCTGGCTCGCGCGCCGCGGGGGCGCAGCTCCGCGGCCAGCCGCTTCCACTCGGCGCCCTGCCGCAACCCTTCGCGCAGCAGCGCGCGCGTCGGGCGGTCGATCGTCGTCTCCGTCGACTCGCCTCCGGGCCGGAAGGAGAAGCGGCCGCGATCCCAGCCGAGCAGGCGCAGGAAGGCCTTCTCGCCCCTCACGCTGCCGACGTGCGCGTGCACGACCTGACCTTCGCGGAGGTGGATCGCGCCGCGCTGGCGACCGCGACCGCGCCCGCGCGTCAACTCGAGGCAGCCGGTCTGGAGGTTCACGTGAAAGAGCTCGAGCAGCTCGGCGGGGGTCAGGGGACCTAGCGTGCCGTCCATCGCGCCCGCGTCCGCGGCGTCGGCGTCGCCGTCGTGCGCGCGTTCCGCGCGGCGCTTCTCGAGGATCCCGAGCACGAAGTGCGCAATGGTGTCAGGGTCGGAGTGTCCGGGCAGCACGCTGCCCTCGGCGGACGGCTCCGTCTGCTCGGCGTTCGCGATGAAGAGCATCGCGAGCGCGGCGGTGCGCGGGTTCGCGCGCAGGATCTGCGCCAGGCGCGGGCCGTCGATCAGCGGCAGGTCGATCTCGACGACGAGCGCCTCGGGCTGGAGCGAGAGCGCCTGCTCGAGCGCGCTGGCGCCGTGCAGCGCGATCGGCGCGCGCAGCCCGAGCGCGGCGCACGCGCGCGCGAGCCGCTCGCCGCGCGCCGGATCGCTGTCGGCGATGAGCACGGTCCCCGGTCTGGCGCCCTGCGCGGTCACGACGTCACCCGAGCGTCGGCAGGCGCAGGTCGCGCTGCAGCCGGAACGCGAGCGCCTCGACGGTCTCGCGGTCGTTGGTGTGGAAGAGCCGGAGTCCCTCGCGCTCGGGACGCTCGGCGCACACGAGCGCGTAGGGCGCGCCATCGCCGTAGTGGACCGCGAAGGGCGGGCAGCCGGGGAGCTGCTCGGGCGCGATCCAGGCGACGCGCCCTTCCGGCGCGCGGCCGGCCGGCGGCGCGAGCACGACCACCTCGGTCGCCCCCTCGCTGGTCCGCCGCGCGTCGAAGGCGGCGAGCGCGGATGCGAGCGGCGCGCCCGGATGGAAGAAGAAGAGATTCCGCTCGCGCGGATTCCGGCCGACCTCCGAGAGCGCGAAGCGCGCGAGTGCGGCCGCGGTCTCCGGCGGCTCGCACTGGCCCTCTCCCAGCATGCCGCCGAGCACCGCCGCGATGCCGCTCTCGGCGAGACAGCGCTCCCACGCGCTCGCGGTCTCGTCGCGGGCCAGGCGCTGGTCGAGGCGCCGCGCGAGCGACGGCCAGTCGCTCGCGTCGGAGGGGCAGCTCGCGACCCCGATGTGGACCTTCGCCGGCACCTCCTGCGCCCACTCGCGCACGCGCCGCTTGAAGGTGGCCGCGCCGAGGGCATCGGTCTCCGCGAGCAGCACGAGGACGGATCCGTCGGGGGAGAGCGCGAGCAGGTCGGCGGCGCGCAGGCGGGTGCGAAGCGACGACACCAGCGCGTCGCGTGCGGCGGCCCGCGCCGACGCCTCTCCATCCTTTTGCGCGCGCAGCCGCGCGACCGAGAAGCTGCGGCCGAAGCGCGCGGAGCGCTCGATCTCCCGCTGCACGACGTCCTGGAGCAGCTCCATGCGGTGCGCGCCGGTGGCGGGGTCCTGGTGCGCGCGGCGGAGCGCGTCGCGCAGGTGCCAGGCGTTGCGGAGCGCTACCTCGGCGAAGCTCGCGAGGCGCTCTGCGCAGCCGCGGTCCACCTCGTCGAAGGAGGTGCCGCCGCGCTTGTCGCTCACGCGCGCCAGCCCGACCGCGCGCCCTCCCGAGCGGAGCGCGATCCAGAGCACGTGGCGCGCGGCCTCGTCCGGTCGCCCGCCGACCTCGCCGCTGCAGGTCGCGGCGCCCTCGCGCAGCGGCTTCGGCAGGTGCGCGAGCGCGATCTGCTCGGGCTCGTCGCCGCCGCGCACGAGCCCTTGCACCGCCGCGAGCACGAGCATCCCGGGCTGCGTGTCGGAGGCGAGCCAGAGCGCCGCGCCGTCGGCGTCGAGCTCGCCGGCCAGGCTCTCGAGGATCTTCTCGGCGAGCGCCTCGATCGAGAGCGTCGAGAACATCGAGAGCGCACGCGCGAAGAGCGAGCGCTCCGCCATGTACTCGATGTTCTCGGCGAGCAGGCGATCGCGCTCGGCGTGCAGGCGCCGGCGCTGCAGGATCGAGTCGAGCGCCGCGGCGAGCGCGTCGCGGTCGAAGGGCTTCAGCAGGTATTCGCTCGCGCCGAGCTTCATCGCGTCGACGGCGCTGCGCACGTCGACCACGCCCGTCACGACGACGACGTCCTGCTCGGGGTCGGTCGCCTTGATGCGGCGCACGAGGTCGGTGCCGCTCATGCCGGGCATCACGAGGTCGGTGACCACCACGTCGAAGCGCTCGCGTTCGAGCGCGGACACGGCCTCTTCGCCGCTGCCGACCGCCACGACCTCGTAGCCCTCGTGAGCGAGGAGCCCGGAGATCAGCTCGCGGAAGTAGCGCTGATCGTCGACGGCCAGCACGCGGCCCTTGGCCATTTCGGCCCTCCGCGGCCGCCCGACCGGCTCGCGAGCCGGGCGCGGCGGCCCCGCGCGCCTCATCGGCCGGCGGGAGCGCGAGCTACAGCGCGACCGGCTCGGCGATCAGCGAGTGCGGCGTGGCCTCGAGCACGCGCACCGGCAGGAGCGAGCCCGGGGCCGGGAGCGCGTCCGCCGTCACTGCGAGGTTTACCACGCGATGGTAGGGATCGCGGCCCGCCGCCTGGCCGCCGCGCCGGCTCTCGCCTTCGACGAGCACCTCGCAGGTCGCGCCGACGCGCGACCGGTGGTAGCGGAGCGTGAGCTCGCGCTGGACGTCCTGGAGCTCTTCGAGGCGCGCGCTCGCGGTCTCGGGATCGACCGGGTCCTCGAAGGTCGCCGCGCGGGTGTTCGGGCGGGGCGAGTACTTGAAGGAGAAGCTGTCGACGAAGCCGACGTCGCGCACCAGCGCCAGGGTCGCGGCAAAGTCGGCGTCGGACTCGCCCGGGAAGCCGACGATCAGGTCCGTGGTCACGACCAGATCGGCGCGCGCAGCGCGCAGGCGATCGACCAGGCGGCGGTAGTCGTCGGCCGTGTAGCGGCGCCGCATGCGCTCGAGCACGCGGTCCGAGCCGCTCTGCACGGGCAAGTGGACGTGCGGCTGGAGGCTCTCGAGCTCGCCGTGCACGCGCACGAGCCCTTCGTCGAAGAA
>Ga0335084_10005845_pt1 | contig 12200 bp, 8 predicted proteins | sample Lox_Sample_44_FD_206721 | JGI IMG/M metagenome (GOLD analysis project Ga0335084, IMG submission 206721) | Soil microbial communities from Loxahatchee National Wildlife Refuge, Florida, United States - Lox_Sample_4.4 | ecosystem: Environmental > Terrestrial > Soil > Wetlands | place: USA: Florida...
TGCGCTCGCCGTGTTGGGCGGGTTGCCCGGCGCCGCCTTCCCCCAGGCGTATCCGGCCAAGCCGATCAGGCTGATCGTGCCGTTCCCGGCCGGCGGGCCGCTCGATGCGACGGCGCGCGCGATCGGGCAGAAGCTCACCGAAGCCTGGGGCCAGCCCGTCGTCGTCGACAATCGTCCCGGCGCGGGCGGCAACATCGGGGCCGATCTGGTGGCGAAGAGCGCGCCGGACGGCTACACGATCCTCGAGGGCGCACTCTCCACGCAGGCTGTGAACGTTAGCCTCTACGCCAGCATGCCCTACGATCCCGTGAAGGATTTTGCGCCGATCACCGTGGTGGCCGTGACGCCCAACGTGCTGGTCCTCAACCCTTCGGTGCCGGCGAATTCGGTCGCCGAGCTCATCGCCTACGCCAAGGCGAACCCGGGCAAGCTTGCGTTCGGCTCCGGCAGCAACGGCAGCGCCGGCCACCTTGCCGGCGAGCTGTTCAAGACCGAGGCGGGTGTGGACATGGTGCACGTGCCCTACAAGGGTGCTGCACCTGCAATGCAGGCTTTGCTGGCCGGGCAGACCCAGCTCATGTTCGACAACCTGGCCAGTTCGATGCAGCAGGTCAAGGCGGGCAAACTGAAGGCGCTCGCGGTCACGACCGCTCAGCGCTCGACGCTGGTTCCGGAGCTGCCCACCCTTGCCGAGACGGCGCTCCCGGGGTTCGACATCTATACCTGGTGGGGCTTCCTCGCGCCCGCTGGGACGCCGAAGGAAATCGTCGCCAAGTGGAATGCCGAAGTGACGCGAATCCTCAACACGCCGGAGATGAAGGCGCTCTTCGCACAGCAAGGCGCCGAGCCGGCGCCGACCACGCCGGAAGCATTCGCGGCGCTCATTCAGCGCGAGATCCCGAAGTACGCCAGGATCATCAGGATCTCGGGCGCCAAGGTCGACTGAAGCCTCGATCGTCTACAATGTCTGCCTTGCATCGGACGACTGTCGCTTCAGGATCGCTGATGAATCGAGTTACCGAAGCCGCACCGGGCGAAACTTCTGCCACGGCTCATCCCGCCGAGGCGCCGCGGCGCGCGGCGGTTGCCGGTCGTGCGGCGCCGCTGCCCGTCACGCGTGCCATGTTCGATCAGCTCATGGTCCCGTGCTTCGCACCGGCGGACTTCGTCCCGGTCCGGGGCATCGGCTCGCGCGTGTGGGACCAGCAGGATCGCATGTACATCGATTTCGCGAGCGGCGTGGCCGTCACCGCGCTCGGGCATTGCCACCCGGCGATGGTCAAGGCGCTCACCGAGCAGGCGCACGCGATCTGGCACGTCTCGAACTGGATGACCAACGAGCCGGCGCTGCGCCTCGCGAAAAAGCTGATCGACGCGACCTTCGCGGAGCGGGTGTTCTTCTGCAACTCGGGCGCCGAGGCGAACGAAGCCGCGCTGAAGCTCGCTCGGCGCTACGCGCACGATCACTTCGGGGCGGAGAAATTCCGCGTCGTCTCGACGCTGAACGCCTTTCACGGTCGCACGCTGTTCACGGTCACTGCGGGCGGCCAGGCGAAGTACGCGACCGGCTTCGGCCCCGCTCCGAGCGGCTTCACGCACATCCGCTACAACGACGTGAGTGGCTTGGAGGCGGCCTTTGTCGAGGAAGGCGGCGACGATGTCTGCGCGGTGATCCTCGAGCCGATGCAGGGCGAAGGCGGCATGATCCCCGGCACGCCCGAATTCCTCGCCGCCGCGCGACGGCTGTGCGACGAGCACGATGCGCTGCTCATCTTCGACGAGATCCAGAGCGGCATGGGACGCACGGGCGCGCTCTTCTCCTACATGCAGAAGGGCGTCGTGCCGGACATCCTGACCAGCGCCAAGGGCCTCGGCGGGGGGTTCCCGATCGGCGCCATGCTCACGACGACCGAGGTCGCGAGCGCGTTCTCCGTCGGCGTGCACGGAACGACCTACGGCGGCAACCCGCTCGCCTGTGCCGTCGCCGAAGCCGTGTTCGACCTCGTCAACACGACCGAGGTGCTCGAAGGCGTCAGGGCGCGCCACGCGTTGTTCATGGAGGGGCTGCGCGCGATCAACGTGCGCCGCGAGGTCTTCGCGGACATCCGCGGCGAAGGTGTCTGGCTCGGCTGCGAGTTGAAGCCGCGCTGGCAGGGAAAGGCGATGGACGTGATGCGCGCCGCCGCAGAGGCTGGCCTCGTCGTGCTCGTCGCCGGGCCCGACGTCGTGCGCATCGCCCCCTCGCTCGTCATCAGCCTGGACGAGATCCTCGAGGGGCTTGCGCGGCTGGAGCGCGCGCTGGGCAAAGCCCTCGTCTGAATCGCCCGCAGGCGATGTTCTACGTCCGGCCGATCGCGCGCGAGGACCTCCCCGCGCTGCTCTCGCTGTCGGAGCGCACGGGTGCGGGCCTCACGACGCTACCCGCCAACGCCGAACGCCTCGAGGGGCGCATCGAGCGCTCGCTCGCTTCCTTCGCGCGCAAGGCGGCCAGGTCCGACGAATGCTACGTCTTCGTGCTGGTCGACGGCGCGAGCGGCAACGTCGTCGGCATTAGCGCGATCGAGGCCGCGGTCGGATTGTCCGAGCCCTGGTACAACTATCACGTCGGCACGCAGGTGCACGCCTCGCGGGAGCTCGGCGTGTACACCGCTGCACCGACCCTGTTCCTCGCCAACGATCACACCGGCCACAGCGAGCTCTGCTCGCTCTTCCTCGACGCGCGCTACCGGCGCGCGCGCAACGGCCCGCTCATCTCCAAAGCGCGCCTGCTGTTCATCGCGGAGTTCGCCGATCGCTTCGGCGCGAAGGTGATCGCGGAACTGCGCGGCAAGCTCGATACGGATGGCCGCAGCGCCTTCTGGGAGGGCCTGGGCCGGCACTTCTTCGCCATGGAGTATTCGCGCGCGGACTATCTGACGGGGATCGGGCGCAAGGCGTTCATCGCCGAGCTGATGCCTCGTCACCCGGTGTACACCCAGCTGCTGCCGGCCGAAGCCCGCGCGGCGATCGGCCAGGTGCACGCCGATTCGATGCCCGCGCGCGCCATGCTCGAATCCGAAGGTTTCCGCTACGAGGGCTATGTCGACATCTTCGACGCCGGCCCGACGCTGGAGTGCTTCCGCGACAACATCCGCGCGGTCCGCGAAAGCCTGACGCTGCCGGCGAAAATCGGCGAGGACGACCCCGCGCCGGACGGGCCTCCGGACGAGATCATCTGGCTCGTCGTGAGCCGCAGCTTCGAGCGTTTCCGCGCCGCGCTCGCGCCGGCCCCCGCGCGGCTCGCTCAGTTCCCGCTGCTGCCGCACACGGCGCAGGCGCTCGGCGTTCTCGACGGCGATTCCGTACGCGCCGTGCCGCTTGCGCCGCGGCGCTGAAGTGCTGCGCGCAGACCATCGTCGTCGCAGCGAAGACTGCCGATGAAACCCGTTAGCGTCGCCGCGGTGGAGGCCAACTTCGACGGGCTGCCCGGCCCGACGCACAACTACAGCGGGCTCGCGGCGGGCAACCTCGCTGCGGAACGGCACAAGAGCCTGGCCTCGAACCCGCGCGCGGCCGCCCTGCAGGGCCTGGCCAAGATGAAGGCGCTCGCCGATCGCGGCTTCACGCAGGCGGTGCTGCCCCCGCACGAGCGCCCCGACGTCGGCGCGCTGCGCGCGCTGGGCTTCGATGGCACCGACGCGCAGGTGCTCGCGCGCGCGGCGCGTGACGCCCCGCAGCTCCTCGCGGCCTGTTCCTCGGCGGCCGCGATGTGGGTCGCGAACGCCGCCACGGTAAGCCCGTCGGCGGACACGGCGGACGGCAGGCTGCACTTCACGCCGGCGAACCTCGCCTCGCACTTCCATCGGGCGCTCGAGACGCCGACGACCACGCGAGTGCTGCGCGCGATCTTCGCCGACGCGAGGCACTTCGCAGTTCACGATGCGCTTCCCGCCGCCCAGCAGTTCGGCGACGAGGGCGCGGCGAATCACACGCGATTCGCCGCCGACGCTGCGTCAGCGGGAATCGAGTTTTTCGTCTACGGCCGCTCCGGCTTCGATGGCTCGCTTCCGGCCCCGCGCCGTTTCGCCGCGCGCCAGACGCGCGAAGCGGCGGAGGCGATCGCCCGCCGGCACGGGCTCGCCGCCGAGCGCACGCTCTACGCGCAGCAGAATCCGGATGCGATCGACGCCGGCGTTTTTCATAACGACGTGATCGCAGTCGGGAGCGGCCCCGTTCTGTTCTGCCACGAGCGGGCTTACGTCGAACAGGACGCCGTGCTGAAAGCGCTCGCGCAGCGCATCGGGCCTTCGTTCCGGCCGATCGTCGTGCGTGAGCAGGAGGTCGATCTCGACCGCGCGGTGGCGACCTACCTCTTCAACAGCCAGCTGCTCGAGCGCACGGACGGGAGCCTGCTGCTCGTCGCGCCACTCGAGTGCGAAGAGGACCCGGCGGTAACCGCGCTGCTTGCGCGCCTCGTCGCCGAGGGCCCGATACGCGAGGTGCTCACCTTCGACTTGAGGCAGAGCATGCGCAACGGCGGCGGCCCGGCCTGCCTGCGCCTGCGCATCGCGATGACGCCGGCCGAGCGACAGGCGATCGGAGCCTCCGTCTGGCTCACCGACAAATTGCATGCGGAGCTGACCGCCTGGGTCACAGCCCACTACCGCGATCGGCTGCTGCCGTCGGACCTCGGCGATCCGCTGCTCCTCGACGAGGGCCGCCGCGCCCTGGACGAGCTCACGCAGTTGCTCGGCCTCGGCAGCGTCTATCCATTCCAGCGCTAGCCAGGTCCGGCTCAGCTCTGCGGTGCCAGCCTGACGAGCAGCGGCACCTCGAGCGTCTTCTCGTGCGAGACGCCGTGCTCCCAGAGTCCGTCCTCTCCCCAGCAGTCGCCGTGGTCGGCGCAGACGATCACCGAGTCGTTGGCGAAGCGCGCGAGCAGCGGCTCGAGCACCTTGTCGCACCATTCGACGCAGGCCACCTGGCGCTGGCGACATTCAAGCGCATCGTTGCGATCTCCGAACGGTACGCAGGGGTTGTACGACGGATCCCAGAGCGCGCCGGCGTGGTAGTACGGCACGTGCGTTTCGGCGATGTTCAAAAATACGAACGCCGGTGTGTCCGCGGCACCTTCAGCGAGCGTCTTGTCGATCCACTCGAGCTGTGCCTTGAGCTTGGGGCCGGCGGCGTAGGCGAAATGCTCGAAGTCGGCGCTCAGCACCCGGCCGGTTGGCCGCTCCGGATTGAACCACCCCACCGCGCCCGTGCCGAGCGTCCGGTACCCGCTGTTGCGCAGGCCGGAGATGATGTTGTGTCCGGAGAGCGCAATGTGTGGGCCCGCAGGACCCGGATGGCCGCCGCCTTCCATGCGGAAGATCTTGCCGTACTTCGGGTTGACGTAGGGCTCGAGGCGGCTCGCGTCGCCTGGCGTGAAACCCATGAAGAACGCCGCGTGCGAGCCGTAGGTGAAGTGCGACGGCGCCTGTGCACGGCAGAGCGGGGCCAGCGATTTCAGATTCGGAGCTCGCGCCTCGACGAACGCATCGTAGCGGCAGGAATCCAGCGTCACGAAGAGAATGGATCGTCCCACGAGCGGAGCGTGCAACTTGAGCGAGCGGCGGATCGGCCGATTCTACCCGCTTTCCCCTGCGACCCTCTCCGCTCTCCGTCCTACTCGAGCACGGCGGTCGGCAGCACTCGATGCTGGCGCACCGGCGACCACAGCACCGCAGCCAGCGCCAGCGCGAGGCCCAGAGCGCCGACGACGAGGAGCGTACCGCGCAGCCCGATCGCAGTCGCGAGCGCGCCGCCGACGAGCGAGCCGAGCGGCGCCGAGGCAACGGTCAGAAAACGCATCGTCGCCGTCATCCGCCCGAGCAGGCGGTCCGGCGTGATCGCCTGGCGCAGCGCGAGATAGTTGATCGCGTAGAGAATCGCGCCGAAGTCGAACACGAGCATCGCGCCGCCGAGCGCAAGCATCGCGACCCAGCCCGAGCCGCCAAGCAGTCCGAACGCCTGCCAGCCCGCCGCGGTGATCATCAGCCCCGCCACGATCACCGGCCCGACCCCGATACGCGCCGACAGGCGCTCCGCGAATACCGATGCGAGCACGCAGCCGAGCCCGCCGCAGGCGTAGGCGAAGCCTATCGCTCCCGCCGAGAGCGACAGTTGCCGCGTCGCGAAGAGGATGAGTACCGCGATCTGCATGTGATGCAGGAACTGCCACAGGCCCGCGAGCCAGGCGAGCCCCCACAGCGTGCGGTTCTCCCACACGAGCTTCAGCCCTTCGCCGATTTCGCGCCACACGCTCGTTGCGCCATCGACCTGCGGCACATCGCTGCGGCCTTTGATCCGCCGCAGCATGAGCGCCGACACGACGAAGGACAGCGCGTCCAGGGCGATCGCGAACGGCGCCGTCAGCAGACCGATCAGCGCACCGGCAAGTCCGGGACCGATGAGCGCCGCGGAGGTTTCGCCGAGCGCGGTCTTCGCATTCGCTTCGACGAGGCGCTTGCGACCCGCCATCTGGGCGAGCAGCACCTGATACGCCGCTCCGCCGACGACGTTCTGCACTCCGCACAGGAATCCGACGCCGAACAGAACCTCGATCGACAGCCACCCGAACCACGCCGCGACCGGAATGCAGGCGAGCGCGAGCGCGCGGCCCAGGTCCGCGGAGATGACCACCGGAAGCTTGCGCACGCGGTCGAGCAGCACGCCCGCGTGCAGGCTGAAGAGCGCAAACGGCAGCGTCTCCAGCGCGACGAGAATCCCCATCTGCATCGGCGAGGCGTGCAGCATCAGCGCGGCGGTCAGCGGCAGCGCAAGATTGGTGATCTGCGTGCCGAACGACGTGATCGTCAGCGAGCCCCACAGCTTGCGGAAGTCGGGCGAGAGCCATAGCCCGCGGAAGCGGCGGCGCAGGAATGTTCGGTATGTCTTCGTTCTTCTCATAGGCTTCGTCCTCCGCCACAGCGCAAAGCGTGCGGCCGCCGGTCATCCGGCACCGGCGGGAGGCGAGGCTCGGGAAACTACAGCAACTGAGGCCCGGCTTCGGTTCCCGCCCTACCCGGCGGGAATTCGCACGGGCAGTGCTAGCGCAGCAGCGGCGAGGCTTGCGCGCCGCCGGGAATGCCCTCCGCGAACGCGCACGCCGCCGCAGTTGCGAAAATCGCAATCGCGGTGACGGTAGTCGTCGGCGTTCGTGTCATGGGAGCGGCATTCCTCGCAACGGTTGGAGTCAGCAGGATTCTACGCGACAGACAGACGCCGGCGCAAGAAGGGCGGCGCCCTCGACGACGCGCGAACGGCCGTCTGTCGCATTGGCGCCACTCGGGTTCGGGCGGCGGCCAGCGCGCCGAATGCAGCCGACGCTCCCCAAGGGTTGAACCGTCGCACGAGGTTCAGGTCAAGCGTCGGCGTTGCGTCTTCTCGTCATCGGTTGCGTGTCGGATAGAAGTTGAAGGTCGCGTTGAAGAACGGGCCACGGTCTCTGCCTCGACTGAGCGCCTCGACTTCTGGTCTTACCTTGTCGTCGATGAAGTCCACGGCAATCGGAAACTTCCACCGGATGTAATCGAACGACAATTGGTCGCGACGGCTGAAATTCTCGACGTTCTCCCACCAAGCCCTGGAAAAGGCGATCAGCGATTCGGCACCATGCTTGCGTAGCAGGAAATTGCTTTCTGCCAGCCCGAAGTTCTCCGGGAATTTTTCGCGGCGGTACCTAGCCATCACCGCATCCACGCACTCTCTCGTGTCGAGTCCGATCCTGACGACTTCCTCGGCCTCGCGATAGATGCAGCGCCGATACGGGTGCTCCCTGATACGGATGAGCTTGTTGGAACCGATGAAATCACGCGTTAGATCATTGAGGCTGATGCCGTTCTTGAACTGCAATGACGAGTCGATCCATATTGACACGTCGTGATCGCGAACAAATAGATGTGGAAGAATCTTGATGCGCTTGGTCGCCTTTGCCTTATCGCTGAGCATCAGCTGGTTGTCGACCAAGATATCCTTGCGATCGATGAGTTCGACTTCCCATCCTTGGCAGCGGAGTCCGGACTCCGCGAAGCAGATGAAATCCCAATCGTCCCTACAATTGATTACCGGGTGCAGTTCGTAGCCATCGGTGACCGCCGTATAGACCACCTTCTTCATCGCGAAACCCGTATTCGCCGCTTGGGCAAGACTATCAAGTATGAAGTGTATCGTGGTCGCGCGTCGCCTGGCGCCGTTACTAGCGCTTCGCCCGCCTGCCCGTGTCGACGTCGAGATATTTCCAGGGATGCTCCCAGTACGCGTTCTTCTTGTAGCCCAGCACCCACGGCTGCACCAGCGTGTTCTCCACCGGGTACACGCCGAGCCACCACGGGTTGTACCCCGCGACGATCTCGGACATGCGCCTGTAGACCTTGTTTCGCTCGGGCCCGTCGGGCAGCCGGCGTGATGCCCGGTAGAGCTCGTCGTACTCCGGCAGCGCGAAGCGTGCATAGTTCGTCTGCTCGATGTTGTTGCTGTAGAGGAGCTGCGCGAAGGCATCGCCCTCGCCGTACTGGGTGATCCAGCCCACGCGCCACATCTGCAGTCTGCCGTGCTTGCCCATCTGAATCAGGTCGGGGAACTTCTGCTTGAGAAAATCGAGCCGGATGCCGATCGCCTTCATGCTTCGCTGCCACAGCTCGTCGAACTCGCGGTCGCGCGCCGAGGTGGCGGACGCCATCGTGATCGCGAGCGGCTTGCCGTCGGGCAGCTTACGATAGCCTTCCGCGTCGCGCTCGCCGTAACCGAACTTGTCGAGCAGCGCGCTCGCGCCAGCAGGGTCATAGCTGACGTCAACGCGCCAGTTGTCGTCGTGGCCGGGAAGGTTCGGCGGTATCGGCTGCGAGGCAGGGAGCGCCTGGCCCTGGTAGACGACGCGGATCAACGCGGGCCGATCGAACCCCATCGCGATCGCGCGGCGCAGCGCGATCTTCTCCTTCCCGTAGCCGCCGACCACCGGGTCCTCCATGTTGAAGTACGCGTACTGGAGCGCGGGCTGTGTCACGCGCGCGAGCGTCACGCCGCGCGCCGTGTACTCGGGACGTAACTTGCCTGATGCGTCCAGCACGTGGTCGGAAAGATCGGAGGGCACGTTCACGTAGTCCAGCGCTTCGCTGTTGAACGCGAGGAGCCGCGGATTCGATTCCTCGATGATCGAGATCTCGATGCGACCAACGATCGGCAGCTTCTTGCCGCGCATCCTGGCGACCATCTCGCGATCGGCGGGATCGTCGCTGTCGGGAAAATTTTCGTCGCGGAAGTTCGGGTTCGCCTCGAGCACGATCTGCTGTCCCCGCCGCCAGGACTTGAGCATGTAGGGCCCGGTTCCGACGGGATTGGCCATCGCCCAGCCGCTCGCGTCGCCATAGGCCTCGATCACCTCTCGGGCGACCGCCGCCATCGGGCTCTGCGTCATGTATCCCAGCATGATGTAGTCGGGATCCTTGAGCTGCAGCCGCAGCGTGTAGCGGTCGAGCGCACGCAGGCCTTCGATCCGAGCGTCGTAATCGAAGTGTCCCGTCCTCTTCGCTGCCTCGATCGGCGCGTCGGCGCCGACGATCTTGTCCTGCAGGTACCACGAGAATGGCGACCGCACGCGCGGGTCGATGAGCCGTTTCCACGAATACACGTAGTCGGCCGCGGTCAGCTCGCGCTTCCTGCCCTTGAAAGCGGGGTCGTCGGCGAAGTAGATGCCCGGCTTGACGCGCATCGTCCAGGTGCGTCCGCCGTCGGTGATCTCCGGCATCGCCGCGGCGGTGCGCGGCACGCGCTTGTAGGGCCGCGCGAGGTAGTCGAAGCCGTAGAGCGTGTCGAAGATCGCGCGCTGGATGCTGTCGGAGTAGAGATCGCTCGATGCCGCGGGATCGAAACCGGTCTCGGCCACGATGAAGGCCGTGCGGATTGCCTTCGTCATGTCCGCCGCGGCCACGGGGCCGGCGAGAACGACGGCGCTTACGACGATCGCGGCGAGGAAGCGCGCGAGGCCTCGGGAACCCCCGTACACGCCATAGCGGGGCGAGCCTAGCGAGTCGCGGCCTTGCGCTGCGCTACGTCGATGTCGTAGTACATCCACGGGTGCGGATCGAAGCTGTTGTACTTGTAGTCGAGAACCCAGGGCTGGACCACGACGTTCTCGATGCGGTACGTATGCAGCACCCACGGCGCGTAGGCCGTCACCAGCGACGACATGCGCCGCACGAGCTGCGCGCGTTTCGGGCCGTCGGGGAGCCGCTCTGCCTCCTCATAGAGCTTGTTGAACTCGGGCAGGTCGAAGCGCGCCAGGTTCGACATCCCCTTGTGCGGCCCATACAGGAGGTCGAGCATGCCGAAGCCGTTGTCGTTGGCGAGCGTGTTGGCGAGCCCCCACATCTGCAGCTGCCCGGCCACGCCCTGCTTCACCGTGTCCGGAAACTTCTGCTTGGTGAATTCGATGCGGATGCCCACCGCGTTCATGCTCTTCTGCCACAGCTCGTCGAACTGGCGATAGATCGCCGAGGGGTCCGAGGCGAGGATGAGCTTGAGCGGCTTGCCGTCGGGCAGATCGCGCCAGCCGTCGCCGTCGCGATCCACATAGCCGAACTTGTCGAGCAGCGCCTTGGCATTGGCGACGTCGTAGCTCGCATTGCCCTTGAGGTCGGGATCGTATCCGACGACCCCGGGCGGAATCGGCTGCGTCGCGGCCATGGCCTGGCCCAGGCGGATCACGTTGATCTCGTCTGCGTTGTTGTAGGCCATGCTGATCGCGCGCCGGAGCGCGATCTTGTCCGGCGTGTAGCCGCCGACGACCGGATCTTCCATGTTGAAGTAGGTGTAGACCAGGGACGGCTGCACCCCGCGGCCGAGCACGATGCCTCTTGCGACGTACTCGGGCTTGAGCTTGTCTCCGTTGAGGACCTTGGGTGCGAGGTCCGTGGGCACCACGATGTAATCGAGCTCGCCCTTCTCGAAGGCGAGCAGCCGCGGATTGGACTCCTCGATCACGGCGATCTCGACCCGGCCGCAGATCGGGAGCTTCCTGCCGTGCATCTTCGCGACGATCGCACGGTCCTCCGGCGCGGCGCTGTCGGGGAAGACGACCTCGCGAAAATTCGGATTGGCCTCGAGCACGATCTGCTGGCCGCGACGCCACTGCTTCACCAGGTAGGGTCCCGTGCCCACCGGATGATCCGTTACCCAGCCGGCGGGGTCGCCGTAGGCCTCGACGACCTCGCGCGCCACGGCGGCCGTCGAGGCGGAGATCAAATCGTCCAGCAGGTCGTAGGACGGAAAGGCGAGCTTGAGCCGCAGCGTGTAGCGGTCGATCGCCTGCACGCCCTCGAGCGGCGCATCGTAGTCGAACTTGCCGGTCTTGGTCGCCGCGGCAATCGCTTCTTTCGCCCCGACCAGGCGGCGATCGAGGATCTGCACGTTGTACGAGCGCAGCTTCGGGTCGAGCAGCCGCTTGAACGAATAGACGTAGTCGGCCGCGACGAGCTCGCGCTTCCTGCCCTTGAACGCCGGGTCGTCGGCGAAGTAGATCCCGGGCTTGACCTTGATCGTCCAGGTGAGTCCGTCGGCGGAGATCTGCGGCAGCGCCGCTGCGGTGTTGGGGATCACCTTGTACGGGCGAGCCAGGAAATCGTAGCGGTAGAGCGCATCGAACACCTGGCGGATGATATAGACCGAATAGAGGTCGCTGGTCGCCTGAGGATCGAAGCCGCTCTCCGGCGCGATGATGGCGACGTGCAGCACCTTGCTCATATCCGCGGCAGGCGCGCCGGCGCCGGAAGTCGCGAAGGTGAGCGCGACGATGAAGCGCGGGAGCGCGCGCAAGAAGAGCGGGTGTTTCATGGCATTGCGTCCTCCCCGGCCCTGTGCTGTCACATCACGGTCAGCGCGTCGGCCGCTTGCGTCGACTCGCCGCGCGCGATCCCCGCTGCGGGCTCACGCCGCAGCCTCCTTGCATGGCCCCGCTTGCTGTCGCGCCCATGTGTCGGCTGCCCGCGTCGATTCGCCACGCGCGATCCCCGCTCGCTCCGCTCGCAGGGTCCCCTCGCTGCGGGCTCACGCCGCTATTTCCCGGCGCGCTGGCGGCGCTCGAGATCGATGTCGTAATACTTCCAGGCATGCCAGTCGAATACGCTGTACTTCACGCCCAGCATCCACGGCTGATACAGGACGTTCTCGTAGCGATAGGC
>Ga0335084_10005846_pt1 | contig 12199 bp, 11 predicted proteins | sample Lox_Sample_44_FD_206721 | JGI IMG/M metagenome (GOLD analysis project Ga0335084, IMG submission 206721) | Soil microbial communities from Loxahatchee National Wildlife Refuge, Florida, United States - Lox_Sample_4.4 | ecosystem: Environmental > Terrestrial > Soil > Wetlands | place: USA...
AGCGCGGGGGCACCGGCTCGCCGGAGTCGATCTTCATGCGCAGCGGGTCGACGTAGCGGCCGTTGCGCGCGAGGCGGAAGTCGAGGTGCGGGCCCGTCGCGAGGCCCGTCGCGCCGACGAAGCCGACGAGCTGCTTCTGCGCGACGCGCTGGCCCACGTGCAGGCCGCGCGCGTAGCGCGAGAGGTGCCCGTAGCTCGAGACGTAGCCGTTCGTGTGCTTCACGCGCACGGTCTGGCCGAAGCCGCCGCTCCAGCCGACGAACACCACCTCGCCGTCGGCGACGGCCCAGACCGGCGTACCGGTCGGCGCGGCGTAGTCGACGCCCTCGTGCGGGCGGCGCGCATGCAGGATCGGGTGCAGCCGCGACATCGTGAACCGCGACGAGATCCGCGAGTACTTGAGCGGCGCGGCCAGGAACGAGCGGCGCATCGCGCTGCCGTCGGGCGTGTAGTAGGCGCCCGAGCCGCTCTCGTCCTCGAACCACACCGCGACGAAGTCGCGCCGCGCGGCGCGGTACTCGGCGGCCTGCACGCGCCCGTAGCGGACGAAGCCGTCCTTGTCGTAGAACTTCTCGAACACCAGGCGGAACTCGTCGCCGGGCCGCGCCTGCGTCGAGAAGTCGAAGTCCCACGCGAAGATGTCGGTGAACGCGTGGACGAGCGCCGGGCTCTCGCCCAGGTCGGTCATCGCGTCGAACAGCGAGCGCTTCACCACGCCGCCGAGCTGCAGCACGCGGCGCTCGAGCTGCGCCGTCTCGCGCGACGCGACGAGAGTGCCGACGTCGTTGCGCTCGAGGCGGTACACGTCGGCGCGGCCGCGCTGGAACTCGAACGAGAGCAGGTTGCCCGAGTTGTCGCGGATCAGCGCGTAGAAGTCGCCGGGCCGCGCGCCGCGCACGTCGAACACCGAGCGCAGCGTGCGCGCGACGGTCTCGACGAGCTCCGGAGAGACGCCCGAGCCGCGCAGCGCGCCCGCGAGCGTGCCGCGCTTGGGCACGCGGCCGGTCACGATCGTGAGCGTCGGGTCCGCGGCGCTGTCCGCCATCGGGTCGACGGACTGATCGACCACCGGCAGAAGGAACGCCGGATCGGCGTTCGCGCTCGGCAACTTGGAGCGCAGCTGGTTCGGATTGCTGGCCGCGCTGAACCCGCCGAACGAGAGCAGGCTGTGGGGGAGCACGCCTGCGGACGCAGCGCAGACCGCGCCCGTCCACACAGCTGCCGCGGTGGCCGCAGCCACCCATCCCCTCCGAGCCTGGTCCAAGAACCCGCCTCCGAAACCGGACCTGCGCAGCCTATAGTGCAGCTGCCTACAGCCGAGACTGTGACAGGAATCACCCGCATGCTGCTCGCCGGCGCTGCGCGCATCGACATCACCCCCGAGGCCGGCGTGCCGCTCATGGGGTACGGGGCCCGGGTGGGAACCGCGACCGGCGTCGCCGACCGCATCTACGCTCGCGCTCTGGCTCTGTCTCTCGCGCATCACTCTATCCTCGTCGTCTCCGCCGAGCTTTGCTTGATGTCTACAGTGAGCGCGAACGCCCTTCGGGTGGCGATCGCCTCGGATACAGGCCTGCCGGTCGACGCCATTCTGGTCGCCTGCACCCACACGCACTCGGGACCGGACACCGGCGTCGCGGAAGCAAATGCGGGAAGACCGGTCCCGGCTCACTCGGCGGCAGCTTTCGCCGGCATTCGCTCTGCCGCCGCCGAGGCCTTCCGGCGGCGGCAACCGGCCCGATTGGCGTGGCGGGAGACGAGCGCGCAGATCGGGCGCAACCGGCGCGCAGCGGACGCGCCCATCGACTCGGGTCTCGAGGTGCTTCGGGTGTCCGCGGCCGACGGACGGCCGATCGCGGTCCTGTTCCGGCACTCCTGCCACGGCACGGTGCGCGGCCACGACAACCTCGAGGTGTCGGGCGACTGGCCGGGCGCGGCCTCGGCGACGATCGAGGCGGCCACGGGTGCGGTCGCGCCATTCCTGCTCGGCGCCCACGCCGACGTCGACCCGCGTACGCGCGGCCTGATGGACCTGGCGATCCCGGGCCAGAGCATCGGGCTCGGCGCCGAGGCGGTGCGGGTGCTGGGGCGCGAGGCCGCCGACGCGGTGCTCGCCGCGCTGCCCGGCGCGGTGGACGAAGCCGAGCCGCGGCTCGCAGCACGCACGGCGCGCGTGAAGCTGCCGCTCCAGCTGGGTGAGCTCGCGCCCGCGGAGCTCGACGCCGAGCTCGCCCGGCGCAAGCGCGAGGTCGCCGCGCTCGTCGGCCGTGGCGAGTCGGCGCTGCCGCGCATGGCGGAGCTGTACGACCTGGCCAACGCCACGGCGCGCGACCTGCCGATCGCCGAGGCGCGCGAGCGGATCGCCGCGGTGCGCGGCTACATCCGCGACCGCACCGCGCCGTTCTTCGTGCCCGAGCAGGCGCGCCAGGCCGAGGTCGAGGTGCAGCTGCTCGCGATCGGCCGCGCGCGGCTGCTGGCGCTGCCGCTCGAGCCGACCAGCGCCGTCGGGCTCGACTGGCGCGCCCGGGTCGGGGCGCACGGGCTCGGGCTCGTCATCGGGATCGGCAACGGCTGGCTGCGCTACCTGCCGCACGCGAAGGACCTGGCGCACCCGCTCGCGCACCAACACTACGAGGTGTTGAACGCGGTGTTCGCGGCGGGCGCCTGTGAAGCGCTGCTGTCGGCCGGCCACGCGCTGGCGCGCGAGCTCGCGTAGACGCGGCCAGCCGCCCGACCGCGAAAACGATCAGGCGCGCAGGTCGCCGATCGCCTGCGACACCGTCTCGAACAGCGGCTCGATCTGGTCGAGCTCCAGGCACGAGAACGCGACGCGGATGTCGGTCTGGCCCATCGCGATCACGCCGACGCCGTACTTCTCGAGCAGGTGCACGCGCAGCTTCTCGGCCGGGACTCCCTTCACGCGGATGCACATGAAGTAGCCCGCGTTGAACGGGTACACGTCCCAGTCGCCCTCGTACTTCGGGCGGAACACGACCTCGCGGACGCGCTCGGCGCGCGCGCGCAGGATCTCGAACTTCTCGCGGCGCTCCGAGGCCAGGGTGGGCGAGCGCAGCGACGCCAGCACGATCGCCTGCGAGAGCGACGTGCAGTTGGAGATGCCGGCGCGGATCGCGCCCATCAGCTTGCGCTCGAGCGCGGCGAACAGCGCGTCGGGGTTGGCGACCTGCGGCGGCGCGATCGACAGGAAGCCGCAGCGCAGCCCCCAGACGAAGAGCTCCTTGGTCGCCCCGTCGAGCTTCACCGTCACCGCGTTCGGGTGCAGGTTGGCGAGCGCCCCGAAGGGCGACTCCTGGCTGGCCTCGTTCGAGAAGATCAGCCCGAAGTAGGCGTCGTCGCAGACTACGACCAGCTGCTTGCCCGCGCGCGCGGCCTCGTGGACGGCGTCGCGAATGCCGTTCACCTCGGCCGGGGTCGGCATGTAGCCCGTCGGGTTGTTCGGGAAGTTCAGGACGAGCAGCGACTTCGCAGGGCCGTTCGACAGCGCCGCGCGGAGCGCCGGCACGTTGAAGTGGTTCCCGTCATAGGTAGGAAACGTCTCGACCTTCCCGCCCAGCCGCGTCTCGAAGTTGAGCGCGTAGTTGTCCCAGAGCATGTCGGGGATCAGCACGCGGTCGCCGGGGTCGACGAACAGGTCGCCGACCAGCGCGAGCCCGTGCGTCAGCGCGTGTGTCACGATCGGCAGCGAGACCTGCTTGCCGCGCATCGACGGGTTCTCGGCGAGCTGCTTCTGGCGCCAGGCCTGGCGCAGGTCGGCGCGGCCCTGGGCCGGCGCGTAGCGCACGGCGTCGGTGGGCGAGATGTCCTTCACGTGACGCAGCACCGACGCGAGCGCCATCGGGCCATCGCCCTCGGTCGCCTCGCCGATGGTCGCGTTGAAGCGGTGGGCCTTCTCCTTCGCCTCGGCGGACTGCGAGAGGATGCCCTTGGGGAAGTACAGCTCGCGGCCGCGCTGCGAGAGCAGCTCGAAGACGGTGGGGCTCTCGGCGCGGATCTTCTCGTTCAGCTCGACGGCGAGGGGGTGCATGGCGCCGGCACGTTCGCAGTTGCCCGGCCCGTTTTCAAGTGAAGCGCTCGAGGATCCGCGCGCGCTCGGCGAAGCCGCGATCCTGCCAGTAGCGGAGCGCCTCCGCGTTGCCGCTCTCGACGCGGACCGAGACGCGCTGCACGCGGTTGGCCGCGAAGAAGGCGTCGGCCTGGGCGACCAGCGCCCGCGCCACGCCGCGCCCGCGCGCCTCGGGCGCGACGAACAGCTCGTGGATCCAGCCCGAAGCCGCCGCCTCGGCGGGGGCACCGGGCGGCTCGACCTCGGCGAACAAGAAGCCGATCCGCGCGCCGTCCCGCTCGGCGACCAGGAGCCGGCAGCGCTGGCGCTGCATGCCGCGGCGGATCTCGCTCGCCAGCACCTCGCGCAGGTTCGGCGCCGGCGGGGACAGCGGCGCGAGCCGCCGGTGGTGCTCGATCAGCTCGAGCCAGAGCCCGAGGATCGCCTCGTGGTCGTCGCCGCGCGCACCGCGGATCTCGACCTCGTTGCCGGCCGACCGGGCTACTTCACCACCCGGTGTTCTTTGGCGCGGATCATGCGCAGGCTTCCGGATTTCTCGCCCTCCGACCAGGTGCCCGTGAGCTCGCCCGCCGCCGGCTGATCGGTGATCAGGAAGACCGACGCCTCGGACATGTCGCCGAGCATGGCGTTGCCGCCGAGCGAATCGACGATCTGGATCTGGACCTTCGCGGGCGCCCAGGTGACGTCCCAGTTGCGGCTGAAGTCGACGGTCTTCCCGCCGCCCTTGCCGCCCGCGTCCGATGACTTCATGCCCGAGGCGAAGTCGCCCGTCAGCGTCTTGCTGCGCTTGGCGCGCTCCGACACGTCGACGTGCTCCTTCAGCGTGTCGAGCACCAGCCCCTCGGGCTGCCAGCTCTCGTGCTTGCGCATCGCCGCGCGGCGGATCTCCTCGCTGCCCTCGTCGAAGACCACGTAGGGGAACTCGGTGACCGTCATCTTCCCGGTCTCCTGCTGGACGCTCCAGGCCAGGTCCTTCAGGTGGACGAGCGTCTTGTCCTCCGAGCGCGAGTCCTTGTAGAGGATCAGCACGTACCAGTCCCCCGACAGGTCGAGCTTCGACAGGTCGGCCGCGGCGGCAGGCAGCGCAAACAGGGCAACGAGCAACAGGAGTCCGATTCGACGCATCGCCGGGGATTATAGCCGCGTCCCACCGACGGAAGATGCGCGCCGCTGCCGAGGGGGGAGCGCCACGCTTCGTGTAAGATCGCTACGGGGAAGGCGGGAAGCGCGGAAGGCGGGCAACGTGGCGGCAGTCTGGATCGTCTCGGAGGAGTCGTCGCTCGCCGCGATCCTCGCGCACCACGTGTCGGCGCTCGGCGAGACCTTCACCGGCGCGCCCGAGCGCTCGGAGTGGAAGTCCGCGCCCGCGCCGGACCTGCTGATCCTCGTCGGTGTCACCGAGACCGGCGGGCGGAGCGATGTGCTGGAGCGCCTGCTGGGCTTCGTGCGCGAGCTGCCGGCGCGGCGGCGGGCGGCGCCGCCGGTGCTGCTCATCGCGGCCGACGGAGGCGCGGCCGGGCTGGCGCGCCTCTTCGACGACCGGCCCGCGCGCGCGCTCGAGTTCCCCTTCGACCCCGAGGACCTCGAGGGGCGCGCCCGCGAGCTCATCGCGCAGGCCAGCTCGCCCGCCAGCCTGCGCGAGCGGGCGCGCCAGCTCTGGGTGCGCGCCGAGGTCGAGCGCCAGTACGCGAGCCTCGATCTGCCGGCGCTGCGTCAGGCCGTCGACCCGCGCAACGCGCACCGGCCCGTGCTCTTGCTCGGCGAGCCCGGCACCCGCCGCGACCTGCTCGCGCGCTACGTCCACATCTTCGCCGAGCCGCCGCGCGACGCATTCGCGCGAATCGCCCTGGCCGACATCGCGCCGGGCGAGCTCGAGGCGACGTTGCTCGGCCGCACCGCAGGCCGCCGCGCGACCGTCCACCTGGCGCAGCTCGAGCGCGCACCGCGCGCGCTGCAGGACGAGCTCGCGCACTTCCTCGGCGCGAGCGGCGCGCTCGGCGTCGAGCCGATCCGCTGGATCGCGTCGGCGGTCGACGCGCGGCGGCTGATCCCCGGGCTCCGCGGGTTGCCCTGGCTGCGCGTCGAGCTGCCGCCGCTGCGCGCGCGCGCGGATCGGGCGGCGGTGGTCGACGCCGCGTTCCGCGCGGCGGTGGAGCGGGGTGGCCGCGAGGTCGCGCTCGACTCCGCGCAGCGCGACGCGCTGGTCGGCGCGCTGTGGCCGGGCAACCTGGCGGAGCTCGACCGCGCACTCGACGAGCTGGTCGGTGGAGCGAGCGCGCCGGCGATCGCCACGCCGTCGCAGCCCGAGACGGAGCGAGAGCCGCAGCCCGAGTCCGAGCCCGCAAGCGAGCCTGCACCCGTCGCGCCCGAGCCTGCTCCCGCTCCCGTGGCCGAGCCCGTGAGCGAGCCCGCGCCGTCGACCGACGAGGATCTGATGCTCGCCACGCTCGCGCCCGCGCCCGCGCTGGACGAGCTCGGCGAGGATGAGCTCGAGCTCATCGAGCTGGCCGACGACGAGCGCGAGCCGACGCCGCTGCCGGCGCCGCCTGCCCCCGCCGCCGCGGCCGCACCCGCCGCGGCCGCGCCGCCGTTCGGCCCGAGCCTGCGCGAGCTCCTGGTTCCACTCGCCCACGAAGTCCGGCGTCCGCTGCGCGCGCTGCGCACCTACGCGGGTCTCGTCGAGCAGCGCCCCAATGACGCGGGCGTGCGCCGCGAGCTCCGCGTGCTGGTCGAGGAGGACCTCGGCCGCGTCGACGAGAGCCTGCAGCGCATCGAGCGCTTCGTCCGCTTCGGCGCGCCCGAGCCGCGGCCGTTCGATCTCGCCGCGGTGCTCGCCGCCGAGCTCGACGCGCGTCATGCGGCCGCCCGCGCGCGCGAGCTCGTGGTGCTGCGCGAGCTCGAGCCCGGCGCGCCGCCGCTCGTCGCCGACGAGGCGCAGATACGCTTCGCGGTCGGGGCGCTGCTCGACCGAGCGCTGCGCCTCGTGCCGCGCGGCGGCGACGTCTACCTGGGCAGCGCGTGGAGCAAGAAGCGCGACCTGCCCGCGCACCGGATCCTGCTGCGCTTCCATAGCCCCGAGGACGTGCTGACCGGACCGCTCGACGACCCGGACGCGGCGTTCGTCGAGGTGGTCATGGCGCGCGATCTCTTCGCGCGCGCCGGCGGCAGCTTCGCCGTCGACGCGTCGGGCGCGCAGGACAACGTCATCCTCGTCGAGCTTCCCGGCTGAACCTGTCCGCTCGCTCTGCTAGCGTCGGAAGCTTGGCCCTTCGACCGCTCGTGAAGCGAATCTCTGCGGTGGTGAGCGACGCGTCGGCCGAGCTCGACACGATCGCCGTGCGCTACGCGCCGACGCGCGGCTGGCCGGCCGAGCTCGTCGACCGCATTCCCCTCGGTCCGCCGGGCGACCTCGCCACCATCGCCGGCGTCGGCCGGTGGCTGCGCATGCTGCGTGCGGCGCGCGTTTCCGTCGACGGCGATCCCTACGTGATCTGTCGCGACGTGGAGCAGGCGGCGGCGCTCGCGCGCCGCTGCGTCGGCACCACGGTCGGTCTCGTCGTCGCGCGCCGGCTCGAACGGTCGCTCACGTTGTGGACCGACTCGGGGGTGCAGCACATCGCCGCAGTGATCGACTTCACCGAGACGAGCGACGGGCTCTGGATCCGGCGCCGCGGCGGCGGACCGGTGCTTCACGTGCCGCGCGAGACGTTGATCCGCTTCGAGCCGGCGTCGCAGGAGCACCTCGAAGTCGTTTCCGTCGACGTGCGATAGTGCTGTGCATGACATGTGCGCGAAATTCACTTGCATGCGCGCCTGCAACCTGATCTAAATGCACGTGCGGGTCGCTGCTGCCCCGCGCCGTTCCGGGTCCTTCATCGGGGGGTGGAAGGTCCGCGAGTGGCTGCGGGGCAGCACCCCGCATCGCGCCCGAAGCGCTACCTTCCGATCAGCGTCTCAACGTCTCGTACCTGTGGGTCCGTGGGACGGGAGGTCTTGTGTTCGGCATCGGCATGCCCGAGTTGCTCGTCATCCTGGTCGTGGCGCTCATCGTGCTCGGGCCCAAGCGTCTGCCCGAGATCGCGCGCTCCCTCGGTCGGGGGATGGCCGAGTTCCGGCGCGCATCGAACGAGTTCTCGCGCACGCTGTCGGCGTCTCTCGAAGAGCCGCCGCAGCCTGCGCCGCCGCAGCAGCCGACGCCCGCGCCGGCGCCCGCCGTGAAGCCGCCGGAGCCCCCGCGAAGCGATGGATGACACGCCGCGGCCCATCCTCGACCACCTCGAGGAGCTGCGCGTCCGCCTGATCTGGGTGATCGGCGTGTGGACGATCGGCGCGATCACCGCGAGCTTCTGGTCGAAGGAGCTGTTCGCGCTGCTCATGGCGCCCGCGGTGGACGCGGTGCGCGCCTCGGGCAACACGCTCATCGCCGTCGCGCCCAGCGAGCTCTTCATGACCTACCTGAAGACCTCGATCCTGGTCGGCTTCCTGGTCGCGATGCCGGTGGCGCTCTGGCAGCTCTGGCAGTTCGTGGCGCCCGGCCTGTACGAGCACGAGCGCCGCTACGCGCTGCCGTTCGTAGTCTCCACCTCGACACTTTTCGCTGTCGGCTGCCTGTTCGGCTACTTCGTCGCGTTCCCCGTGATGTTCGAGTACTTCGTGTCGCTCGAAGCCGACTTCGTGCACACGAGCTGGACCACGCAGTCGGTGTTCAGCTTCTGTGCGGGCATGTACCTGGCGTTCGGGCTCGCCTTCCAGCTGCCGATCGTGCTGGTCGGCCTGGCGCTGGCCGGCGTGGTCACGCCGAAGTGGCTCGCCCAGCAGCGCAAGTACGCGATCCTCGTCGCCTTCATCGTCGGCGCGATCCTCACCCCGCCCGATGCGACCAGCCAGATCATGCTGTCGGTCCCGCTGTGCGCGCTGTACGAGCTGTCGATCTGGGTGTCGCGCGCGGTCGTGCGCAATCCGGCGCCCGAGCCGACGCTGGCCCCCGTCGCGAGCGAACCCGAGTCCTGATGCGGCCACGCGCGGTCCAGGCCGTGCTGCTCGACATGGGCGGCGTCCTCTTGCCCGAGCAGCAGACCTACGCGCGCGCGGCGCGCGACGCGGCGCTCCTTGCCTCGCTGGCCGAGCAGGGAGTCGTCGAACCGGCGCGCTTGGTGGCTGCGTGCGCCGAGCGATTGATCGCGTCGTACCGCGCGCTCGAACAAGTGTGCGGACAGCCGGACCTCGATCTCGTGTTCGCGGAGGCGCCGCCGGCGGCGCGCCGTCTCCTCGTCGCCGCGTTCAAGCGCGAGTCGTCGCCAGCACCGTACCCGCACGCCCGTGAAGTCGTCGCCGCGCTCGCCTGCCACTACCGGCTCGGCCTGGTGTCGAACGACGCTCTGCCGGGCGACCACTACGAGCGGATCCTGCGGAGAGCCGGAATTCTCCGCCACCTTCGCTGCGCGGTGTGGTCGGCGAACTTCGGCCGGCGCAAACCCGACCCGGCGATGATCGAGCACGTGCTCGAGGTGCTGCGTGTGCCGCGGGAACGGGCGGTGTTCGTGGGCGACAAGCTGCGCACCGACGTCGCGGCGGCGAAGGCCGCGGGCGTGCGCTCGATCTACATCCGCAAGCGCGGCGCGCCGTGGGCGACGCGCGCGCTGCGCCCGGACTTCACGATCGGCGACCTGCGCGCGCTGCCGGCGCTGCTGCGTCAGCTGGGCTGAGCGAGCACGCGCTCCAGGAAGTGCGCGCGGATGCGCCCGGCGTCGACCGACGTCGCGCAACGCATCGGGAACGTCTGCTCGCTCGGCTCGGCGCGCTCGATCGTGCGGAACACGCCGCCTTCGATGCAGGGCTCGATCTCGAGCGTCTCGAAGGCGCAGAACGACTCGTCGTAGGCGCAGGCGAGCGCGAGCGGGTCGTGCAGGAAGGCGGCGTTGTCGAACGCGTCGCGGGGCGCGGGGTCGAGCAGACGCCGCTGCGCGGGCGTCCAGATCCGCACCGCGCGCGCAATCGCGGCGCAGAGCGGCGAGCCCGACTTCTCGAGCGCCTCGACGTCGGCCGCACGCAGCCAGGTCTGCAGCGTGACGTCGGCGGTGACGAGCCGGGTCGGGATGCCCGAGCGCAGCACCAGCAGCGAAGCGTGCGGATCCGAGCACAGGTTGTAGTCGACACCGAACGGGAACACGCGCCCGCGGTACTCCGCCCGGCGGACGTGCCCGCCCATGATCGTGAGCCGGCCGACCCGCGCGGCGAAGTCGGGATCCTTGGCGAGCGCTAGCGCCAGATTGGTGAGCGGGCCGACCGTGCAGACGTCGAGGCCCGGCCGCCGCTCGGAGAGCTCGAGCAGCGCGTCGACCGCGTGGGCGCGCTCGATCGGCGGCTCGACGCCGGGCTCGAGGATCCCGAGCCCCTCGTGCCCGAACCAGTTGAAGCCGTTCCCCGCCAGCAGCGGTACACGGCAGCCGGCATACACCGGGACGTGTTGGCAGCCGGCCAGCTCGAGGAGCTTGCGCGCGATCCGCGCGCGCAGGCGCGACTCGCGACCCACGCAAGTGACCGCGACGAGCTCGAGCTCGGGCGCGGCCAGCGCGAGCGCCAGGCACAGCGCGTCGTCCGCGTCCGACCCCATGTCGGTGTCGAGAACGAGCGGGCGCGGCATCAGGGCCTGGCCGTCTCGATGAAGCTCGTGTCGTAGTGGCCGGCCAGGAACGCGGGGTGCGCGAGCGCGCGCAGGTGGAACGGAATGGACGTCTTCACGCCCGCGATCTCGAACTCGCCGAGCGCCCGGCGCATCCGCGCGATCGCCTCGGCCCGGTCGCGGCCCCACGCGCACAGCTTCGCGATCAGCGGGTCGTAGAAGACGGTGACCTGCGCGCCCGGGTACACGCCGGAGTCGACGCGCACCCCCGGGCCCTCGGGCGGACGGTACGCGCTGATCGTGCCGGGCGACGGCAGGAAGTTCTTGTCGGGGTCCTCGGCGTAGATGCGGCACTCGATCGCGGCCCCGTGCAGGCCGACGTCGGCCTGGGCGAAGTCGAGCGGCTCGCCCGCGGCGGCGCGGATGCCCGCCTTCACGATGTCGATCCCGGTGACGAGCTCGGTCACGGCGTGCTCGACCTGCACACGCGTGTTCATCTCGAGGAAGTAGAAGCTGTCGCGCGCGTCGACGAGGAACTCGCAGGTGCCCGCGCCCACGTAGCCGACCGCCTTGGCGGCCGCGATCGCCGCCGCGCCCAGCTTCGCGCGCAGCGGCGGCGTCATCCGGTTGGCGGGCGCCTCCTCGATCAGCTTCTGGTGGCGGCGCTGGATCGAGCACTCGCGTTCGAACATGTGCAGCGTGGTGCCGTGCGCGTCGGCCATGAACTGGATCTCGACGTGACGCGGCTGCTCGACGAACTTCTCCAGGTAGATCCCGTCGTCGGCGAACGCCGACTTCGCCTCCGAGCGCGCGCGCTTCAGCGCGGCCTCGAGCTCGGCCTCGGCGCGCACCAGGCGCAGGCCCTTGCCGCCTCCGCCCGCGCTCGCCTTCACCATCACGGGGAAGCCCATCTCGGCGGCAGCGCGCTTCACCTCGTCGTCGCTGAGGCGCTCGCTGGTGCCCGGCACGATCGGCACGCCGATCGCCTTCATGCGCTGGCGCGAGATCACCTTGTCCCCCATCTCGCGGATCGTCGCGGGCGCCGGGCCGATGAAGACGAGGCCCGCGTCCGCGCAGAGCTGCGCGAAGCCGTCGTTCTCCGACAGGAAGCCGTAGCCGGGGTGGATCGCGTTGGCGCCGCACTTGCGCGCGATGTCGACGATGCGCGCGCCGTCGAGGTAGCTCTTCGCAGCCTGCGGCGGCCCGCACTCGAACGCCTCGTCGGCGAAGCGCACGTGCAGTGCCTCGCGGTCGGCCTCGGAGTGGATCGCGACCGTCGCGATGCCGAGCTCGCGGCAGGCGCGCGCGATGCGCACCGCGATCTCGCCCCGGTTCGCGATCAGCACCTTCTGGAAAGGTGGGGTGAAGGGCGCGGTACGCGGCGCGGCCGCCAGGATCAGTACTCCTTCTGCGCCTGCAGCACCGTGATCGCGGTCAGGTTGACGATGTCGTCGACGGTGGCGGTGGGCTGGAGCGAGTTGGCCGGGCTGCGC
>Ga0335084_10005847_pt1 | contig 12199 bp, 9 predicted proteins | sample Lox_Sample_44_FD_206721 | JGI IMG/M metagenome (GOLD analysis project Ga0335084, IMG submission 206721) | Soil microbial communities from Loxahatchee National Wildlife Refuge, Florida, United States - Lox_Sample_4.4 | ecosystem: Environmental > Terrestrial > Soil > Wetlands | place: USA: Florida...
GCCAAATTGCCGATGTCGCGCCCGGCAGTTTAATCGGATACCGCTTCAGGAAAATCGTGCCGACTGCAAAGCCGACCGAACCGATCAACGCGAGCAAAACGCCGGGCAATTTCGCCATGTTGGCCGACATGCCGCCGGCGCCGAACAACGAGGCGACACCGGCAAACGCCATGACAAGCGCTGTGACGCGAAGCAGCGTCAAACGCTCGCCAAGCAGCGGCCAGGCGAGCAGCGCCGTCCACACCGGCATAGTGTAGGCAATGACGACGGCCTCGCTCGCTGGCAGCCAGAGCAGCGCATAGCTCATCACCGCGACCCACAGCGCGACGTTGAGGATCGCCGAGATGATGAGCCGGGGCCACTGATCCGCAGGCACTTTCAGGCTGACGCCGGTTGCGACAGCATAAAGCGCAAGCGCCGCCGCACCGATCACGCCGGCCCAGCCCCGCGCTGACAGCGGCGGCCATTCCGAGAAGACAAACTTCATCACCGGCCAGTTCAAGCCCCACCCGACCGACGCCGTCACGAGGAAGAGTAAACCTATTGGCGCGACGCGCGAGGCGGCGCGCTGTTCAAGTGCGGTGGTCATGGAGGGCATTTCCGCGGCTCGGCTCGTTTTCCTGATGCCCGCGCGGCACCGGCGACTTGCCGAAGATCATTGCGGCGTGCGGCCATCGAGCGGTCTTGCGGCGCGGCCGCGCACGTGCTTCTTCATGGCGCGGCTCGTCTAGAACTGTTTTTTTGACGAGCTGCATTTGCCATTGAATTCTGTATAAGCGCCCCGCTCCCCACGTGGTGGAGGTGAGACGCTGAGCATCCTGGTAGCCCCTCCAAAAGGAGAAGCGGCCGTAGCGCGGCATACCCCAGCGGATGCGCCGTAACGACGCGAACGATTGTGTGGAGATATTCGGGAGGCAAGTTCGGGAGTTGCGAATGGAACAACAGCCAGTCCCCACGCCGCTCAACTCCTCGGTGAGCAAATCCGACTGCAGCAACGCTTCGGAATGCGGTCAGCGCTGCATCGCGAGGGAGAACCGTGATGACTAGACATGCCCAAAGCATTTCGGGAAGCCTGTCATCTATCCAAGAATGCGGCGAGAGGTTCGGTACCTTCAGTAATGGCGGCACCAGAGACTTACCGATCCTCTGATGGTCGGCAATCGAACTTGCCCGCCGCCTGCCCTCTTTCTTGGTCTTGCTCTTCTTGCCCATCCGTCGCCGTTTCCTTGGGAAGTAGCGAGTTGCGATGTATCGCGTAAGCGGTAGAGATGCGATGTCAGCAAGGGAACCCGCCGGGGCTAGGGCGGGAACGATGATGTCCAAAGGAACGAAGAGGAGGCCGAGCGACTGGTACCCCGGCGCAGTCGAGCCGTTCTTACTCCGCAGTTACTCCGAAATGTGGCTCTCTCGTTCAACTTATTGATTTTATTGGCGTCCCCACGGGGATTCGAACCCCGGTTACCGCCGTGAAAGGGCGATGTCCTAGGCCTCTAGACGATGGGGACGAGGCGGATCACTGCAGAGGGCTGATGGTGGAGCTAAGCGGGATCGAACCGCTGACCTCTTGCATGCCATGCAAGCGCTCTCCCAGCTGAGCTATAGCCCCACAGCGGATCGCGGATTATAAAGGGCCGCTCTCACCATTGACAACCGGCGCGCCCGCTTCTGTCCTGCGGAGCGAGGCAGCGCGTAGAGCGAATCACGCCTTCGGCTATCATCGGCCGTTCATCGCGACCACATGCCGATCCCTTCGCCAGATTCCGCTGCGAACGCGTCGCTTCGCGATCGCGTCGTGCTCATCACCGGTGCGAGCGGTGGCCTCGGCCGCGCGCTTTCGCTCGGCTGTGCCGCTCGCGGTGCGACCACTGTTCTGCACGGACGCAATGTGCGCAAGCTGGAGACACTGTACGACGAGATCGTCGCCGCCGGGCACCCGGAGCCGATCATCCTGCCGCTCGATCTCGCAGCGGCGAAAGCCGAGGACTTCGCCAACGTGGCGAGCGCGCTGCAACAGCAGACGGGGCGCCTCGACGCGCTTGTGCACACCGCGGTGATGCTGGGTTCGCTCGGACCCATCGAGCATCAGGCCTTCGATGCCTGGCTCGCCACGCTGCGCGTGGATCTTCTCGCGCCGTTCGGGCTAACGCGCGCGCTCATGCCGCTGCTGCGCGCGGCCCAAGACGCGAGCGTGGTGTTTACGCTCGACACCCGCGGCCAGGAGCCGAAGGCCTATTGGGGCGGCTACGCAGTGGCGAAGGCCGGCCTGTCCGCGCTGCTCGCGATCCTCGCCGACGAATGGGAAGGCGATGCGAATCTGCGCATCAACGGCGTCGTGCCCGGCCCGATGCGCTCGCCGCTGCGGGCACAGACGCATCCCGGCGGTGACATGGCGGCCTTGCCTCCGCCGGAGGCGCTGGTGCCGCTGTATCTTTACCTCGTCGACGGGCAACCGAAGACCGAAAGCGGCGGCGTCGTCGACGCGCAGGCCTGGCTGCAGAGCGCCCTGACCTGATCTCAGCGCTGCGAGATCCGCTGAGATCACAGCAGAGCTGCAGCGCTCGCTGCGGCTACATGCTGCGGTGTACAACCAAATGTTTTTGGCATGACTTGTGCTTTGCGTATGGTGACGCCAAAAAAGCAATCGCCATGTTCGCGTTTCTCACCTCCGATAGCAGCAGCACTGGGAAAGATCCGCTCACCAACGACGCGGCCGCTGACCATTTCGCGCGCTCGCTGCCGCTGGACGATCCTCTTGGAACCCTGGGGGCGCTGTCCGAGGCGCTCGCGACGCTCCCTCGCAATCCGGATCCCAGTCCCGGCCAACTTAACGTGCTGCTCACGCTCGATCGGCGCACCGAGAAGCTGCACGAGGAGCTGCTGGTCAACTCGGTTGACCGCGGCTCGCGCTCCTGGCCGCCGGAAAGCGCGATCTGGGACTCGCTCCTTGATTTGAGCCGCGCGTTTGGGCGTGCCTACGCGCACTTTCTGCGGCATATACGCGAGCGAACGTCGAGCGGAATCTGGCTCGATTTCGCGCCGGTCGTTCTCGTGCAGCTCTTCCGCCATCGCAACGCGGAAGGCCTGTTGTCCCTTTTCCGCTATGAGCAGCTTGCCTCCGGCTGGTGGCGCGATCTGTACGATGCGTACAGGTTCGCCCAGTCGCGGGATCTTGCCGCACGTCGCACGCAAGCGGGGCGCGAGGGTCCGGCCGGCACGCTCGACAGTCTCTTCATTCAGATTCTCCTGCTGCAGCTGATGAACAGCGGGCAGTTCATGCCGCGCGAAGCATTCTGGGCGCGCGAGTGGCTGTCGGTGTGGTGCGACGCGCTCTCGCTCCAGCCTCGCGGCGGCACGCGCAAGCAGGGAGAAGGGTTCGTCGTGGACCTGAACGACACAGACGGACTCAAACGGCCAGCGTCTCAACCGATGCGAGCGCCGCTCTACCTCGATTCCACGCCTTTGCTGGCGCTGATCGACCAGCAGGTCACCGCATTGCGCGGTTCGGCTGCCGGTGTGCACGGCCGCGGCTCGGCTGCGCACCCTGGACAAGTCGCTCTGCTCGCCAAGCTCCGCGGGCTCTTTGCGCCCAAGCCGGTGTATGTCGAGCGTCGCGGGGAGCGCAAGGCCGTGGCGTTGATGACAGCGCAGGTTGTCGGCGGCCTGCCATCCATCATCCGCACACTGCACGAGGAATGGCGGATGGCGGCGGCTGCGAGCCGCGTGCCGGTTACCGATGAGACAACCATCACCGATGTAAGCGGTCCTTGGCGAGCCGCCGGGGTCATTGGCGATGGCGATTTTCGGCCAAGCCCCATCTCTCTCGGCGATGCCTCGGGCGGGTCATCTCCGACGTGGCGCGTCAAGGATCGCAGTGATTCCGGCACGCTGCTGCGCGGACGGGTAGACGACATCGCCCGCATGCTCCCAGGGTCGCTCATCGTGTTGCGCGATCGCGATGACTCCCAATGGACCATTGCGGTGATCCGGCGGCTCAGGAGACTGCTGCGTAACAACATCGAGATTGGCGTCGAGCACATCGGACGCAAACCTCAGGGGGTCACGATCGTCGCCGAGCGTGAACCATCGCGCGCGCCGACCTTGGAACATCAGGACAGCTATGCCGCGATCTTTCTTCGAGAGAGCGCTCGGTTTCCGAAGCTTGCGATCAAGACGCTGCTCCTGCCCGCGCGCGAGTTCAAGCCGGGTCGTGTCATGACCCTGCTGTCACCCGCGACCCGCTACACGCTCCGCGTCAAGGAACCTCTCGAGGCGCAGGCTGAGTTCGTCTGGACGACGTTCGAGGTGATCAAGAAGCAATCCGCTGGGTCGCCGGCCGCCGTTCGCTAGTGAGGCCGGGCTTCGCCTTCGCGCCCCATCCGCAGCAGAACCCGGAACGCTCGTAGCTCGTCGGGTGCCGCCATGTCCGGCAGCAGCCACAAGGCGCAGCTCCGCCAGCTTCCGCTGCGCCGAACGACGAGCGTGACCAGGCGCTCGCCCACGTAGGCGTCCGCGTGCACGCGAGCCTCGACCCGGCCGCCATCGCGGCGGAAGAGCGTGATGCGCCGATCGATGTGCAGCTCGGCCGCAACGATCGACGATTGCAGGTTCCTCAGCGAAGACTCACGCAGCGCCCGGAGAGCGTGCGCGCCGATCGCGATCACGATGGCTGCCCGCACGGCGGCGCTCCCCGCCAGCCATGCGACAAGCGCCGCCGTCGCGAGATGCGTCAGCGCGATGAACGCGCCGGCGAGCCGCGACGGATGCAGCTCCATGCGCAGCGACGGGGGCGCTTCCATGCGCGCCGATTGGGCACGCGCAAGTGACACGCGTCAATCAGACGTACGGATGAGGCAGGCTACGAGGGCGTTCGCTTGGCAAGGGCGAGCCACGTCTCGATCACGGTGTCCGGATTGAGCGACATGCTCTCGATCTTCTGCTCGACCAGCCACTGCGCGAGGTCCGGGTGATCGGACGGCCCCTGACCACAGATCCCGACGTACTTGCCAGCCTTCTGGCAAGCCTTGATCGCAAGCGAGAGCATCGCCTTCACCGCGTCGTCGCGCTCGTCGAAGGCTCCTGCCATCGCCCCGCCGGCGTCGCGATCGATGCCGAGCGTGAGCTGCGTCATGTCGTTGGAGCCGATCGAGAAGCCGTCGAAGTGCTCGAGGAAGCGGTCCGCGAGCACAGCGTTCGACGGGATCTCGCACATCATGATGAGGCGCAGCCCGTTCCTGCAGCGCTCGAGACCGTTCTTCGCGAGCAGGGCGGAGACCTGTTGGGCCTCTGCGATCGTGCGCACGAACGGGATCATGATCTCGACGTTGGTGAAGCCCATGTCGTCGCGCACCCGCTTGAGCGCCCGGCACTCCAGCGCGAAGCAGTCGTAGAACTCCTCGGCCACGTAGCGCGACGCGCCGCGGAAGCCGAGCATCGGGTTCTCCTCGTGCGGTTCGTAGCGGTCGCCGGCGAGGAGGTTGGAGTATTCGTTCGACTTGAAGTCCGAGAGACGCACGATCACCTTCTTCGGCCAGAACGCCGCCGCGATCGTCGCTACGCCCTCCGCGATCTTCGCCACGTAGAACTCGACCGGATCGGGGTAACCGGCGATGCGCTCGCCGACCTGCGCCTTGAGCTCCGCGGGCAGGCCGTCGTAGCCGAGCAGCGCCTTGGGATGGACGCCGACGTTGCGCGCGATGATGAACTCGAGTCGCGCCAGTCCGACCCCCTCGTTGGGCAGCCTGCTGAACGAGAATGCGAGCTCGGGGTTGCCGACGTTCATCATGATCTTGGTCGGCGCCGCGGGCATGCGCTCGAGCGCGACGTCGACGATCTCGATCTCAAGGAGGCCGTCGTAGACGTTGCCGGTGTCTCCTTCGGCGCACGAGACGGTCACGCCGCGGCCGTCCTCGAGCACGCGGGTCGCGTCCCCGCAGCCGACCACCGCGGGAATGCCGAGCTCGCGGGCGATGATGGCGGCGTGACAGGTACGCCCGCCGCGGTTGGTGACGATCGCGGCGGCGCGTTTCATCACCGGCTCCCAGTCGGGATCGGTCATGTCGGTGACCAGCACGTCGCCCTCCTGCACCTGGTGCATCTGCGTCGCGAAAGGGATGATCCGCACCCTGCCTTGCCCGATCTTCTGCCCGATCGCGCGACCGCTGGCGAGGACCGCTGAGCGCTTCGCCAGCCGGTAGCGGCGCAGCTGCTCGGTGCCCTGCTGCGATTTCACGGTTTCCGGCCGCGCCTGAAGGATGTAGAGCTTGCCGTCGCTGCCGTCGCGTCCCCACTCGATGTCCATCGGCCGCTCGTAGTGCTTCTCGATCACCACGGCATACCGCGCGAGCTCCTCGGCCTCCGCATCGCTGATCGAGAATCGACGCCGGTCCGCCGCCGGGACCTCAACGCTCTTCACCGAGTGCCCCGCGCGCGCGTCAGCGGTATGGATCATCTTCGTCGCCTTGCTGCCGAGCGTCTTCGAAAGGAGCGCCGGCCGTCCGGCTTCGAGATTCGGTTTGTAGACATAGAACTCGTCCGGGTTCACCGCACCCTGCACCACCGTCTCGCCGAGCCCGTACGAGGCGGTGATGAACACAACGCGATCGAAGCCCGATTCCGTGTCGAGCGTGAACATCACGCCTGCCGCGCCGCTGTCGCTGCGGACCATGCGCTGTATTCCCGCAGAGAGCGCGACGCCCCCGTGGTCGAACCCCTGGTGCACGCGGTAGGCGATAGCCCGGTCGTTGTAGAGGGATGCAAAAACCTCCCTTACCGCATGAAGAACATTGTCTATACCATTGATATTAAGGAATGTTTCTTGCTGACCAGCGAACGAGGCGCCAGGCAGATCCTCGGCGGTGGCCGACGATCTCACCGCGACAGTGCAAGCAGCGTCAGAAGAGAGCGCCGCGTAAGCCGCGCGCAGCTCGCGCTCGAGCGCAGGGGGCAGCGACACCTCGCCAAACCAGCCGCGGATCTGGGCGCCGATCCGCGCGAGTGCCTTCACATCGTCGACGTTCAGATGCGCAAGCGCCTCGTCGATCCGCTTCTTGAGTCCCCCCGCCTCGAGGAATTCGCGAAAGGCGAACGCGGTGGTGGCGAAGCCGCCGGGAACGCGCACGCCGGAGGCCCGAAGCTGGCTGATCATCTCGCCGAGCGACGCGTTCTTGCCGCCGACGCGATCGACATCGGACATGCGCAGGCGATCGAAGCCGATCACCCGTTGCTGCTCGCTCATCCGCCCCTCTGCCTGTTGTGCGCAGGCGGCGGCGACCATCGCGCGCCATGATGCGCGCAGGAATTCTAACCGGAGGCTGCGGAAGTCAGGAAATCAGTCGCCGTCGTCGACGGTTTCGGGCTGGCGCATTCCTTCGCTCTCCGTCACGGGCGCGGCCGGATCGCCGTCGGCGCGGCGGTGCTTGCTGCGTGCGGCCCGGCGCAAATTGCGGTAGAGCTCGGGATGCGCTTCTTTCAGATAGCTGATGATTTCGAAGTCGACGCGCTTGACCTGCGAGAGATCGACCTGCTCGACGTGCACGAGGCGCAGGAGCTCGCGCACCGGCTTCGGCATCTCGCGTCCGCTCTCGTAACGGGAGCCGCCGCTCTGGGTGACCCCGATCTGAGTCCAGAACTGCTCCTGATTCAGGCCAAGGCGGCGCCGAATCTCACGCGGATTGAGAACCCGATCAAAGAGTTTCACGGCATTCTTCTCGGTTTGTTCGCCGACGTTCCCGATCGCGGCCGCCCCCTGAAGATTTTACAAACTACAACGAAGGCCGCGCCGGAACCAATACCATTGGCATAATTGTTGACCAAAGCTGTCCGGAGCGCAACCCCGCAAAGGGCGGCCGTCTGACCGGCGGCAGGCGGCAGCGGACCCGCGGAATGTCCAAAAACCCGCCCTGTTCGGGCAGTGGCAGCGATTTTGCTAGAATGGGCCGCTCGTCTCGCCTGGCGCTGGCGTCTCCGGGCGATCCGGCGGCCCGCCCTCCCCCACCGTCCGATGACGCATTACGATCTTCACAGTCACTCGACCTGCTCCGACGGCCTGCTGAGCCCTGCTGAGCTGGTTCGGCGGGCAGCGGAGCGCGGCGTGGACGTGCTCGCGCTCACCGACCACGATGAGCTTGCGGGTTTCGAGGAAGCGAATGAGACCGCTCGCGGGACAGGACTTCGCCTCATCGGCGGTTCCGAGCTCTCCGTGAGCTGGCGCGATATCACCCTGCACGTCCTCGGCCTGCGGATCGATCCGAGCTGTCCGGCCCTGCGCGACGGCCTCGCCGCCATCAGGAGCGGGCGGACCGCTCGCGCACGCCGCATCGCCGACGGGCTTGCCGCGGCCGGGATTGCCGACGCCTACGAGGGCGCGATGAGCTTTGTCACCAGCACGAGCCTGATCGGCCGGACGCATTTCGCGCGCTTCCTGGTCGACACCGGTCACGTTCGCGACATGAAGGACGTGTTCCGGCACTACCTGGTCAAGGGCAAGCCTGGCTACGTGGATCATGAGTGGACGCCTATGACGCAGGCGATCGGCTGGATTCACGCCGCCGGAGGCTTCGCCGTGCTCGCTCATCCAGGTCGTTACAAGGTCGGCCCGGCGGCGATGCGCGAGCTGCTGGCCGAATTCAGGGACTCGCGGGGGGACGGCATCGAAGTGCTTTCCCCAAGCCACACCGCTGCACAGGTGGACGAGTTTGCGCGGCAGGCACGCACCTTCGGCTTCCTCGCATCGTCGGGCTCCGACTATCACGGACCGGGCGAGAGCTGGGCCGACCTCGGCGACATGCCGCCGCTGCCGGCGGGCGTGGAACCGGTCTGGAAGGACTGGTGAGTTCCGAAGCTTCAGCCGCCCGGCGCACCGTTTTCTTCGTTTCGGACCGCACCGGCATCACGGCGGAGGTGTTGGGCAACAGTCTGCTGTCACAGTTCGAGCAGATCGACTTCCAGCGGCGCACGCTGCCGTTCGTCGACACGCCCGAGCGGATCGCCGAAGCGGTGGCGGTGATCAATCAGACGGCTGCCGCCGAAGGTCGGCGTCCGCTGGTGTTCAGCTCGATCGTCGACGAGTCGATGAGCGCGCGGCTCGGCAGCGTGAACGCGCTGTTCCTCGACCTTTTTCAGGTCTTTATCGCGCCGCTCGAGGCCGAGCTCAGCGCGAAGTCGTCGCACGCCGCTGGGCGCTCGCACGGCATCGCCAATTCGATGGAGTACTTCGCGCGCATGGAGGCGATCAATTTTGCCCAGGCGCACGACGACGGTGCCGCAACGCGCGACCTCGGCAGGGCACAGGTAATTCTCGTCGGAGTCTCGCGTTGCGGAAAAACTCCTACGACGCTCTATCTCGCACTGCAGTTCGGCATTCTCGCCGGAAATTTTCCGCTCACGCCCGACGACTTCACGGACGGGAAGCTTCCCGCCTCTCTCAAGCCCTACCAGAACAAGCTATTCGGCCTGACGATCGATCCCGAGCGCCTGCGGCAGATTCGCGAGACGCGCCGCCCGGGGAGCAAGTACGCCGCGCTGGAAAGCTGTCGCACCGAAGTGCGCGAAGCGCTTCAGCTCATGCAGCGCGAGGGCATCCCTGCGATCGACACGACGAACCGCTCGATCGAGGAGATCGCGACGACCATTCTTCATCGAGCGGGCCTGCAGCGCCACACCTTCTAGCCCGGCGCGGCCGCGCTCGCGGCCGCGGCATCAGCGACCGATCAGCAGTCGCGGCAGCCACGTCGTGAGAGGCGGCCACAGTGTGATTCCGGCGAGCACGACCAGCAACGGTATCAGGAAAGGAACAATCGCGCGCGAGATCCGCTCGAAGGAAATCTGGGCGATGTTCGAGACCACGTAGAGGACGACGCCAACCGGTGGCGTGACCGTTCCGATCATGAGATTCAGCACGAACACCAGCCCGAAGTGCACGGGATCGATCCCCAGCTTCATCGCCACCGGCACTAGGATCGGGATCAGGATCAGCATCGCCGCGATGCCCTCCATGAAGCAGCCGACGAACAGCAGAAGCAAGTTGACGATCAGCAGGTAGACCAGCGGATTCGCGCTCAGCCCGGTCAACGCCTCGCCGGCGAGCTGCGGGATACGCGAGATCGCCAGGCACCAGCCGAGGAGCTTCGCCACCATCACGAGGGTCATCACGACCCCGGTCGTCTCGATGGTGTCGAGGATCAGTCGCGGCAGGCGCCGCAGGCTGAAGCTGCGATAGACGAAGAGCCCCAGAATCAGAGCATAGAGCGTGGCCACCGCGGCCGCTTCCGTCGGCGTGAACACTCCGGACATCATCCCGACGAGCAGCACCACCGGCGTCATCAGTGCCCAGAAGGCGTGCCTGAACTTGCGCCAGATCAGCTGCAGGGACGGAAAATCGCCCTTGGGCAGGTTCAGCCGGCGCGCCATCGTGCTGCTGAGGATCATCAGCGCCAGGCCCATCAGCACGCCGGGGATCACGCCGGCGATGAACAGCTTCCCGACCGATACCTCGGCCGCCGCACCGTAAACGACCATCGGCAATGAGGGAGGAATGATCGGTCCGATCGTCGCCGCGGCCGCGGTCAGGCCGGCGGCCATGTCGATCGGATACTTCGCGTCGCGCATGGCGCGGATCTCCACTGTCCCGAGGCCGCCCGCCTCGGCCACCGCCGAGCCCGACATCCCGGCGAAGATCATGGAGGCGATCACGTTGGCGTGGCACAAGCCGCCGCGCAGCCAGCCGACCAGCGCCAGGGCGAAGTCGAAGATGCGGTTCGTCACCCCTGCGTTGTTCATCACGTGGCCCATCAGGATGAACAGCGGCGCCGCGACGAAGGTGAAGGAGTTGGCAGCCGACACCTGCTGCTGCACGATGATGATCGAGTCGATGTGCTCGGTGAGCACGAAGGCGGTTCCGGCGAGCGCCATCGTGAGCCAGATGGGTGCGCCCGCGAAAAGCGCTATCGCCCAGATGGCGAGGATCAGCGTCATTGCCGTCGTCATAGTTGGGCCTCGGTCGCCTTGATGTCACCCTTGCGCACGATCTGCAGGAGATCACGCAGGGCATAGACGAACAGGAACACCGCGGCGGTAGGCGCGGCGAGATACACCGGCCAGAAAGCGAAATCGATCGAGACCATGCGCACGTCGCCATTGGCCCGTGTGATGGCGATACCCACCACGAAGAGCACGATCGCGAAGCCGACGGCCGCAGCGGCCCAGAAGGCGTGCAGCGCGCGGCGCGCGCCGCCCGGCAGCCGCTCGACGAGGAAGGCGACACCGATGTGGATGCGCTTGCGCGACGCCATCGTCCAGCCGAGGAACGAGATCCAGACGAGGAAATAGGCGGCTGCCTCGTCGGTCCAGACCAGTGGATGGTTGAAGACGTAGCGCAACGCGACCTGCAGGATCACCGCGCCGAACATGAGAGCGAACAGCGCGACCGCGAGAGCGTCGAGCATCCTCTCGGCGAGTCTCAGCACAGCGGTCGCGCCCTGTTTACCGTCGCCCCGGCGCAGGCCGGGGCCCAAGGTGCGATTCGAAATTGGATTCCGGCCTCCGCCGGAACGACCCCGACGTGACGCCCTTACACGTCACAGTGATTGAAGGCGCTCGTAGGTCCCCTTGCCCCAGCGCGATTCGAACTTCGGCGGCACGAGCTTCACCACCGGCTCGCGGAACGCAGCGACATCCGGCTTGATGACCGTCATCCCGCCCTTGGCGAAGGTGTCGGCGAGCTCGTTCTCCTGCTTGATGATCTCGGCGTTGGCGGTCATCACGGCCTTGGCGATTGCCGCCTGCATGATCGCGCGGTCGGCGGCGGAAAGCCCCTGCCAGAACTGCTCGTTCACGACCACGAAGCGCGGCGTGATGATGTGTGCCGTGAGCACGAGGTATTTCTGCACCTCGTAGATCTTCGCCGACTGGATGGTCGGGAGCGGATTCTCCTGCCCGTCGACCACTTCCTGCTTGAGCGCGAGGTAGAGCTCGCCGAAGTTGATCGGCGTGGGGCGGGCGCCCCAGGCCTCGGCCATGGCGTTGAAGACGTCCACCGGCGGTACGCGCAGCTTGAAGCCGATGAGGTCCCTGGGATCCTTCACCGGCTTGCTCGCGGTCGTCAGGTGCCGGGTGCCATAGTAGATCGTGTCGATGATGCGCATGTTGCGCGTCTTGACGAGCTCGGCGAAGAGCCTTTGCGCTTCGGGGCTCGCCATTCCGG
>Ga0335084_10005848_pt1 | contig 12199 bp, 10 predicted proteins | sample Lox_Sample_44_FD_206721 | JGI IMG/M metagenome (GOLD analysis project Ga0335084, IMG submission 206721) | Soil microbial communities from Loxahatchee National Wildlife Refuge, Florida, United States - Lox_Sample_4.4 | ecosystem: Environmental > Terrestrial > Soil > Wetlands | place: USA...
CGCAGCCGGCGCTCGAGGACGAGACGGGGAGGCCCAGGTGGCGGAGAACCAAAGTCAGGCCGCGTCGAGCGGAATCGGCGGATGGCTCTACCTGGTGGCGATCGGCCTGTGTCTCACGCCGATTCGTCTGCTGGTGGAGATCATCCGAGGGCTCCGTCCCCTCAATCCGCCCACGTGGCACGCGGTGACCACGCCGGGCATGCCTGCCTATCACCCGTTCTTCGGTCCCCTCATCGTGGGCGAGCTGGTGACCAATGCGACGCTACTCGTCTGGACGGTCGTGCTCCTCTACCTGTTCTTCACCAAGCGGCGGGCCTTCCCGGGCGCGATGATCGCGTTCCTGGTCGTTCGGCTCCTGGTGCAGTTCGCCGATATGCTCGTCGCCCGGATGATCCCCGCCGCTGCCGCTTCTGTGGGCCCCGCGGTCTACGGTGCGCTCGCCGGAGGTGTGCTCGTCGTCCTCATCTGGGTCCCCTACTTCCAGAAATCACGCCGGGTCGCCACCACCTTCATCCGCTGACCAACCGGCAGCGCCGCTCACGAGTCCCAAGACCTCGAGGCGCCGGTTGGGGAGGGGCGGGGGACTCCCTCCCCAGGCCCGTGTCTTCTGGGGAGATTCTGCGAAGCCAAGAACCAAAATCTCGTGGCGGGCCAGAGTGGCCACGGCGCTTGCGACTCAGCGTGGTCTGGGGAGGGAGTCCCCCGCCCCTCCCCAACCGGCGATTGCCGGCACACTCTCTCTAGAACTTTGTCGGCCAGTTAGCCAAATGATGCTGGCCGATTGTGCCACGGGACTCCCAGGCATCAAGGAACTGGATGATCACATCGCGGGTGCGCGCCGGCGCGATGATTTCGTGGACGAGATGCCGGGCCGCGGCGCCGTAGGGCAATGTGTCCCACTCCCACTGTTCGAGAAGCGCTTTACGCCTGGCCGCACGCTCGGCCGGATCGAGCGCGGCAAGGGCCGCGCCGTGGACGACGTTGACGCCCGTGTCGGGGTCCATGAACGACATGTCCGCCGTCGGCCAGGCGAGGAGCAGGTCGGAGTAGTCGCCGCCGCCCATGTTGAAGTACGCCTGGCCATAGGTCTTGCGCACGATGATGGAGATGCGCGGCACCGTCACCTGGCCCAGCGCCTCCATCCAGTTGATGATCTTGCCCGGCACGCCCCGACGCTCCGCCTCCTTGCCGATGAAGAATCCCGGGATGTCGTGGAGGAAGAGCAGCGGGATATTGAACGAGTCGCAGAGGCAAAGAAAGGAGATGACCTTGTCGCAGCCGTCGGCGTCGCAGGCGCCGGCCTTGTACATGGGCTGGTTGGCGACCACGCCCACCACGCGGCCGCCCACGCGCGTGAGCGCGGTGATGATGGCGCGGCCGAAGCGCGGCTTGAGCTCGAAGATCTCGCCGCCGTCGGCCAGGCGCTCGATCACGCGTCGCATGTCGTAGGCGCGCGAGCGCGACTCGGGGACGAGATCGGCGATGGTGGCCATCTGGGATCCCGAGCCATCCGGCACGGCGGCGCGCGGCGGTGCCAGCCCCGCGTGCGAGGGGAGGAAGGCAAGCGCCCGCTTCAGGAGATCCAGGCACTCTTCATCCGTCTCGCCCGTGAGATCGGCGAAGCCGGTCTCTTCCGCGTGGACCTTGACGCCGCCCAGATCCTCGGCTGACACGTGCTCGCCCGTGGCCAGCTCGAGCACACGCGGGCCGGAAACCGCCATCGAGGCGCCCGTCCACATGACGACGATGTCGGAGAGACAGGCATTCCAGGTGGGCAGGCCATACGACTGGCCGAGCACGGCGGTCAGCATGGGCACCTGGCGCCGCCGCGTGCCGTAGTAGGTCGAGTTCCCGAAGGAGGCGATGCCCGCCGAGCCCATGATGTCGGGCATGCGCGCGCCACCGGCTTCGGCGAGATAGACGATGGGCAGGCCGCGCTTCGTCGCGAAGGCTTTCAGCTCGGCCTCCTTGTGCGAGGCCACGCGGCTCGAGGTGGCGGCCATGACGGTGAAGTCGTTGGACGAGATGGTCACCGCGCGGCCGTCGATGCGGGCGATCCCCGCGACCTTGGAATCGGCCGGCGTTCTGTCCTCGTCGCCCGGCATGTCCGAGACGTTGAAGGTGCCGAGTTCCATGAACGAGCCCGCGTCGGCGAGCCGGTCTATCCGCTCGCGGGCATTGAGCCGCCCGTCCGCGCGCCGCTTCGCCAGGCGCTCGGGCCCGCCCATGCCCCGCGCACGCTCGCGGCGCGCCTCGAAGTCCTTCATCCGCTCGTCCCAGCTCATGTCGCAGTCTCCCTTCGCGTGTGCTTCGGATCGAGGGCGTCGCGCAGGCCGTCGCCCAGGAAATTGAAGGCGAGCGTCGTCAGCAGGATGGCGAGCCCCGGCATGAAGACCAGCCAGGGCGCCAGGCGCATGAAGCGATAGCCGCGCCCCACGTCGGCGCCCCACGAGGGCGTGGGCGGCTTGATGCCGATGCCCAGGAAGCTCAGGCTCGTCTCGGCCAGCAGCGCGAAGGCGATCGACACCGAGACCTGCACGATGATGGGCGCGGTCAGGTTGGGCAGGATATGGCGGACGAGGATGCGACCGTGCGAGGCGCCCACGGCGTGCGCCCCCTCGACGAAGAGCTCTTCCCGGAGCGCCAGCGTCTGCCCGCGCACGAGCCGCGCGAAGCGCGGGATATAGACGATACCGACGGCGACCATGACGTTGACGAGCCCGGGGCCGAGCGCGGCGGCGATGGCCATGGCCAGCACGAGGGCGGGGAAGGCCTGAACCGCGTCCACCAGGCGCATCAGGAGATCGTCCAGCGCGCCGCCCGCATACCCCGCCATGAGCCCCACGGGCACACCGGACAGCGCCGCGATGGCCACCGCGAGGCACGCCGCCCCCAGCGAGAGCCGCGCGCCGTACAGCAGGCGTGTCAGCACGTCGCGGCCGAGATCGTCGGTGCCGAGCGGGTGCCGCTCGGACGGCGCGGCCAGGGCGTCCGAGAGATTCTGCTTGAGTGGGTCAGCCGGCGCCACCAGCGGCGCCAGCACGGCCGCCCCGATCACCGCGACCAGAAAGCAGGCGCCCGCCACCGCCGCGCGGCTCCGTCTGAAGCGCCGTGCCACCGCGCCAGCTTCAGGAAAGGCGGATGCGGGGATCGACCCAGCCATAGATCACGTCGGAGAGGAAGTTGACGGCGATGACGATGAGCACCATGACCAGCACCGCGCCCTGGAGCATGGGAAAGTCGCGGGTGAGCACGGCTTCCAGATTGAGGCGGCCGAGCCCCGGCAGGGCGAAGATGGATTCCACCACCACGGTGGCACCGACCAGGCGCGAGATGGTCAGCCCCGACACCGTGATCATCGGGATCAGCGCGTTCCGGAGCGCATGCTTCCAGATCACGCCGCGCTCGCCTATGCCCTTGGCGCGCGCGGTGCGCACGTAGTCGGTGGTGAGCGTGTCCTGGAGCGCGGAGCGCAGCTGGCGCGTGATCTCGGCCACGGCGGAGGCGCCCAGCGTGAGCGTGGGCAGGATGGCGTGACGGATGGCGTCCCAGGGCGAGTCGAACCAGCTTGCGTAGCCGGTGGCCGGCAGCCACCGCAGATGAAGCGCGAGCGCCAGCACGAGCATCGAGCCGAGCCAGAAATTCGGCACCGCCACTCCAAAGGCGGCGATGCCGCTGGCGCAGCTGCCCGTGAATCCGCCGCGCTTCGAGGCCGCGATGACGGCCAGCGGAAATCCCACGATGAGCCCGAACGCCGTCGCTGCCACGGCGAGCCCGAGCGTGACGGGCAGGCGATCACGCAGCGCCTCGGTCACGGGCTGACCCGTGCGGAGGGAAGTGCCGAGATCGCCGTGCGCCGCGCGCGCGAGCCAGAGGCCGTACTGGACGTAGAGCGGCCGGTTGAGGCCCATCCGCTCGCGCACCGTGGCGAGCCGTTCTTCCGTGACGTTCTCGAGACCGACCAGCGCCACCGCGGGGTCGCCCGGCAGCAGCAGGATGAGGGAGAAGACGAGCGAGGTCGTCAGCAGGACCAGCGGGATGACGGCCAAGAGCCGCCGCCGGAGAAAGGCGGCCACGCTAGCGGCCCGGGCGGAGCCAGACTCCTCGGAAGGCGGGCTTGCCGAGGAGGTTCGGCTGATACCCCTCCACGCTGGTCGACATGGCTTCGAGCACGGGGGCGACGTAGAGCGGCACGTCCACCGCCTCCTGCTGGATGATCTCGTCGATCTTCTGATAGAGCGCGCGGCGCTCCTCGAGCTTGTAGACGCTCTTGGCCTGATCCATCAGCTCCTCGAGCCGCGCGACCTGCAGCTTGCCGGGATTGTAGAAGCCCGTGCTGTGGAACATCCCGCGCACCGACTGGTCGGGGTCGGGGCGGCCCGTCCAGCGGTAGTTCGCGGCCATGAACTCCTGGCCGCGGAAGTAGCCCTGCACGCCCTTGGCGAGCTCCATGGGCTTGAGATCCACCTTGATGCCCACGGCGGCCAGCTGCGCCTGGATGGCTTCGGCGCGGCGCACGTGCTCGGGCGCGGGCTCGAGCACCATGTCGAAGGTGAAGCCGTTGGGCAGCCCCGCTTCGACGAGCTTGGCCTTGGCCCGGGCGGGATCGTACGGCCACGGCTTGAGCGCGGGATTCGACGCCCAGTAGACGGACGGAAACGGCGTGACCGAGACCTCGGTGAGCCCGAACATCACCGTGCGCACGAGAGCGCCCCGGTCGATGGCCAGATTGATCGCCTCGCGCGCGGCCTTCTTGTCGAGGGGTGGCTTGCCCATGTTGAGGAAGATGCGCCAGTAGGCGAGCGACGGCCCCTCGTAGGTCTTGATGCCCTTCTCGCCCTTGAGCGACGCGAAATCCTGCGTCGGTATCTCCATGATGAAGTCGACCTGGCCGCTCCGGAGCGCATTCACCCGCGTGTCGCCGTCGGGCATGATGCGCATGAGGATGCCGTCCAGGTAGGGGCGCCCCGGCTCCCAGTAGTCCTGGAAGCGCTCGAGGCGCACGGAGTCTCCCGGTGTCCACTTGACGAGCTTGTACTCGCCCGCGCCCACCGGCGTGCGGCCGAACTGGTCGCCGAGCTTCTGCATCGCCGTGGGCGAGACCATCATGCCCGCCCGGTCGGTGAAGGCGAGGACCAGCGAGGCGTCGGGACGCTTGAGCCTGAGCCGCACGGTGTACGCATCGGCGACTTCCACGGCCTCGACATTGCTGAGCTCCGAGGCCAGGCTCGACACGTTCTTGTCCTGGGCCCGCAGCAGGTTGAAGCGGACGGCCTCCGCATTGAACGGTGTGCCGTCGTGGAACTTCACGTTCTTCCTGAGCCGCAGCACGAGCGTCTTCGGATCCGGCGTGTCCCACGATTCCGCGAGCCCGGGCCGCGGCTGGAGCTTGTCGTCGAAGCGGACGAGGGTGTCGAAGACGGGGTAGAGATACATGTGGTCGGTGCCGGAGGCGCCCTTGAACGGGTCGAAGGTCGAGACCTCCGCCCGGAACGCGACACGGAGCGTGCCGCCCTGACGAGGCTGTGCCTCGATCGAGCTGATCCCGAGAAGAACTGTGACCAGGACCGCGCAGGATGCCACCACGCCGAAGCGCTTCATGGATGAAGCGACTCTAGGGGCAAGTGCGGAAGGTGTCAAGCGCTCACGCGCACGTGTTGCTTTCTTCACCGTCGAGGCCCGACAATGATGGCGGCATGCCTCGAGCTCGCGGCGTCGCGGTGAGGCGGCTGATCCTGCTGACGGTGCTGCTCGCCGGCATCGTCTGTGTTTTCTTCTGGCGCAGCTATCTCACCGTGCCGCAGATTCAAGCCTTCGTGGCCCGCCTGGGCCCGTGGGGACCCGTGGTGTTCATCCTCCTCTACGCCGTCGGGCCGGCATTTCTGGTGCCGGGGCTGCCTTTCGATCTGGCGGCGGGCATTGTCTTCGGGCCGGTGTGGGGCACGGTCTATGCGCTCGTCGGCGCCACCCTCGGCGCCACCGTTGCCTTCCTGGCCGCGCGCACCGTCGGGCACGACTGGACGGAGGAGAGACTTTCCGGCCCGCTCAAGAAGATCAAGCAGGGCGTGGACAAGGGCAGCTGGGAATTCGTCGCCTTCATGCGCCTGGTGCCCGTCATTCCCTTCAACCTGCTCAACTACGCGCTCGGGCTCACCCGCATCCGGCTGGTGCCCTATGCGCTGGCGTCGTTCATCTTCATGGCGCCGGCCACCGCCGTGTACGTCTATGCCGGCTGGGCGGGCGGCGAGGCCCTCGCCGGTCAGGAGGCTCTGTCGAAGACGGCCTGGCAGGTGTTCATCGCGCTCACCGCGCTGGCACTTCTCGCGGTGCTGCCGAGGCTCGTGGTGCGCCTGGCCAGAAACCGGCGAAAGCTCCCTCGCTGACCCCGCGGACATAGTGGCGCTGGAACAGCACGAAGACCACCAGCGTCGGGATCATCGCGAGCAGGATGACCGCCGAGAGCGTGCCGAAGGCGCTTCATATCGATGCCTCCTGTACGTAATCCCCTCTCCCACATCGGGGGAGAGGGGAGGGTGAGGGGGGCGTGGGATCAGCTCGTACGCTCGAGACGCTCCATGGCCGAAAGCCGGTGGTACTCCACGGCCTTGACCGCACGATCCAGATCGCCGGCATCGAGCGCCTTGAGGATGAGCTCGTGCTCGCCGAGAGACTCGCTGGCGAAGCCCCCGCGCCGGGCGTGCATGGGGAGGCGGTAGTACTCGCCGCGGTCCCAGAGATTCTCGAGGATGCGGAGGACCTGGGGTAGCCCCGCGGTTTCCCAGAGCAGGTGATGGAACCGGCCGTCTGCCTGGGCCGCGCGGGCGACATCCTGCTGGATTCGCGCCGAGGCCATGTCCTTTTGCAGAGCTCGCAGCCGCCCGCGGATCTCCGGCGTGATCTTGCCCGCCGATTCGCGCAGGCAGAGCACCTCGAGGGCCGCCATCAGGAGAAAGCGCTCGCGAATCTCACCGCGCGCCCATCCCAGGACGACCACGTCCTTGTGCGGGGTGATGCGCACGAAGCCGTCGGCTTCGAGACGGCGCAGCGCCTGCATCACCGGAATGCGGCTGATGCCGGCGGCGGCCGCCACCGTTGCGGCCACGATGCGCTCGCCCGGGGCGAAGCGCCCCTCGACGATGGCGCGGCGAAGGTCCTGGTAGGCCGATTCCTCGAGGGTCTGGTGCTGCGCCAGGGCGGGGAAGAGCCCGCCGGCGTCTGGCGGAGCGGGGGCCTTATTTAATGAGGGGGCTTTTACCGCTCGCTCCCGGGCTCGCATGGAGAGATTGTATACAATATACGACCTGCGGCTTTCAAGCCCCTCCTGCTAGAGTCCCCGCCGTGACGCGACAGCCAGAATCGCGTGCGTGCTTCGAGGTCGACGAGCCGGGCGACGTCGGGGCTGTTGGAAGCGCGTGAGCTCTGGTGGGCTGACCAGCTCGCCCGAATGGGCTTTGCTTTGCCCGTCGCCTTCTACCCCTCCGGCAGCGACTGGTACATGTCGGAGCGCATCACCAAGGCCCGATGCTCCTCCTGCTCGGTAGGCAGGACAGCGACATACCGGCCGCGCCGTGACGTGACAATGCAAAGTGGTTCGAGTCGAAGGGGGCTGATGCGACAGTCATCGTCTATCGAAATGCCTATCACGACTTCGACTCGAGCGATTCCCTGGCGTACGTCCGCGACCCGTGACCGGGAAGAACTGCGATGGCGCGATAGATCTCGGCCTCACGATTCCGCAGTCGCTGCCGGCCCGGGCGGACGAAGTGATTCCCATTTGCGGGTTGCTCGCTCCGTGCTTCAATGCGAGCAATGGCTCGGCGAGTCGGCACCACGTGAACCGTACGCTGGTCTCGCTGCTCGTCGGCGCAGCCTTGGCCGTGCCCGGTGTCGCTGGAGCGGTCATCGACGGAGACTTCGAGGTCAAGACGACCCGGAATCTCCTCAACCTGTGCACAGTCTCCGCCGAGGATGCGCGCCACAAGGAGGCCCTTCACTTCTGTCACGGCTATCTTGTGGGTGCCTTCCACTACTATCTCGCTACCATCTCGGGTCCGAAGGCCAGGCCCCTCGTCTGTCCGCCCGACCCACCGCCCTCGCGAAATGAGGCCATAACCGCCTTCATTGGGTGGGCGCAAGCGCACCCGCAGTACATGAACGAGGCGCCCGTCGAAACGGAGTTCAGGTTCCTCACGGAGACATGGCCATGCAAGCGCTGATCAAGGGTGCGGCGGCAATGATCTTGCTGATGGGCCTCGTGGTGGCCGGCTGCACGGAGACTCAGCAGACGACCATGAAAGGAGGCATGGTGGGCGCCGTGGGAGGCGTGGCGATTGGAGCCATCGGGGGTAATGCGGCCCTCGGTATGACGGTTGGACGAGCGGCAGGGATGGGCGCGGGCTACATCTACAGCAAGAACAAGGAAGCCTTCGAGTAGACCGAGAGCGCGGCCCACAGCGTCGCGCGCGTCGCGCGAAGGCGAGCCCTGCGCCACGCCGGACGGCTTCCGTCCGCGCATGGAGGGGCGAGACCGATGACGCGAGAGATTCCGCTGGCGGCATCCAACTTCCGGGCGGATGATCGAGCGCGGTGGCGGTAGCCGATAGGCCCCGGGCGGTGATGATCGTGTCCGTGATCGCGGTCGCAGCGTTCCTGGTCCACTGAGCGATTTGGCTCTTCCCCGCGGCCGATCCCGCGGCCCGGCGCAAAGCTTCCACGCTCGCGACCCTTATCGCCCTCGGCTGTGCGCATAGACAGACCCCCTGTGACAAGGGCCGCTGTCTCCGGGGACGTGGCTGCAGTATCCGCGACCATGCTGATGAGCACAGTTTCGGCACAGCCGACGGTTGCGTAGCGGGCAGACGTCGTGTAACCTCTTGAAGTCCCGATGTGGGCTCGTGGTGCAGCCTGGTTAGCACACTGGACTGTCAATCCAGAGGTCGCGGGTTCAAGTCCCGTCGAGCCCGCCAACAAATCAACCATTTCGGTGACGGTCATGTCCGACTGTCACCGAAATGGCCTCCAAATTGTCACCCAACGCACCCGTCGTCACTGTGCTTGTCCAAGAGCGTCTTCCGGCAGACCAGCCTCCTCGTGATCGGCGGAGCGATTCCATGGGCGGCTCAGTGAGTTCCGCACGAAGAATGCTTGAGCAGAGTTGCGTGCACATGTGAGCATTCATGACGTGGCTAAACGAGGGCCTCGAGGCGATCGGATCTCGGCAGCGAACTATATCGCGGTGGCGGGAGAGTTCTCCGTCCTCGCGGCCCTTGCGAGAAGGCGCCTCGAAGCGACGCTCACGCTGGGACATACGAAGGGGATCGATATTCTGGTTCTCAATAGGCGGACCGGCCCCCTTAATGGGCGTGCTGGTTTCCGGCGTGAACGACGTGATCAACTCGCAGCGAAGCTGTCAGGGTGCATGGCTGAACCGCATCCCGGTCGCGGCGTGGGCCCTGGTGATGATTATCGGCATCGGCAGTTGCTGGCTGATCGGGTATCGTGCGCGTCGTACGGACTGGCTCGCATTTCTGCTCGTGCCGATCGCGGTGTCCATTTGCTTCTTCCTGATCGCCGACCTGGACAGTCCTCGCGGCGGTGCAATCCGCGTGACTCCGCAGAACCTGTCGATCCTTTCGCGGTCCCTGCCGGCGGCGCAATAGGCCGGTGGCCGGGGCGGCTCAGGTGTATTGATCATTGAGGACTTGATCCTGAGGAGCGCGAGCTCACGCTGGCCCGTGCCAAGATCGGCGAGCTGAGGGGCGAAAAACTGCTCCAGTCGCGTCGGATCATTCTCCAGCCCTCGTAGCGCGACTTCCTTCGCCGGGTGGGATGCCAACGCTCCCGTGGCATCAGGTAGTTGCCGGCCCCGCAACCAGCCACGGCTGGCGGTTAGCGGCCCGCTCGCACCTCGAGGCCGAGCGAGCGAACCGCGTCGCGGATGGCACGGGCGCTGCCCATCGCGCGCGAGGGGCCATCGAAGATGGGGAAGGTCGGCGCGTTGAAAGGAACGAGCACCCCTTGTTGGCCACAGCGGCTCTCGATCTGACGAAGGCCGATCTGAGCGACATCACCATTGGCCTGTTCCGGCGGTCCGAGTCGCAGCCCAAGGGACGGGCCAAGCTCGCGAAGCCGCTGGACCGCGACGCATCCCTCTACCCGGGCCTCATGCGGAAGGTGCTGCCGACTGGATCAGCTACAATCTGTGATCAAACATGGTTTGGCTCCATTGACGTTCGATCGTGATAGCTACTTACCCGGAACAAGAGGAGCGCGGTGATGACACCCAGGGGCACTCGATCGATTTGGCCCGTTTTCACCGCCACTATCGTCGTCGGGTTCGCGGCCTCGCTGATCGGTTGCGCCAGCGCCGGCCCGCTCACCTCCGTCGCGGTGTCCGACGTGAAGTCCGTGGCTGGCACGTGGAAGGGTGTGGTGTACCGGTCCAGCTTCGAGCCGGCCTACGTCGCGCTAACGATTCGGGAGGACGGCTCATACGACGTCGAGTTCCGCCAAACGTTTGGGTCTCACGGGAAGGGCAGGATCGTGATCAGCGAGGGGCACCTCGTCCTGGAGGGTGAGAAGGGGCGCGGCGTGGGCACGCTGCTGACCAACCCCGCCGGCGACCGCTTCATGAGCATCGAGGCGGTACTATCCGACAACAGCACCCTGACGGCAAAGCTCTCGCCCAGCCGTTAGCGAGGGATCACATCGCTCTGCTGCGAAGACCGGATCGGTGAGCGGGGCCTCATCGTGACCGGGGCTCGCTTGCCCGCGGCATTCTGGCAAGGCGTCGCACAACGGAGATGCTCGTGACCGCCAACATGAAGGACGAACAGAGGGGGGTCGCATGACGACTGTTTCAGGACACGCGGTGTCGAGGGGGCTCGTTGCGGTCGCGGTGGCCGCATTCCTGGTGATCGGCGGCGCGTTGCCGCCGGCGATGGCGCAGCAGCCGCCGGCGGCCGCTCCCGCAATGGCGATGCCGCCCGGCGCCCCGGGCGCGACGACGACGATCGACGGGCACTATCTGCCGCCGCCGCCCCAGCCGTTCCGCGGCGACATCCAGACCAACGCGATGCAATCGAAGCCCGCGTGGCCGGCGCTGATCGCGCCGCCGAAGGGCGCGCCCAACGTCCTCCTCATCATGACCGACGACGTCGGCTTCGGGGCACCCAGCACGTTCGGTGGCGTCATCCCGACGCCAGCCATGGATCGCGTCGCCAACATGGGTCTCCGCTATACCGCATTCCACACCACGGCGCTCTGCTCGCCGACGCGCGCAGCGCTGCTCACGGGCCGGAACCATCATTCGGTGAGCACCGGGGTGGTCGTCGACCAGGCGACCGGCTACCCCGGATACGACAGCGTCATGAAGCGCGATGCGGTCGCCATCGGCGAGATCCTGCGGCAGAACGGCTACGACACGTCGTGGTACGGCAAGGACCACAACGTGCCGCAGTGGGTGGCGAGTCAGGCGGGCCCGTTCACCGACTGGCCGACCGGGCCGATCAAAGGCTTCGACTACTACTATGGCTTCATCGGCGACGACACGAGCCAGTGGACGCCAAACAACCTGTTCCGCAACACGACGCCGATCCAGCCCTACCTCGGCCATCCGGGATGGAACCTGATCACCGCGATGGCGGACGAGGCGATCCAGCGCATCCGGATGCTGAACGAGGTCCAGCCCGACCGGCCGTTCATGATCTACTACGCGCCGGGCGGAACGCACGCGCCGCATCATCCCACGCCGGAGTGGGTGAAGAAGATCAGCGACATGCACCTGTTCGACAAGGGCTTCGAGGCTGTGCGGCAGCAGATCTTCGCCAATCAGAAGAAGCTCGGCGTGGTCCCGCAGAACGCCAAGCTCACGCCGTGGCCCGACACGCTTCCGAAGTGGGACTCGCTGTCGGCCGAGGCGAAGAAGCTCTTCGTCCGCCAGGCCGATGTCTACGCCGCCTACCTCGCCTACACAGATCACGAGATCGGCCGGGTGATCCAGGCGGTCCAGGACGTCGGCAAGCTCGACAATACGCTCGTCATCTACATCAGCGGCGACAACGGCGCGAGCCCTGAAGGGACGCTCAACGGCCTGTACAGCGAGTTTGCGATTCTGAACGGCATCCACCCCACGGTCGCCGAGAACATGAGGTTCTACGACGCGTGGGGCACCAACGAGACCTACCCGCACTACACGGTC
>Ga0335084_10005849_pt1 | contig 12198 bp, 7 predicted proteins | sample Lox_Sample_44_FD_206721 | JGI IMG/M metagenome (GOLD analysis project Ga0335084, IMG submission 206721) | Soil microbial communities from Loxahatchee National Wildlife Refuge, Florida, United States - Lox_Sample_4.4 | ecosystem: Environmental > Terrestrial > Soil > Wetlands | place: USA: Florida...
GCAAAGCCGTGTCGACAAGGTCAAGGCGCCGATCCTGTGCCTGGTGGGCGCACCCGGAGTCGGCAAGACCTCGCTCGGCCAGTCGATCGCGCGCGCGACCAACCGCAAGTTCGTGCGGATGTCGCTCGGCGGCGTGCGCGACGAGGCGGAGATCCGTGGGCACCGGCGCACCTACATCGGGTCCATGCCCGGCAAGATCCTGCAGAACATGAGCAAGGTGGGCGTGAGGAATCCGCTGTTCCTCCTCGACGAGGTGGATAAGATGGGCATGGACTTCCGCGGCGACCCGTCGTCCGCCCTACTCGAGGTGCTCGACCCGGAGCAGAACCACACCTTCACCGATCACTATGTCGAGGTGGAGTACGACCTGTCGGAAGTGATGTTCGTCGCGACGGCGAACACGCTGAACATCCCGCCGGCGCTGCTCGACCGCATGGAAGTGATCCGCATCTCCGGATACACCGAGGACGAGAAGGTCAATATCGCCTCTCGCTACCTGCTCCCGAAGCAGCTCAAGAACAACGGGCTGAAGAAGGAGGAGGTGTCGGTATCGGAGTCCGCGATCCGCGACATCATCCGCTATTACACGCGGGAAGCGGGCGTGCGCAGCCTGGAGCGGGAAATCTCCAAGATCTGCCGCAAGGTCGTGAAGCAGCTGGTGAGCAAGGACAAGGAGAAGAAGGTCCTGGTCACGCCCAAGAATCTGGACAAGTACCTCGGCGTGCGCCGTTTCACCTACGGCATCGCCGAGAAGAAGAACCAGGTCGGGCAGGTGACCGGCCTGGCGTGGACCGAGGTCGGAGGCGAGCTTCTGACGATCGAGGCGGTGACCATGCCGGGGAAGGGCAAGACCATCACCACCGGGAAGCTGGGCGAAGTGATGCAGGAGTCCATCCAGGCCGCGCTGTCGGTCGTGCGCAACCGCTCGTCCAAGCTGGGAGTGGCGGAGGACTTCTATCAGAAGAACGACATCCACGTGCACCTTCCCGAAGGGGCGACGCCCAAGGACGGGCCGAGCGCCGGGATCGGCATATGCACCGCAATGGTGTCCGTGCTCACCGGTATTCCGGTCCGGGCGGACCTGGCGATGACCGGCGAGATCACCTTGCGCGGAGAAGTCCTGGTGATCGGCGGGCTGAAGGAGAAGCTCCTCGCGGCGCACCGCGGCGGAATAAAGACCGTCCTCATTCCTGACGAAAACGTCAAGGACTTGGCAGAAATCCCCGACAACATCAAGAATCGACTGGAGATTGTTCCGGTGAAATGGATGGACCAGGTGCTCGAGCTCGCACTCGAACGCCAGCCGGAACCGCGCAAGCCCTCGTCGGACGTTCCAATCCCGCCGGTCGCCGACGACAAGACATCCTCAACGGTGGTAACTCACTAGCACGGCGCGCCGCGCCGCGTCGCGGCAATCCCCGAGCGCACGCACGCCGGTTGAAAAAACTGGCGCGCGTCTTGCCGTCAAAAAAAAATCCGCTTCACCGCACGTGAACGCTTGACACGACGCTTTTGCAGTTGCTATATATTGCGCATCGAGCGAGCGCTGTTCTCAGCGCGCTCGAAGACCCGCGGAACAAGCAAAGCCCGGTTTATCGCACGTGCCGCCTCGCGTCGGGATACGGCACCGGGGACCGGTCTTTGCTGAGTCCACGGCCGGGATGCAGCAGGGAGGAGCCGTGCACCTCGATATCCAAGATCGCCAACAACCGAACGCCAAGGGGACCCCATGAACAAGTTGGAAATCATCGACCACATCGCGAAGTCCGCCGACATCTCCAAAGCCGCAGCCGGACGCTCGCTCGACGCGGCCGTGACCGCGATCAAGACAGCGATGAAAAAGGGAAGCATGGTAACCCTGGTCGGGTTTGGCACCTTCTACGTCGGACGCCGCGCGGCGCGCACCGGGCGCAATCCCCAGACCGGCATGGAAATCAACATCAAGGCGGCGAGAGTCCCGAAGTTCCGACCTGGAAAAGCCCTCAAGGATGCAGTAAACTAGCGGCCCTTCCGGAAGCGGTCGCGCCCGCAGGCAGCGGGCACGATTTCCGAAAGGGGTGCTTAGCTCAGCTGGTAGAGCGTCGCCCTTACAAGGCGAATGTCGGCGGTTCGATCCCGTCAGCACCCACCAATTGGTAGAGCCGGACGCTGTCGCGCCGGTTTGCCTCCGCGCACTGGAACAGACGCGGCGCGCTGTTCAATGCGCGGGAGTGTATATTGCAAGAATGGAGCGGTAGTTCAGTTGGTTAGAATACCGGCCTGTCACGCCGGGGGTCGCGGGTTCGAGTCCCGTCCGCTCCGCCAAGATTCGATGACTTGAGGAGAGCCCATGCGGACTCTCCAGGTTCGCGCGAGAATCCCTCCATGTTCGATCTAGTCCACAACAACAAGCGCCTGATGCAGATCGTGCTCGCGCTGGTCGCGCTGCCGTTTGCCTTCTGGGGCATAGATTCCTACCAGCGCGTGATGAGCCGCGCCGGGGAAGTGGCCGAGGTCAACGGGCAGAAGATCGACGAACAGGAATTCAGCGAAGCGCTGCGGCAGCAGCAGGACCGGCTGCGCGGCATGCTGGGGAAGAACTTCGATCCCGCCATGTTGGATTCGCCGGGGATGCGCCGGGAGCTGCTCGACGGGATGATCTCCCAGCGGCTGCTGATGCAGTACGCCTCGCGCAACTATCTGATGGTCCCCGACGCCACGCTGATCGAAACCACGATGTCGATTCCGGCGTTTCAGGTGGACGGCAAGTTCTCCAGGGAGCGCTACGACGCCGCGCTCCAGAACGAGAGGATGAGCCCGGAGACCTTCGATGCCGCCCTTCGCCGCGACCTCACGGTCCAGCAGCTCAGCGGCGCGCTGGCCGATTCCGGTTTCGCATCGAAATCGGCGGCCGACCAGCTCGCGCTGCTGCGGGCACAGCAGCGCGAGGTCGCCGAACAGCGGATTCAGGCGGACCCGCGCGGAGTGCAGGTTGCCGCGGACGCGATCCGCGCCTTCTACGACGGCAATCCGGGGCGCTTCCAGGTTCCCGAGGAAGTGCAGGCCGAATACATCGTGCTGAGCACGGACTCGCTGCTCGCCTCGGAGCAGCTGGATGCCGCCGAATCCCGCAGGTACTACGAGTCGAATCTCTCGAAGTACGGCGAGCCCGAGCAGCGCCGCGCCAGCCATATCCTGATTTCGGTGAAGAGCGGCGCGACCGACGAGGACAAGCGCAAGGCGCGCGAGCGCGCCCAGGCGATCCTATCGCGGCTGCGCGCTTCGCCGGCGACCTTCGCGGAGGTCGCGAAGAAGGAATCCGGCGATCCGGGCTCGGCCTCGCAAGGGGGTGATCTCGGGTTCTTCTCCAGGGGCATGATGGTTCGTCCGTTCGAGGAGGCCGCCTTCCGCCTCAAGCCCGGGGAGATCAGCGACCTGGTCGAGTCCGACTTCGGTTTCCACATTATCAAGATCACCGGCGTCAAGCCCGGCAAGATGAAGACCTTCGAGCAGGTGCGCCCCGAGATCGAGCTGCAGCTCAAGAAGCAGCAGGCAGGAAGACATTTCGCCGAGGCCGCGGAAGCGTTCAGCAATCTGGTCTACGAGCAGGCGGATTCGCTCAAGCCCGCGGCCGACAAGTTCAAGCTCGCCATCCAGAAGACGCAGGGCGTGACACGGCAGGCGGCCAATGTCCCTGTCCTGAATAACGCCCGTCTTCTCGCCGCCCTGTTCTCGGAGGACTCGATCAAGAACCGTCGCAACACCGAGGCCGTGGAGACCAGCCCCGGCACTCTGGTGTCCGCGCGGGTGGTGGATCACAAGCCCGCGAGCCTCCGCCCCTTCGAGGAAGTGAAGGACGGCATCTCCAGGGAGCTCGCGCGCCAGGAAGCCCTTGGCCTCGCAAGGAAGCGGGGCACTGCGCTGCTCGAAAGCCTGCGTAAGGGCGATGCTTCCCAGGCCCGCTTCGATACGGGCAAGCTCGTCAGCCGCGACGATCCCAAGGGCCTTGCGCCGGCGGCGATCTCGCAGGTGTTCGGCGCCGACGCGAGCAAGCTGCCGGCTTACGCCGGCGTGGAGTCAGGCGACGGCTACACGATCTACCGCATCGCCCGGGTCGTCGAGGTTCGGCCCGACGAGGCGCGCCAGCGCAGCGTCCAGAGCGAGCTGGGCCGGACGAGCGGCGCCCTCGAGTTCAGGTCCTTCCTGGACGCGCTGCGCGCCGACGCGAAAGTGGAAATCAACCGGGAAGCGCTGGAGAAGAAAGTCCAGTAGCGAGGCGGCGGCAAGCGCGGCGCTCTCAGGCGGCCGGCGGTCCCGCGTCTCCGGCAATGCCTCCCACCACGGTGTTGAACCCGGAATCGGCGTGAACGATCTCTCCGGTCACGGATGACGCAAGATCCGACATCAGGAAGGCCGCGACGTTGCCGACTTCCTCGGTGGTGACGTTGCGCCGCAGCGGCGCGTTCTCCTCGACGTACTTCAGGATCTTGCCGAAGCCCGAGATGCCGCTGGCCGCGAGGGTCTTGATCGGGCCGGCCGAGATGGCGTTGACGCGGATTCCTCTGGGTCCCAGGCTGGTCGCGAGATAGCGCACGCCGGCTTCGAGGCTCGCCTTGGCCAGCCCCATGGTGTTGTAGTTCGGAACCACGCGCTCGGCGCCGAGGTAGCTCAAGGTCAGTAGCGCCGATTTGCGTCCCTGCATGAGGGGCAGCGCCGCCTTGGCGAGCGCGGCGAAGCTGTAGGCGCTGACGTCGTGTGCGACGCGGAACGCCTCGCGCGAAATGCCCTCGAGAAAGTCGCCGGCGATCGCCTCGCGCGGGGCGAACGCGATGGCGTGCACCAGCCCCTCCAGACCGTCCCAGCTCTTCGCCAGCTCGGCGAACAGCGCCGCGATCTCGGCATCGTTCGCCACGTCGCATGGAAAAGCGAGCTTGCTGCCGAACTCGTCCGCCATTTCGGCGACGCGCTCTCGGAAGCGGTCGTTCTGATAAGTGAAGGCGAGCTCGGCGCCTTCGCGGCGCGCGGCCTTCGCGATGCCGTAGGCGATCGAGCGGTTCGACAACAGGCCGGTGATGAGAATGCGCTTGCCCGATAGAAAACCCATTCGATTTTCCTGGAAATTTGCAGGCGATTATACGGGCATTCGGCTACACTTTGCGCCGATGCACTGCCGATACGCGCTCGTGGCGCTCTTGGCGATCTCTCTGGCCGGGTGCGGTCGGATCTGGAACGACCCGTATCCCGCCGATGATCGCGGCCGAAACATTCTGTACTCGGCGTTCACCGAGCGGCCCAAGCATCTCGATCCGGCGCAGTCGTACACCTCCGACGAGTACGACATCATCCAGCAGATCTATGAGCCGCCGTTCCAGTATCACTACCTGAAACGGCCGTACCAGCTCGTCCCCGCGACCGCCGTGGAAGTGCCGCGGCCGAAGTACTACGACGGGCAGGGTCGCCTGCTCCCGGCCGAGGCCGATGCGGGGCGCGTCGCCTACAGCGAGTACGATATCCGCATCCGCGAGGGCATCCGCTATCAGCCGCACCCGGCCTTTGCGAAGGACGACAGGGGAGAGCCGCTCTATCTCGCGCTTTCCGGAAGCGACATCGCCGCGAAGTACCGGCTGTCCGATTTCCCCAGGACCGGAACGCGCGAGCTCACGGCCGAGGACTACGTCTACGAGATCAAACGGCTCGCTCACCCGCGGCTGGTGTCGCCCATCTACGGCCACATGACCGAGTACATCGTGGGGCTGCGCGAACTGGGCGAGCGTCTCAGGCGCGATAACGACGCCATGATGGCCGAGCACCGGACGCGCTTCGGGGCCGCGGACAAAGGGGCGCCCTGGATCGATCTGCGGCGCTACGAGATTTCGGGAGTGAAGGCGCTCGACCGCTACACCTACCGGGTGCGCGTCCGCGGCAAGTATCCGCAGTTCGTGTACTGGCTCGCGATGCCGTTCTTCGCGCCCATTCCCTGGGAGGCCGACCGCTTCTACTCGCAGCGCGGCATGAACGAGGGGCGCAACCTGACGCTGGACTGGTACCCGGTGGGTACCGGCCCCTACATGCTCTCGGAGAACGATCCCAATGCGCGCATGATGCTCGACGCCAATCCGAACTTTCGCGGCGAACCCTACCCGTCGCAAGGGGAGCCGGGCGACGCGCAGGCCGGGCTCCTCTCCGACGCCGGCAAGCGCGTGCCCTTCGTCGAGCGCATCGTGTTCACCCGCGAGAAGGAGGGCATCCCTTACTGGAACAAGTTTCTGCAGGGTTACTACGACAGCGCGGGGATCGCCTCGGACAATTTCGATCAGGCGGTCCGCCTCAATCTGGAAGGCGAGGCGACGCTGACGCCCGACATGGAGAAGCGCGGGATACGCCTGCGCACCTCCGTGGCGACGAGCACCTTCTACCTCGCGTTCAATTTCAACGATGCCGTGGTCGGCGGCAAGGGCGACGAGCGCGCGCGCGAGCGGGCGCGCAAGCTGCGCCAGGCGGTGTCGATCGCCATCGACTGGGAGGAATTCATCTCGATCTTCGCCAACGGCCGCGGTATCGCCGGCATGGGGCCGCTGCCGCCGGGGATCTTCGGCTACCGCGAGGACGGCGCCGGCACCAACCCGGTGGTGTACGACTGGGTGGACGGCAAGCCGAAGCGCAAACCGATCGAGGCGGCCCGCAAGCTGCTCGCCGAGGCCGGCTACCCGGACGGACGCGACGCCAGGAGCGGGCAGCCGCTGGTGCTCTATCTCGACACCGTCGGGCGCGGGCCGGACGACGCGGCGCGGCTCTCCTGGTACGCCAGGCAGTTCGCCAAGCTCGACATCCAGCTCGAGATCCGCGCGACCGACTGGAACCGCTTCCAGGAGAAGATCCGGTCGGGCAACACGCAGATGTTCTTTCTCGGCTGGAACGCGGACTACCCGGACCCGGAGAATTTCATGTTCCTGCTCTACGGGCCCAACGCCAGCCAGGATGGCGAGAACAAGGCGCGCTACGCGAGCCCGGCCTTCGACCGGCTGTTCGACGAGATGAAGAACATGGAGAACGGGCCGCGGCGCCAGGCGATCATCGACCAGATGGTGAAGATCGCGCGGGAGGACGCGCCCTGGGTCTGGGGATTCCACCCCAAGGACTACGCGCTCTCGCACGCCTGGGTCAGCCCCGGCAAGCCCAACAAGATGGCGCGCAACACCCTCAAGTACGTCCGCCTCGACCCGGCGCTGCGCGAGCGCATGCGCGAGCAGTGGAACCGCCCGGTCGAGTGGCCGCTTGCTGCGATCGTCCTGGTGCTGCTGCTCGGCACCGCACCCGCGTATCTGAGCTACCGCCGGCGCGAGCGCATGGCTGCGAAGCCTGCATGATCGCCTACGTCATCCGGCGCGTCGCCTACGCCGTGCCGATCCTCATCGGGGTGAATCTGCTCACCTTCCTGCTGTTCTTCGTGGTGAACACGCCCGACGACATGGCGAGGATGCAGCTGGGCGTGCGGCGGGTCACCGCCGAGGCGGTCGAGAAATGGAAAGTCGAGCGCGGCTACGACAAGCCGATGCTCTACAACGCGACAGCGCGCGGCTTCGACCGCTTCGCCGATACGATCTTCTACGAGAAATCGGTGCGGCTGTTCGCCTTCGACTTCGGCAACGCCGACGACGGCCGCTCGATCCGCCACGAGATCCTGACGCGCATGTGGCCGAGCCTCGCGCTGCAGCTGCCGGTATTCATCGTGGGCCTCGCCGTGAACATCACCTTCGCGCTGCTCATGGCGTTCTTCCGCGCGACCTATCTGGATTTCTGGGGCGTGGTGCTGTGCGTGGCGATGATGTCGGTCTCGGGACTGTTCTACATCATCGGCGGGCAGTACCTCTTCTCCAAGGTCTGGAACCTGGTGCCGATTTCGGGCTACGCGAGCGGATGGGACGCGGCAAAGTTCGTGATCCTGCCGGTGGCGGTCGGAGTGGTGGGCGGCATCGGCTCGGGGGCACGCTGGTACCGCACCATCTTTCTGGAGGAGATGGGCAAGGACTACGTGCGCACCGCGCGGGCCAAAGGCCTCGCCGAAACGGCGGTGATGTTCAAGCACGTGCTGAAGAACGGCATGATCCCGATCCTCACCGGAGCGGTGGTCGTGATTCCGACCCTGTTCATGGGGGCGCTGATCTCGGAGTCGTTCTTCGGCATCCCGGGCCTCGGCAGCTACACCATCGACGCCATCCAGGCGCAGGATTTCTCGGTAGTGCGCTCGATGGTGTTTCTCGGGTCGGTGCTGTACATCTTCGGGCTGCTCCTCACCGACATCTCCTACACGCTGGTCGATCCGCGGGTGAGGCTGGAATGATCCCGGTCCTGCTCACCACCGACGTCCTGGTGTGGCTTCTCGTCGCGGCGGTCGGGGCCTATTTCGCCTATGTCCGCCGGCAGCCGCACCTGCTCGTGCCCTGGCGCCGCGTCACGCGGAGCGCATCGGGCATGTCGGCGCTGGTCGTCCTGGCTGTATTCCTCGCCATCGGCCTGCTCGACTCGCTGCACTACCGGCCGGCTCTGGAGCGCGGCGGGGAGCAGGGCGGGACGGTATACGCGGTCGAGGCCCTGTCGGTGTTCGACGCCATCGCGAGCCCGCTGCGCGCGCACCGGGAGCGCACCTACTCGGCGCCGCTAGCGACCCGTGCCTACGCCCGCGAAACGCTGGAGATTCCGGGGGCGGACGGGCGAGTCCGGCAGATGCGGGAATATCCCAGGCTGGCCTGGGGCGGTGCGCATCTCAAGGACGAGGCCGAACACGGCAAGGATGTTCTGCTTCGAACGCTCAGCGGGCTTGCGCTTGCGCTTTTCGCATGGGGCGTGCTCGTCGCCGGGGTCCTGGCCGCTTCGGGGAGCACCTGGCACGCGATCTGGCGCGCCGATACGGCCACCCCGTGGTGGGCGGTGCTGCTCGCCGCCGGGTTGCTGCTCGCCCTCGCCGGCCCGCTGCTTGCGCTCTGCACCGGCTATCACGTCTTCGGAACGGACAAGGTCGGGCAGGACGTCCTCTATCTCGCGCTGAAGAGCATTCGCACCGGCCTGGTGATCGGAACGGTGACCACGCTGGTGCTCCTGCCTTTCGCGATCTCTCTCGGCATCATGGCCGGCTACTTCCGCGGCTGGATCGACGACGTGATCCAGTACATTTACACGACCATCAACTCGATCCCGGGCGTGCTCCTGATCGCGGCCGCCGTGCTGCTGATGCAGGTCTATGTCGACCGGCACCCGGAGCTCTTCCCGACCTCGGCGCAGAGAGCCGACCTGCGGCTGCTGTTCCTGTGCATCATCCTCGGGCTCACCAGCTGGACCGGCCTGGCGCGTCTGCTGCGCGGCGAAGCCCTCAAGCTTCGCGAGCTGGAGTACATCCAGGCGGCGCAGGCTTTCGGCGCGCGCGACTCGTACATCATCGGCCGTCACATCCTCCCCAATGTGATGCACATCGTGCTCATCTCGCTGGTGATGGATTTCTCGGGTCTGGTGCTCGCCGAGGCGGTGCTCTCCTATGTGGGCGTCGGCGTCGATCCATCGATGATCAGCTTCGGCACCATGATCAACGCCGCGCGCCTGGAGATGTCGCGCGAGCCGGTGGTGTGGTGGGTGCTCGCCGCCGCCTTCGTCTTCATGTTCGTTCTGGTGCTCGCCGCGAACCTGTTCGCCGACGCGGTGCGCGATGCGTTCGATCCGCGCGTCAGGGTAGGGGGGGTCGCCTCCGCATGAGCGAGATCCTGCTTCGCGCCCGCGACCTGAGGACGGTCCTGCAAGGCCCAGGAGGACCGGTGCGCGCCGTGGACGGCGTCGACCTGGAGATCCGCCGCGGCGAAACGTTCGCCATCGTCGGTGAATCGGGCTGCGGCAAGACGATGACGGCGCTGTCGCTCATGCGCCTGCTGCCCGAGAGCGGCCGCATCGCCTCCGGCACGGTCGAGCTCGCCGGGACGGACTTGCTCGCGCTTACCGAGGCGGCGATGAGGACGGTACGCGGCCGGCGCATCGCCATGATTTTTCAGGAACCGGCGACCAGCCTGAACCCGGTACTGACGGTCGGCACCCAGATACGCGAGGTGCTCGAGCGCCACACGGATCTGCGCGGGCTGCAGATCGATGCACGCGTGCATTCCTTGCTCGACTCGGTCGGTGTTCCCGACGCGGCGCGGCGCGCCCAGGACTATCCGTTCCAGCTCTCCGGCGGGCTCAAGCAGCGCGCGATGATCGCCATGGCGCTCGCCGCCGGCCCGGACCTGCTCATCGCCGACGAGCCGACGACGGCGCTCGACGTGACCATCCAGTCGCAGGTGCTCGAGCTGCTGCGCGAGCTGCAGAAGAAGAACGGCATGGCGATCCTGCTCATCACCCATGACCTGGGGATCGTCGCGCAGATGGCGCACCGCGTCGCGGTGATGTACGCGGGGCAGATGGTCGAGGTGGCGGAGGCGCAGCGTTTCTTTGCCGCGCCTCAGCATCCTTATTCGCGCAAGCTCTTCGAAGCGCTGCCAGGGTCGGGCAAGCGCGGTGCGGATCTCGCCGTGATCAAGGGGCAGGTGCCGCCGCTGACCGCGGAATTCCGGCGCTGCCGCTTCACCGAGCGCTGCGACTTCGCCTTCGACCGCTGCTCGGCCGAGGCGCCCGGATGGACGCGGATCGACGGAGAGCACGAGGTCCGCTGCCATCTGAGGGAGCGCGAGCGGGCGGGCGCGGCTCACGTCGCGGCTGCGGGCTCGTCGGCCGCATCCGCGCTTGCGCCGGCCGCGCCGCTGCTCTCGGTGCGCGACATGAAGGTGCATTTCCCGATACGCAAGGGCCTGTTCAAGCACACCGTCGGCTTCGTCAAGGCAGTCGACGGCGTGTCGCTCGAGATCGGCGCCGGGCGCACGCTCGGCCTGGTGGGCGAATCCGGCTGCGGCAAGACCACCGTCGGCAAGGCGATCCTGCAGCTCATCCGGGCGCAGGGCGAGGTGCAATTCGGCGGAGTGGAGCTCACGACGCTTCCGCGGGCGGCGCTGCGCGCGCACCGGCGCGATTTCCAGATCATCTTCCAGGATCCGTACGCGTCGCTGAACCCGCGCATGCGGGTGGCCGACATCCTCGCCGAAGGCATGGCGTCGCTGGGCGTCGAGGCCGACGCTGCGGCGCGCGCGAAACGCGTCGCGAAGATCCTCGATCAGGTGGGCCTCGCGCGCGACTCGGTCGAGCGCTATCCCCACGAATTCTCCGGCGGGCAGCGCCAGCGCATCGCGATCGCGCGCGCTCTGGCGGTGCGGCCCAAGCTCATCGTCTGCGACGAGCCGACCAGCGCCCTGGATGTCTCGGTGCAGGCCCAGATCCTGAATCTGCTGAAGTCGCTGCAGCGCGAGCTGGGGCTGTCCTACCTGTTCATCACGCACAACATCGCGGTGGTCGAGTATCTGGCGCACGAGGTGGCGGTGATGTATCTGGGACGCATCGTCGAGCGCGGCACGATGGAGGAGGTGCTGCGCTCGCCCAGGCACCCGTATACGCAGGCGCTGCTCGCGGCGGTGCCGAAGATCGAGGCGGGAGGCGCGCGCGAGGTCATCCGCCTGGAGGGCGAGCTGCCGTCGCCGGTGAACCCGCCTGCCGGCTGCCACTTCAACCCGCGTTGCCCGAAGGTGATGCCGGAATGCCGCGAGCGCTATCCGGAGAATTTCAGCCTGTCGGACACGCGCAGCGTGGCCTGCTGGCTGTACAAGAAACCCTGAGCCGGCGACGGCCTACGCGACCCTGGGCTCGGTCAGAAAGGTCGCGATCAGCTCGGACACTTCCGGGGTTCTCAGGTAGCCGTAGATCTTGTGGGGGTTGAGTTTGCCCGAAGGGGCGACGTAGCCGTTGATCACCAGATGGTCGGAGACGGTCACGCCGGCGCGGTTGGCCCGGTAGTCGTTGGACAGACGGGTGTCCCAGCGAGCGGCGTAGTCCCTGGGGTCGGCAAAGTTGCTCCAGCGTGCGGCGCACTCGGGAACACGCAGGGGTGCGGCGACGATTTCCTTCACCTTGGTCAGGCCCAGAGGGGATCCCAGGGTGACGAAGTGCGAGATTCGCAGGCCCGGCAGAGTGCGACCGGCGGCCCTGAGCACGTCGTACGCAACGATCGAGCCCATGGAGTGCGCGATCAGCATGATCTCCCTGTCCGCGTTGTGCGCGCTGCGCAGCGCCTCCCTCAACCGCTCTCGCACGGCG
>Ga0335084_10005850_pt1 | contig 12198 bp, 8 predicted proteins | sample Lox_Sample_44_FD_206721 | JGI IMG/M metagenome (GOLD analysis project Ga0335084, IMG submission 206721) | Soil microbial communities from Loxahatchee National Wildlife Refuge, Florida, United States - Lox_Sample_4.4 | ecosystem: Environmental > Terrestrial > Soil > Wetlands | place: USA: Florida...
TTCCGTCGCCGGCCGCCACCACGATCTCCATCTTCATGGGCGCCGTCTGGTTGTCGGCCAGCAGCGATTTGTAGCGCGCCAGGGTCTCCGCCGTCCGGGGATAATTGGCCCGCCACACCAGCCTCTTGCCGTCGCGCGAAAACACCGCCCCGCCGTCGTAGCCCACTTCCCTGGTGATCTGCTTCTTGTGCGAGCCGTCCGTCTTCATGGTCCACAGGTCCAGGTCGCCCGAGGCCAGTGACGTGTACACGATCGTGCCGGTCTTCCAGTTGACGGTGCCTTCGGCGTCGTATCCCGGCGCGTCGGTGAGCCGCTGCTCGATCTTGCCGTCGTCGGTCGCCAGGTAGATGTCGTAGCCGGGGAAGACGCCCCACAGATATCCTTTGCTGCGGTCCGGTGGCGGCGGGCATTGGGGAGAGGCCTCGTGTGTGGAGGCGTAGACGATGTGCCTGTTGTCCTTCAGGAAGTAGCCGCAGGTGGTACGGCCCTTCCCGGTGGAGACCAGGTGCTGGTCGCTGCCATCGGCGTTCATGATGAAGATCTGGTCGCAGCCATACGGCTCTCGAGTGGTCTGGAAGATAATTCGCCTCCCGTCGGGCGCCCAGTAGGCTTCGGCGTTCTGTCCGCCGTGGGTCAACTGTTTGAGGTTGGCCAGATGGGGGCCTTCGGGCGGTGCCTGCGCGGACAGCACGGACACACTCATCGCGAGGAACAATCCCAGACGCATATCTATTTAGTTTGCCTTACCCTCGAAGAGATTGCGTCCCGCGACGAGCGCCGCCATTTTGCGGTCGGCGACGGAGCGCTGCAGCATCCAGAAGCCGCAGTCGGGGTGGACGAAGTGGACGCGGCCCGGGCCCAGAATCTGCTGGGCCAGCTCAATGCGTTCCGCGACTGTTTCGGCCGACTCGATCAGGTTGTCTTTGATGTCGATGACGCCAAGGCCAAGGCCGATGGCGGGGTCGAGTTCTTTGAACGCTTCGAGTTCGCTGTAGCCGCGGCGGGCGAATTCGAGCACGACGTGGTCAACGTGCAGGCCGTTGATGAAAGGCAGGAGGCTCTTCCACAACCCCGACTGCACGCTTTGACCGCCATAGTTCCCGAAACAGACGTGGACGGCGCGCGTGCCGGCGATACCGTCCAGCACGTGGTTGAGCGCGGGCAGCGCCCAGGGAATGTCTTCCGGATGCCCGCTGATGTTGGCTTCATCGAGCTGGATGACTTCGGCGTCGATGAGTTCGACTTGTTTGCGAAGCACCGAGGCGATGGCCATGGCGAGGCAGGCGCGATCATTGTAGTGGCGGTCGGTAAGCACCTTGGCGAGCATGTGCGGACCGGTCAGCGTGAATTTCAAGGATTGCCTTGACAGGGCGCGCGTGAATTCATAATCCGCAGGGAGGTTGAGGACGCCTTCTTCAATAGGGCCTTCGACGATGCCGGCGGGCATGGTGCGGTACGCGACTCCGGAGTCGGCACGGAAGGCCTGCACATCGGAAATCGAGAACTTCGAGCGGATGCCGGCCATCCTGGTGGTGAAGTAGTCGATCATCCCGTTGGTTTCAGGGTGCGACGGATCGAACCGGTTGAGCTCGCCATCCGCGATGACGTCGATTCCCGCAAGCTCCTGCGTCTTAAGGACAACCATGATGGCGTCGCGTAGGGCGGTCCGGCTGGCGTCCCCGAGCAGCCAGTGTGGAATTGGATAGCTACCAACGACAGTCGTTTGTATGGACATCGACCGATTGTATATTGAGAGTCAAGGAGTAGTGTGTGATAGGGTCACGGCTGGTTTTCGCCGTCGTGTCGTGTTGGGTGCCTGGGCTTTGGGCGGCGTCCATCACCGGCAAAGTTGTGACGGAGACCAGTGCGCCCATACCCGCCGCACGCGTCATCGTCGAATGCGGAACGGCACGTGCGGAGGTTCTGACAGATCCGGGGGGGAGCTTTCGCCTTGAAATTACGGCAACCTCACCTTGCGCGATCTCCGTTACCCAGAATGGCTTCTTCCCCTTGCGCGACCGTCAAGTAGAGGCCGACTCGGAACTCCGGCTCGTGATGACTCCCGTCATGGAGCGAGTGGAAACGGTTGAGGTGTCGGAGCGCTCGGGGCCTGTCGACCTTGACACGATTTCGACGGACCAGCACATCTCGAACATCGACATTCAGAATGCTCCGTATCCCACGACCAACAGCCTCACGAATGCCATGCGGATCATTCCGGGAGTGGTTCCGGCGCCGCGAGGACCTGGAGTTTACATCAACGGCGGCGGGGCCGAGCAGAGCCAGACGGCGCTAGACGGGTTCAATATCTCCGATCCGCTGAGCAACCGGTTCGATACGAGGTTGAGCGTCGAGGCCGTATCCTCTGTCGACGTCGCCAGCGGGCCGATGCCGGCCGAATATGGCAAAGGCTCCGCGGGGACCATCGCACTCACCTCGCGCTCTGGAGATGATCGTTTCCGCACGTCGGCGACGAACTTCATACCCGGAGTCGAATTCCGCAATGGTCTTGTTATCGGCGGTTTCACGCCTCGCGTGAATTTCTCGGGACCATGGGCGCGTGGCCGCGCATGGTGGTCGAATTCGGTCGACCTGTTGTACAACCAGACCGTGATTCCCGATCTACCTAGCGGACAGGACCGGACATCGAGCTGGCGGTGGTCGGACCTATTCCATAACCAGATCAACATCACGCCGACGAATATTCTTTATGCCAACTTACTGGCGAGTTACTGGTATGCTCCGCGAACAGGGTTGAGTGCTCTCGATCCGCCGGAGACGACGGTCGACATGCGGTCGAGGCAGTGGTTCTATTCGATCAAGGACCAAACTTACCTTGGACATGGCGCATTGGCGGAATTTGGGTTTGCGTCCAACAATACGTTTGGCCGTGAGATTCCGCAAGGCGACGAGTTTCTCCTATATACGCCGGCCGGCAAGAGGGGGAACTGGTTTCGCCGGTCGGAGCAGCGATCCGGACGGGACGTATTTACCGCTTCGACGTTTCTGCCGGGATTTCAGTGGAAGGGCAGTCATCAATTCAAAGTCGGCCTCGAAGTGGACAGGCTCGACTATTGGCAAGACATTCGCCGTACCGGCTACATCAACCAACGTGCGGATGGAACGGAAGCGCGCGAAACCATATTCGAGGGCAGTGGAATTCTGAGCGCCGCCAACACGGAAGTTTCTTTGTACGTGCAGGATTCGTGGCGCCTGTGGCCAGGGCTCCAGTTGGAAAGCGGAGTGCGTTGGGACTGGGATCAATTGATTCGCCGTGTAAATGTCGCTCCGCGTGTCGGGTTCGCCTGGTCGCCGGGCCGGCATGAGAACACGAAGATCAGCGGCGGGGTTGGCAACATTTTTGATGCGACGCCAATGAACCTGTTCGTACGGCCGAATGACCAGTACTCCCTTACTACCTACTTCGCTCCGGACGGCCAGCCGATACGCGGTCCGGCGTTGAATCTGTTTTTGCCGGCCGACGCGCGGCTTCGCTCGCCTGGTTTCTTTACGTACAGCCTGGGATGGGAGCAGCGGTACCGGGCCGGCTGGGAGCTGAAGCTGAACTATTTGGGGAAGCGAGGCTTGCGAGGCCTTGCCTATCTGAACACGCTGACCGCTCAACTGCCGGCCGGGTACCCCGATTACCCGATCGATGCGCTTTACCGGCTGACGAATGCGCGGCAGGACCGCTTCGATTCTTTTGAAGTTACTGTGCGCCAGAACTTCCACCGGCAGTATGGATGGATGGCAAGCTACATTCGCTCCAGCGCCAGATCGAACCGGGCTGTTGACCTGTCGGTGGACGAGCCGCAAATCGTGCCGGACAATTCCGGACCTCTGCCTTGGGACATACCGAACCGGGCTTTGAGTTGGGGCTACCTGCCGACTTTCTGGAAGAACTGGGCTATCGCCTATCTGGTGGAGTATCACACTGGGTTTCCGTTTTCGGTGGTTGGTGAGGATGGCAGTGTGATCGGTGCGGTGAACTCACATCGGCTGCCGTACTTCTTCGAGGCTAATCTCCATGCGGAGTGGAAGCTCCCAGCGTTTGGGTATCTGTGGGCCCTTCGCGGTGGAGTCAATAACATTACCGGCCGTCATAATGCCGTGGTGGTGAATAACGTTGTCGGCGGGCCGAACTTCATGCAGTACTACGGCGGTTACGGGCGTGCGTTGAACTTCCGTATCCGCTGGCTCGGGAAGAAATAGCGCCGGACCTATTCGTGGTCGTGCGGGTGCGGATGCTGCGCGTAGTGTTCGCGGAGCAGGTCTTTGCCGTAGTCGTTCCCATTCGGCGTACGGACGACGGCGTGGACGTGGTCGCGCGACGGCAGTTTCGATTCCGGGTGCAGATGGCGGGTATTTACCAATAGTTGGTGATCGAATTCGATGAGCACGACGGGGCTTTGGATGCGGTAGTAGAAGACGCTGTCATCGCCCGCGCCACCGATCCAGGCGAACCAGGTTTCGTCGATGTGTTCGCGAACCTCGCTCATCTTCACTTTGGCGTGGCCGTCGTCCATGTTGCCTTCATATTCCGAGATCAAGTTCAGCAACTGCAGGCGCTGCTCGGGGGTCATCTGTTTGGCGCACACGCCGGCGTAGTCCAGTACGATGTTGTCCTTGAACGCTTCCCCCACGTTCTCATCGCCGGTTTTGGAAACCTTAATGATGGCCTGCTTCTGCTGATCGGCAGTGAGCGAGCGGATCATTGACAGGCCGAGTGATTGCTCCCTTTGAAGGACCGAAGTGCCTTTGTACTTGCCCGAGAGCGCCGTTACAGGTTCGGAACCGAAGAACGCCGGGCTCATGACGACCTGGTCGCCTAGCACAAAGTAATTGATGATCAGGTGGTGGCCGTCAATTTGCCAGCCCCATGGCTCTTTCTCTGATGGCTCACCCATGATGGTGATCCAGTAGAGCCACTCGCCGTATTGCTCATGATCATTGTTGTTCAATTCAGCCAGCGTCTCGTTGAGGCGCATGATGTCGCGGGAGAGTTGAAGTCCCTTGGCGCTCAACGATGCGCGCAGCAGGCCGAAGGCCTTTTCGCGCTGGGCATCCGTCATCTCTTTGAAGCTGACTCCCTGTCGAACATAGAAGTGCTGGTTCATCCATTTCCGCCATTCGTCGTCATCGACTCCGAACGTCGTCTTGGCACGCTGATCGGGGGTAAGTGCGCCGAGGAACGCGGTTGCGGCTCTTACGACGGGCGCGGTGGTTACGCCAGTGGACCGGATGGGGAAGAGCCCTGGAATCACTTTCCCGTTGGTTGTAACGCCTCGAAACGGTTCGGCGAGACCTTTCGCCTCTGCCGCGCGAGACATTTGTTTGAAGCGCTCCGGGTTGGAGACGATCTGCAAGGCGAGCGCCGATGCGGAGACGGCCACTATTGCGACGGCTAGTTTCATGGCAGGCAAATCCCAGTGTGTTGAAGTGGATCGAGAGTACCATGGAGATTTCGGTAAGGTCAATGGCACGTTGGATCGTTTCACTCTTCTTGGCCCTCGCCTCTGTTTGGGCCGTTGCGGCTGTATGGATTGATTGCCGTATCAACTGGCTGCGAGTTCCCGCCGCGATTGTCGCCGTCGCCGTGCTGTTCGGCTTGTTGATTCGAGGAAAGAGAGCACTGTGCCTGGCCGGCCTGTTGATTGTGGGTGGCTGGTGGTTCAGCTTGCAGCCTTCCAACAACCGGCCCTGGCAGCCGGATGTGGCGGAGACGGCGTGGGCGGAGATCAATGGCGACCGCGTGACGATCCACAACATAAGAAACTGCGACTACCGAACGGAGACAGACTACACGCCACGGTGGGAGACACGGTCCTTCGACCTTCCCCAGATGCGCGGCGCCGACATGTTTATCACCTATTGGGGCTCCCCTTGGATTTCGCATCCGATCGTGAGTTTTCAATTTGGGGACGAACAGCACATCGCCTTCTCCATCGAGGTAAGAAAAGAACTTGGAGAAGGATATTCGGCGGTTCTCGGATTCTTCCGGCAGTTTGAATTGATCTACATCGTTGCGGACGAGCGCGACGTGATTCGATTGCGAACCAACTATCGGAAGGACGAGGAGGTCTACCTTTTCCGAACTCGAGTTTCGCCGGAACGGGCGCGGGCGATCTTCCTCGACTATTTGCGCACCGTCAACCGCCTGCACGAGCAGCCGCAGTGGTACAACGCGATGACCGACAACTGTACAACCGGAATTCGCATGCACACAGTTGCGACGGCGCAGGGAAGTGCGGCTCCATGGAATTGGCGCATCCTGCTGAACGGGAAAATGGACGAACTGCTGTACAGCCGTGGGGCATTTGCATCGAATCTGCCTCTTGTGGAGCTCAAGGAGCGCGGCCATATCAACGCCGCCGCACGAGCCGCTGACGCTGACCCTGATTTTTCCCGGCGCATCCGGGAAGGAAGGCCGGGCTTCTGACGATGCGCGTTTGCATTGGGCCGATGCTGGCGCTGACCCTGAGCGCGCAAAGCCTTACCGGGGTCATCGACATGCATGCGCACTGCGATCCGGACAGCATGGCGCGCTCGATTGACGGACTCGCCCTGGCTCGCCTTGCGCAGTCGCGCGGCATGCGGGGGCTTGTTCTGAAGAACCATTACGAATCGACCGCGGGGCTCGCTTACCTGGCGCGCCAGGCGGCGCCCGGCCTGGAGGTTTTCGGAGGCATCGCCCTGAACCGGGCGGTGGGCGGCATCAACCTCGCGGCGGTCGAACAGATGGTGCGCGTAAAGGGCGGCTTTGGGCAGGTGGTCTGGATGCCAACGTTTGACGCCGAGAACAATGTGCGCAAGGCGGGGGAGCGGCGCCCGTTTGTCGCCGTGACCCGGGAGGGCCGGTTGCTGCCCGAGGTGAAAGACGTGCTCGCCCTGATTGCCAAAAACAACCTGACGCTGGCGACCGGCCACCTGTCACCGGCGGAGATCTTCCTGCTGATTGACGAAGCGAAGAAGGCCGGCGTGGCTCGCATCGTCGTGACGCACGCCATGCTGGCGCCGGTGGAGATGAGCATTGCGCAGATGAAGCAAGCGGCGGGGGTGGGCGCCTGGATCGAGTTTGTCCGCAACCCGCAGGTCGCGGCCTATGCCGCCGCCATTCGCGAAGTCGGTCCGGAGCATGTTGTCGTGACCAGCGATCTGGGGCAGGCGGGCAATCCATTGCACCCGGATGGACTCCTATCGTTTCTCGAGGCTCTGCGGGGTCAAGGACTCACCCAGGATGAGCTCGACAGAATGACCAAGACCAATCCTGCCGCTGCGCTCGGACTTACGCGCTGATCTTCCTCATCAGCCAGGCCATGTTGCGTCCAAGGTCTTTCATGGTCTGGATGCCTTCGGCGTCGTTCTCGACTTCGCCTTTCTCGCGGCCGATACCGATGTTCCAGTACGACGAACCGGGGATGATCATCTCACTGATGAGGAAGAAATGATTCAGGGCATCGAATGCGTGCATGGCGCCGGCGCGGCGCACGGCGATGACCGCGGCTCCGGCCTTGCGGCGGAAGATTCCGTTATTGGCACGCGCCACCATGCAGGCCCGGTCGATGAGAGCCTTGATCTCGGGTGACACGTCCGCGACGTAGGTCGGAGAGCCAAGCAGGACTCCGTCGGCCTCGGCCATCTTGGCAATGGCCTCGTTGCCGAAGTCGTTCTTTTGGGCGCAGCGGCCGTCCTTGCGGGCAAAGCAGGTACGGCATGCCACGCAGCCGTGAATCTTTTTGCCGCTGAGTTGGATGAGCTCTGTACAGATGCCCTCGCGCTCGAGTTCGGCCATGACATAGCGGAGCAGGATTGCGGTATTTCCGTCCTTGCGGGCGCTGCCATTCAATGCGATTACCTTCATGATCGACACGGTCTCCGCTGTTAGCATAAAGCATGCCGAAGGAGTCCCCGGCGCTCGTCCGCGAGCTTGGTTTGCGCGACGTTGTGCTGTTCAATATCGCGGCTGTGGTCGGCATTCGATGGCTCAGCACGGCGGCGCATATCGGGCCGGGGTCGTTAACCCTGTGGGCGACTGCGGCGATTGCGTTCTTCATTCCGCTGGCGCACTGCGTCGCCGGGCTGCACGACCGGTATCCGCAAGAGGGGGGCATCTATTCGTGGACGGGGCGCAGTTTCGGCGACTGGCACGGCTTTCTTTGCGGCTGGCTGTACTGGCTGAGCAACCTGTTTTACTTTCCAAACCTGTTGATCGCTGGGGTCGGCATTTCGATGTTTACGCTGGGCGCGCGGTTTGCGGCGCTTAGTGAAAGGCCGTGGATCGTGTTGGCAGGTTCTCTTGCCGTCCTTTGGCTCGCGCTGGGGACAAACCTGGTCGGGTGGAAAGTGGGCAAGTGGACGCAGAACATCGGGGCCATGTCGACGGCAGCGGCCTGCCTGCTGCTGGCAGGCGGCGCCACCTTGGTTTGGTTGAGGATCGGGTCAGCCACGCGCTTCGACATCGTTCCCCGCTGGGACTGGGCCACCTTGAACTTCTGGCCGCAGATCGCGTTCGCTTTCGGCGGCCTGGAGCTGACGCCAATCATGAGCGGCGAAATTCGCGACGCCCGGCGGACGGTACGGCGCGCCGCGTGGATCAGCGCGGCGGCGATCGGCGCGTTCTATATCGCCGGCACTGTGGCGCTGCTGGTGTTGATGAAGCCGGAAAGCATCAGCATCATCACGGGCCTGGCGCAGGCGGGAGCAGTTGCCGGCGCGGCCATCGGGTCGGCCTGGATTTCGCCGGTTCTGGCCGCATTGATTGCCCTGGGCATTCTCGGGCAGTTCGGAGCCTGGGTGGGCGGCAGCGCGCGGCTGGCATTTTCGATTGGCCTGGACCGCTATCTGCCGGCTTCGTTTGCACGGCTCCACCCAGTGTGGCGAACGCCGTACGTTGCTTTACTCGTGCAAGGGGCGCTGTGCACCGCTTTCCTTCTTCTCATGCAGGCGGGGGATACTCTGCGCACGGCCTACCAGTTGCTGGTGGACATGACGGTAATCACGTACTTCATCCCGTTCCTGTATTTGTTCGCCGCCGCGTGGAAGCATGGACAACGCTGGAGCGGGCTGGCCGGGACGCTGGTTACGGTGGCTGGAATTGCCGCATCATTTGTTCCGCCCGACGGGGTGACCTCGGTTTGGCTGTTCGAGGTGAAACTCGTGGTGAGCTGCGGGGTGTTGATCGGAGCGGCGCGAATCTATTTCGCAAGAAGCCGGCGGGCGATTGAATCGGAAAGGTTCGCGAGGTTGTCGTAGAAGACGACGTCACAGCGATTGGCGGGGGGCCAGTCTGTGCCTCGAGGGAGAAAGACACAGCCTTCGTCCGCAACGGAATCGAGGAGGACGCGGCGGGCAGGGGTCAGCGGGCTTTCGTCAAATACCGCGAGACGGCAGAAGTCAAAGGGTAGCCCCGAGCCCTCGACGAGAAGGTCCGGCACGTCGAATATCGCCGCCTGCAGGCGTGGGTCGAGTAGCATTCCGGAGGAGTTGCCGAAGCGCGCAAAGACGCTGTGGCGCCCAAGAGTATCGACGAGCTGGCCACCCAAGCCGGGAAGACCGCTCAGGGCGGCGATGGGGATGCGTCCGTCGCTCGCCTCGGGAAAGAGAGCGCGGACGATGATGTCATCCACCGGCTGGGGCGTGGAATTGCCAGGCCGAAGGTGCATCATCAGGCCGGGCATGGCATTCACTTCAAGGAATGCACCGCCTTGCTCGGTCATCGGACGGCCGATGTCTTCTACAACCAGATCAATGCCGGCAATGTCGAGCCCGATGACTTCCGCTGCGAGAACGCACAGGGACTCATTGGCCGCGTGCACATGCCCTGTCACATCGGTCGAGAGATTGCCGTTGCGCTGCACCAGGACGCGAGTTCCGGGTTCCGGAATTGCGGCCGGCGTGTAGCCTTGGTGGGCGAGAGTGGCCAGCGTCATCGGGTCGAGCGTGACGGGGTAGAGCGGGCTGTCGGGATCATCGCTGCGGCGGGGGTCGCGGTTGACTTCATCGACCAACTCGGAGACGGTGTGGGTGCCGTCGCCGGTGATGTAGAGCGCGTCGCCGCGCGTTGCCGCCGCCACGTGACCGTCGACGACCAAGACACGGTGCTCGGCGCCTGGAACGAGACGCTCGACGATGACGTTGGTGGTCTCACCTTCGTTGCGCGCTGATTCGTAGGCGGCGGCGATCTCTTCACGGCCGCTGAGACCGACGAAGACGGACCGCCCGTGATTGGCGCTTTCGGGTTTGATGACGATGAGTCCGCCGAGTTCCTTTGCGGCGCGGAGGGCATCGTCCACATCGGTGACAAGGCGGCCTTCGGGCGTGGGGAGGCCGACGGCTCGCAACAGTTCCTTGGCAAGCGGTTTTTCCCAACCAATGGCCTCGCCGATGGCGGAGGTCCGGTCGGTTCGCGCTCCTTCAAGCCGCCGCTGGTGTGCTCCGTGCCCGAGGATCAGGACGCTGCCATTGCCCAATCGCCGGACGGGAATTCCACGGCGAGAGGCTGCGGCGGCCAAGGCTCGGGTGTTGGGGCCCAGAAGAATATCGTCGGCGAGGGCGCGGAGGGCGGCCAGGTCGGGTTCGCCCCGGAGAGCGGCGGCCAGGCATTCGCGGGCTAGAGTCTCGTTCTCGAATTCGACGGCGATCGTGTTTTCTCGGGCATCCGCGAATGAGACTTTGCTGCCGCACTGGCGTTGCAGCTCGAGGACACGATTCGCGAGATTTTGCGGCGAAGCGGTATCGCTCGGGAGGGTGGCTTCCAGCACGGGGCCGCGAGTCCAGAGGTTGGGGCCACGCAGGACCCGCAGCCGCGTCGTGCCTTCGAGGTTCATGCCTAATGCTAGGGCGAAACCGCTCGCTTACGCTCGCGGCTCAGCCGGTCCCTGCGCTTGCTCGCTTACCAGGCTTTCGCGCCCTGGGGAGCGTCGGCGAGGATTCCGAGGCAGGCGTAAGTCTCCGTGCGGGAGGGAGAAGGCGCGTGCGATGTCCCATTCCGCTTGGGATAGACGCGGGCCTTCAGTTGGAAGACAGGACGCGGCATATTCTTGCGCGCTTCCCTCGTCCGGCTGAGATACTGGCGGACGAAATCGACGGTGCCGTCGATGGTGTCGGCCTGCATTAGCAGGATGTCGTCGGGCCGCACATTGTCGAGGGCGTACTGCATCGCCTGGTAGGGGTCGTCGATTTCGTCGATTCTGACGGCGCGCTTGCCGCGCTCGAGTCCTTCGCGCAACAGCGACGCGATTTCGCCTGGACGGCGTCCGCGAATGGTTTCGGCTTCGTAGAGGATGACGTGATCAAATCCGTCGCCGAGCAGTTCGCCGATGTGGATGATGTCACTATCGCGGCGGTCACCGGCCATGCTGTACATGGCGGTGCGCCGGTGTTGCGGGAAGGCGTCGAGCGCGTCCATCATGGCGCGCAGCGAGGCGGCATTGTGGCCATAGTCGACGATGACGGTGGAACCCCGCAGTTCAATGACGTTGAACCGGCCCGGGACCTTGTTCATGTCGGTGGAAAATCCCATCGCACGCTCGATCAGGAGATCACGCCCAATGCCCATGGCCCAGGCCGCGCCCAGGGATGCGATGGCGTTTTCGATTTCGAAGCTGATACGGCCGCCATAGGTCAGCGGGATGCGGTCCACAGGCAGCAACTCGATCTCGCGATTGCCCTCGGCGATGACGATCATCCGGTTGCGGACAAAGACAGCGCTGCCACCGGCGGCGCGATGCTTGAGGATCACCGGGTTAGTATCGTCAATGGCAAAGAACATCACGCGGCCCGGGCAGTAAGGCGCCATCGCGACGACCAGGGGGTCGGTCGCGTTGAGCACGGCAGTCCCATCCTCGGCGACAACGTCGACGATCGTTCGCTTCACCTTGGCCAGGTCTTCGATGGTATTGATGTCGTTGAGCCCGAGATGGTCCCCGTCGGCGATATTGGTGACCACGGCCACCTTGCACTCATTGAAGCCGAGGCCGGCGCGCAGGATACCGCCGCGCGCGGTTTCAAAGACCGCCATGTCGACACTCGGATTCATCAGCACCATGCCGGCGCTTACCGGACCGCTGCAATCGTCGTGATCGATGCGGCGGTCGTTCAAGTAAATGCCGTCGGTGCAGGTCATCCCGACGGTGCCACCTTTGCCCCGCAGGATGTGCGCGATGAAGCGAGTGACCGTCGTCTTGCCGTTGGTCCCCA
>Ga0335084_10005851_pt1 | contig 12197 bp, 19 predicted proteins | sample Lox_Sample_44_FD_206721 | JGI IMG/M metagenome (GOLD analysis project Ga0335084, IMG submission 206721) | Soil microbial communities from Loxahatchee National Wildlife Refuge, Florida, United States - Lox_Sample_4.4 | ecosystem: Environmental > Terrestrial > Soil > Wetlands | place: USA...
CGGGGCGGCCGTCCGATTATCCGCCCGGCGTCATTTCGCCGGCGCGGGCTTCGGCTTCTGGCGCGTCAGCTTCACCTCGAAGATGGGGACGATCTGGTCCTCGAGGACCTTCTCCTCCCAGACCTCGTAGTAGGTGTTCTCGTCGGCCTTCGAGATCCGGAGGCGGACGTTCACCGCGTCGCCGAAGAGGACGATCGCCCCCTCGAAGGCGACGTTCCCGTCCTGCAGTCCGCTCGAAGAGATCATCGGACGGGCGAGGCCTCCCCCCCAGCTGCTCAGGAACAGGCGGGCAAGCTTCTGGGAGTAGGGGTCCTCGGTGATGAGCGAGGCCGCCTTCAGGTCGCCGATGTCGTCGATCGAGGCGAGCCACCAGCCCTTCAGCTCGTAGCTCGTCTTCCGGGTTCCCTTCTGCACCCGCTCGGGGAGGGAAGGCGTGGCGTAGCGGCGCGACGTCGCGTCCCACGTCCCGACCATCCACTTCAGCTTCTCGATCCCCCCGGGAGGCGCCTCGACCAGCTTCCCCAGGGCGGGGTTGTTCTGGAGCTTTTGTGCGTAACGCTCGAAGAGCGTCGGGTTGCCGGGCGACTGGGCGCCGGCCGGAGCGGCGGCGAGAAGGGCGGCGGCGAGGGAGACCGTGAGGGCGCGCTTCATACGCGCATTCTAAGGGCGCGGACTCCCTCCGGGCGTCAGCGCGCCTTCGCGACCCCGACGGGGCAGGAGAGCCCCGTCCCCCCGTGGCCGCAGTAACCGCCGGGGTTCTTCGCGAGGTACTGCTGGTGGTCCTCCTCGGCGTAGTAGAAGGGCGGGGCCAGGCGGATTTCGGTCGTGATCGCGCCCCAGCCGGCCCGGGAGAGCACCTTCTGGAAGGCCTCGCGGCTCGCCCCGGCGGCGCGGAGCTGCGCCTCGTCGAACGCGTGGATCACCGAGCGGTATTGCGTCCCGGCGTCGTTTCCCTGCCGCATTCCCTGGGTCGGGTCGTGCCCTTCCCAGAAGACGCGGAGCAGCTCCTCGTAGCTCACGGCCGCGGGGTCGAAGACCGCGAGGACGACTTCGGCGTGTCCCGTCCTTCCCGTGCAGACCTCGCGGTACGTCGGGTTCCGCGTGTGGCCTCCGGCGTAGCCGACCGCCGTCGTGAAGACGCCGGGAAGCGGCCAGAAGGCCCGCTCGGCGCCCCAGAAGCACCCCATGCCGAACACGGCCCGCGCGAGCCCGTCCGGAAAGGGCGGGACGAGGGGGTGTCCGTTCACGAAATGCCTCGCGGGGACGACCAGTGGCTCGGCGCGGCCGGGAAGCGCCTCCTCGGGGGACGGGAGCTCCAGCTTCTTCACGGAAAAGAACATCGTCATGGCGGAAGTCTATCCCCGGTCCGGGCGCCTTCAGAGCCCCACGACCACGGCGCGCGTCGAGGCGGCGCGGACGCGCGTGACGAGGTCCTCGAGACCGGTCGGGCGCCCCGGCAGCCGCAGCGTGCCCCGGTCGTGCACGACGAGCAGGAAGCCGATCGGCCCCGGCCGGATCGCGCGGATGGTCGAGAGGGGGACCTTCACGATCCGGGTGGGGCAGACGAACCGGAGGACGCCGTCTCCGCCGAGCTCGGCGCGCGTGGGGAAGGAGAGAAACTGCATTCCGAGGAGACAGGTGCCCGCGAGCCAGGCCAGCGCGAAGGCGAGAAGCCACGCCGGCGACGTGGGGCTCGACAGGGCGAGGACGAGCAGGGCGAGGCCGGCGGCCGCGAGGAGGAAGAGCGCCGCCAGGCCCAGGAAGCGGGCGATCCGGGGGACCTCCACGGGGTAGGTCGCGACGGCACGGCTCATCGGGATCTTTCCGGCCCGCCCAGTATAGGAGCCGCGCGCGGCCGGGCCGCGTGCTTCCCGTCACCGGGACGCGAGATCGCCGGCGCGCGCCGACCGGGGCACAATGGGGCAGTCCGAAGGAGATCCGAATGGCCGTCAACCTGAAAAACCGCAGCCTGCTGGACGTCACCGACCTCTCGGCGGCCGAGTTCCGCTTCCTGCTCGACCTCGCCCGCGAGCTGAAGCGCGCGAAGCGCGCCGGGACCGAGCGGCCCCGCCTCCGCGGAAGGAACATCTGCATCGTCTTCGAGAAGACCTCCACCCGGACCCGCTGCGCCTTCGAGGTGGCCGCCTACGACCAGGGGATGGGGGTGACGTACCTCGACCCGTCCGGATCCCAGATCGGGCACAAGGAATCGATGAAGGACACGGCCCGGGTCCTCGGCCGGATGTACGACGCCATCGAATACCGGGGCTTCTCGCAGGAGAGCGTCGAGATCCTGGCGAAGTACGCGGGCGTCCCGGTGTACAACGGCCTGACCGACGCGTCGCATCCGACCCAGGTACTGGCCGACATCCTGACCATGGAGGAGCACGCCGACAAACCGCTTCGGAAGGTGTCGTTCGCGTTCCTCGGCGACGCGCGGAACAACGTCGCCGGCTCGCTCCTCCTTTCGGGCGCCCTCCTCGGGATGGACGTGCGCCTCTGCGGGCCGAAAGCGCTCTTCCCGGAGGAGCCGGCCCTGGCCCGCGCGCGGGCCCTCGCGGCGGGCTCCGGCGCTTCGATCACGGTCACGGAAGACCCGAAAAAGGGCGTGAAGGGGTGCGATTTCCTCTACACGGACGTCTGGGTCTCCCTCGGGGAGCCGGCGGCGAGGTGGGCCGAGCGGATCCGCCTCCTGAAGAAATACCAGGTCAACGCGAAGCTGATGGCGGCCACGCGAAACCCGCGGGCGAAGTTTCTTCACTGTCTCCCGGCGTTCCACAACCGCGAGACGACCCGGGGCGAAGAACTCTTCCGGACGTACGGGCTCGACGGGCTCGAGGTGACGGACGACGTCTTCGAGTCGCCCGCCTCCGCCGTCTTCGACCAGGCCGAGAACCGGATGCACACGATCAAGGCTCTCCTCGTGGCGACGCTGTCCTGATGCGCATCCTGGTGGCTCTGGGCGGCAACGCTCTCCTGAAACGCGGGGAGCCGCTGACGGCCGAGAACCAGCGGAGGAACGTCCAGATCGCCGCCCGGACGCTCGCGCCGATCGGGCGGGACCACCAGCTCATCGTCAGCCATGGCAACGGCCCGCAGGTGGGCCTTCTCGCGCTGCAGGGGGCCGCCTACTCGAAGGCGGAGATCTACCCGCTCGACGTCCTCGGCGCGGAGACGGAGGGGATGATCGGCTACATGATCGAGCAGGAGCTCGGCAACATCCTCCCGTTCGAGCAGCCCTTCGCGACGCTCCTCTCGATGACCGAGGTCGATCCGGCCGACCCGGCCTGGGCGAGTCCCGACAAGCCGATCGGTCCCGTCTACACGAGGGAGGAAGCCGACCGGCTCACCGCGGAGAAGGGGTGGACGGTCGCTCCGGACGGGGCGGGCTTCCGGCGCGTCGTCCCGTCGCCGAAGCCGAAGCGGATCTTCCAGACGCGGCCCGTCCGGTGGCTCCTCGAGAAGGGGTGCATCGTCATCTGTGCGGGGGGCGGCGGCATCCCGACGATGTACGGGAAGGACGGCAAGCTCCACGGCGTGGAGGCCGTGGTCGACAAGGACCGCGCCGGCGCGCTGATGGCGCGGGAGCTGGAGTGCGACCTCTTCGTCATGGCGACCGATGCCGACGCCGTCTACGTCGACTGGGGGACGCCGGCCCAGCGGGGCATTCGCCGGGCCCACCCCGCCGCCCTTGCGGCCTGGCCGTTCGCGGCGGGCTCGATGGGCCCCAAGGTCGAGTCCGCGGTCGAGTTCGCCGTCGCCACCGGGAAGACGGCCGCGATCGGGGCCCTCGCCGACGTCGGGCGCATCGTCCTCGGCGAGGCCGGCACCCTCATCACGACGGCCGCCACCGGCGTCGAGTTCTACTGACGGGGCGCGGCGGGAGGGCCGGTCAGGCGGATTTCTTCTCGGGCTCGGCCGGGAGGAGCTTCGTGTCCAGGCGCTCGTTCATCTCGAGCTCCTTCCTGAGCCGGTCCCTGAAGTCGTGCGTCGCCACGTGATGAATCTCGTGGAGGAGATCCTTCCGGGCCTGGGAGAGAACGTGGATGAGGTAGCGGGTTTCGTCGAAGGTCAGGTCGACCACGTGGATCACCGCCTTTCAACTGCCGCGGCGGGACCCGCGGCGGGCGCGTCCGCCGCACCAAAAGCATACCCCTCGGAGGGGTCTCCGGGGGAGCCGCGGAGCCCTTCGCCGGCAGGAGCGGACGTTGACAGGCGCAGGAGGGGCGCATAGATTGGCCGGTCGGAAAGCAAAGCCAACTTCTGTTCAGAAATAGCGAAAGGGGAAACTCAATGAAGAAAGCCGTCACCGCCCTCGTCGTATTCGCCGTCGCCGCCGTATGGGCGACGACCGCGGCGGCCGAGGACCAGAAGACCTTCGCCGGGGCCAGCGCCGTCGAGGCCGTCACGGTGAAGGCCACCGTCGGCGCGATCGCTCCGGACACGCGCGTCCTGCTGCTCAAGGGCGAGGGGGGAAAAGTCGTCTCCCTCCAGGTCCCCGAGGCCGTCAAGAACTTCCCGCAGATCAGGGTGGGTGACCTCGTCGTCGCCCGCTACGTCGAGGCCATCGCCTTCGACCTGAAGAAGCCCGGCGCGGCCGGACCGGGCGCGAGCCTGACCGAGGCGGCCGCCAAGGCCGCCCCCGGCGAGAAGCCCGCAGGCGTGATCGCCTCCCAGGTCAAGGTGACGGTCGTCATCCAGGCGATCGACACGAAGAAGCCTTCCGTCACGGTGCAGGGCCCCGAGGGGAACCTCTACGACCTGAAGGTGAAAGACCCCAAGAAGATCGAGGGGCTGAAGGTCGGCGACAAGGTCGAGGTGACCTACACGCAGGCCCTCGCCATCTCGGTCGAGGCGGCCCCGAAAGCTCCCGCGTCGAAGTAACCGTCATTCGCCAAATCGAGGCCCCGCGCGGGGACGCCCGTCCTGACGTGGGGCCTTCGTCTCGAAGGGAGAGGCCATGAAGAAGATCTTGGCGCCGCTCGGAGCCGTCGCGCTCGCGCTGGGTTTCGCCCTCCCGGCGCAGGCCGAGGACCCGAAGGCGGCGCCCGGGAAGATCGGCCACAGCGAGGTCGTCATGGCGAAGGCGACCGTGGAAGCGATCGACCTGGCCGCCGGAACGGTCACGCTCAAGGGGCCTCGCGGGAAGTCGTTCACCGTTAGCGTCGAGGACAAGGCCAAGGTCCTCTCCGGGCTGAAGGTCGGCGACGAGGTCGTCGCGAAGTATTACGAGGCGATTGCCTTCGAGCTGAAGAAGCCGGGCGAGGCCGTCCCGGGCAAGTCCGTGAAGGAGGGGGTCGCTCCCGCGGCCGGGGGCCCGAAGGGTCCCGGTGTCAGCGGCCAGACGGTTACCGTCGTCGCGACGATCGAAGCCATCGACCTGAAGAAAGGGACGGCGACCCTCAAGGGACCGGAAGGCAAGAGCGTCGAGGTGACCGCGCGCGACCCGAAGAACCTCAAGAAGGTGAAAGTGGGCGACCTCGTCGAGATCACCTACTCCGAGGCGCTCGCCATCTCGGTGGAGCCGGCGTCGAAGGCCCCGGCGAAGAAGTAGCGCCTACCGGCGGACGTCAGCCCGCGTCGCGCGGGCGGAGGGAGTGCCGCCAGAGGTTGTAGGCCGAGAGGGTCCAGCCCAGGAAGAGGACGAGGCGGACGACCCCGTCGGGCGGCAGGCCGTCGCGAAGCGACGGCACGACGTAGAAAAGGAGCGCGATCCCGCTCAGGATCAGGATCGGGCTCATGCAGGCGAGAACGAACCCGAACTTCAGGGGCCGGTAGAGGTCGTCCTTCCGGCTGGAACGCACCATTCCGGCGAGGGCCGGCAGGAAGGCGATGGGCCAGATCGGCTCCGGGAGCAGGAAGAGAAGGACCAGACCGAAGGCCGACGGCAGGAGCCACCGGGCGATCCGGCGGGCGGGGACGGGATGAGCCATTCCCCAAACGATAGCAGGGGAGGGGCGTTTCCGTCAGTCGGGCGCGCCGGGACGCGTCAGTTCCGGAGGGCCGGCGGGACGGGGTTCTCGGCCGTCACGATGTCGTTCGCGATGCCGAGGATCCACCAGCGCCCTTCGGTTTTCACGAGCTGGAAGCTGTCGACTCCCTGCTGCGGCCCGCGCGGACTGTTCGGGATCTGCGCCTCGTAGAGGACCAGGATCTGCGCGATGTCGCGGAAGACCGTCGGCCTCATCGTCACGATTCGCTCCCCGAAGCCGTTCTTCCTCACTTCGTCCCGGTTGGCGAAGGTGACGAAGTCGTCGATGAACCCCTCGACCGTGAAGGCGGCCGATGCCGTCCGGCTCGTCCGGAGGAAGATCGCGGCGTTCGGGAAGAAGAGCGAGCGGACCTTCGCCCAGTCGGCTGTCTCCCCGGCCTTCCACGAGACGGTCCTGTAGAACTCGGCCACGAGGCCCTCGGGAGTGCTCGTCGGCGACGGCGGCGGCGGTGCGGAGGGTTGCTGGGCCGCCGCCGCCGCGGCGAGGAGGATCGCAAGGACCGGAAGAAACCGGGCGGCGCCGGGCGTACGGGTCATCAAGGCTCTCCTCGCGGCCGGTTCGACCGGCCTAGTTTCCCGGTCCCTCTTCGGCCGACACCAGGTTCCATCCGCCCCGGATCTGCGTCGCGTTGCAGTAGGTCTTCGAGCACTGCACGTTGTTCAGGCAGTCGAGGATCTCCTGACACGCGTCGGCCGCCGACTGCTCCTTCGCGGCCGACGCCGACGCCTTGCAGTAGCCCGAATACGACGGATTCGAGAACGTGCAGGTCACGGGCCGCCCCGCGGGCGCGCCGCCCTGCTGCGCCGGAGAGGGCGTCGGGCACGACACGAGAATCACGGAGAGGAGAATCTGCGGAAAGACGAGCATGCACCACCTCCGCCCCCGGCCCCGGGGGCCGCGCCGGCCATGATATCGGTCCGGCGCGGCCGGATCGTCCCGTGAGCCGGGCGGGCGCTCAGCGTGCCGGGACGCCCTGAACGGAGAGGGCAATCAGCCACTGGGCGAGGAAGTAGGTCGAGAGGACGGCGCCCCGCGAGGCGCGGAAGGAGGTCCGGAAACGGTCCCACGAAAGGAGGGCGTCGGAGGCGACGAACAGCGCCGCTCCGGCGGCGGCGAGGAGCGAGGGCTCGTCGTGGATTCGCAGCGCGCGGCCCGTCGCCTGGACCGCCATCGTGAGAATCACCGCGACGTAGAGGACGACCGGCGCGCGGAGGCGGCCTGGAATGCCCGGCCAGAGAAGGCGGAGGAGGACCAGCCCGAGCGCGGCGAAGGCGGCGGTCGGCACCGGGTCGAGGACGAACCCGGTCCCCGACGTGAAGGCGGCGATGTAGCAGACGTGCGCGGCGAGGAAGCACGCGAGCCCTTCGCGGAAACGGTCCCGGGGCAGCATGAGGAAGACGTCGCCGGCCAGGGAAAAGAGCAGCCCGAGGGCGACGGCGCCGCCGTAACGGGCCGCGGGGCCGCTGCCTCCGCGCAGGGCGATCGCGAGGAGGAGGAGGGTCGTCAGCGGCTTGAAGACGTAGACGAGGGTCCGGCGCGGCCCGTCGTAGTGGCCGCGCACGGCGAGGGCCGCCGAGGCGGCGGCGGCAGCGCTCAGCGCGGCGAGAGCCGCCGGAAACGGCACGCGCCCTTTCGGAAGCCCGCCGCCGGCCGGCTCAGTCGAACTCCACCCGCGGCGGCGGCTGGTCGGTCCCGACCCGGCCGGCCGCGATGTCGGCCTTGAAGTAGTTCTCTCCCTTGATGGCGGCGCCGGCCATCCGCCGGAGCATCGCGATCTGGCCGATGTGGCTGAGGGCATCGGCCACGGGCCCCTGGAAGAGCTTCTCGGGGCTCGCGGCGATCGGCTCGTCCGACGCGAGCAGGAGGTCGAAGGCTTCGAGCGCCCGGAAGAACCGGCCGGAATCCTCCGGCCACGCCTGCGGCTTCGAGTCGTTCCAGACCGGCCGTCCCCTCGCGAGGTTGAGGGCCCAGTCGAAGAGGTCGCCGACGTGCGCGAGCACCTCTCCCGCCGAGCGGCTCGTCGGCGTCGGCCGGAATTCCGGGAAGCCGGCCGGCGCCCCCCGGATCGCCTTCCCGCCGCGGTAGGCGACGGTGGCCACGGTGTGTCTCAAGTAGTCCCGGACCGCTCTCTCTTTCGGGTCCACCTGGGCCGCCTCCTGACTCATCTGGGCCAGAGCCAGCCGAAAGTCCCCGCCGTCAGGAGCCCGTAGACGAGGCCGTCGGCGTTGGCGAGCAGGGTGGTCGTCCAGGCCCGTTTGTACCAGATCGTGTTCTGCCAGAGAGCGAGGGAGTACGCGACGAACGCGGTGACGCCGGCGAACCGGAAGACCTTGAGGTAATGGGCACCCGGCCCGAGCGCCCGGCCCGCGACGTAGGCCGCGAAGACGCCGACCACGACGCAGTAGAGGAACCACTGGGCGAGACTCGGCCCCATCGAGACCTCTCCGCTCTCCATGACCGTCAGGAGGGCCACGGGCCCCTTCTTTCTCCTTTCGACGAAGGCGGGGTCCTTCATCTCCTTCATGCTCCCGACGCAGGGGAAGACGTAGTCGCCGGGGGTGAGGCCGAACTTCCGGAGGGCGTCCATCACGCCGTCTTCGTCGGGGAGCTTCCGGTAGTCCTTCTTGTGGAGAGGGGTGGCCATGTGGATGATCGAACTGGCGACGAAGACGATCACCGCCGAGAGCAGGATCGGAACCCAGAGCGACATCACGGGAACCATCTCAACCTCCTTGTGCTTCGCCCGGACGGGCGTCGGGCTTCTGTCCCGCCGAATGCTACTCCCGGCGGCGCCTTGCGCCGGCGACCTCGGGCCAGAAGCTAGTCGAAGACGACGGTCCGCCCCTCGTGAACGATGATCTTCCGGCGGATGTGGCTCCAGATCGCCCGCGAGAGGACCACTTTCTCCAGGTCGCGGCCCATCCGGATCAGGTCCTTGACCGACTGGCGGTGCGTCACGCGCCGGACGTCCTGCTCGATGATGGGCCCGGCGTCCAGCGTCTCCGTCACGTAGTGGCTCGTGGCGCCGATCATCTTCACGCCCCGGGTGCGCGCGGAGTGGTACGGCCGCGCTCCCGGAAAGGCGGGCAGGAACGCGTGGTGGATGTTGATGATCCGGTGCGGAAACGCCTGAACGAACCGGCTCGAGAGGATCTGCATGTAGCGGGCGAGGACGACGAATTCGACCCGGCGCCGCTCGAGGAGAGTCAGCTGCTCGGTCTCGACCACGTCCTTGTTTTCCTTCGTGACCGCAAAGTGGCGGAACTCGATGCCGAACCGTGTCGCCACCGGCTCGAGATCGGGGTGGTTGCCGATGACGACCGGCACCTTCACGGCCCACTCCCCGGACTGGCTGCGCGCCAGGATGTCGTAGAGGCACCACGGGTCCTTCGAGACGAAGAGGGCCATCCGGGGAATCTCGTCCGAGAAATGGATCGACCAGACGGCGTCGGGGGCGAACCCGATCACTCCCCGGAGTCCCGCGGCCGTATCGGCGTCGGACAGGGAGAAGTACGACAGGTCCCACCGGAGGCGCGTGTAGTAATGCTGGATCTCGGGGTCGACGTACTGTTCGTGGTACAGGATCCGTCCGCCGTGCTTGTAGACGAACTGGGTCAGGCTGGCCGCGATCCCCAGCCGGAGGGGGCAGTGCAGAAGCAGCGTGACCGACCGGGGCTCGGCGGCCTCGAGGGGTGGAGCGCTCATCCGCCGTTCTCCCCCGACTTTCGACGGCGCGGGTCGACGGCCCGATAGAGGCGGCGCCACTGCGTCTCCGCGGCGAGGTCGGCCCGCAGGATCCGGCACCCGGGCGGGACCTCCTTCAGGGATCGATACCGGACGCCGCGGAATGTCACGGAGCCGTCCTCGTGGACGCGCCCGACGGAGGGGGCGGGGACGGCGTCACGGATGTTCCCGGGCTCTTTCATCTTCTGAAGTCTAGCGGGGCCGGGCGCCGGGGCTCCTCAGGATTCCCTCAGGCTCGCGATGTCGATCACGAAGCGGTAGCGGACGTCGCTCCGGATCATCCGCTCGTACGCCTCGTTGATCATCCCGATCGGGATCATCTCCACGTCCGCGACGATCTTCTTCGCCGCGCAGTAGTCGAGCATCTCCTGCGTCTCGGCGATGCCGCCGATCATGGAGCCCGCCAGCTTCTTGTTCCCGAAGACCAGCGACATGGCGGTGAGGGGGACCGGCGTCGGCGGGATGCCGACGATCGCCATCGCCCCTTCCGGACGGAGCAGGCCGAGGTAGGCGTTCAGGTCGTGGTCGACCGAAACCGTGTCGATCAGAAGGTCGAACCGCCCCGACAGCTTCTTCAGCGCCCTGGGCTCCGTCGTCAGCTCGAAGGCGTGGGCGCCGAGCCGCCGCGCGTCGGCTTCCTTCGAACGCGACGTGGAGAGCATCGTCACCTCGGCCCCCATCGAGGCGGCCAGTTTCACCGCCATGTGGCCAAGCCCGCCGAGGCCCACGACGCCGACGCGGTCGCCTCTCCGGCATTTCCACCGCCGGAGCGGCGAGTAGGTCGTGATCCCGGCGCAGAGCAGCGGCGCCGCCGCCGGGAGGTCCAGTCCCGCGGGGACCTTCAGCGTGAACCGCTCCGTGACGACAATCCGCGTGGAGTAGCCGCCGTACGTCGGCGTCCTCCGGTCCATCTCGGTCCCGTTGTATGTGAATGCGGCGCCCTTCAGGCAGAACTGCTCGAGGTCCCGCCGGCAGGGGTCGCAGGCGAGGCACGAGTCGACGAAGCAGCCGACGCCGGCGAGGTCGCCGGCGGTGAATCTCGTGACCTTCTCGCCGACCTGCGTCACGCGTCCGACGATCTCGTGGCCGGGCACCATCGGGAAGATCCCGGGAGCCCACTCGTCGCGGACCTGGTGGATGTCCGAATGGCAGACGCCGCAGTAGAGGATCTCGATCTGGACGTCGTGCGGTCCCGGCTCGCGGCGGGTGATCGCGTGGGGAACGAGCGGCGCCCTGGCGGACGGCGCGGCACAGGCGGGGACCGTTGCGGTCATCGGGGCCTCCTCGGCTACCTCGCCGCAGCGCGGAGGCCGGCCGCCGTCCAGACCGCTCCCGCGAGGTCGACGGTCCCGAACAGCGCGAGAGACGTGGGCGCGAAGCCGAACAGCGCCAGGGCTCCGAACGAGAGGAAGACGAAGATCCTGCCGAAGACCGTGGCGCGGTAGAACGGCACCAGCTCGAACCGCGCGGCGACGAAGTAGTAGAGGCCGAGGACGGCGGCGAGAACGCCGATGACCCGTATCCAGCCCTCCGGCGAGTGGGGGATGCCGAACGGCGCCAGGACGAGGTCGGGCGCCGCGACGAGGGTCGCGCCGAGGATCACGAGATAGACCGCGAAAACACGGATGCTGGTTGTCGCCTGGCTCATGGCTCTGTCTCCTGGCTGCCTTCCGGCCGGCCGGTGATCATCCGACCTGATAGAGCTGGATCAGGTTTCCGCACGTATCGTCGAAGACGACGACGGTCGCCGGTCCCATGCGTCGTGGCTCCGAACGAAACACGACACCCCGTCTCCTCAGCCTCTCGTACTCCTCCTGGATGTTCTCGACGGCAAAGGCCGTCAACGGAATTCCCTGCTCGAAGAGCGCGCGCTGGAAGGTCCGGGCGGCCGGGTTGCCGTTGGGTTCGAGGAGCAGCTCGACTTCGTCCGGCGCCTCGGGCGAGACGACGGTCAGCCATCGCGCCACGCCCATCGGAACGTCCTTCGCCTTGACGAAGCCCAGAGCCTCCGTATAGAAGCGGAGGGCCTTCTCCTGATCGTCGACGAGGACGCTGCTCAGCTTCACTTTCATGGGACCTCCGTCGCCTTGTCAGCCCGACTCTACCGCGCCCGACGGGGAGGTCGACCGGGTTCGCGGTGTGCCGGGGCCGGGTTCCCGGGCGGTCACCACCCCATCCGCTGGCGCAAGGCGGTGACATGCGCGACATGGTCCGCTGGAGTGCGTGGTCAATCGCCCTTCATGGACCGCTCGTGATGCCGGCCGCCCGAAGCCACGCGACGACCTGGCCCCTGTGATGCACCTCGTGATCGAGGTTGCCGCGGACGACGACCCACCAGCAGGTGACGACGCCGCCGAAGCGCTGATCGAGAACGGTGGCGTCGAGTTGAGCGGGGGAGAGAGACCCGAGAAGGGCCGCACGCTCCTGACCCAGGGCCTCCAATCTGTCGCACAGAGCCGT
>Ga0335084_10005853_pt1 | contig 12195 bp, 10 predicted proteins | sample Lox_Sample_44_FD_206721 | JGI IMG/M metagenome (GOLD analysis project Ga0335084, IMG submission 206721) | Soil microbial communities from Loxahatchee National Wildlife Refuge, Florida, United States - Lox_Sample_4.4 | ecosystem: Environmental > Terrestrial > Soil > Wetlands | place: USA...
GGCGACCCGGTCGACAGCACGGTGCGCAAGTGCTCGAGACGATGCGTTTTCACCGGCTCGACTCCCGCCTTGGCGATCGCATCGATGAACTTTGCAGAGGTGCCCAGATGGGTCGTCCCCTCCGCGTCGGCGTAGTCGAAGAGGATACGGCCCTCCTCGATGAAGGGGGAGCCGTCGTAGAGCAGTAGCGTCGCACCGCACGCCAGGCCGGACGCGAGCCAGTTCCACATCATCCAGCCGAGGGTCGTGAAATAGAACAGGCGATCTCCCGGCCTGATGTCGCAATGCAGCTGCTGCTCGCACAGGTGCTTGAGCAGCGCGCCACCTGCCCCGTGCACGATGCACTTCGGTACGCCCGTAGTCCCGGAGGAAAACAGTATGTACAGGGGGTGGTCGAAGGGCAGCTGCTCGAAGCGGATGTCGCCGCCCGCCTGCGCAGCCATGAAATCCGCGAAGCCCTGCGCGCCGGGGATGCGCGACAGATCCGGTTGATCGCTCACGTAGGACGCGACCACGACACGTTTCAGGCTCGGCAGCCCGGAGGCGATTTCGCGCACCTTCTCGAGCGAAGCCACCTGCTTCCCGTTGTAGAAGTATCCGTCGGCCGCGAACAGCACCACGGGAGCGACCTGGCCGAAGCGATCGAGCACGCCGCGAACGCCGAAGTCGGGCGAGCAAGTCGAAATGGTCGCCCCGATGCTCGCCGCCGCGAGCATCGCCGCAATGGCCTCGGGCATGTTGGGCATGTAGGCGGCGATGCGGTCGCCCGGCTTGACGCCCAGCGCGAGCAGGCCTTGAGCGACGCGCGAGACTTGGTCGTACAGTTCACGATGGCTGAGGCGGCGCTTCACCCTGTTCTCGCCCCAGAACACGAGCGCGGTGGAGGCGTCGCGTCGGCGCAGCAGGTTCTCGGCAAAGTTCAGCCTGGCCTCGGGATACCAGCGCGCACCAGGCATCCGGCCGCCGTCGACGAGGACCCGCGCGCCCTTCGCGCTCGAGCGCACCCTGGCGAACTTCCACACCGAGTCCCAGAACTGCTCGGGGTGCTCCGTGGTCCAGCGATAGAAAGCCGGATAGTCGTTGAACCCCAGCTTCCAGTCGCGTATCGCTTGGCGGGCGAAGCGTGTGAGGTTCGCTTCCGCGATGCGCTCCTGACTGGGCTCCCAGAGCGGCTTGTCGGCCATCGGGACCTCCTCTGCCCGGCATTATAATTTGCCGAACGAAGAGATCGGAGAACTCAGTGGCCCGCGAATCGATGCAATTCGATGTGGTGATAGTGGGTGGCGGCCCTGCCGGCCTCGCAGGCGCGATCCGCCTGAAACAGCTGGCCGCCGCAAGCAAGGCCGATCTCGGCGTGTGCGTGATCGAGAAGGGCTCGGAGATCGGCGCTCACATCCTCTCGGGCGCGGTGATGGATCCCCGCGGGTTGGTCGAGCTCTTCCCCGATTGGAAGGAACGAGGCGCACCCTTGAAGGCGCCAGTGACGGAGGACCGTTTTCTCTTCCTCAGTGAATCGGGCTCGCTCAGGGTCCCGAACGCCTTCCTGCCCGAATGCTTCCGCAATCACGGCAACTATGTGGTCAGCCTCGGCAACGTATGCCGCTGGCTGGGGCAGCAGGCCGAAGCACTCGGCGTGGAGATCTACCCGGGATTCGCCGCCGCGGAAGTGCTCTACGACGAGAAGGGGTGCGTGCGGGGTGTCGCCACCGGGGACCTGGGGATCGGTCGCGACGGCAGGCCGACGGGTCAATACCAGCCGGGGATCGAGCTGCTCGGCAAGTACACCTTCTTCGCCGAAGGCTGCCGCGGTCACCTTGGCCGGCAGCTGATCGCGAAGTTCGGGCTTGGCGCCGACTGCGATCCCCAAGTGTACGGGCTCGGCCTGAAGGAGTTGTGGGAGATCGATGCAGGCAAGCACCAACCCGGGCTGGTTATCCACTCGGCGGGCTGGCCGCTCGAGGCGGACACCTACGGGGGTTCGTTCCTGTACCACATGGAAGATCGGCTGGTTTCGGTGGGTTTCGTCGTGGGGCTGTCCTACGCCAATCCGTATCTGAGCCCGTACGAGGAATTTCAGCGCTACAAGACCCACCCCCATGTCCGCGGTTTCCTCGAAGGCGGCAAGCGCATCGCCTACGGCGCGCGGGCGATTACGGCGGGCGGAATCATGTCGCTGCCGAAGCTCGTCTTCCCCGGTGGGACCCTCGTGGGCGACGAAGCGGGCTTCCTCAACGCCTCGCGGATCAAGGGCAGCCACGCGGCCATCAAGTCCGGCATGCTCGCCGCGGAGGCGGCCTTCGCCGCGCTGCAATCAGGGCGTTCCGGCGACGAGCTGACCGCTTATCCCGAAGCCTTCCGCGAGTCGTGGCTGTTCGACGAACTCTACCGCGCACGCAATTTCAAGCAATGGATGTCGAAGGGACTCTACGCCGGTACCGCGATGGTGGGCGTCGAGCAGTTTCTTCTCGGCGGAAAATTTCCGTGGACGCTGCACCATCGGCGCGCTGACCACGAGCGCCTGCGGCCCGCCGCCGAGTGCCGCCCGATCGACTACCCCAAGCCGGACGGAAGGCTCACTTTCGATCGCCTGTCCTCGGTGTTCATTTCGAACACCAATCACGAGGAGAACCAACCCTGCCACCTCACGCTCAAGGACGCGGGCATCCCGGTCAGCGTCAACCTCGCGAAGTACGCGGGACCGGAGAGCCGCTATTGCCCCGCCGGCGTGTACGAATTCGTGAAGGACGGGGCCGGCAAGGATCGTCTGCAGATCAACGCGCCGAACTGCGTGCACTGCAAAACCTGCGATATCAAGGACCCCACCCAGAACATCGTGTGGATCGCCCCGCAGGGCGGTGGCGGACCGAACTATCCGAACATGTGATGCGGAGACCCCCGAACCTGAGCCGAAGATGAAGACCCGCTACGATTCCTTCGCCGATTTCTACCCGTTCTATCTGTCCGAACACGCGAATCGCACCTGCCGCCGCTTGCACTTCATCGGAACCTCGGCCGCTCTCGTCTTCATGCTTCATGCGATCGAGTCGTTGAACGCCTGGTGGATCCTGGCTTCGCTCCTCACGGGCTACGCATTCGCGTGGTGCGGGCATTTCTTCTTCGAGCACAACCGGCCGGCCACGTTCGCCCATCCCTTTTACAGCTTCGTCGGTGACTGGGTAATGTGGAGGGAGATCCTACTTCTAAAAATCCCCTTTTAGGCCAATAGGCTGTACTCATACGAACGTTCGTGCTATAAAGTGCCTGTGAAGAAGGGCGAGCATACGCGTAACCTCATCCTCGACGAAGCCGTCGCCCTAGCCAGCCAGGTCGGGCTGGAAGGCTTGAGCATCGGCTCCCTCGCCTCGCGGCTGGATCTCTCCAAGAGCGGCCTGTTTGCCCACTTCGGCTCCAAGGAGGACCTGCAGCTTTCGACCCTCAGACAGGCACAGAGACTTTTTCGGGACCGCGTGTTCTCGCCTGCCCTGAAGGAACCGCGCGGTTTGCCGCGGCTCCGGGCGCTGCTCTCCGGCTGGCTCGCGTGGATCGCACAGGACAACGATCTCTCGGGCAGCAGCCTCGTGCTATCCGCCTCCGCAGAGTACGACGACCGTCCCGGTGCAGTACGCGAGCTGCTCGTTTCCGGGCAGCGCGAGTTGCGAGGGGCCATCGTCAAGGCGATTCACCTGGCCATCGAGGAGGGCCACCTGGCGGCCCCGACCGACCCCTGGCAGCTCAGCTTCGAGCTCTTCGGAATCGTGCTCGCCACTCATCACGACCGCAGGCTGCTCGACGATACGCGGTCCGTCGCCCGAGCTCAGAACGCTATCGAGCGCCTGTTTGAGGCGCACCGTTCGGTCCCGAGCGCCTGAGATCACCCCTCAGAATTGTTCCTCCGCCAGAGCCATCACACCGGCGGCGCCATGCACGATCGTATTGCGCAGCGCCGGCGCCTGCGTCAGGACATGATCGGCGTAGAACCGCGCGGTCTTGATCTTGGCCTCGTAGAACGCCTTGTCGCCCTTGCCCTCCGACAAGCGTTGTCTGGCGACCAACGCGGAGCGCGCGAGTTGCCACCCACCGCACACGATCCCCATGAGCTTGAGGAAGGGCACGGCGCCGGCGTGCGCCGCCTTGATATCGTTGCCGTAGGTGATCACCATCCAGGAGACGCATTCCTCGGCCGCAGTCAGCGCCGCGGAGAAGGCCTCGCGAGTTGCCGCCATGTCCTCGCCCGGTGCCTTACCGAGTTCGGCTTCTACGATCCGCATCGTCTTGATGACTTCTTTCGCGGTCGCACCGCCTTCACGGGCGATCTTGCGGCCGATCAGGTCGTTCGCCTGAATCGCGGTCGTTCCTTCATAGATCGTTGTGATTCTCGCGTCGCGCAGATGCTGCGCCGCGCCGGTTTCCTCGATGAAGCCCATTCCGCCGTGCACCTGGATGCCGGTCGACGCTACCTCGATCCCGGTCTCGGTAAACCAGCCCTTGACGATCGGAATCATGAGATCGACGAAGGCCTGGTTGCGAGCACGCTCCTCCTTGACGGGATGCCTCAGCGACTTGTCCACCGCCGCCGCCACGACGTAGGCGAGCGCGCGCATGGCCTCGATCTGCGACTTCATGCTCATCAGCATCCGGCGCACGTCGGGATGGTGGATAATGGTGACGGCCTTCCCGCCGCCCGCGACGTCGCGGCTCTGGACCCTCTCCTTGGCGTATGCGAGCGCCTGCTGGTATGCGCGCTCCGATATCGACAGACCTTCCATGCCGACCGCGAAGCGCGCCAGGTTCATCATGATGAACATGTACTCCAGGCCGCGGTTCTCCTCTCCCACCAGATACCCGACGGCGTTCTCGTACACGAGAACCGCTGTCGGGCTGGCGTGTATGCCGAGCTTGTGCTCGATCGAGGCGCACTGCACGCTGTTTCTTTCCCCCAGCGACCCGTCCGCGTTCACGAGGAACTTCGGCACGAGAAACATCGAGATGCCGCGCACGCCTTCGGGGGCGCCTTCGACGCGCGCCAGCACCAGGTGCACGATATTGTCGGCGAGGTCGTGCTCGCCGTAGGTGATGAAGATCTTCTGGCCGGAGACTCGGTAGTGATCTCCCTGTCGCACTGCTTTGGTTCGCACCAGCCCGAGATCCGACCCGGCCTGCGGCTCGGTGAGATTCATGGTGCCGGTCCATGTGCCTTCGATCATCTTGGGCAGGTACTGCTTCTTCTGCGCGTCGGTGCCGCGCAGGATCAGCGCCTCCGCCGCCCCCGCGGTGAGCATGGTCACCAGCGAAAACGACAGATTGGCCGACTTCCACATCTCCACGACCGGAGTCGAGACGACCTTTGGCAACCCCTGCCCGCCATACTCGGCCGGCGCCTGGAGCGCGTTCCAGCCGCCTTCGATGAACTGCTTGTACGCTTCCTTAAAACCCTCGGGCGTGGTGACCTTGCCCTGATCCCACTTCGAGCCTTCCTTGTCGGCGGACTGGTTGAGCGGCGACAGGACGCCGCTTGCGAACTTTGCGCTTTCCTCCAGGATCTGGTCGACCAGTTCCGCGTTGATCTCCTCGCAGCCGGGAAGGCGCGCCACGTCCGCGAGTCCGGCGAGCTCCTGCAGCACGAAGTGCATGTCGCGTAAAGGCGCTTTGTATTCACCCATAGTGCCTCCGATCCTTATCCCAGCTCTTTGACCAATTCCGGAACGATCTGAAACAGATCTCCGACGATCCCGTAGTCCGCTACCTGGAATATCGGTGCCTCCTCGTCCTTGTTGATCGCGACGATGACGCGGCTGTCCTTCATGCCGGCGAGGTGCTGGATCGCGCCGGAGATGCCGACTGCAATATAGAGGTCAGGGGCGACGATCTTGCCGGTCTGGCCGACCTGCCAGTCGTTCGGCACGAAGCCCGCATCCACGGCGGCGCGCGACGCACCCATCGCCGCGTGCAGCTTGTCCGCGAGCGGCTCGAGCAGCTTGAAATTGTCGCCCGACCCCATGCCGCGCCCGCCCGAAACGATCACCCGCGCCGAAGTCAGCTCGGGGCGCTCCGATTTGGTAAGGGCGCGCCCGACAAGCGAAGAGAGCCCGGTATCGGCGGCCGCCGGCGCATTTTCCAGCCCCGCCGAGCCTCCGCTCGCCGCGACGGCATCGAAACCGGTGGTGCGCACCGTGATCACCTTGATCCCGTCCGCGGACTGGACTGTCGCGAGCGCGTTACCGGCGTAGATAGGACGAACGAAGGTGTCCGGGCTCTTGACTTCGATGATGTCTGATACCTGCGCTACGTCGAGCAGCGCCGCGACTCGCGGCGCCACGTTCTTCCCGAAGGAGGTGGCGGGCGCCAGAATGTGCGTGTAGCCAGGCGCGAGCGCAACGACGAGTGCGGCGAGATTTTCCGCGAGTTGCTCCTTGTAGTGCGGCGCTTCGACGACCAGCACTTTTTTCACGCCCGCAATTGCCGCGGCGGCCTTGGCAGCCGCAGCGCAGCCCGAGCCGGCGACGAGCACGACGATATCGCCGCCGATCCTGGTTGCCGCCGCAACCGTGTTGAGCGTTGCGCCTTTGAGCAATGCGTTGTCGTGCTCGGCGAGTACGAGAATGCTCACGATATGACCTTTGCTTCGTTCTTCAGCTTGTGTACGAGCGCCTTGGCGTCGGGCACTTTCGTTCCCGCCTTGCGCTTGGGCGGCTCCTCGACCTTGAGCGTCTTCAGACGGGGGGCGACGTCGACCCCGAGCGCGTCCGGCTTGAGCAGCTCGAGTGCCTTCTTCTTCGCCTTCATGATGTTGGGCAGGGTGACGTAGCGCGGCTCGTTTAGCCGCAGGTCGGTGGTCATGACCGCAGGCAGCTTGACGGAGATGGTCTCCAGCCCACCGTCCACTTCCCGAGTGACCACGGCCATGTCGCCTTCGATCTTCAATTTGGAGGCGAACGTCGCCTGCGGCCAGCCGAGCAACGCGGCAAGCATCTGCCCCGTCTGGTTGCAGTCGTCGTCGATCGCCTGCTTACCGAGGATGACGACACCGGGATCCTCCTTCTGAACGATCGCGCGCAGGAGCTTCGCCACCGCGAGCGGCTGCAACTCAGCGTCGGTCTCGACCAGAACTGCTCGGTCGGCACCGAGCGCGAGCGCGGTCCGCAGTGTCTCCTGGCAAGCCTGCGGACCGCAGGAGGCAGCGACGATCTCGGTCGCGGTGCCCGCTTCCTTCAGGCGCACCGCTTCCTCTACGCCAATCTCGTCGAATGGATTCATGGACATCTTGACGTTGGCGGTTTCGACGCCCGTACCGTCGGCCCTGACGCGCACCTTGACGTTGAAATCGACCACACGCTTGACCGCAACCAGGATTTTCATTGACGTCGTATTTTGAAGAAGCCATACGGATTATAATCGCCCCGTCCCGAATCGTCCCCATGCGACGTCCCCTCTCGCACATCCGCGTTCTCGATCTCACGCGCGTGCTCGCGGGTCCCTGGGCTTCGCAGAACCTCGCGGACCTCGGCGCCGAGGTGATCAAGGTCGAGCGGCCCGGATCGGGGGACGACACGCGCAGCTGGGGCCCGCCGTTTCTCAAGGACAGCGGCGGAAAGGAGACCCGGGAGTCCGCCTATTTCCTCTCGGTAAACCGGGGCAAGAAGTCGGTCACGCTGGACATCTCGAAGCCCGCGGGCGCGGAGATCGCGCGCAGGCTGGCGGCGAAGTCCGATGTGCTGATCGAGAACTACAAGGTCGGCGGCCTGGCGAAATACGGGCTCGGATACGACGACCTGAAGAACGGTAATCCGCGCATCATCTATTGCTCGGTCACCGGGTACGGGCAGAGCGGTCCGCGCGCCCACCTTCCGGGCTATGACTTCATCTTCCAGGGCATGGGCGGGCTGATGAGCATCACCGGAGAACGCGACGAGCTCCCGGGAGGCGGCCCGCAGAAGGTCGGTATCGCGGTGACCGACGTCATGGCGGGAATGTACGCGAGCCTCGCCATTACCGCTGCGATCGCGCTCCGCGAGCGCAGCGGACGGGGCCAATACATAGACATCGCGCTGCTCGACACCATCGTTGCCTTCGGCGCCAACCAGATCTTCAACTACTTCCACTCTGGAACGTTACCGAGGCGCTGGGGCAACGCGCACCCGAATCTGCTCCCCTACGAAGTATTCGCCACGGCCGACGGACATCTGATCCTCGGCGCAGGCAACGACAGCCAGTGGGCGAGCTTCTGCGCGGCGGCCGAACGGTCGGACCTCGCTGCCGATCCACGCTTCAGAACCATGCCCGACCGCATCCGCAACCGCGCCGTGCTGATCCCGATCGTGCAGGAGATCATGGAGAAACGCTCGAACCGCGACTGGATCGGACGCCTCGATGCTGCCAATGTGCCCTGCGGCCCGATCAACAACTACGAGGAAGTCTTCGAGGATCCGCAGGTCAGACACCGCGGCCTGAAAATCGAGATGCCGCACCCGCTCTCGGGCTACATGGCCGGGGTCGCGAGCCCGATGCGCTTCTCCGACACCCCGGTCGAGTACACGGTGCCGCCGCCCTTACTGGGGCAGCACACGCGCGAAGTGCTTGCTGGCGTTCTCGGAATCGACGATGCGGAACTCGATCGCCTCGCCGCCCAGAAGATCATCTAGCGCTCTACAGCGGCTTCTTCAGCCAGTGCCCCAGTTCGCCGACGACTCCGCGGCGGAAGCTCAGCACGCATATCACGAAGATCGCACCCTGCGTGACCGTCACCCAGGAGCCGAGCTGCGCGAGGTAGTTCTCCATGGAGACGATGATCAGCGCTCCGACCACGGGTCCGAAGACCGTTCCCAGCCCCCCGAGCAAGGTCATCAGCACCACCTCTCCGGACATGGTCCAATGAACGTCGGTGAGCGAAGCCAGCTCGAACACCAGCGCCTTGGTCGCCCCGGCGAGGCCCGCGAGCGTCGCCGAAAGCACGTAGGCAAGCAGCTTGTAGCGGTTGACGTCGTAGCCCAGGGACAGCGCGCGCGGCTCGTTCTCGCGAATCGCCTTGAGGACCTGCCCGAACGGCGAATGTACCGTGCGGTGGATCAGCAGAAAACCGCCCACGAACACCGCCAGGACGAGCGCGTACATCGTCCACTGGTTGCTGAGATCGATCAGGCCAAAGAGCCTCCCGCGCGACACCGCCTGAATTCCGTCCTCGCCTCCGGTAAACGGTGTCTGGAGGTAGAAGAAGTACACCATTTGAGAGAGGGCAAGGGTGATCATCGCAAAGTAGATGCCCTGGCGCCGGATAGCCAGCAGCCCGGTCACCACTCCGAGCAGCGCGGCGCACGCGGTCCCGAAAAGGATCGCGAACTCGGGTTGAAACCCCCAGACCTTCGCGGCGTGCGCCGAGGCGTAGCCTGCGGTGCCGAGGAACATCGCGTGGCCGAAGGACAGCAGCCCGCCGTAGCCGATCAGCAGGTTGAATGCGCAAGCGAACAGAGCGAAGCACATCACCTTCATCAGAAAGATCGGATAGGCAACGAGCGGCGCGAGCAGGAAGAACGCCAGCATGGCGAGGAAGGCGACGCGCTGGTGCGCGAGGCCGTTTGCCCGTCCGGCGCCGATGGACAGCTCGGGGACTGCGGACATGGTCTAGGCGAGCCTCATCGCTGCGTGCCGAAAAGGCCGGCCGGCTTGATTATGAGGACGATCGCCATGATGATGAAGATCACGGTATTCGATGCCTCGGGATAGAACACTTTCGTCAGGCCTTCGATCAGCCCCAGCGCGAAACCCGTCACGATCGACCCCATGATCGAGCCCATGCCGCCGATCACCACCACCGCGAATACGACGATGATGAGGTCCGCTCCCATCAGGGGGTTGACCTGGTAGATCGGTCCCGCCATTACGCCCGCGAAGGCCGCGAGCGCCACGCCGAAGCCGTAGGTCAGGGTAACCATGCGCGGCACGTTCACGCCGAAAGCGCGCACCAACTCGGGGTTCTCGGTCGCAGCGCGCAGGTAGGAGCCGAGCTTCGTCTTTTCGATAACGAACCAGGTGGCGAGACAGGTCGCGAGCGAGGCCACGATCACCCAGGCGCGGTAGTTCGGCAGGAACATGAAGCCGAGGTTGCGGCCGCCGGCGAGCTCGCCCGGCATCGCGTAGGGAATTCCCGAAGTGCCGTATTGCTGGCGGAAAATCCCCTGGATGATGAGCGCCAGGCCGAACGTGAGGAGCAGCCCGTACAGGTGATCGAGCTTGTAGAGCCTCGCGAGCATCAGCCGCTCGATGGCGATGCCCAGGGCGCCGACTGCGACCGGCACGATCGCGAGCGCCCACCAATAGCCAACGCCGAGCTTGGTGAGAAGGAAATACGCGCAGAACGCTCCCATCATGTACTGCGCGCCGTGGGTGAAATTGATGATATTCAACAGCCCGAAAATCACCGCCAAGCCGAGCGAGAGCAGCGCGTAGAACGAGCCGTTGATCAGCCCGATAAGGAGCTGCCCGAACAGCGCCTGCGTCGGTATGCCGAAGATTTCCATCAGGGCAGACTCATCCCGAGGCCGAAGGCCGGGGGATCTCCGGAACCGGCACAGATCCCTCGCTGCGCTCGGGATGACATTCGGGCCTCCGCCCGAATGTCACTTGACCAGCGAGCACCCGCCGTCGTTCAGCGGCCGGAATGCCTGGTCGGCCGGGATGGTCGCGCGGATCTTGTAGTAGTCGTAAGGACCCTTGGACTCGGAGGGCTTCTTCACTTCCACCAGGTAGGCCGGGTGAATTTTGCGGCCGTCCATGCGCACGCGACCCTTGCCGAACAGCGGATCGTCGGTCGGAAGCTCCTTCATCTTGGCGATGGTCTTGGTGCCATCGTCGGTCTTGCCGGCTTCGACTGCCTTGAGATAGTGCATGATCGTCGAATACACGCCCGCCTGGACCATGGTCGGATATTTGCCGTTGTTCGCCGCCGCGAAGCGCTTGGCGAAAGCGCGGGTGGCGTCGTTCAAGTCCCAGTAGAAGGTCTCGGTGAAGATCAGTCCTTGCGCCTTGTCCAGACCCAGCCCATGCACGTCGGAGATAAACACCAGCATGCCGGCGAGGCTCTGTCCACCCTTGACGATACCGAACTCGGCGGCCTGCTTGATCGCGTTGGTCGTATCGCCGCCCGCGTTGGCGAGCCCGATAATCTTCGCCTTGGATGCCTGGGCTTGCAGCAGGAACGAGGAGAAATCCTGCGCGTTGAGCGGATGCCGCACCTTGCCGAGCACCTTGCCGCCGTTCTTCAGCACCACGGCCTCGGTGTCGCGCTCCAGCGCCAGGCCGAACGCATAGTCGGCGGTGATAAAGTACCAAGAGTCACCGCCCGTCTTCACGATGGCGTTACCGGTTCCGTTGGCGAGCATCCAGGTGTCGTAGGTCCAGTGGATGGTGTTGGGCGAGCAGGCCTTGCCGGTGAGATCCGAGCTTGCGGCGCCCGACACAAGGAAGGCCTTGCCTTTCTCACGGGTCACCTGGTTGATGGCGAGCGCGACCGACGAGGTCGGAACGTCGACGATGACGTCCACCTTGTCCACGTCGTACCACTGGCGCGCGATGCTCGAACCCACATCGGGCTTGTTCAGGTGATCGGCGGAAATGAGTTCCACTTTCATGCCGTGCTTCGCGGGAGCGAAGTCGTCGATCGCAAGGCGCGCCGCGACCGCCGATCCGCCGCCCCCGATATCCGAGTAGAGGCTGGACATGTCGGATAGGACTCCGATCTTGACGACGCCGTCGGAGACTTGTGCCCGCGCACCGGGAGCCACCAATGCGGCGGCGAGCGCCAGCGGGACGGCAATAAACAGGTTATGTTTGGATTGCATGGTGTCCTCTACTCCTTTGGTTGATCGAATCTGCGTGATTACACGCCCAGGTACTCGTGTATCTTTGCGAGACTGGACTCTAGCTCCGTGTTCCGGATCATGTCCACTATCCGGCCGTTCTCCATCACGTAGTGGCGGTCGGCGATCCGCGAAGCAAAGCGGAAATTCTGCTCGACCAGGAGGATGGTAAACCCTTCGGCCTTGAGCCGCGAGATGGTCTGGCTGATCTGCTGCACGATCACCGGAGCCAGCCCCTCGGTGGGCTCGTCGAGGAGCAGCAGCCTCGCCCCCGTGCGCAGGATGCGGCCGATCGCCAGCATCTGCTGCTCGCCTCCGGAGAGCTTGGTGCCCTGGCTGGACAGCC
>Ga0335084_10005854_pt1 | contig 12195 bp, 10 predicted proteins | sample Lox_Sample_44_FD_206721 | JGI IMG/M metagenome (GOLD analysis project Ga0335084, IMG submission 206721) | Soil microbial communities from Loxahatchee National Wildlife Refuge, Florida, United States - Lox_Sample_4.4 | ecosystem: Environmental > Terrestrial > Soil > Wetlands | place: USA...
TGCCGACAGATGGGAGAATCTGATCAGTCAATTCATGGAAACGCTTGCCTCTCGCTGCCATGAGACCGGAAGGGCCGTCATCGGGCATATCAAAGCCCTCGCCCTTTTCCCCGATGGCGGATATTTGCGCGTCAGTGTTGTCAGCCCCTCCCTGCCCGCCGGAGTGGAAGGCAGCGTGCCGACAGGTTGCGCCGAACTTGTGCTTACCCTCAACGTGATTGTCTACGGACTGGAGCGCGATGCGTTGGAACGGCTCACCCGCGAGACGGCCGATGATCTAACTAAAAAATGGAAAGGGGGGATAACAATCGAGGCAACTTGAGGGGCTTATTGCAGCCAATCGGTTAATGCGTGTAAAACACCTACCTATCGCGAATAACCTCTCCTAACTTTCCCTTAACCTAAGGGAGGCAGGGGGAGTACAAAGAAAGGAGGAGTAAACCATGAGTGACCAACTGGCAATGGCAATGGCGGACCTCGAAGAAACGACGGTTCTAAACCTTGTGCGGCAGCGCCTTGAGGCCGGCGATAATCCCATGGCGATCCTGGCGAGCTGTCGGGAAGGAATGACCCAAGTAGGGAAGCGCTTCGAAGCATGCGAATACTTTATCTCGGAGTTGATCATGGCGGCCGAGATCTTCAAACAAGCGACTGCTCTGCTGAGTTCCCGGATCAAAACCGATGTCATGGGCGGTCGCGGCAAGGTGGTTGTCGGTACCGTCAAAGGCGACATTCATGACATCGGCAAAGACATCGTGGTAAGCTTGCTCAAAGCGGCCAACTATGACGTTCGCGATCTGGGCGTAGACGCGCCGCCGCAGAAGGTGGTGGAAGCGGTCAAAGAGACGGGCGCGACGGTCGTGGGATTGTCCGGTCTGCTCACCGTCGCTTTCGACTCGATGAAAGAAACGGTGGCCGCCTTGTCTGCAGCAGGTCTGCGATCTAAGGTCAAGGTAATGATTGGAGGCGGATCGGTATCTGAGACAGTTCAGCAATATGCGGGCGCCGATGCATGGGGTACGGATGCACAAGCCGCCGTCTCATTGTGCAACCGATGGATCAAGGAGGTGGCGAAATGAACAACGAAGCCTTGTACCAGGAGCGGTTCAATCGCATCCAGAAGGCCATTCGTTTGGAACCAGTGGATCGCATCCCGGCGGTCTACATGGGTGTGGCCTTCGCGCCCCGCTACATGGGCATGTCGATCGCAGAATTCTGCACCAACCATGAAGCCACCGTCACAATGAACCTGGCCGCCATGGATAAGCTGGGCGGGTTAGACGGGATCAACCTTGCAGGGGCCGGCCGTATCACAGCCATCCTGACAGCCATGTGGCTGTCGCGTCTCGGCGTCCCGGGCCGTGACCTGCCGCCGGACAGCCTCTGGCAGGTTCGCGAAGCTGAAGTCATGACCATAGACGACTACGATTTTATCATCAAGAATGGCTGGCAAGCCTTCCTCGGTAGTTACATGCCGAGGGTCATCGACATGGCTGAGTTTGGAGAGGCGATGGGCTGGTTGATGGCGAACGCGCCGCGTTGCGTGAATACTTATCGCGAGCGCGGCTACGTGCCTGTTTGTGGCGCGGCAACTTCTCCTCCTTATGAGTACTTTTGCGGGGGACGGTCGATGCAGAAATTCATCTTCGACCTCCACCGTATTCCAGACAAAGTTCAGGCTGCCATGGACGCCATCATGCCGGACATTATTGGACAGGCTATCGGCGTCGCCCGCGCATCCGGATCGGCAGGTGTTTGGGTGGGTGGCTGGCGCTCGGCCAGTGCCCTGATCTCCCCCAAGCTGTGGGACCGCTTCGCTTGGCCGTACTTCGTTAAGATTGTTAACGCGCTCGTGGAAGCCGGACTGACGCCAGTGCTCCACTGGGACCAGGACTGGACGCGGGATTTGGGACACCTTCGGGAACTCCCTGCCAAAAAGTGCATCCTCAATCCGGACGGCATGACCAATATGCGCAAATTCAAGGAAGCGGCAGGCGACCGGATGGCCATGATGGGCGATGTGCCGGCCGCGATGTTCGCCGCCGGAACCCCGGAGGATGTCTATAACTACGTGCGTGACCTGGTACGCCTCTTCGGTTCTACAGGGTTAATCCTGTGCCCGGGCTGCGATGCGCCCATCAATACCAAACCGGAAAACATGGAAGCCTTCGTGGCCGCCAGCCGGGAATACGGCAAGGCGGCTTAGCCGGCCACGAAAACGGAACAGACGCTGATACGTTGAGCGATGACGTACAAGTCGCTGTCCATGCTATCCGATCCATGGATCAAGGAGGTACGTTATGAATAATGAAGCGATCTATCAAGAAAGACTCACTCGGATCAAAAAAACGATCAATCTTGAACCCGTAGATCGCATTCCGATTGCGTATCTGGGCCCCGCCTTCTCGCCACGCTACATGGGGATGCCTCTGGCCCAGTTCTGCGAGGATGCGGAAGCGGCGCTCAAGGTGACTCTCGATGCTGTGAAGCGCCTCGACGTCGATGCGATCAATTCGCTTGTGATCGGCCGTTTTCCGGTGACCCTCACACTCATCTGGTTGTCGCACATCCAAGTGCCCGGACAGGAATTGCCTCGGGATGCGCTGTGGCAGGTGGCCGAGCGTGAGGTGATGACCCCGGAAGACTATGACTTTATTGTGGAGCACGGCTGGCAGGCTTTCTTGAATCGACACCTGCCCAAGGTGATCGATCCCGCCTACCTGGGTGAGAGTCTGGCTTATATGGGAGCGAATGCTGGCCGCGGTGTGCCGCTTTTCCGAGAAAATGGTTATGTCGTCATTGCAACCGGAGGTGTGAGTATCCCCTTTGAGGCGATGTGCGGCGCCCGCTCAATGACCAAGTTCTTCTTCGACCTGTATCGAATGCCGGATCGAGTCAAAGCCGCCATGGATCGTGCTCTGCCCGAGATCATCGCCGGAGGCATCGGCCTGGCGAAGGCCGGTGGGGCGATGGGGACCTGGGTGGGCGGATGGCGGGCCGCCAGCGCTATGTTGGCCCCCAAGTTGTGGAATCGCTTCGTATGGCCTTATTATTTGAAAATCGTTGAGGCCTTATTAGCCGAAAATATCACGCCCGTCCTCCATTGGGACCAGGATTGGACACGTGACCTGGTGCGGCTTCAAGAGTTGCCCGCCAAGAAATGCATCCTGAACCTCGATGGCATGACCGACGTCCGCAAATTCAAAGAACTGGTAGGAGACCGCATGGCCATGATGGGTGATGTGCCTGCATCCCTTTTTGCCGCCGGCACGCCTGACGATATCCATAACTATGTGCGTGACTTGGCCCGTCTCTTCGGTTCCAGGGGGTTGATTCTTTCTTCCGGTTGTGACATCCCCGTTAATGCAAAACCCGAGAACGTTGAAGCCTTTGTGGCAGCCGGCCGTGAGTATGGAAAGGCGGGTTAGCTCTGAGACGATGTTCGGAGAAGAGAGATGGTTAGAAGCTCCCCGGAAGGGAAGGCGGGCCAAAGGAGGAGCGGATCCCAAAAGTACCGGGAGTTGAGGAAGAAAACCGTTCCCCAACTTTTCCTGGAAAGGGTGAAATCCTTCCCCGATCAGGTGGCATTTCGGACCAAGAAGCTCGGTATTTACAGGGAGCGGACCTGGTCGGATTTCCATCGGATGGTCGCCGCCTGCGCTCTGGGATTCATGGAATTAGGGCTCAGAAGGGGCGAAGTTTTGGCACTGATGGGCGACCCCTGTGAGGAGTACGCGGTTTGCGACCTTGCGGCTCAAATATTAGGAGCCATCCCCTACGGGATCTCCCCCGCCTCCTCTTCCAGTGAATTCCATTACCTGTTGAAAGATGGAAACCCGTGCATGTTTGTTGCTCAGGATCAGGAGTACCTGGACCGGATTCTTCCCAGTTTGAACAATTTTCCCGGTCTGAGACAAATCATTGTCATCGATACCAAAGGAATCTTCGGTGTTGAGCATCCCTCCGTGATCAGCTATGAGCGGCTTCTGCAGATTGGGGAAAGACAATTTGCAGCAAACCCTGAGGCCTTTGAAGAAATGGTATACAGGATCAAGCCTTCCGATCCGGTATTCATCGTTTATACCTCAGGAACCTCGGGAGACCCCAAAGGAGTTCTGATCAGTCATGGGAAGCATTTGGCAGCCGCTTATACGTTGATCGATCATTATCCCATTCTGACGGAGATGCCACACCGGACGGTTGCCACCCTGCCCTTCTCCCATATGCTGGGAAGAACTGTCTCCATTACCTTGCCTCTGCTAACGAAAATTATTCCCCACTACAGCGAAGATATCGAGGATCTTGGACAGACCCTGTTTGAAGTTGCCCCCACGGTTTTATTCGTGATGCCGAAATATCTTCAGAAATTGGCTGCTCGTCTCTTTGTCGGTATCGAAAATTCCAGCCCTTTAAAAAAAGCCGTTTACAAAGCTGCCTTAAGAATGGGCCGCCGGCATTTAGAAAAGGTCTCTCCCGTCAATGGAACCTTTTGGTCACGGCTCAGCGACGTTATCTGTTATCAAGCTGCCTTTCGACCCATCCTCAATAAACTGGGGTTCAATAGACTGAAGATCGCCTTTTCAACAGGAGCCCCCCTCCCGCCGGAACTGATGGCCTTCTGGCAGATTTGTGGAGTTCACCTGGCTGAGTTTTACGGGCTGACCGAGACAGGAGGAGCTATTGTCCTCGCGCCGGCTCCTGCTTTTCCTCGTCCCGGTAGCACGGCCACCCGCCCCAATGGTTGGGAGGTAAAGCTTTCGGCTCAAGAAGAGATCCTGATCCGAGGGGAGGATCTGTTTGAACGATACTGGAATAAGCCCGATCTCGGGAACCAAGTCTTCGATCAAGTGGGATGGTTCCACACCGGTGACGCAGGGAAATGGGCCACGGATAGCAGTCTCAAACTCTTAGGCCGACGCCAAGACTTCATCGTCCCTCCAGGGGGAGAAAGGATGAGTCCGTTGCAGATTGAGAATGCGCTAAGGGCAAATCCGTACGTCAGTGAGGCTGTTGTCTTCGGCCAAGGCCGCCCCTACCTGTCCGCCTTGATTGAAATAGACTTTGAGACGGTCTCGGATTGGGCAAACCGGAACAATATCCCTTTTACGGGTTTTACAAGTCTCATCAAGTCTCCCGAGACCATAAAATTCATCGGTGGGGAAATAGAAAAAATCAATGAGCATCTCTCCTCTTCCGAACGGATCAAATCTTTTAGAATTCTCCCGGTCGAATTGAATTCAGCAGAGGATGAAGGAGGGATCACCCCGACCCAGAAAATTAAGCGGTTCGTGATGTATAATAAGTTCAGGGATCTGATCGAATCGATGTACGTTAACAGCGAAACCGGGGAAGAGCATCATCTCAAATAGCCGGAAGATGAAAACGGGTCTGTTCTATTCGATCCCAATTGGAGAACTAAACTACCCTCGCCTTGAAGGCGAGGAGTTTCAGACAAGGTCGGCTCAACTCGACTAAAATCCCCTCCCCCTCCAGCGATGGGGGAGGGTCAGGGTGGGGGTGGACCATGAAAGTTTATCACCCCCATCCCAACCTTCCCCCCTCCAAGGGGGAAGGAGACAAGGGGACACTAAAAAACTCAAGGAGGTGGAGTATGGTAAAAAAAGGTCTGTTTGGAACGATCGTTTTGGTTTCAATGATATCCCTTCTCTTCTTATCTGCATTCGCGCAGGAGCCTTACCTGATCGGGGTCACCATGGGAGTGACGGGCCCGGGGTCAGAACCTTTGGCACCCATCAAGGATGCATTGGACATCTATTTCAAAGAGGTCAATGCAAAGGGAGGGATTAACGGACATCCCATTAAGATCATGATCGAGGACAACCTGAACGAGCCCTCCAGAGCGGCCACACAGGCCAAACAGCTGGTCACCCAGAACAAGGTGGTTCTGCTCGTACTGGCCAGTTTATCCAGTTGCTATGCGCCGGTGGTGCAGGTGGTTGAACAATATAATGTGCCGCTCCTCTTCCTAGGCGTCTGTCCCCCGGAGGTTTACCCTCCCAAGGCAGATCCGAATCAATACTGTTCCACTGCTTTTGGTATTAAGTTTGACAGTCGCTTTGCAGTGCCCTTTATTCGCGAGGAGGCCAAGGGGTCTTTGAAACTGGCCTTAGAAGCCATGAATGTCCCCTTGTCTCGCAATGAGATCGACTGGGCGGAGGAACTGGCCAAGGGCCTCGGAATTGAGGTGGTGGACAAGGTCGTCACTCCGCCTCCAACGGTCGACTACACGCCTTTCGCAACGAAGATCAAGAGTTCTGGAGCAAACTGGGTTTATAGCTATGGTCCATGGGGGATGGAAGTGAGAACGTTCGAAGCCCTGCGCAAGCTCGGCTGGAAGGGAAAGTATCTGGCCTACGGCCATATCCAGGCTGAGGACGAGTTGAGAAGGATAAAGGATGACGATTTCTATGTCTATGGAACGAATGCCTTTTTTGCCGACAATACCGACGCCCATAAGAAAATAAAGGCGACAAGCGAAAAAGAAAAGACGATTTATCCTTACACCCAGCTCACGGACGGCTGGATTGGATCAACGGTGATCGAAGAGGTGCTTAAGAAAACTTCATGGCCGGCCACCCCGGACAAAGTTCGAGAGGCGATGAATCAGATCAACGTCGATACAAAAGGGCTCAAGGGCGGGCCCATCGCGTGGACGAGCAACAACCATTATCGGGCGGTCGGTTATTATAGGGCCTACCGTTGGGATTCGAAGAAGAACGGAGTGATCATTGCGAAAGACTGGACACCGGTCGAAGTCAAGTAATTCATGTGAGTGTCACTGTCGGTGTCAGTGTCTGCTTCAACGGCAGTGAAAGATGCTTACAGACACAGACACTGTCACCGTTACGCCTCAGTCTTCTGGAACTTAATGTTATGCAGATCATTGTCAACACGGTCGTCTTAGCCTCCCTCTATAGCTTGATCGGCTGTGGGTTTGTGCTGATTTACAGGGCGAGCCGCGTTGTTAACCTTGCCCAGGGAGAGCTGATGGCCATGGGGGGGTATTTTCTCTTTACCGTGGCCATGGGTTTATTTCATGACCCCTTCCCTTCACTCCTGGGAGCTTCCGTTTTCAGCTTGGCCCTGGGTTTTATGGTCTATTTCTTTCTGATGCGGTTTATGGCCGGCGAATCTCTCTTCGCGGCTATCCTGACCACCATCGCTCTCGGAATTCTTCTGCGGGGACTCATCACATTGATCTGGACATCGCAGCTCTGGCATCCTCTTGAGTCAATGGGAATGAAGAATGCGTCCCATGGGCTCATCGAGGATGCCGTGATCTCGACCTTCGGGATCGTTACGATTTTCAGCGCCCTTCTCCTCTATTTGGGCCTCTTCTTCTGCCTTAAGTTTACCCGTTGGGGACTCCGGATGCGGGCTGTGGGAGAAAACCCTTTGCTCGCCTCCCGAAGAGGAATCCGGCTTCACAACTACTATGCCCTTTCCTGGGGACTCGCTGCATTGACGGGCGGCTTTGCGGGAATGATCCAATCTTGTGATGCTATTCTTGAACCCGGAATGGCAGTCATTGGTCTGAAGGCTTTCCCGGTGGTGTTGGTGGGAGGGCTCGACAGTCTGGTAGGCGTTATCCCGGGCGCCTTTATCGTCGCTCTGGCGGAGATTGTGGCCATCAACTACATCAGCCCTCAAGCCAGCGAAGCGGCACCCTTTATCGTCCTCCTGGCCATGCTCCTTATTCGGCCCTGGGGGCTTTTCGGTACCAAGGAGGAACTGGAAAGAGTTTAGGATGGCATCTACGAGCGGATATTTCAAGACTTCATACCGCGCGGACCTCTCGTTGGTAGAGACTCGATTCCGCCGGGTATGGTTGCTGATTTTCATCGTCGGATTGGTCCTCTTCCCTCTTTTCGGTTCGCCCTTTCTTCTTGATCTGGCCAGCCAAGTCTTCCTTTCTTTAATCGGAGCCGTTGCCTTGATGTTGTTAACTGGATTTGCGGGTCAGATTTCTCTCGGCCATGCGGGTTTCATTGCCGCCGGAGCCTACGTGACGGCGATCCTCTTCAAAGAATGGAATCTTCCGTTCTGGCTGACGCTTCCGGCTTCCGGACTGGTCGGGGCCATCCTGGGAGTTATCTTTGGACTTCCTTCTTTGAGATTGAAGGGAGTCTACCTTGCCTTAAGCACACTGGCCATGCATTTTATCGTTACCTACCTGGGCGCGGAATACGAAACGCGAAGGGGATTTGCGACCGGGATCGTGATCCCTCCCCCATCCCTGGGGTCGCTTAAGATCAGGGATCCGCGTCTGTGGTATTTCGTCCTCCTTCTGGCTGCGGGTCTCGCCTTGATCTTTTCCGTCAATCTGGTCCGTTCAAGGTCGGGAAGAGCATGGGTAGCGATTCGGGACCGGGAAGTGGTGGCTGAGGCGATTGGGGTGAAAGTCCCTTTTTATAAGTTGTCTGCCTTCGTTATTGGAGCTGTGATGACCTCCATTTCCGGGTGCCTTTTCGCCTACTACAGGGGGTTCGTCTCGGTGGAGGCTTATTCTCTCTTTCTCACCATCCAATATGTCGCAATGATCATCATCGGTGGGTTGGGAACGATTCTGGGGGCGGTCTTTGGAACCGTTTTTGTCGTGCTTCTTCCCTACACCATCGATGCCATCGGAAGGGGACTTCATGTTCCAGCCCGCTTCACCACGTACATGTTTGCGATTCAGTATGCAAGCTTCGGATTGATCATGATCATTTTTCTGGTGCTGGAACCCGGGGGGCTGGTCGCCATCTGGAATCGCATAAGAAATTACTTTATCCTTTGGCCTTTTAAGCATAAACCCCTGGGAAGCTGAGGAGATGACCCAACCAAACGGCGAGCCGTTGCTCAACATCGAAAATCTTGAGGTCGTTTATCACAACGTCTCCACGGCGGTCCAAGGCGTCTCCCTGAAAGTTTACAGGAACCAGATTGTGACCCTTCTGGGGACCAACGGGGCGGGAAAGACGACCACCTTGAAGGCGATCTCCGGTTTTCTTGGAATCGACGATGCGAGAGTAACGGAGGGCTCTATTGAATTTAAGGGAGAGAAAATTCAGAATCGTCCCCCCCACGAAATCACCCTGAAAGGCATTGCTCTTGTTCCGGAATGGGGGAAAGTTTTTGAGAACCTGACGGTCGAAGGGAATTTAGAGGTATGCGTTCCCGCGTCAAACCAGCGCCTGCGGAAGCAGGATTTCTCTCAACTTCTTGACTATTTTCCTCCTCTTCAGAAGGCCAGGAACCGCCTTGCCGGTTACCTCAGCGGAGGGGAGCGGCAGATGTTGTCTATCTCTACGGCTCTTCTCTGCAAGCCCGATTTGTTACTCGTGGACGAACTATCGTTGGGGCTCGCGCCCGTGGTCGTAAACGAACTCATGAACCTTTTGGGAGTCATCCGGGATCGACAAGGTGTCACCATTCTTTTAGTAGAGCAAAATGCCCTGGCCGCCCTTGAAATAGCCGACGACGGCTATGTCATCGAAAACGGCCGGATCGTCTTTGCGGGAACCGCCCACCAACTGATGAATCACCAGGATATCCAGGAATTCTATTTCGGGCAGGGAAACCGGGAATCACGGACGAGTTATCGCGATGTCAAACAGTACCGACGAAGGCGGCGCTGGTATGGATAAGACCACCCATTTAAGAATCGACGGGGTGAGTCTGGTCATCGGTGGTTTGAGGATCCTGAATGACGTCTCTTTCGATGTCGATCGAGGGGAACTTCTTGCCTTGATTGGCCCGAACGGAGCGGGCAAAACCAGTCTTCTGAACTGCATCAGTGGAATTTACAACCCGAGCCGCGGGCACATTCACTTCAATGGGAAAGATCTGTCAACACTAAAGCCTCATGAGGTAGCCCTGACCGGGATTGCACGCACCTTTCAGCTGACGGAGCTCTTCAGGCACCTGGATGTCCTGCAAAATCTCCTCGCCGGCAGGCATACCAAAATGAAGAGCGGGCTCCTCTCGAACGGTGTTTTCTGGGGTAATACGATCAAAGAAGAAGTCGAGCATCGAGAAGCGGTGGAGAAAATTATCGAATTCTTGGACCTTGGGAAATACCGCAAGACCCCCACGGCCGGTCTTCCTTACGGAACTCAAAAGATTATAGGTCTGGGAAGAGCCCTTGCCATGGAGCCTCAGATTCTTCTCCTGGATGAACCTTCTGCCGGAATGAACCGTCAGGAAAAGGAAGATATCGCCCGTTTCATTCTTAGAATAAAGCACGAAATCGGAATGACCCTCATCTGGGTCGAACACGACATGCAATTGGTAGGCGATCTTGCGGACCGGGTCGTGGTTCTGAACTTCGGCACGAAGATCGCGGAGGGAGTGCCCGAAGTGGTTCTCAGGGACCCCGATGTGGTCAAGACCTATTTGGGAACTAAAGAATTATAGTGTCAGTGATTCGTGTCTGTGTCAGTGAAAATCTCTAACTGACACTAAAAACTGACACTGACACTGGACGAGACTGACACTGGATTTTTGGAGGTAAATATGTCTGATGAAATGCGAGGATTATTCGAGGAGAGGCTCGCGCGCTACCAGGCGACCATTGCCCTGGAGCCGACCGATCGTATGATGGTGGCAGCTACGGGTTCAAATAACTTTGCGGAGATCTATGCCGGCTATTCACGCCACGAAGTGATGTACGACATCAATAAATGGATGGCCGCTGAATCAAAATTCGCAGAGGATTTCCCGGAGATTGATCTTTTGCGGGCCGGCCGGATCTGGGCCCCCATGTTCGAGTCGGTGGGATTCAAGTTATACAGGCTTCCGGGCCGTGACCTTTCTCCGGATACCGATTTTCAATTTGTTGAAGGCGAGTGGATGAAAGCGGAGGAGTACGACCTTCTGATCCGCAATCCCGTCGAGTTTCTGATTGAGCATCGCCTCCCCCGGGTGTTGGATGAGTTTAAGGATAAAGGGTCTATCCGCAGTCACATGGCTTTTCTGAAGGGTGGGATGGCCTTCGTGATGATGGGTCAGTGGATGAGAGAGAAAACTTTGAATCTCGAAAAGAAATACGGGCTTCCTGTGCCTACCCAGGGGGTGATTCTCGCGCCTTTTGATACCCTGGCCGACGGATATCGCGGTCTGCAGGGGATCATGATCGATATCTTCGAGCGACCCGAAAAGGTCTTAGAAGCATGTGACGCTCTTATTCCGGATTCGGTCAATTGTGCCCTCGCCTCTGCAGACCCTCTAAAGCGCTACCCCATCTTCATGCCGCTTCATCGGGGGAACTTTCCCTTTCTCTCTCCCAAGCAGTTCAAAACCTTTTATTGGCCTTCCTTGTACAGGGCAATCACTCTTTTGATCGAAGCCGGTTATACCGTCCGGGCTTATCTCGAAGGGGACTGGACCCCGAATTGGCACCACTGGAACGAGTTCCCAAAAGGTAAAATTTTGTGCGACATTGACAATAAGGCTGATATCGGAAGGGCCAAGAAAGAGATCGGAGACACGGTTTGCCTGGCAGGTGGCATTCCCGACCGGATGTTCATTCTGGGGACGCCCGATGAGATTCGGGCGAGGGTCAAGGAGTTGTGCGAAACCGCCGGAAAGAATGGAGGACTGATCCTGAACGGAGGATGCGCCATTCCCTATTTAACCAAGCCCGAGAATTTTCGGGCCTTCATTGACGCTACGCTGGAGTACGGAAGATACAGCGACGCCATCAAACCGAAATTGAAGAAGCCCCCTGCCCCACCCCCAGGCAGTCCTGCGCCCGGACATCCACCGAGAGTGATCACGCCGTGGGAAGTCCGGACCAAAGAACTGGGCGGGGTCATGGGTGATGAAAAGCTGATCAAGGAGGCCTGGGAGATGCTCGAACGACGGGCCTTTTGCTGGCTTCGCTTCTGGGATTGGTAAGCCTACGAAACTTGGAGTGCTGGAGTACTGAAGCCACTGGAATATTGGAGTGTTGGAGGGCTGGAGTATTGGGTAAAGAAATTATAGAGTAAAGGATCACAGGAATACCGGAATTGGGGATGTTAGGCAAAAAAGTTTCCATTTCTCTCTCTTTTCCATCATTCCATTATTCCAATACTCCATCACTCCATTACTCCAATACTCCAATGAATTTTCTGAGGAGGTTGGCTCATGGCAGGACTGACACAATTGGCGCACGCGATGGCGGATCTCGACAAGAAGAACGTCATTGCC
>Ga0335084_10005855_pt1 | contig 12193 bp, 13 predicted proteins | sample Lox_Sample_44_FD_206721 | JGI IMG/M metagenome (GOLD analysis project Ga0335084, IMG submission 206721) | Soil microbial communities from Loxahatchee National Wildlife Refuge, Florida, United States - Lox_Sample_4.4 | ecosystem: Environmental > Terrestrial > Soil > Wetlands | place: USA...
GCGCCGGCGCGCGCAACGGCACTGCGCTGCAGCATCGACGACGGCCCCTCCCGAAGTCTTCACGGCACTCGCGACCGGATGTACGCAATCATCACGATGCGACCGGGCCCGCCAGTGAGTATCCGTTCGCTGTAGCCGCTGGAACAACCCCGAGCGAGGGGGATTCGTGGCCAGGGTGCTCGTGCTCGGCGTGGGCAACTCGCTTTTGACCGACGACGGCGTCGGCGTGCACGCGGTTGCGCGCCTGCGGCAGGAGCCTGCGGTCCCGCCGGGCGTGACGATCCTCGACGCCGGCACGCTCAGCTTCTCGCTGCTGCCGGCGCTCGAGCATACCGATGCGCTGATCGCCATCGACGCGGCGCGCGACGGGCGCCAGCCGGGCGAGGTCCGGGTCTGCGAGGGCGAGGAGGCGGATCGCTTCCTGCAGCGAGACGGCCGCAGCGTCCACGAGGTCGGCCTCTCGGATCTGCTCGACATGGCGCGACTGTCGGGTCAGCTGCCCGGCCGGCGAGTGCTGATCGGCGTCGAGCCGCAGGTCGTCGACTGGGGCCTCGAGCTGAGCGCGCCCGTGGCGGCGGCGCTGCCACACTGCGTCGCCGTCGCCCTCGATTTCATCGCGCGCTGGCAGCCGGACGACGCAAGCCGTGTCAACTGACGCGCGCGCGAGGCTCGCAGCGATTGCCATCGTCGCCGAGACGCCGCCTGCTCCCAGTGTCGGCGCAGACAGCGGCAACGTGCCGCTGCTGCTCGGCGAGATTCGCCATGCGCTCGAGCGGCTGCTCGCGACCGGCGCCGTCCATGCCATCGACCTGCGTGCGATCCCCCTCGGCCCGGGCGAGGAAGACCGCCTGCTGGAGGCGCTCGGCACGGGCGAGCTCTGCGCGACGTTCGACGCGCTCGGCCGCAGCGAGCTGCAGGAGTGCCGCTATCCCGGCGTCTGGCGGATCACCCACTGGAATGCGGCCGACGAGCTGATCGGCCGCTTCATAGAGGTCACGTTCGCGCCGGCGCTCTTGGCGTCGAATCGCGAGGACATCCGGGACGGGCTCGAGCGCCTGAGCGCCGAGCTCAGCGGCTGAGGGCCCGGTGCAGCGTCAAGGAGGCGACATGGATGCCCTGAACATCGGCGGAACGGTCGGCGAGCAGCTGCGCGCGCAGGGCGTTTCGCGCCGCGGCTTCATGAAGTTCTGTGCCACCACCGCATCGCTCATGGCGCTGTCGCCGGCGCTGGTGCCGCGCATCGCCGAGGCGCTCGCCGGCGCCAAGCGCCCGTCGGTCATCTGGCTGCCGTTCCAGGAGTGCACCGGCTGCACCGAGTCGCTGACGCGCTCGCACGCGCCGACGCTCGAGTCGCTGATCTTCGGCGCGATCTCGCTCGACTACCACGAGACGCTGCAGGCCGCCGCCGGCCACGACGCCGAGGCGGCACGCAATCGCGCGATGGAGGCGAACTGGGGCGAGTATTTCCTCGCCGTCGACGGCTCCATCCCGCTCGGCAACAAGGGCTATTCGACGATCGGCGGCGTGAGCAACGTCGACCTGCTGAAGCGCGTGGCGCAGGGCGCGAAGGCGATCGTGGCGATCGGCACCTGCGCCTCGTTCGGCGGCCTGCCGAAGGCGAGCCCGAACCCGACCGGGGCGGTCGCCGTCCGCGACCTGATCAAGGACAAGCCGATCATCAACGTCTCCGGCTGCCCGCCGCTGCCGATGGCGATCACCGGGGTCCTCGCCCAGGTGCTGACCTTCGGCCAGCTCCCGGAGCTTGACCACCTCGGCAGACCGAAGGCGTTCTACGGCCAGACGATCCACGACCGCTGCTACCGGCGGCCGTTCTACGAGCGCGGCCAGTTTGCCGAGAGCTTCGACGACGAGGGCGCCAAGCAGGGCTGGTGCCTGTACAAGCTCGGCTGCAAGGGGCCCGTGACCTACAACGCCTGCCCGACCATGAAGTGGAACCTGGGGGCGAGCTTCCCGATCGAGTCCGGCCACGGCTGCATCGGCTGCTCCGAGCCCGACTTCTGGGACTGGCAGGGCGTGTACCGGCCGCTGTCGACCACCCGCTGGGGCGGCTACCAGACGCTCGGCGCCGCGGCGGCCGTAGGCGTCGCGGCCGGTGCCGTCGCCGCGCTCGCGGCGCGGCGCAAACAACGTCCGGTTGGGGAGGACGAGGCATGAGCATTCTGGAGTTCGCTCGCGGCCCGGCGTTCCAGGTCGCGCTGGTCGTGTTCGCCTTCGGCGTCTGCTGGCGCCTCGCCGGCATATTCCTGATGTACCGCCGCTTCGACCGCTCGCAGCCCCGGCAGCACGCACTGATCGCCGGCGGCGTGCGCGCGATCGTGATGCGCTCGCTGCCGCCGCACGAGCTCGAGAAGAAGATCGTCTTCCAGCACGTCTCGGGCTACGCCTGGCACCTGGCGTATTTTGCGTCGCTGCTGTTCTTCGCACCGCACATCCCGTTCTTCAAGCAGTTCCTCGGCTTCGGCTGGCCGACCCTGTCGAACACCGTGGCGCTGCTCTCGGGCGCCGTCGCCCTCGCGATCCTGCTGGCGCTGCTGTGGCGCCGCGCGAGCCATGCGGTGCTGCGCCAGATCTCGACGCTCGACGACTACCTGAGCATCGTGCTCTCGATCCTGCCGCTGCTGACCGGCTTCATGACCTATGCCCGGATCCTGCCGCTCGGCCTGCGCTACGAGAACATGCTGGGGCTGCACCTGCTGTCGATCTGCGCGCTCCTGGTGTGGTTCCCGTTCGGCAAGCTGATGCACCTGTTCCTCGCGTTTCCCGCGCGCTTCCAGGCCGGCGTGCTGCTGAAGCGCAAAGGAGTCGAAGCATGAGCGCCACGACCGCCCATCTGGATTCGCTGCGCAGCGCAGCCGCGGCGCTGGGTGGCCGCGTCGGATTGTCGAGGAACACCGACGCCGAGCGCCTCGACAAGGCACGCGCCGTGATGCTCGGCGAGCTCGACGGCTCGCACGCCGCCTATCTCGAAACCTGCCTGCACTGCGGCATGTGCGCCGAGGCCTGCCACTTCTATCTCGGCACGAACGAGGCCAAGTACACGCCGATCTGGAAGGTGGAGCCGCTGAAGAAAGTCTACCAGCGCGAGCTCGGCCCGATGCGCTGGTTGCGCCGCATGCTGACCCGCGACATCACGCTGGCGGAGCTCGAGGCCTGGCAGCCGCTCGTCTATGATTCGTGCACGGAGTGCGGCCGCTGCGACCTGATGTGCCCGATGGGCATCCAGATCTCGCCGATGATCGGGATCATGCGCCGCGCGCTTGCCGCCGCCGACCTGCTGCCGGCCGAGCTCGCGGGCGCGGTCGATGAACAGAAGCAGCAGGGCTCGGTGCTCGGCGCCGGCCGCGACCAGCTGCTCGCGCTGGCCCGCGACAGCGCCGCCGCCGGCGTTCCGGTGCCGCTCGACCTGCCGGCCGCCGACGTCGTGCTGCTGACCAGCGCGCTCGACGTCAAGGCGTTCCCGGACTCGCTGCGGGCCACGGCCAGGATCCTGAACAAGCTGAAGCTGCACTGGACGCTCCTCAGCCACAGCATCGATCTGCTCGGCAGCGGCGAGTCGCTGCGGGAGCTGCACGTGCGGCGGATCGTCGAGGAGATCGTGCGCCGCGGCGCCAAGACCCTGCTGCTGCCGGAGTGCGGGCACGCCTACCCGGCGCTGCGCTTCGATTCGGCGCACATGATCGGCGAGCCGCTGCCGTTCGTGGTGTACTCGATCGCGGAGTTCGTCGGCCAGGAGATCCAGGACGGCCGGCTCAAGGTCAACCGCGAGCCCGGCGGCGGCTCGGTGACCTATCACGACCCGTGCAAGATCGGCCGGCACGGCGGCGTGTTCGAGGAGCCGCGCGCGGCGATCCGCGCGCTCGGCCTCGAGCTCAAGGAGATGGAGTCGCACGGCCGGACGAACTACTGCTGCGGCGGCGGCGGCGGCCAGTTCCTGATCGCACGCGCGGCGCAGCTGCGCCAGCGCGCCTTCGAGATCAAGATGCGCGAGGTCGACGACACCGGCGCCGCGAAGGTGCTGACGGCCTGCAACAGCTGCCGCTTCAACTACCAGGCCGGTGCGGCCGAGGCGAACTGGCACAAGCCGATCGAGAGCCTCGTCGAGCACGTCGCCGCCAACCTCGCCGACTGAGCGGAGAACCGCCATGCCCGCACAAGCCCGCGTCGTCGTCGATCCCGTCACCCGCATCGAAGGCCATCTGCGCATCGAGGCGAAGATGGACGGCGACACGATCGCCGCCGCCTACTCCTCCGGCACGATGGTGCGCGGGATCGAGATCATCCTGCGCGGCCGCGACCCGCGCGAGGCGTGGGCCTTCGCGCAGCGGATCTGCGGCGTCTGCACGCTGGTGCACGGCATGGCCTCGATCCGCTCGGTCGAGGACGCGCTCAGGATCGACGTGCCGGCGAATGCGCAGCTGATCCGCAACCTCATGATCGCCGCGCAGTACGTGCACGACCACGTGATGCACTTCTACCACCTGCACGCGCTCGACTGGGTGGACGTCGTCAGCGCGCTCGGCGCGAATCCGGCGGCAACCGCGACGCTGGCGCAGTCGCTGAGCCCGTACGCGCGCTCCTCGCCCGGCTATTTCGCCGACGTCCAGAAGCGGGTCCGCACGCTGGTCGAGTCCGGCCAGCTCGGCATCTTCGCCAACGCCTACTGGGGCCACCCGGGCTACAAGCTGCCGGCGGAGGCCAACCTGATGGCGGTGGCCCACTACCTCGACGCGCTCGTCTGGCAGCGCGAGGTGGCGCAGCTGCACGCGATCTTCGGCGGCAAGAATCCGCACCCCAACTTCGTCGTCGGCGGCGTGCCGTGCGCGATCGACCTCAATTCGGATTCGGCGCTCAACGCCAAGCGCCTTGCCCAGGTCGGCGCGATCATTGCGCAGATGCGCGCGTTCGTCGACGAGGTCTACGTGCCCGACACGCTCGCGATCGCGGGCTTCTACAAGGACTGGGGCGCGCAGGGCGAGGGCCTCGGCAATTTCATGACTTTCGGCGACTTCCCCGCCACCCAGGCGAGCGACGTCGCGAAGCTCGGGATCCCGCGCGGCGTCATTCTCAATCGCAACCTCGCCGAGGTGCAGGATGTCGATCTGAAGGATCCCGCCCAGGTGCAGGAGTTCATCAGCCACTCGTGGTACGACTACTCCGGCGGCAAGAACACGGGCCTGCATCCGTGGGACGGCGAGACTGCCTTCAACTACACCGGCCCCGAGCCGCCGTACGAGTACCTCGACCTCGACAAGTCGTACTCGTGGCTGAAATCGCCGCGCTGGCGCGGCAAGGCGGTCGAGGTCGGGCCGCTGGCGCGCGTGCTGATGCTGTACGCGAAGGGCCACGCGCAGACCAAGGAGCTGGTCGACTCGGCGCTGCACCGGCTGGACGTGCCGGTCACGGCGCTCTACTCGACGCTCGGCCGCACCGCCGCGCGCACGCTCGAGACCAAGGTCATCGCCGACATGATGCAGGGCATGTACGACAATCTGGTCGCGAACATCAAGGGCGGCGACACCAAGACCTTCAACGAGGGCCGCTGGGAGCCGCGCACCTGGCCGGCACAGGCCAAGGGCGTCGGCTACATGGAGGCGCCGCGCGGCGGGCTCTCGCACTTCATCGTCATCGACAACGGCAAGATCGCGAACTACCAGGCGGTGGTGCCGAGCACGTGGAACGCCGGGCCGCGCGACCCGCAGGGACAGCCGGGCGCGTACGAGGCGGCGCTCGCCGGCCACCGGCTCGCCGACGTCAAGAAGCCGCTCGAGATCCTGCGGACGATCCACAGTTTCGACCCGTGCATCGCCTGCGCGGTGCACGTGACGGATCCCGAGCAGGGCGAGCTCGTCGAGGTGAAGGTCTGCTGAGCGGCGGGTCGCGCCGGCCGCGGCGGCCCGCTACTTGCGAAGCTTGCGGAGCCGCGCGATCGTCCGCAGCTGCTCGACGGCGCGGGCGACCTCGGCCTCGGCGTCGGCGATGCTGATCTCCTCGCCCCGCTCGCGCAGCATCTCGTCGGCGCGCTGGCGCGCGGCGAGTGCCGCCGCCTCGTCCAGGTCCTTGGCCCGCAGCGCCGTGTCGGCGAGCACCGTCACGCGCTGCGGCTGGATCTCGAGCATGCCGCCGCCGACGTAGAAGTCGTGCTCCTCGCCGTCCGGCGTCTGTACCCGCACCTCGCCCGCCTTGAGCGCCGTCAGCAGCGGCGCGTGGCGGGGCGCGATGCCGATCTCGCCCTGCACGGCGGGCACGAACACCATCGCCGCCTCGCCGGAGAAGATCTCCCCCTCCGCGCTGACGATGTCGACGTTGATGGTGTGCGCCATGGCCGTTCCCTCAGGTGATCGTCTTGGCCTTCTCGACCGCTTCCTCGATCGTGCCGACCATGTAGAAGGCCTGCTCCGGGAGGCTGTCGTACTCGCCCGCAATGATGGCCTTGAAGCCGCGGATCGTGTCCTTGATCGACACGTACTTGCCCTTCTGGCCGGTGAACACCTCGGCGACGTGGAACGGCTGCGACAGGAAGCGCTGGATCTTGCGCGCGCGGTACACGAGCAGCTTGTCCTCGGCCGACAGCTCGTCCATGCCGAGGATCGCGATGATGTCCTGCAGCTCCTTGTAGCGCTGCAGGATCGCCTGCACGCCGCGGGCCACCTGGTAGTGCTCCTCGCCGATTACGAGCGGGTCGAGCTGGCGCGAGGTCGAGTCGAGCGGATCGATCGCCGGGTAGATGCCGAGCGCGGCGATCTGGCGCGACAGCACGACGGTCGCGTCGAGGTGCGCGAAGGTGGTGGCCGGCGACGGGTCGGTCAGGTCGTCGGCCGGCACGTACACCGCCTGGATCGAGGTGATCGAGCCGGTCTTGGTGGAGGTGATGCGCTCCTGCAGCACGCCCATCTCCTCGGCAAGCGTCGGCTGGTAGCCGACCGCCGACGGCATGCGCCCCAGCAGCGCCGAGACCTCGGTGCCCGCCAACGTGTAGCGGTAGATGTTGTCGATGAACAGGAGCACGTCGCGGCCCTTGCCGGATGCCTGCTTCTCGTCGCGGAAGTACTCGGCCATCGTCAGTCCCGAGAGCGCGACGCGCAGCCGGTTGCCCGGCGGCTCGTTCATCTGGCCGTACACCATCGAGACCTTGGAGTTCTCGAGGTTCTTGAGGTCGATGACGCCCGACTCGGCCATCTCGTGGTAGAAGTCATTGCCCTCGCGGGTGCGCTCGCCGACGCCGGCGAACACCGACAGGCCGGCGTGCGCCTTGGCGATGTTGTTGATGAGCTCGAGCATGTTGACGGTCTTGCCGACGCCGGCGCCGCCGAAGAGGCCGATCTTGCCGCCCTTGGCGAACGGCATCAGCAGGTCGATGGCCTTGATGCCGGTCTCGAGCAGGTCCTGGCCGCCCGCCTGGTCGTCGTACGCCGGCGCCGGGCGGTGGATCTCCCAGTACTCCTTGGCCGCGACCGGGCCGCGCTCGTCCTGCGGGTCGCCGAGCACGTCCATGATGCGCCCGAGCGTCGCGTTGCCGACCGGCACCGCGATGCCCTTGCCGGTGGCGTGCACCGTAATGCCGCGCTTCAGGCCCTCCGAGACACCCATCGCGATGCAGCGCACGACGCCGTCGCCGAGCTGCTGCTGCACCTCGAGGGTCAGCTCGCGGCCGCTGTCCTTGAGCTTCAGCGCCTCGTAGACCCTGGGGATCGACTCGCGCGGGAACTCGACGTCGATGACGGCGCCGATGATCTGGACGATCTTGCCGGTGGCGGCGGTGCTCTGCGTGCTCATGTCGTTGAACCTTTTCTCAAACGGCGGCTGCGCCGCCGACGATCTCGGATATTTCCTTGGTGATCGCCGCCTGCCGCGCCTTGTTGTAGATCAGCTGCAGCTCGTCGATCAGCTTGCCGGCGTTGTCGGTCGCGCTCTTCATCGCGACCATGCGCGCCGCCATCTCGCAGGCGACGTTCTCGACGGCGCCGTGATAGACCTGCGAGTTGATGTAACGGGTCATCAGGCCCTCGAGCAGCTCCGCTGCCGACGGCTCGTAGATGTACTCCCACAGGTCCTGCAGCTCCTCGCTGCGGACCGGCTCCGCCGGCAGCAGCTGCCGGACGGCCGGCCGCTGGGTCATCGTGTTGACGAACTCGGCGTGCGCGAGCAGCAGGCGGTCGATCTTGCCGGCGACGTAGTCCTCGAGCATGACCTGCACCGGGCCGATGAAGGTCGCGACGTGCGGGCGGTCGCCGAGGTGGGTGATGGTCGCGGCGACCGGCAGCTTCAGGCGCCGGAAGAACTGCACTGCCTTGGAGCCGAACAGGCACAGCTGCACGCCGGCGCCCTTCTCCTGCGCCTCGCGGATCGCGACGAGCGCCTGCTTGAAGACGTTGAGGTTGAGTCCGCCGCACAGGCCGCGATCGGTGCTCATCACGATCAGGCCGACCGTCTTGACCTCGCGCTCGGCCAGGTAGGGATGGCGGAAGTCCGGGTTGGCGAGCCTGAGGTGGCCGATGACCGATCGGATCTTCTCCGAGTAGGGTCGCGCCGCCTGCATGCGGTCCTGGCTCTTGCGCCGCTTGCTGGTCGCGACCATTTCCATGGCCTTGGTGATCTTCTGCGTGCTCTTGATGCTCGCGATCTTGGTGCGGATTTCCTTGGTGCCGGCCATGGCGCTGCCCTAGAAGCTCGCCGTCGAGAAGAAGTCCTCGCAGACCTTCTTCAGGGCCGCGTCGACTTCCTTGGTCAGGTCGGGCTTGTCGTTGATCGACTTCATGAGGTCGCCGGCGTTGGTCTTCGCGAAGCCCTGCAGCTGCACCTCGGCCGCGACGACCTTCTCCTTCGGCACCTTGTCGAAGAAGCCGCCGTTGACGGCGTACAGCGACAGCGCCATCTCCGCGACCGCCATCGGCGCGTACTGCTTCTGCTTCATCAGCTCCATGACGCGCACGCCACGGTCGAGCTGCTTGCGGGTGGCCTCGTCAAGGTCGGAGGCGAACTGCGAGAACGCGGCGAGCTCGCGGTACTGGGCGAGTGCGAGGCGCACGCCGCCACCGAGCTTCTTGATGATGCCGGTCTGCGCGGCGCCGCCGACGCGCGACACCGAGATGCCGGCGTTGATCGCCGGCCGGATGCCGGAGTTGAACAGGTCGGTCTCGAGGAAGATCTGGCCGTCGGTGATCGAAATCACGTTGGTCGGCACGAACGCCGTGACGTCGCCCGCCTGCGTCTCGATGATCGGCAGCCCGGTCAGCGAGCCGGTCTTGCCCTTGACGCGGCCACCGGTGACCTTCTCGACGTACTGCGCATTGACGCGCGCGGAGCGCTCGAGCAGGCGCGAGTGCAGGTAGAACACGTCGCCCGGGTACGCCTCGCGGCCCGGCGGGCGCCTGAGCAGCAGCGAGATCTGCCGGTACGCCCAGGCCTGCTTGGTCAGGTCGTCGTAGATGATCAGGGCGTCCTCGCCCTGGTCCATGAAGTACTCGCCCATCGCGCAGCCCGAGTACGGCGCGAGGTACTGCATCGCGGCCGGAGTCGAGGCCGAGGCCGCGACGACGATCGTGTGCGCGAGCGCGCCGTGCTCCTCGAGCTTGCGCACGACGTTGGCGATCGAGCTCTGCTTCTGGCCGATCGCGACGTAGATGCACTTAACGCCGGTGCCCTTCTGGTTGATGATCGTGTCGACCGCGACAGCCGTCTTGCCCGTCTGGCGGTCGCCGATGATCAGCTCGCGCTGGCCACGGCCGATCGGCACCATCGAGTCGATCGCCTTGAGGCCGGTTTGTACCGGCTGCGAGACGCTCTGGCGGGCGATGACGCCGGGCGCGACGCGCTCGATCGGCGAGCGCTTGCCGGCCTTGATCGGGCCCTTGCCGTCGATCGGGTTGCCGAGCGCATCGACGACGCGGCCGAGCAGCTCGGGACCCGTCGGCACCTCGAGGATGCGGCCGGTGGTCTTGACCTGGTGGCCTTCGGTGATGTGCTCGTAGTCGCCGAGCACCACTGCGCCGACCGAGTCCTGCTCGAGGTTGAGCACGAGGCCGAAGGTGTCGCCGGGGAACTCGATCATCTCGCCGGCTCGCGCGTCGGCGAGGCCGTGGATGCGCACGATGCCGTCGGTCACGCTGACCACGGTGCCGACGTTGCTCGCCTCGGCGGCGGCGTCGAACTTCGAGATTCGGGCCTTGATGAGATCGCTGATCTCGGAAGCCTTGATGGACATGCTGCTTTCCTTCTAAGCCTTGTCGGCCATGCGCGCGATCGCGCTCATGGCTGTGAAATCTGCTGCTCGAGCCGCGCGAGACGCCCGCGCAGCGAGCCGTCGATGACCGAGTCGCCGGCGCGGACGATTGCGCCGCCGACCAGCGCGGCGTCGACCCGCTCCGTGAGGCGCACGGTGCGCCCGAAGCGCTTGCCGAGCGCCGCCTCGAACGCCGCGCGCTGCTCGGCGGTCAGCGCCATCGCCGTCGTGACCTCGACGTCGATCGTGTTTTCGGCCTCGGCGCGCCGCGCCTCGTACTGCGCGGCGATCGCCGGCAGTAACGCGAGGCGGTGCTCATGGGCGAGCACACCGAGAAAGTTGCGACCGTCCGGGCCAACCGCGACGCCGCAGTCGGTCGCGACGCCGGCGATCAGCTCAACGAGCTCCGCGGCCGCGACGCGCGGGTTGCCGAACAGGTCCTCGGCGCCCGGCGTCGCCACGACCGCGGCACCTGCCGCGAGCAGCTGCGACCAGGCGGCGAGCGCCTGGCTGTCGCGCGCGTGCTCGAAGGCGGCGCGGGCGTAGGGTCGGGCGACAGTCGCTTTCTCGGCCATGGCGTCTCCGTCAGCCCGTCTTGGCGATCCGCGTCGCGAGCTCATCGAGCAGCTGGGCGTGCGCGCTGGCGTCGACCTCGCGCTGCAGGAGCTGCGCGGCACCGGCGAGCGCCAGGTGCGCCACCTCCTTGCGGAGCTCGCCGCGGGCCCGTGCGGTCTCGTTCGAGATCTCGTTGCGCGCGACCGAGATCAGTCGCTCGCCCTCGGCGAGCGCCGTCCCGCGCGCCTCCTCCACCACCTCGCCGCCGCGACGGTTCGCCTGGTCGACGATCTGCGCGGCCTTGCTGCGCGCCTCGCGCACGATCTCGAGCGCCTGCGCCTTCGCCTCGTCCAGGTCCTTCTGGCCGCGATCGGCGGCAGCGAGGCCGTCGGCGATCTTCTTCTGCCGCGTCTCGATGGCAGCGGTGATGTGCGGCCAGCCGAACTGCATGACGCCCCAGGCGACCGCGAAAAACACGATACCTTGGATGATCAGCGTGATCGTGATGCTCATGCTTGTGCCTCTGTCCTGACGGTTCGCAGCGCGCGGGCCCGGGCCCGCGCCACCGTTACTTGGCGCCGAGCGCAGTCAGGAAGGGGTTGGCGAAGAGCAGGAGCAGCGCGATCGCGACGCCGATGATCGGCACCGCGTCCAGGAGGCCCGCGACGATGAACATGCGGGTCTGCAGCATGCCCGCCAGTTCCGGCTGGCGCGCGGCGCCCTCGAGGAACTTGCCGCCGAGCAGCGCGAAGCCGATGGCGGTTCCGAGCGCGCCGAGGCCGATCAGAAGGCCGGCGGCGATGACGGTCATGCTCATCACCTGGGCGATCTGGACGATGTGGTTCTCCATGGTCTTCTCCGTAACTACGAATGGTCGATTGAACGGTGTCAGCGGGTCGAATGCTCTGCGGCGGGGGCCTGTCAGTGATGCTCGGCGGCCATGCTGAGGTAGACGACCGTCAGCATCATGAAGATGAAGGCCTGCAGCGTGATGATGAGAATGTGGAACACGGTCCAGACGGCGCCCGCGATGAACTGCAGCGGGGCCATCGCGTAGGTGAGGCCGGAGCTCAGGCTGGCGCCGAGCGTCATGCAGGCGATCAGGATGAAGATGAGTTCGCCCGCGTACATGTTGCCGAAGAGTCGCAGCGCGAGCGACACGGGCCGCACCGCCTCCTCGATGAACCGCAGCAGCAAGTTGGCGGGCGCGACCAGGACCTTGCCGACGGGGCCTTCGGCCTGGAACGGCACCGACACGAATTCAGCCAGGAAGGTACCGGCGCCCTTGTGTTTGATGCCGTAATACTGGATCAGCAGGAACACGCCGATCGACATGCCGAAAGTCGTGCTGAGGTCGGCGGTCGACACGACGCGCAGGTACGGCAGGCCCACGGCCTT
>Ga0335084_10005856_pt1 | contig 12193 bp, 11 predicted proteins | sample Lox_Sample_44_FD_206721 | JGI IMG/M metagenome (GOLD analysis project Ga0335084, IMG submission 206721) | Soil microbial communities from Loxahatchee National Wildlife Refuge, Florida, United States - Lox_Sample_4.4 | ecosystem: Environmental > Terrestrial > Soil > Wetlands | place: USA...
TCTGGGAAAAACGACGCAGGTGTGGGATGCCACGGTGACCCACCGCGAATCAGGTAAAACCATCTCACTTTTCCGATGCACTCAGATGGTGCTCTATCCAGGGAACGCGCTTGATGCCAAAGTGCGGGTAGAGCGTCATTAGGCGCTAACGGTGAGCCGTCCCGGCGGAACCAATGTGCCAGCACTTCCGGCCATCGAAAATCCCGCGTCTGTGTGTGTGGCGGGCCCACTGAACTGGGATTCCGACTAGGTCTACCGGCGGATCGACGTCAACGTCTACCAAAGTCTACCGGCTCACAGACCACGAGTAGATAACTCCGTGATTTCCGTGGAGGAAAGCGCTATGGCGCCGACTATCACCAGCAGTACCTCGCGAAGAATCCGAACGGGTACTGCGGGATCGGGGGCTGCGGAGTTCCCTTCAAGCTCGCGGAGTTACCGGTGGCGGAGAAGGCGTAGTCGGAGCTACACCGAGGGTGCCGGCATGAAATCCGCTGGTTAGCAGCATCCTGTTTCAAGACCCTGCGTCTTTTTGCAGAAAAATCCAGGTAGTGATCGGCGCTGACGTGTACCGGAAGTCTACCGTCGACTCGGCGGCAGGATAGTCCGCGGGGAAGGAGAGAAGCTGCCATGGGTCTTGTTGGGGCGGGAATGACGCCGTTCTTACACGTCCACGACCGTAATCGACAGACGTACTCGTTGGCGCGATGATTCCGGCATGAAATTTCGAAGCAGGCCCGCAATCGTGGTAGCCGCCGCGCTGTTGCTCACGCAAGCGGGCGTCAGCAGGGCAGCCGAAAGCGATCCGTCGCTTATTCGAGAGCAGATGACCGTGATCGTCGACGGGAAGCCAGAGGTCTGGCGGCTAGTGTGGGGATCGAAGCCGGTCCCTATTTGCGGTGTTGACGACCGAGATGTATCCCTGACCTGCCCGTGTTCCGGCTTCGCGTATGGCGAGCAGGCACCGCTATCCTTGGTCAGGACTCGTGCAGATGGTCACACTGGAAGTCTTGAATTGGGAACTCTATTCCAGAAGGACAATCCGATTGTTGGCGCAGGCGGAGGTCGTGCGCTTGTTCGCCGCTGGGCTCCCGTTGAATCGGGTCCCGACAGCGACTGGAAGCATTACGATGACGACGATTTCGAAGCGCGGGTAGCGCGTAGGCCTCTGTCGCGCGTGTTGAATCTTGCCGATTACGATCACGACGGCCAGGCAACCGAGTTTCTGCTCCAGGTCGATACGTTACCTTGCGGGAAGCACCAGATGGTGTTAGTCGGCATCTCGAAAGCCAACCCGCACATCCATGTCTTCTCTTCGGCGGAAGCTCCTGATCAGCCGCTGATACTAGGTGATTGGGAGTGGAAGGCGTTGCGCGACAACGCTCACCCGATCGACGTAATCGACTGGCGCTGCCAGGATCACGGCAGTGACATGCAATGGACGGTTCGTCTTTCAGCCGATTCGGGAACAATTCATGCCGCGAAGACATCTCGCAAGTGTCCGGACCCCACACAATCGCCGGCATATCGCGAGCTGCTAAAACTCAATGAAAGTTACAAGAACCACCAGATACCGTACGACGAATTCCTGAAGCGGAAACAAGCCTTGTTGGAGCAATTGCCGGGGGACCCAGAGTAGCATTGCGGCGTAGTCATCCACGAGCGTAGTAACGCTTGACGTTACTAACGTGACGGGTAGCATTCCAGGGTGATCAAGTCCTTTCGAGACAAGGAAAGCGAGAGGGTCTGGAGTCGCGAGTACTCCAAGCGTATTCCACGCGAGATTCAAGAGCGGGCGCTGATGAAGCTGCAGCAACTCAACGCGGCTGGAGACCTAAAGGATCCTTCGATTCCAAGCTCGAATCAGCTCGAGGCTTTGAAAGGCGATCGTAAGGGCGAGTACAGCATTCGGATCAACAGGCAGTGGCGTATATGTTTCAGGTGGCGTGGCGGTCACGCCTTTGACGTCGAGATCGTCGATTATCACTAGGCGGGACTGGGGTTATGGCAACGCGAAAGATCAAGCTTACTCACCCCGGAAAGATTCTCCGGGAGGAGTTCATGGAGCCGGTAGGCCTTAGTGCGTATGCACTGGCTAAGGCCCTGAGTGTTCCGCTGCCTCGCGTAAACGACATCGTGCGCGAGAAGCGTTCGATCTCGCCGGAAATGGCCGTGCTGCTGTCGGCGTATTTCGGCACGTCTGATGGTTATTGGATCAATTTGCAGGGGCACTTCGACCTGGAAATGGCCAAGGACAAGATCGGCAAGCAGGCGGCCCGAATCAGCCCTCATCCTCACGGCGCCGACGGTAGCTTGCAGCCTGTCTGAGACCGTGGGTGGTCTACCGGTGGAACGACGGCGACGTCTACCGGAAGTCGACCGAGCGGTGGTGCGAGCCGAAGTAACCCGGTGGCTTCCGTGGGATTTCCGCGCATCGGGCGTAGTATCACCAGTAATCCTCGGGTAAGGCACCCGAAAGCAGTCGGTCGCGACAGGCCGGATCGGGTCAAACCCGGCCCTCCAGCCTGGCGGGGGATTCCGGGGCGCCAAATGGCTCAGTTCGGCCAGGAGCCGACAAAGCACTCTCGTCTCGACCCTGCAGCAAGGAGTCACTCACTGCGAGAGCGAGTACTCGCCTTCGGCGATCGCAACGGCATTACCACCGACACGAACGTTGCGCACCCTCTCGCCATCTCGGCCGGCCCTTGCGGAGATTTGGCTAGGCCGCTTGATCTCCACGCCTTGCTCGATATGCACTGTTTGGTCAGAGCTAGCAAGTCCATAGCGAACCATCCATGCCGCCGTACAGCCAGCTGCCGAGCCCGTAGCGGGGTCCTCTCCGTCCAAATAGATGCCACGAGTTCGAAGTCCGATTGTTGGATCCTGGGTGTCACGCGTCACGTAGTAGAACCAGTTCAGGTCCGGAGCGTGCTCGACGTAAGTCCTGATTCTCTCCTGGTCAGGATGCAGAGACTGCAAGGTTCTGCGCTCCTTTATCGGGACGATCGCGAATGGCAACCCCGTCGAAACCGTTTGGATGGGAGCGTCGTCGCTGATATCGGTCGACTCTATGCCCAACAATCTTGCAACGGTCTCGCGGTCGTGAACCTGCCCGAAGGTCGGATCTTTCTGTTGCATTTCGCCGAATACCTGGCCAGCGGCATCGTTCGTGAATGTGACGGGAATGCTTCCGACCTTCAGGTCCAAGACTACGCGCCTTGCCAATTCCGATCGTGTATTCGAGGCCAGGATGCGATTGCGAATCACCATGGCCGTGCCGAGCGTCGGGTGCCCGGCAAACGGTAACTCCTCAATAGGGGTGAAGATGCGAACCTTCACTCCCTGTGTGTTCTCCACGGCCACATCCCGCGGGAAGATGAATGTGGTTTCCTGGAGATTCGTCTCGCGAGCAATAGCGTGCATCTCGAGGTCGCTGAGGCCACGCGCGTCAGTAAAGACGGCGAGCGGATTACCCTGTAGGCGCTGACGCGCAAAGACGTCGATCTGCACGAAATGAAAGCGGCGCGTGCTACGTTCTGCGGCAACCTTGGCTGGTGCAACCGTGGTGCCTGCAACTGACGCTGTCAATCCTGAGGCACCGACCCGGAGGAAGTCGCGTCGCGTGTACATCCAGTAGCCCTCCCCTCGACCATCGTAATGGACAGGCAGATGGCGCTGCAAACGAGCTTCGGCTGACCGCGCTCAAAGCGATTTTGAGACGCCCTAAAGCAGCCAGTCGCCAATGTCTCGGAAGGGTCAACTGCTGGCCTACGGCGCTTTGCAGTGCCAGCCCAATCGCGGTCACTCGCAACAGGTCCGTGAAGATCTGACGATCGGACGGTGCTATCGCAGCGCGGTTTCCGCTTGTGGCAGACTGAAATAGGTCAGCCATCGATGTGTATCGGGTAACGCTTTGGTTATCAGCACCCGCTTCAGCAGAGCGTACGGGTGAAGGAGTAGGCGTGTCCATTGACCGCAGCATCGATCCCACTGCCGACCAGGTACGGGCACTTCGGGACAATGGCCCGGAAGGGTCTATCACGATGATCAATCTGCTGAAGTTCCGTGCGGAGGCGCGTTATGAGGACGGCGACGAGGCTCCGTGCTCGGGGCGTGAGGCATATGCGCGCTACAAGCACGCGTTCGCCCAGACAGTCGGTGCAGTGAGTCAGGCACAGGTGCTCTACGACGGACCGGTACAGCAGGTGTTCATTGGCAAGCTCAAGGCTCCTGAGACGGACTGGGACTCGGTATTGATCGTCCGTTACCCCTCACGCAAGCACTTCTTGGCCATGATGGCGGACCCAACGTATCGGCAGGCGCTCCGACACCGGTACGCGGGCCTTGAGCGTACCGTCCTGCTTCAGTGCCCGGCGTAGCACGCGGGCCGACGCTCAACGTCGCGCCGCCCCAAGCTGGGCTGAGTGACCGGTTGCAGTGGGCACCATGCATAGCCCTCCGAGAGTTCGTTAGTGGCCTGCCCGAAAGCGGCCGGTCGCGACCGGCCGGACGGGGTCACGAAGCGTCCAAAGCCCGCCGGAGCAGACTGACCGGCTCTGCAACTACAGGAGCCGGTCATGGAACACGATAATTGCACCGCCACCACTCGCGAGCCCTGGAACAAGGGAAAGCTCGTTGGCCGGAAGGCCCCGTTCAAATTGAAGGAGATCTGGGCCATCCGCGTCCGGCTGCAGCTCGCCGGCCGTCGTCGGGAACTAGCACTGTTCAATCTCGCCATCGACAGCAAGCTGCGCGCCTGCGATCTAGTCAAGGTGCGGGTGCGGGACGTCTGCCACGGTGCCAGCATGGCCTCCAGGGCCATCGTGCAGCAGCAGAAGACCCAACGTCCGGTCCAGTTCGAGATCACGGAACCGACCCGCGAGGCGGTCGGCGCCTGGATCGCCGAGGCCGGGCTGACACCGGAGTATCCGCTGCTCCCGAGCCGGAATCGCGCGTCAGCTCATCTGTCGACCCGGCAGTACGCCCGCATTGTGGATTCGTGGGTCGAGCGGCTTGGGCTTGACGTCGCCAGCTACGGCACGCACACGCTGCGTCGCACCAAGGCGACGCTGATCTACCGCCGGACGAAGAACCTGCGTGCCGTCCAGCTCCTTCTCGGGCATACGAAGCTCGAGAGCACGGTCCGTTACCCTCGGCATCGAAGTGAATGACGCCCTCGAAATGGCGGAACAGACCGAGGCATAGACCAGTTTTGGCCGGTCGGCGGCTGTCGCGGACCGGCCAATACCCGACGTTCGAGATATAGATCGCGTTCCCGTAAGCTGCCGTTCTTGATGACTGCGACACGAAGACTCCGGGATGCCGGGGAATAGGGCCAGCAGGGTTGGCATGGATTCGAATCGGTTGACCGGCCCGTCACATGCACCCTAACGATGGTGCCCAGAATCTGTCCTGTCGGCAAAGAGGGCGTCAACACTTACGCGAACAGCTTTAGGGCATTCAAGATAGGAAAAGTGCCCACAGTCCCTTAGTACGACAAGGTGGGCATTGGAGCTCGACTGCGCGATGTGCCCAGCAATTTCGGGTGGAAAGAAATCGTGGTCCGCCCCCAACACCAAGATTGGAACTTTCAACTCTCGAAGTTTGGGGAGCAAGTCGTAGCCCTCCAGCTGCCAGGTATCGCTCATCAGGCGATCCTCGACTGCTCGTGCCTTCCTGATCCCGTCCTTTCCTTGGCGGATGAATGCGTCATGCATCCGAGCCACTAGCTCTTCGTAGTCTTCGTGCCGCATTAGTGCCGGCTTGAAGTGCAGACGGTAGCGCGCGGTAACGGTCTCCGGGTCGCCCTCCTGATACGCGGGGCTGGCCATTATTTCTTTCTGCCGATCCAGGTCGGCGCCCATCTTCTTCACGTAGACACCGCGAAACATAGCGAGATCGGCCTTGGATGCTGGGGCGGGATCCATGAGAATCAACTTCGAGACATGATCCGGATGCCGAAGTGCGTACTCCAAAGCGAGTACCGTGCCCCAGGAGTGACCGAGCAAAACCACCGTGTCGAGGCGGAAGTGCGTACGGACCGCGTCCAAATCTGCAATGTCCGAGGCAAGAGTAACGTCCTCCGCTTGAACGTCTTTGGCCGAACGACCGCGCCCCCTCTGATCGTAGTAGATCAGACGATAAGCATCGGCAAGGCGATCCATCTCAGGCAGGAGGTAGCTATGATCGAAATCGGGGCCACCGTGAAGGACAATGATTGAAGGCCCGTGGCCGATTTCGCGCAAGTACAAATTCACACCGTCAATCGGGAGCCAGCTCTCGTGCGCAATCAAGTCCTGTATGTGTTGATCATCCGCCGTAGACTTGATCGGCAGCGACGCGCCGCACGCGCACAAGGCAATGGACAGCGCGACCCTCGCGTTCATGACGAGACTCTAGTCATTTCAAATGTTCCTGCAAAGCCCAGTCGGTTACTTTCGTAGGTCTGCGTACCGTCATTGGCTAGTCAGAGGGTTGACCGTGTGATCAACGAGATTGGTCTAGGCGCTGGAGTGGAAAGGCAAGGGGTGCTTCTTGTGGATTGCTGCTCTGAATAGTGGGGCAGTAGATTCAGCAGACCAAGTGGCGACGCGGAAGTCGAATTAGAAGACTGGTCTTGTGGCCGGAAAGCTGCCACTCACCACCGGCTCCTATGGGTCAACACCGGTCTGCCAGGTTTTTCAATCGGAGCTAAGAAGCGGCCGTTGCCACGGCCGCGGGCGGATCGCCAAGGCGTCGCATCGAGCCATCTACCCCTATACTTCCGGCTCGTAGGCCTTGCACGTCGAGTGGGGCCAGTTCGGAGGATTGCGATGCGAGCATTTCTTGTCACGATAGCCGTTTCGCTACTCGCGTGGACCGCGAGCGCGGCGCCGACCGCCGCCGGTGAGGACTGGCCCCGGGTGAGCCCCGAGTCGGTGGGCCTCGACCCTTCTGCGCTCGCGGCCCTCGACGCAGATTTTCGCAATGGTGCCATCCCACTCGTCGACAGCCTCCTCGTGCTGCGCTGCGGCTCGCTCGCGTACGAGCGGCGCTATGCGCACGACTACGCGAAGATCTACTCCAAGGAGGCCCGTGAGGTCGGCCCGCTGAACCCGTACCTGACCGGCCCCTACAACTACTTCGACCCGGCTTGGCACCCGTACTGGCATGGCGGCGCCGCGCACACGATGCAGTCGATCACGAAGTCGGTGACCTCGGCGACGATCGGCGCTGCGATCCTGCATGGTAACTTCAAAGCGCCGCTCGACACGCCGGTGCTGCACTGGTTCGACCCGGCCCAGGTGAAAAACGTCGATGCGAGGAAGCGTCGCATGACGCTGCGCCACCTCCTGACGATGAGCTCCGGCCTGGACTGGAACGAGGACCTGCCGTACGCCGATCCCAAGAACGCGGCGAGCTTGATGGAGGCGACCCGCGACTGGATCGCCTTCGTAATCGACCGCCCGATGGCCTACGAACCTGGCACACACTTCGCGTATTCGAGCGGGGTCAGCGAGCTCCTTGCCCACATCTTCCGGAAGGAGACCGGTCAGGACCTCGAGGACTACGCGCGCAACCATCTGTTCGAGCCGCTCGGCATCCATGAGTACCACTGGAAGCGCTCCCCTCTCGGCGAGGTTGATTCGGAGGGCGGGCTCTTCTTGCCTGACTCCGCGCTCGCCAAAGTCGGCGAGCTCTACCGCCACCTCGGGATGTGGCACGGCGAGCGCCTGCTCGGCGAGGATTGGGTCCGGGACTCGGTGACGCCGCGCACCGACCCCGGTGGCGGCTTTCGCTACGGCTACCAGTGGTGGCTCGTACCCTACGGCGACGGGTCGCGCTACGCGTGGGCGGGGTTCGGGTTCGGGGGCCAATACGTGTTCGTGATGCCGGAGGACGGGGTCGTTGCCGTGACGACGGCCTGGAACATCCTCGACCCCAAGTATTACGACCGGATCATCCTCGAGAAGCTGCGCCCGGCCGTGAAGCCGTTCACTTGCCCCTTGGGAAACTGAGCGCGGATCTTCCGGCGTGATGCCGAGCTTCTGGCCGTTCTAGTTCGCGCGACCGAGCGTGGCGTGGCGCTCGACCGGCGGCGCGTAACTGTCCGGGAGTTGCGCTCGATTCGCCCTTTCCGCCCGAGCCGCGTGCCGAGAATCCAAGTTGGACCGGCCGATCGTCGTTGTTGCCCGACGAGTTCGAGTCGCACCTGGGCTGGCCGCCCGGAAAGCGGCCGTTCGCGACCGACTGCAGTGGGTCACGAAGCGACCATTGCCGCCGGAAGCAAGATGATTGGTCCTGCAACCACGGGGACCAACCATGGATCACGCTCAACACACGACCGACCCTCGCCAGCCGTGGAACTAGGGAAAGCTCGTCGGCCAGAGGGCACCGTTTAAGCTCAAGGAAGTCTGGGCGATCCGTGTCCGCCTGCAGCTCGCCGACCGTCGCCGGGAGCTCGCGCTGTTCAACCTTGCCATCGACAGCAAGCTGCGGGCTTGCGACCTGGCAAAGCTGCGAGTCCGGGACGTTTGCCATGGCAGCGGCGTGGCGTCCCGAGCCATCGTGTTGCAGCAGAAGACCCAGCGGCCGGTGCAGTTCGAGAGCACGGAGCCAACTCGCGAGGCGATCGGCGCTCGGATCGGAGACGCCAGGCTGACACCGGACGACCCGCTGTTTCCTAGTCGGGTCCGGGGCTCACCCCACCTGTCGACCCGGCAGTACGCCCGGATCGTGGATTCCTGGGTCGACCAGCTCGGGCTCGACGCCGCCAGCGACGGGACGCATGCGCTGCGCCGCAGCAAGGCGACGTTGATCTACCGGCGGACGAAGAATCTTCGTGCCGTCCAGCTCCTTCTCGGGCACACCAAGCTCGAGAGCACCGTCCGCTATCTCGGAATCGAGGTCAACGACGCCTTCGAAATGGCGGAGCGGACCGAGGTCTAGCCTGCCCTTGGCCGGTCAGGGGCGAGGGGCGCTGACCGGCCGTGAGCCGGCCTCGCATCGCTCAATTGGGATCCCCAACAGCGGACGCGCGTCGCTCCCCGCGCGGAACTCGTCGGTAATGGCCAATTTCCGCCGCTCGCGGCCGCTCTCTGGCATTCTGGATAATGACTGTTGGTGACCGATGAAGATGCGTAAGGCCCGGCTGCCAGCTAGGGCTACAGACCGGCGAAGGCGTCGCGTCGACCCGATCCGCATCATTCGGCGACCAGGGAGCGCAGCATGAGCAGCAACGAGTCGGCGCGCAGGCGCATGATCACGCGCAAGGATTTCCTCAACGGCCTCGTATGGAGCGCTGGCGCGGCGCTGCTGTCGCCATCCGTGAGCCGGGCGTTTCAGGCGGGACCAGACGACGCGGATGAGGAGTACTTTCTTGCGCAAGGCATAAGTCCGGCCGACCCTCGTTACTACCCACCGGCGCTGACCGGCATGCGGGGCAGTCATTCCGGCTCGTTCGCCGCCGGCCACGCCTTGCGCGACGGGATGCGCTGGGATGACCCGGCTGCGGTATTCGATACGGGTGAGGAGTACGACCTCATTGTGGTCGGCGCAGGTATCAGCGGGCTTGCGACGGCCTATTTCTTTCGCAAGCTGCACGGGCCGCGCTCGAAAATTCTTCTTCTCGATAACCACGACGACTTTGGTGGACACGCCAAGCGCAACGAGTTCAACGTCGCTGGCAGGACACTGATTGGCTATGGCGGCACACAGTCGATCGAAGTCCTGTCGGATTACACGCCGGAGGCGATGGGGCTGCTGCGGGAGCTTGGGATCGATATTCAGCGCTTCGAGAAGTATTACGACCAAAGCTTCCGTCGCGCGCATGGCCTGAAGTCCTGCTGCTTCTTCGATCGGGAGACCTTCGGGGTCGACAGGCTGTGCCCAGTCCAGAACGACTCCGTCTACTTCGCCCGACCAATCGCTCACGCCGATTTGGAAGCGTTCCTCGCGCAGGCGCCGCTTGCCGAGGCGGCGAAGCGCGATCTGCGCCGGATGCATTTCGAGAAGGTTGACTACCTCAAGGGCAAGAGCAGAACGGAGAAGATCGCTCTGCTCAAGCGCATCACTCTCAGAGCATTTCTCGAACAGCACGTGCACGCGCATCCCGACGTGCTGAAGTACTATCAGCAGCAGCCTCACGGCCTGTACGGCGTCGGGATCGAAGCGGTGCCGGCCCTGAGCGGCATCTGGTTCATGCCGCAGGGTGTTAAGGATGGGCTGGCGCTGCCGCGCGAGGCTATCGATATTGGCTACAACGAGCCCTACATCTATCACTTCCCGGACGGAAACGCCTCGATCGCAAGACTGCTGGTTCGTTCGTTAGTGCCGGCCGCCGCAGCCGGCTCCACGATGGAAGACATCGTCACCGCGCGCATGAACTACGCGCTGCTGGATCAGGCGGATGCACCGGTGCGAATCCGTCTCAATAGTACGGCAGTGCGGGCTCGGCACGTCGGCGATCCGGAGCAGGCGCAGGCGGTCGAGGTCGTGTACGTCGTCGGCGGCAACGCGCGGCGCGTGCGTGCTTCGAAAGTTGTACTGGCCTGCTGGAACACGGTTATTCCGTATCTGTGCCCCGAGCTGCCGCAGCCTCAGCGCGAGGCGCTTGCCTACTGCGTCAAGGTGCCGCTGGTCTACGGCACGGTCGCCGTTCGCAACTGGACGGCGCTCAAGAAGCTCGGCGTGGGCACGGTCTATTGCCCGGGCAGCTACTTCAGCGAGGTGAACATGGATTTCCCCGTGAGCCTGGGTGACTACCGCTACCCCCGCTCAGTCGACGAGCCGTGCTTGATCCACCTGGTGCGTACGCCGTGCAAGCCCGGACTATCGACAAAGGAGCAGCACCGTGCGGGTCGGGCCGAGCTGTTTACCACCCCGTTTGCCACCTTCGAGTATCACGTGCGCGACCAGTTCAAGCGCATGCTCGGAGCCGGCGGGTTCGAGGCCGAGCGGGATATCGCGGCCATCACGATCAATCGCTGGCCGCACGGCTACGCGTACGATTACTCGACGCTTTGGGATCCGGAATGGAAGGAAGGCGAGGCGCCGCACGTCCTCGGCCGAAAGACGTTCGGCCGCATCGCCATCGCGAATGCAGATTCCGGCGGCGAAGCGGAGACCTCGATCGCGATCGAGCAGGCATTGCGCGCGTGTCGGGAGGTTTTGCGCCTCCCGGCTTGACGCGGTCGGCGGCGTGGGAATTGAAGCCACAATACTGCTGCACGGTTCCAAGTCTGGGAACGCACGGCATGCGCCGTGGCAATTTCAGCTGCGCGCTGCCGGAGAGGCTAGTGGACCAAGTTGGCTAAAACGCCGGATGCCACCGTTCTCGCCAGGCAATCGGCCGAACTATCGAGCCATTCCAGCCCGGATATACTTCTTGCGCCCGCTGTGGAATGCCGGCTCAGCTTCTTTAATTGGCGACATCGCAACATGAATGACTACGTTCCCGAGGAAACCATGTCCAACGAACGCCCGTCTCCAATCGCCCCAATTTGCCTCGTCATCGGCGCGCTTCTTGGATTGGCGGGTAGTTTCGCTCCTTCAGCCCCACTTCGCGGCCTGGCGTGGGGGGTCGACGGCACCGCTCTCATTGTCGGCGCCGCGCTACTTGCAGTTCATTTCATACGGTGCGCCCAAAACGTACTTGCTGCCGGGTTTCTGGTCTTCATTGCCGGTGAGGCACTGGTCGTGTCGGGATCCGCAATGTCGCTCGAGGCCAGCGCCCCGTCCTTCGCCGCAGGTGCCGCGCTCTGGGCCGCGGCATTGGTCCTCATCAGCGCACCTACTGTCATGCCTGTGGCAGTGCGGGTGCTGGGTTTCATTGCGGGATTACTATTCGCTGTCACTGCGCTCTTGACTTTTGCTGGTCGTGGCCTCACGCCACTATCCGAACCCCTCCCGTTCTTCGCCTACCCGTTCCTCGTACTCACCATGTGCGGCTGGGCGTGGTGGTGCCGTCGCTCCCCGGCGTGACGGAAAGGTCGTCGAACATTTCGAGCGATCACCGATTCGAAGGTGCAAAGCCGACATTGGCTAAGGACCGCTTGGGGTCAGCTAGCGACCTTTCGCCAATCCGTCTAAATTCGGCAGAGTTGCCGCGGCCGGAGGGCTGCGGTGATGACCGCTGATCGGCCCGAGCCGGTCAGACGAGGCAACAAAACGGCCGCCCGAATGCGGTGATTCCCATCTGCGCGCAGCGCCGGTC
>Ga0335084_10005858_pt1 | contig 12190 bp, 13 predicted proteins | sample Lox_Sample_44_FD_206721 | JGI IMG/M metagenome (GOLD analysis project Ga0335084, IMG submission 206721) | Soil microbial communities from Loxahatchee National Wildlife Refuge, Florida, United States - Lox_Sample_4.4 | ecosystem: Environmental > Terrestrial > Soil > Wetlands | place: USA...
TGCACGCCGGGCAGGACCCGGTGCGGGTCAAGCTCACGCAGCCCGACGTCTGCTTCCAGTGCCACAAGCAGCAGCGCGCCGAGATCCGCCGCCCGTCGCGCCACCCGACCCTCGAGGGCAAGGTGGTGTGCTCCGACTGCCACAACCCGCACGGCACCGCCGGCGAGAAGCAGCTCGCCCGCGATAGCGTGAACGAGACCTGCTACACCTGCCACATGGAGAAGCGCGGGCCGTTCGTGCGCACGCACCAGCCGGTGCAGGAAAACTGCGCGATCTGCCACAACCCGCACGGCAGCGTGAACGACAACCTGCTGCGCACGCGCGCGCCGTTCCTCTGCCAGAGCTGCCACGAGCCGACCAGCCACCGCGGCAACGTCGCCGGCGTCACCGGCGGCTCGAATGCCTCGAACAGCAGCGGCATCGGCATCACGCTGGCGCGCGCCTGCCTGAATTGCCATACCAACATCCATGGCACGAACAACCCGAAGGACGTGACCAATGAGCGAACCTTCCGGCGGTAAGACGAGGGGCGCGCTGCGACTCACCGCCGTCGCGGCGGCGCTCGCGGCCGCCGGCGCCTCCTGGGCGGACGAGCGCGACGACGAGATCGCAAAACTCGCCAAGCCGTCGAGCGAGGTGAGCATCGGCGCGGGCTCGGTGTCGGACGACAACACGCGCTTCGGCCAGTACAGCGGCATGACCAAGGACCGGCTGTACATGCTGTTCGACATCAACTACCGCAGCCGCGACGACGCGACCGGCAGCTGGCTCAACGTCACCGGCCGCAACCTCGGCCTCGACAGCCGCGAGCTGCGCCTCGAGCAGAGCCGCCAGGGCAACTGGGGCTACTACGTCGACTTCAGCCAGACGCCGCGCTACAGCCCATATACCGCGCTGACGCGCCTCGTCGGCTACGACAGCAGCACGCAAACGGTGAACGGCGCGCCCGCGCCCGGCACCCCGGTCGAGCTGAAGACCGAGCGCAAGACGCTCAACGCGGGCCTGAACAAGTACCTCGCGTCGCGCTGGGAAGTGAAGTTCGACACCCGCTACGAGGAAAAGACCGGCCGGCGGCTCTATGGCCGCACCGGCACCGACTTCCTCGTCGACCCGATCGACTACCGCACGACCCTGTACGAGGCGACCGTCGGCTACGCGGGCGACAAGCTGCAGGTCAACGGCGGCTATTTCGGCAGCAACTTCGTCAACAACAAGCCGCGCCTCGACGTCGTCGGCGGCACCGGCGCCGTGGGCTTCGGCGCGCCCTTCACGCCGATCGCGCTGCCGCCGGGCAACCAGTCGAACCAGTTCAACATCGGCGGCGGCTACAGCCTGAGCCCCACGACGCGCGCGACCTTCAAGTACGCGTACACGCACCAGACGCAGAACGACACCTTCATCGACACGAGCACCACCGGCCGCACCACGCTCGGCGGAGTGGTCGACACCACCTTCGGCCAGGTCGGGCTGGTGATGAAGCCGACGAAGGACCTCTCGCTGCTCGCCGATCTCAAGCACGAGAACCGCGACGACAAGACGCCGGTGGTCGACTACTTCAACGTCTCCACCACCACGACGGCGACCGGCGTCAACGAGCCACGCACGATCCACTCGACCCTCGGCAAGGTCGAGGGCACCTACCAGCTGCCCGCGGCGACGCGCCTCACCGCCGGCGTCGACTACGACCAGCGCCGGCGCAATACTTCCGACGTCCACATCGTCAGCTACCGCGAGACGACGCAGGAGTGGACCGGACGCGTCGAGCTGCGCCGCGCGATGTCGGAGACGCTGAACGGCTCGATCGGCTACTTCCACAGCCGGCGCGGCGGCTCCGACTGGCAGACGACCACCGTCGTCGGTGGCGTGGCGGGCAGCAACCTGCTGCAGCCGATCTATCTCGCCGACCGCGACCGCGACAAGGTGCGCCTGACCGTCGGATGGAACGCGACCGAGAAGCTCGACCTGCAGGGCCGGGTCGAGGTGGCGAAGGACGAGTACGGCGGCCGCACGCTCGGCACGCAGGACGGCAACGCGCAGTTCTACAGCCTCGACGCGGCCTACCGCCTGAGCGACAACTGGTCGTTCACCGCCTGGCTCTCGCGCGACGACACGCGCGCCAACCTGCTCGACTGCGCCAACGCCGCCACGAGCAACAGCGGCCAGATCGGCGCCTGCCCCGACACCACCGCCGACCCGATCTGGCGCGCGCACCTGCGCAACGTCGGCAACGCGCTCGGCGTCGGCATCAAGGGCAAGCCGCACGGCAAGGTCGAGCTCGGCGCCGACTTCCAGCTCTCCAACGATCGCGCCGAGTTCCGCAACGGCCCGACACCCCCGGGCGTCACGGCGGTGCCGGACACGAAGTACAACCGCAGCGTGACGCGCCTCACCGGCAGGTACCTGCTGGAGAAGAACAGCGGCATCCGCGTGCAATACGTCCACGACCGCTTCAGCACCAACGACTGGACCTGGGACACCTGGACCTACGCCGACGGCACGCGCATCCTGCCGAACTCGCAGCAGACGGTGAACTTCATCGGCGCGTCGTACTACTACAACTTCTAGCCGGGCCTCCGGGGTCACCCGGATGAGACAATCGCCCCGTGCTGGAGGCGATCGAACTGGAATGCGAGCGCGGCGGCCGGAAGCTGTTCCGCGGCCTGTCGCTCGCGCTCGGTGCCGGCGAGCGGCTGCGCATCGTCGGGCCGAACGGCAGCGGCAAGACCAGCCTGCTGCGCATCCTGTGCGGCCTGCTCGCGCCGGCGGCGGGTGAGGTGCGCTGGCAAGGAAGGAGCATCGAGTCGCTGAGGGAAGAGTACGCGCGGCACCTCGTCTACCTCGGCCATGCGCCGGCGATCAAGGACGACCTGAGCGCCGCGGAAAACCTGGCGATCGCCTGCACGCTCGCCGGCCGCTCCGCCTCGAGCGCGGAAATCTCGGGCGCGCTCGAGCGCTTCGGCCTCGGCGGCTCGGCCGCGCCGACGCGCAGGCTCTCGCAGGGGCAGCGCAAGCGGGCGGCGCTCGCTCGGCTGCCGCTCAGCGCGCAGGCGCCGCTCTGGCTGCTCGACGAGCCGTACGCGGCGCTCGACACCGCGGCGGCGCGGACCGTCGACTCTCTCGTCCAAGCGCATGCGGCGAGCGGGGGCGCGGTCGTGTTCACGACGCACCAGGAGGCGGGCATTCCCGGCGCGAAGGTGCTGGAGCTGGAGGGCTCGCTTCGTGTTTAGCATCGCCCGTTGCCTCGTCATGCGCGACCTGCTGCTCGCCTGGCGGCGCAAGGGCGACGTCGGTACGGCGCTCCTCTTCTTCGTCATCGTGGCGAGCCTGTTCCCGCTCGGCGTCGGCGCCGAGCCGAACCTGCTGCGCGCGATCGCGCCCGGCGTGATCTGGGTCGCGGCGCTGCTCTCCTCGATGCTGTCGCTGTCGCGCCTTTTCGCCGCCGACCACGCCGACGGCACGCTCGAGCAGATGCTCCTCGGCGCGGCGCCGCTCGGCGTGGTGGTCGCGGCGAAGGCGGCGGCGCACTGGCTGGTCGCCGGGCTGCCGCTGGTCGCCATCGCGCCGCTGATCGCTCTCCAATACGACGTTTCGCCCGCGCTGTACCCGGTGCTTGCCTTATCATTGCTGCTCGGCACGCCGGTGCTTTCCCTGGTCGGCGCGGTCGGCGCGGCACTGACGCTCGGGCTGCGCGGCGGAGGTGTCCTGCTTGCACTTCTCGTGTTGCCGCTCGATGTCCCGATCCTGGTGATGGGCGCTGGCAGCGTCGAGGTGGCGGCGGCGGGACTTTCACCCGCGGGGCAGCTGCTGCTGCTCGGCGCGGCGCTGGTCGTAGCGGCGACGTTCACGCCTTGGGCGATCGCCGCCGCGCTGCGGATTTCCATCGAATGACAGACGCAATGAGCATCAAGTGGTTCTGGTTCGCCTCGCCGCAGACCTTCTACCCGCTGGCGGGATGGGTCGCGCGCGCCTCGGGCATCCTCGCCGCGCTGCTCGCCGCGGCCGGCCTGTACGTCGGCTTCTTCGTCGCGCCGACCGACGCCACGCAGGGCGAGGCCTACCGCATCATCTTCATCCACGTGCCGGCGGCGTGGATGTCGATGTTCCTGTACGTGGTGATGGCGTTCTGGGCGGCGATCGGCCTCGCTTTCAACACGCGGCTCTCGGGCATGATGGCGCGCGCGCTCGCGCCCACCGGGGCGCTGTTCACCTTCCTCGCGCTGTGGACCGGCTCGCTGTGGGGCCGGCCGACCTGGGGCGCCTGGTGGGTGTGGGACGCGCGCCTCACCTCGGAGCTGATCCTGCTCTTCCTCTACCTCGGCTTCATGGCGCTGCAGGCGGCGATCGACGACCCGCGGCGCGGCGACCGCGCCGGCGCGGTGCTGGCGATCGTCGGCGTGGTCAACATCCCGATCATCTACTACTCGGTGCAGTGGTGGAACACGCTGCACCAGGGCGCCTCGGTCAGCCTGACGCGCTCGCCGACCATGGCGGCGCAGATGGTGGCGGGAATGCTGCTGATGGCGCTGGCGTTCTGGATGTACAGCATCGCGGTGAGCCTGGCGCGGGTGCGCCGCATCATCGAGGAGCGCGGCGAGGCGGGCACATGAGCCAGTTCTTCGCCATGGGCGGGTATGCTGTCTATGTCTGGGGGGCGTACGGCGTGACCGCCGCCTGCCTGGCCCTCGAGGTGTTTTTCGTCCTGAAGAGGAAGCGTGAAACCAAGGCATAGGCGCCTGGCGTTCATCGCGGTGGGCGTAGCCGCGCTCGGCATCGCCACGGCGCTCGTGCTCAGGGCGTTCAACGAGAACCTGGTGTTCTTCTTCACGCCGAGCGAGGTGGCCGAGCAGAAGGCGCCGCAGGACCGCAGCTTCCGCATCGGCGGCATGGTGGTGCCGGGCAGCCTGAAGCGCGAAGGCGTCGACGTGCGCTTCGTCGTCACCGACACGGCGAAGACCATCCCGGTGGTCTACCGCGGCCAGCTGCCCGACCTCTTCAAGGAAGGCAAGGGCGTGGTCGCGCAGGGCCGGCTCGGCGCCGACGGCGTGTTCCACGCGCGCGAGGTGCTCGCCAAGCACGACGAGAACTACATGCCGCCGGAAGCAAAAGCGGCGGTCGACAAGGCGCACGAAGCGGCGAGGACGTTGCAGCAATGATCGCGAGGACATCATGATTCCCGAGCTCGGACAGGTCGCGCTGTGTCTCGCCCTGGCGGTGGCGGTGCTGCAGGCCGCCGCGGGATTGCGCGGCTCGCTGCACGCCGTCGCGCGCTCCGCGGCGCAGTCGCAGGCGCTGCTTGTCGCCTTCGCCTTCGGCTGCCTCGTCTACTCGTTCGTGACCAACGATTTCTCGGTGGAGTACGTCGCGCAGAACTCGAACTCCGCGCTGCCGCTGCACTACCGCATCGCCGGCGCCTGGGGCGGGCACGAAGGCTCGCTGCTGCTCTGGACGCTGATGCTCGGCGTGTGGATGACGGCGGTGAGCCTCTTCAGCAGCCACCTGCCCGAGCAGATGACCGCGCGCGTGCTCGGCGTGATGGGCCTGGTGAGCGCGGGCTTCCTCGCCTTCCTGCTCTTCACTTCCAACCCGTTCGATCGCCTGCTGCCGGCGCCGCCCGACGGCCGCGACCTCAATCCGCTGCTGCAGGACCCGGGCATGGTGTTCCACCCGCCGATGCTCTACATGGGCTACGTCGGCTTCTCGGTCGCGTTCTCGTTCGCGGTCGCGGCGCTCGTCGCCGGGAAGCTCGACGCGTCGTGGGCGCGCTGGTCGCGCCCGTGGACCACGGTGGCCTGGACCTTCCTCACCATCGGCATCGCGCTCGGCAGCGGCTGGGCCTACTACGAGCTCGGCTGGGGCGGCTGGTGGTTCTGGGACCCGGTGGAGAACGCCTCCTTCATGCCCTGGCTCGTCGGCACCGCGCTGATCCATTCGCTCGCGGTCACCGAGAAGCGCGGCGCGTTCCGCTCCTGGACCGTGCTGCTCGCGATCGTCGCCTTCGCGCTCTCGCTCCTCGGCACCTTCCTCGTGCGCTCGGGCGTGCTCACCTCGGTGCACGCGTTCGCGGTCGACCCGCGGCGCGGCATCTTCATCCTGGGCCTGTTCGCCTTCTTCATCGGCGGCGCGCTGGTCCTGTACGCGTGGCGCACCTCGCGCATCGGTCTCGGCGGATCTTTTTCTTCTTTCTCGAGAGAATCCCTCTTGCTCGCGAACAACGTCCTGCTCGCCGCCGCCGCCGGCACGGTGCTCCTCGGCACGCTCTACCCGCTGGTCATCGACGCCTTCGGCGCCGGCAAGATCTCGGTCGGGCCGCCGTACTTCGAGGCGGTGTTCGTGCCGCTGATGGCGCCGGCGCTGTTCCTGATGGGCGTCGGGCCGCTCGCGCGCTGGAAGCAGGCGAGCCTGCCCGAGCTGGCGGTGCTGCTGCGCTGGGCGCTGGCGGTGAGCCTCGCGCTCGGCCTGCTGCTGCCCTTCGCGATGGGGCGCTGGAGCGCGCTGGTCGGCTTCGGCCTGGCCCTGGCGGTGTGGATCGTCATCACCGCTCTTCTGACCTTGAGGAAGTCGTTCAGGCAGACCCGGGCGCACTACGGCATGGCGATCGCGCACGCGGGCGTCGCGGTGTTCGTGGTCGGCGTGACGCTGGTGAAGGGCTACGAGAGCGAGAAGGACGTGAAGATGCAGGCGGGCGACACGGTCGAGCTCGCCGGCTACGTGTTCGCGCTCGAGGGCGTGAGCGACGTGAAGGGTCCGAACTACGAGGCGGCGCGCGCGCGCATCCAGGTGTCGCGCGACGGCAGGCCGGTGACGGTGATGTTTCCCGAGCGGCGCTTCTACACCGTCCAGCAGCAGACGATGACCGAGGCGGCGATCAACCCGGGCCCGACGCGCGACCTGTACGTCTCGCTCGGCGACCGCATCGAGGGCGCCGGCGCGACCTGGCTGGTGCGCGTGCAGCACAAGCCGTTCGTCGACTGGATCTGGATCGGCTGCCTGATCATGGCGCTCGGCGGCGTGCTGGCCGCGAGCGATCGCCGCTACCGGTTCACAGTCAGGAAAGAAGTTCAAACGGCGGAAGCGGCGGCATGAGAATCGCGTGGGCGGTCGGCATCTTCCTCGCGCTCGTCGCGCTGCTCGCCGTCGGCCTGCGCCTCAACCCGCGCGAGGTGCCGTCGCCGCTCATCGGCAAGCCGGCGCCGGCGTTCGAGCTGCCGCTGCTGCACGCGCCCGGCAAGACCTTCTCCGAGAAGGACATGCTCGGCAAGGTGTGGGTGCTGAACGTGTGGGCGTCGTGGTGCGGGCCCTGCCTGCAGGAGCATCCGGTCATCACGCGGCTCTCGAAGAGCGGCGCCGCGCCGGTGATCGGCCTCAACTACAAGGACGCGCGCAGCGACGCGCTGCCCTGGCTCGCGCGCAACGGCGATCCGTTCTTCGCTTCCGTGTTCGACGCGACCGGCCGCATCGGCATCGACTACGGCGTCTACGGCGTGCCGGAGACCTACGTCATCGACCGCAAGGGCGTGATCCGCTTCAAGCAGATCGGGCCGATGACGCCGGAGGTGATCGAGCAGAGGGTCGCGCCGCTGCTGAAGGAGCTGAATGCGGGCGCCTAGATTCCTTCTTCTCCTTCTCATTGCACTCCCGGCGGGGATCGTGCAGGGGAGAGAAGCCGCCCCCGCCGCCGACGATCCGGTCCTGGAGAAGCGCGTCATGGACCTCGCCTCCGAGCTGCGCTGCCTGGTCTGCCAGAACCAGACCATCGCCGACTCGGCGGCGCCGCTCGCGGTCGACCTGCGCGGGCAGATCCGCGAGCAGCTGAAGGGCGGCGCGAGCGAGCAGGACGTGATCGACTACATGGTGGCGCGCTACGGCGACTTCGTGCGCTACCGCCCGCCGTTCGAAGCGAAGACGCTGCTGCTCTGGACCGGGCCGTTCCTGTTCGTCGTCCTCGGCGCATGGCTGCTGCGCCGCCGCCTGGCGCGGCCGCAGGCCGCGGCGCCCGAGCTCACGGCGGCCGAGCGCGCGCGCGCCGCAAGACTGCTGGAATGATCCTCTTCTGGACGCTCGGCGCGGCGCTCGCCGCTGCGGCGCTGCTCGTCGCGCTGCGCCCGCTCGTCTGGCGGCGCCGCGCGCCGCGGCCGACGGCTCCGCAGGCGAACGCCGCCGTCTACCGCGACCAGCTGCGCGAGCTCGAGGCCGACCTCGCCGCCGGCAAGATCAGCGCCGCGGACCACGCGCGTGCGCGCGCCGAGATCGAAGGCCGCGTGCTGGAAGACGCGGGCGGCGAAGCCGCGCCGGCCGCGCCTCCCGCCGGCCGCCGCGCGGCGCTCGCGGCCGCGCTCGCGCTGCCTCTCATCGCCGCCGCTCTCTACTTCGCGGTCGGCAGCCCGGGCGTGATCCGGCTCGCCGACGAGCACGCCGCGACCACGCACCAGATCGAGGGCATGGTGAAGCGGCTCGCGGCGCGCATGCGCGAGAACCCGGAGGACGTCGAGGGCTGGAAGCTCCTCGGCCGCTCCTACGGCGTGCTCGGGCGCTTCGAGGAGTCGGCGGCGGCCTACGCGCGCGCGGCGCAGCGCGCGCCGCGCGACCCGCAGCTCCTCGCCGATTTCGCCGACGCGCTCGCCATGGCGCGCGGCCAGACGATGCAGGGCGAGCCGGAGAAGCTGGTGCAGCGCGCGCTCGAGATCGACCCGGCCAACCTCAAGGCGCTCGCGCTCGCCGGCACGGCGGCGTTCGAGCGCAAGGACTACCAGGCCGCCGCGGCGATCTGGAAGAAGATGCTGCCGCTCGTGCCGGCGGGCTCCGAGGACGCGCAGGCGATCGAGGGGAACGTGAGCGAGGCGCTCGCGCTCGCGGGAGGGAACGCGGCAGAAAAACCGGCGGCGCCGGCCGGCCGGGTGCTGAAAGGCACCGTCAGCCTCGCCGCCAGCCTCAAGGAGCAGGCCGGTCCCGACGATCTGGTGTTCATCTTCGCGCGCGCCGTGGAAGGCCCGCCGATGCCGCTCGCCGTGCTGCGGAAGCGCGTGCGCGACCTGCCGCTCACGTTCGCGCTCGACGACTCGATGGCGATGGCGCCCGGCGCGAACCTGTCCGCCTTCCCGAAGGTGGTGATCAGCGCGCGCGTCTCCAAGTCGGGCACCGCCAAGCCGCAGCCCGGCGACCTGCAGGGCGCGAGCGGCCCGGTGGCGAACGACGCGAGCGGCGTGCGCGTGCTGATCGACAGCGTCGTCAGATAGCCACCAGGCAGGGCGCGGGGAGTGGCGCCTGAATTCCTAGCGGACGCTCAGTCCTTCCGCGGTGATGTCCGTCTCGAGCCAGCGCGTGAGGGGCGCGCCCCAGACCGCGATGCGGTGCACGCCCGGGATCGGCTCGTCGTCGCGGTAGAGGTGCGTGTCGCCGTGCACCAGCACCACCCGGCCGGGCATCTCGCGCCCGAGCTGCGCGAGCCGCTCGCGCAGCTCGGCGAAGCCGTCGCGCGGCAGCACGATGAACGGATCGGCCTGCATCAGCACCACCAGCCCGCGGCGATTCGCGGCGAGCGCCGCCGCCGCGTCGAGCCAGGCGAAGACCGCGTTCATGCGCGGCGCGTACTCCTCCGGGCGCCGCACGTCGTTGTTGCTGCCCTGCACGTTGAGCGTGACGAAGACGAAGCCGCCGGCTTCCCAGCGCAGGTGCTCGCAGTACTCGCCGGGTTGCCTTTGCAGGGCAAGGCCTTTTTCCCGGAAGCAGAAAAGGCTGCGCCAGGCCTTGAGCCGCTCCAGCGGCTGCCGGCAGTCGACCCACTCGTTGTCGCCGGGCACGAGGATGAAGGGGTGGCGGATGCGCGCGAACTGCGCCTTGCGCGCCCGCAGCCAGGCGTCGGTGCAGGCGAGGCGCGCGTTGCCGATGTCGCCGACGTGCACGACGAAGTCGAGCGGCCGCGCGTTCATCTCGTCGATCGCCTGGTCGAGGCGCTCGGCCTCGGCTTCCGAGTAGGGCGTGTCGCCGAGCACCCCGAACGCGGCGCCGCCGGCGGGCGGCGTCGCGCAGCCGCCGAGAAGACAGACGAGGAGCGCGAGCCTAAACGCCGTAGGCTTTTCTGACGAGCGAGAGGGGATGCGTCTTGACGGCGTTGCCGGCCGCCTCGCCCATGCCCTGGCGGATGTGGCGCGCGGCGATCGGGCAGTCGGAGGCGACGGAGTAGGCCGCGCCGCCTTCCGGCGCCTGCGTCATCTGGCGGAACACCGGCCGGCCGATCTTCATCGAGTTGTCGAAGTACTCGGCCTTCACGCCCCAGGTGCCGTCGTGGCCGGCGCAGCGCTCGACGGTGGTGACCTGCGTGCCGGGGATCGACTCGAGCATCTCGCGCGTCTTCTGCCCCATGTTCTGCACGCGCGAGTGGCAGGGGATGTGGTAGGAGACCCTGCCGAGCGGCTGCCTGAAGTCGGTCTTCAGCAGGCCGTCCTTCTTCCGCGCCACGAGGTATTCGAACGGATCGAACATCGCGTCGCGCACCGCGATCGTGTCGGCGTCGTCCGGGTACATGAGCGGCAGCTCCTGCTTGAACATCAGCGTGCAGGAAGGCACCGGGGTGAGGATCGCATAGCCGTCCTTCGCATATTTCGCGAGCAGCGGCATGTTTTTCTGCTTCAACTGGTCGACGGACTCAAGGTCTCCCAGCTCGAGCTTGGGCATCCCGCAGCACGCCGCCGGCTCGACCACGACATACGGGATCTCGTTGTGCTCGAGGAGCGCGAGCAGGTCGTGGCCCATGCCCGGCTCGTTGTAGTTCACGTAGCAGGTGGAGAAGATCGCCGCCTTGCCGGGGGTGAGCTTCCCGTCCTTCACCGGGAAAGCAGGGCTTTGCTTGAAAGATCTGGTGAAGGTGGAAGGCGCGTACGGCGGCAGCTCGCGATCCTTGTGCACGCCGAGCGCCGACTGCATGAGGTTTCTGGCGAGGCCGTTCCTGTTCACGGCGTTCACGGTCTGCGCCACCACCGGAATGGCGGCGAGCTTGCCCATCGCGTCGGTCGAGGTGAGCAGCCGGTCGCGGAACTTCGCCTCGCCGTGCCTGAACTTGACCGCCTTGGCGCGCAGCATGAGATGCGGGAAGTCGACGTTCCACGGATGCGGCGGCACGTACGGACACTTCGTCATGTAGCACATGTCGCACAGGTAGCACTGGTCGACCACTCTTCCGAAGTCGGACTTCGCCACGCCGTCGACCTCCATGGTCTTCGAGCCGTCGACCAGGTCGAAGAGGGTCGGGAAGGCGGTGCACAGGTTCACGCAGCGCCGGCAGCCGTGGCAGATGTCGAAGACGCGCTCGAGCTCCTTCTCGACCTTGCCGGCGTCGTAGAAGTCGGCGCTGCGCCAGTCGAGCGGGTGCCGGGTGGGAGCCTCGAGGGAGCCTTCGCGCATGGGAGGAGGCAAGCCTAAGCCGCGCCGCGCGGCTTAGGCAAATGGAAAAACCCGATCCTGCCGATTGAGCCGGCTAATGCGCTAGCGGAACACCAGCACCGGGAGATCGGAGTGCGCCAGCACTTCCTGCGTCACGCTGCCGAGCAGCATGCGCTTCAGGCCGTGCCGGCCGTGCGAGGAGATGAAGATCGCGTCGCAGCCTTGCTCCTTCGCCGCGTTGATGATGCCTTTGTAGGGCACCGTGGTCTTGGTGACGACCGACTTGTAGCGCAGGCCGGCCGCCTTCGCGGCGACCGCCACGGCGCCGACGCTCTTCTTGGCGAACTCCTCGGCGCGGCGCTCAAAGTCCTCGATGAGGCGCCGGTCGACGACGGCGCCTTCGCGGTACAGGTGCAGCGGCACCGGCTCGCGCGCGTGGTAGCCGGTGACCCTGGCGCCCATTTCCTTCGCCAGCGCGATGCCGGCCTTGATCGCTTTCGCTGCCGTCTCCGAGCCGTCGGTCGGGATCAGGATGTGCTTGAACATGTACCGCCTCCTTTCGATGGCTTCAGCGTAGGGCAGGGCGCGGGGCCGGAGTTGATCCACGTCAAAGCCACTCGCTGCCGGGGGCGGAGGATGCAGGGCGATGACCGCCTGCTTCCATTGCGGCCTGCCGGTCGACGAGCCCGGCCGGTACCGCGCGCGCATTCTCGGCGCCGAGCGCGAGATGTGCTGCGCCGGCTGCGCCGCGGTGGCGGGCGCCATCGCCGGCGCGGGCCTCGAGCAGTACTACGAGACGCGCACGCAGCCGGCG
>Ga0335084_10005859_pt1 | contig 12190 bp, 10 predicted proteins | sample Lox_Sample_44_FD_206721 | JGI IMG/M metagenome (GOLD analysis project Ga0335084, IMG submission 206721) | Soil microbial communities from Loxahatchee National Wildlife Refuge, Florida, United States - Lox_Sample_4.4 | ecosystem: Environmental > Terrestrial > Soil > Wetlands | place: USA...
TCCACGACCTTGCCGCGTCGCCGCTGCACGAAGTCCTTGAAGGCGAGCGTCACCGCGCGCGCCTGCAGCCCGCTCGCCGTCCTCGCCGCCTCGTAGAATTTGCGGTGCAGCGCCACCAAATCGTGGCTGTGATCGGCCGGCACCTCGCTGTCGAGCCAGGCCAGCAATCCCCGATGCGCCTCCACCGCCTGCCGCAACGATGCGGCCGCAGGTTCACCCGCCAGCAACTGCAACCTGCAGTGACCGAACGCCCCGCCTTTTCGACCCCTGGTCACAGGAAATGAGATAAAGCACCGATCGGGTGCTTTTCAAGACGGCCCGCTCCGCTTTCGGTGGATAAGTCCAGGAGCTGAATTGGATCAATTGCTTGTGAGACAACTGTCCGCGAGGCCAAGCCGGCCGGTATCTGCTAACATCGAATCGTCGCCCTGTGTCAGAGACCGGAGCCGATGAATACAAACGAGGGACGTTATCCCCGCACCACAGCGCTCGATTTCATGGCGCGCTGCCGCCCCTCGACAGCGGCCTTTTACAAATACTGGGACTCCAAACGCCGCGGCCGCGCGATGCCGGCGCGGGCCGACATCGATCCTCTGGAGATGAAGGAGTGGCTCGCGGGCACCGCGCTCATCGACGTCATTCGCGATCCTGCCGCACCCGGGACGTATGAGCTCCGCTATCGTCTGGTCGGCTCGCGGCCGACCTTGTTGCGCGGCATGGACGTGACCGGCATGCGGGTCGACATCGCCTATTACGGCGCCAACCGCGATGCGGCGATGGAGAACTACCGGCTGGTGATCGAGGAGAAGAAGCTGGTCTACGACTGGGACCACACGCCCTCCGCCGACGGCTTCGCCCGCGAGGGCGAGACCTTGCTGCTGCCGTTGTCCTCGGACGGCGAGACCGTGGACATGGTGCTGGTCTACCAGGAGGTGGACACGCTGCGGTGAGGGCGGGATCGGATGCGGCGGCTTAAGCGGCGCCGACGAGATGCCGCATCGGCTTCAGCGGAAATTCCTGCGGGTTCAGCTTCGACATCGGCACCGCAGCTTCCATGAAGAGCCGCACCGCCAGGCGCGGGTCGAGCAGGTCCTTCGACATCCGCACATACTGCTGTGCCACGAGGCCGACGCCGATGGGCCAATATTTCTTGGCGAAGGTCTCGGCCTGCGGCCCGGTATGCGACCCAGGTTGTAATCCGGTCTGCGATCCTGGGGGCGGCGCTCCCTTGCGGCCGAACATGCCGCGCATCGGCTTGCCGACGCCGAAGCTTTCCGGCGGGTTGACATCCTCACCCTGGGATGGCCCAGGGGTTGTCGACAAGCTTTCCGTCACCGGGCTGCTGAGGATGGCGTGGGCGAGCGGCCAGACCAGGCGCAAGGCTTGCCGCGGCTGCAGGCCGGGCTGATGCTCCTGCGGCGTCCGGACGATGCCGAATTCCGCGCCGGCCGCGGTCCGGCTCACATGGGCGAAGATCTCCTGCCAGTCCGGCAGCTCGGCCATCGGGACTCCGGCCTCGACGGCGGCGCCCGCGACGAGATTCCAGATCGGCAGCAAGCTGCCGGCCTGGGGCACCAGATAGGCATTGAGCTCCTCGCCGAAGAAGAGATGCAGCCCGCCCCGCGCGGAGATCTCCTTCAGCAGCACCTTGCCGTCATGCACCTGCTCCCAGACCGCATGGGCCACAGCCTGGCCGGCAATCGCACCGATGGTGACGAACAGAGTCTCCGCATGGATGCCGCGCTCGCCCTTCAAGGAAGCGAGAACGGAATCCCGCAGGCTCGCGATCGCCAGATTCGCGGCGGTGTCGCCATGCGGCGACCAGGGCATGCGCGCGGCGGACAGCGCTTCCGCTTGCACGGGTCCCGTTCCCTCGGCCATGGGTTGCATCCCGGTTTCTTCGGCCCTCCTTCTTTGTAAACTCTGGCGCCCCGATTCCTCCAGCACTTTGCGCGTAGCACTTTGCGTGCCGCCGAGCGGCTGTTAACCTGTTTCCCATCGGCCCCCACTGGAGAGTCCATGTCGCGATGACATCGCCCCAATCCCCCGCCAAATTTCAGGGCACCGCCCGCTACATTACCACCCGCGACCTCGAGATCGCGGTCAATGCCAGCGTCACCCTCGGCCGGCCGCTGCTGGTGAAGGGCGAGCCGGGCACGGGGAAAACCGTGCTCGCCGAGGAGGTCGCGGCGGCGCTCGGCCTGCCGCTCATCACCTGGCACATCAAGTCCACCACCAAGGCGGCGCAGGGGCTCTACGAATACGACGCGGTGGCGCGGCTCCGCGACGGGCAGCTCGGCGACGCGCGGGTGAACGACATCCGTAACTACATCGTCAAGGGCAAGCTCTGGAACGCCTTCGAGAGCGACCGTGCGGTGGTGCTGCTGATCGACGAGATCGACAAGGCCGACATCGAATTCCCGAACGATCTCCTGCAGGAGCTCGACCGCATGGAGTTCTTCGTCTACGAGACCAAGGAGACCGTCGCCGCGCGGCATCGCCCGATCGTCATCGTCACCTCCAACAACGAGAAGGAGCTGCCCGACGCCTTCCTGCGCCGCTGCTTCTTCCACTACATCCGCTTCCCCGACAAGGAGACGATGGAGCGGATCGTCGAGGCGCATTATCCCGGCATCAAGCGCACCCTGCTGCGCGAGGCGATGGCGCTCTTCTACGAGATCCGCGAGGTGCCCGGCCTTAAGAAGAAGCCCGCGACCTCGGAGCTCTTGGACTGGCTGAAGCTGCTGGTCGCCGACGAGGTCCCGGTCGAAGCCCTCCGCTCCAAGGACCCCCAGGTCGTGGTCCCGCCGCTCTACGGCGCCCTGCTGAAGAACGAGCAGGACCTGCACCTGTTCGAACGCGTCGCGTTCCTGGCGAGACGGGGGCAATGACATGATCGAAGCCGCACGCGCCTATCTCGCCTTCATCGAGAACCCGCCGCGGGAGACGGCGCAGCGGCTGACCGCGCTCGCCGAGATCCTGGACCGGCTCGCCGTGGCCTATCATCAATGCGGGGAGGTGCGCTCGACCGCCGACGCGGAGCCGCCGGAGCTCAATCACGAGAAGCTGCGCGAGGCGGTGGCGCCGCGATTCCCGGAGCTCGGGATCTACGCGACGATCGAGCCCGGCGCGCTCGACGATCTCGGCGGCGAGGTCGGCGACGCCATCGACGACCTCGCCCATATCGCCAACGAGATGCGCCAGGTGGACTGGCTCGCCAAGAACACCAATCTCGACGAGGCCACTTGGCAGTTCCGCTTCGGCTATCGCACCCACTGGGGCCGCCACCTGATGGAGCTGCGCCGGCACATCCATGTCATGCTCTACCAGGCCTGACCATGTTCGCCGGCTTCGTCACCGCGCTTCGCAACGAAGGGGTCAACGTCTCGCTGACCGAGTACCTGACTCTTGTGGGTGCGATGCAGGCCGGCGTGGCGCAGCTCGACGTCGAGGACTTCTACTTCCTGGCGCGCGCGACCCTTATCAAGGACGAGCGGCTGATCGACCGCTTCGACCGGGTCTTCGCCCTCTATTTCCACGGCCTCGCTTCGGTCGGCGGCGAGGTGCTGGCCGAGATTCCCGAGGACTGGCTGAAGGCGCTCGCGGAGAGATACCTGACGCCGGAGGAGCTGGCCGCAATCAAGACCCTCGGCGGCTTCGAGAAGTTGCTGGAGACCCTGCGCCAGCGCCTCGCCGAGCAGCAGGGCCGCCACGAAGGCGGGTCGAAATGGATCGGCACGGCGGGCACCTCGCCCTTCGGCGCCTACGGCGCCAACCCTGAAGGCATCCGCATCGGACAGGACAAGTCGCGCAATCGCCGCGCGGTGAAGGTCTGGGACAAGCGCGAGTTCAAGGATCTCGACGGCGAGGTCGAGCTCGGCACCCGCGCGATGAAGCTCGCCCTGCGCGGCCTCAGGCGCTGGGGCCGCGAGGGCGAGGCGAACGAGCTCGATCTTTCGGGCACGATCCGCAAGACCGCGGAGAATGCCGGCTCCCTCGACATCCAGATGCGTCCCGAGCGCCGCAACAAAGTGAAGATCCTGCTGCTGCTCGACATCGGCGGCTCCATGGACGACCACATCGAGGAGTCGGCGCGCCTGTTCTCCGCCGCGAAGTCGGAATTCAAGCACCTGGAGACCTGGTACTTCCACAACATGCCCTATGAGCGGCTGTGGCGCTCCAACCGCCGCCGCTACGACGCATGGACGCCGACCGGCCAGGTGCTGAACACCTATGGCGCCGACTGGTCGCTGATCGTGGTCGGCGACGCCACCATGAGTCCCTATGAGATCACCGAAGCCGGCGGCTCGGTCGAGCATTGGAACGAGGAGCCGGGCTCGGTCTGGCTCGGGCGCTTCCTCAGGCACTATCCTCGCGCCGCCTGGATCAACCCGCGCGATCCTTCGCATTGGGGCTACACCAAGTCCCTCGGCATGATCCGCCAGCAGATGGGCGATCGTATGTACCCGCTGACCCTCGACGGTCTCGACGATGCGCTGCGCGCGTTGAAGCGGCCGCTCTAGAAAGGTGCCGCGAGCAACGCCTCTTCGAACGCCACGGGTTCGACGCCGGCGATCTCCTGCAGTGTCCCCATGCGCGACCGCGCGAATGCCTCCGATGCACCCGCGTCCCGCAGGAAGGTTTCGAGCGCGTCGATGCCGTCGGGCAGATCGCCGTCGAGCCACACCATGGCATGCACCAGGATCGCCGCAAGCAAGGCTCCGTCCTTCGATCCCTGGCGCCGCCGTTGCGCGATGCCGATGATCTTCCGCGGGCCATGTTCCGCCGGGATCGAGATGTCGTAGCGGCCGGGACAGCAGCTGCCTGCGATCTCGCCGGTCTCCGGCGCGAGGCCGCAGCCGCGCAAGGCCGCGCAGAGCCAGTCGGCAAAGCCTCGGAACGCGGGATCGATACCCGGTGCTTCGCCCCGCGGCGTCGCAAGGGCGAGCGACACATTGAGCGTGCCGGCGATCTGCGGCACCGGCCCGCCGCCGGTCCGGCGCACGACGACCGGCCAGCCGCGTGCGCGCGAGGTCTCCGCCGCGGCGGTGAAGTCCGCGCGATGCGCCAGCAGCGGCGTCACCACCAGGCAGGGCTGCACCCGCCAGAGCCGCAGGATCGGCCGCTGCGGCACCCGCAGCACCTCTTCCAGCAGCGCCATCTCCGCCGCGATGTCTTGCTCGGGATCGGCGCCCGCCGATTCGCGCCGCAGAATCCAGTCCATGGGCTTCTGGCTAGCACATCGCGGCGCTCAAATGGAACGGTGGGCGGCGTTCAGGCGCTTTCCGCCTGCAGCTCCCGCCAGCCCGAGATCTCCATCTCGATGCGGTCCTGCGGGATGGTGTCGAAGAGGTCGAGCGCCGTGCCGAGATCGGCGGCCGCCACCAGGCCATCCTTCGACTGCGCCTTCTTCCACAGCAGGTAGATGGTGGCGAACTCCTCGCGGGCCATGCCGATCGCCCGGGCGGCGACGGCGATATGCTCGCCGTTCGATTCCCGGGCGAAGCGGCGCACCACCGGCATCGGCAGGTTGGCCATCTTGGCGAACATGGCCTCGGCCTGGGCGAGCGCGCCGCGCCGCAGGGTCTCGATCATCAGCCGGGGCGAGAGACGGAACCGCGGATCGGGCGGCGGCATTTCCGGCGCCGGCTCGCGCGTCGCGGCGGAAGCAAAGTCGGGCTCGTGCGGCGGTCCGCTTTCCAGACCGAGGCTGGTCAGCGCCTTCAGCCGCGCGATCAGGTCGCCCCCCGGAAGCGCGCCGACGGGTTCGCCACTCGGCTCGCCCATGGTATCGCCGAGCTCGAAGCGCTCGGTCAGCTGGTCGCGGATCGCAGGCTCCGCCCATTCCAGCATCTCGATCGCCATCTCTTCCAGGAGCTCCGCGCGATCGGCAAGGCGCTGCTGCAGGTCGGGGTCTTCCCGCGCCAGCTCGATCGCATCGGAGAGTGCCGGGATCGAGAGCCTGGTGCCGTCGTTCTTCAGCAGCGTTCGCGCGATCTCGGCGTCGCTCAGCCGCATCAGCGCGTCGGCCACCGCCATGGGCAAGGCGCGCCGGCCGGCGATGATCCGCGCCCGGTCCGGATCCTCGGCGAGCGCCAGCAGCTCCGACGCGCCGAGCGCCTCCGCCTTGAACAGCACCAAGGCCGCGATCTCGATTTCGTCCTCGGCCAGCAGCTGCGCCAGTTCCGAGGGGGCGAAGGCGCTTTCGGCGGTCGCATAGGCGAGCTCGAGCCGGGCCTCGACATGGGCGACGGGCTTGAGGATATCCAGGAGCTCGGCGAAGGCCCGCCGCTCGCGGGCGTTCAGCCCGGCGCCGCGGGCGAGGAAGAGCTGGCCGAGCAGCGAAAAGAGGCGCGAGCGTCCCTCCGGCGAGCGGTCGCGTGCCGCCGCCATCAGGGAATCGAGGTCGAAGCTTTCGCTCATGGCCTTTTGGTCATCGCTTGATGGTCATAACACGGCGCGGGCGCGCGCCGCGGTCACTTCACCGCCTGGAGATGACTGTTCTCGATCGAGCGCTCCACCGGCAGGGTCACGATCGCGCGCGTGCCCTTGCCGGGCTGGCTCTCCAGCGTGAGGTCGCCGCCGTGGAGTCTGGCGAGGCCGCGCGAGAGCGGCAATCCCATGCCGATCCCCTCGAAGCGCCGGTCGAGATCGGCCTCGACCTGGGCGAAGGGTTCCATCACGCGCTCGAGCTGGTCGTGCGGGATGCCGATGCCGTTATCCTCGACCGCCAGCAGCAGGCCGCCGTTGCCGCCGATGGAGGCGGTCAGCTTCACCCGCCCGCCGGGTGGCGTGAACTTCACCGCATTGCCCAGCAGGTTGACCAGGATCTGCTTCATCTTGCGCTTGTCGGCATGGATGCGCGGCAGGCGCGGCGCGATCTCCGATGAGAACTTGATGCCGCGGGATTCGATCCGGCTGTTGACGATGCGCTTTGCGGATTCGAACAGTTCCTCGATGTTGCAAGCCGCCTCGTGCAGCTCGACCTCGCCGGTCTCGATGCGCGACATGTCGAGGATGTCGTTGATGACCTCGAGCAGGCGCTGGGCGCTGCCGTGGATGTCGCCGACATAGGTGCGGTATTCCGGATTCTCCACCGGACCCAAGAGGCCCATGCGCATCACGTCGGTGAAGCCGATGATCGCGTTGAGGGGCGTGCGCAGCTCGTGGCTCATATTGGCGAGGAAGTGGCTCTTGGCGCGGCTTGCGACCTCCGCCGCCTCCTTGGCGGTGCGCAGGCTCTCCTCGCGCCGGGTCAATTCGGTGATGTCGGTTGCCGCACCCCGGAAGCCCTTCAGGCTCCCGTCGGCCTTGTCGAAGACCGGTGCTGCGCTCATGACGAAGAGCTTCCTGCGCCCGCCGCTGTCGTCGGCGTCGAACGGCTGGTCGCGGAACGGCGACAGGCGCTCCATGCGCCGGCGCAGGGCCTGGCGCAGCGGCTCCGAGCTCACCAGCGTCAGGAGGTTGCGCCCGATCAGCTCGTGCGGCGAGAAGCCGAGCACGTTGCTCACCCGATGCGTCACCATCTGCAGGTTGAAGTCGGCATCGGTCTCCCACATCCAGTCGGAGGAGAGGCGGATGAAGTCCATGTGCCGCTCGAGCGCGATCGGGCTCTCCTCGGTGCGCTCGACCGCCTCGGCCGAGAGGTTGAGGAGCCCGCCGAAGCCGGCGAGCTGGCCGCGCTCGTCGAACAACGGCACGTGGCGCGAGCGCAGCACCGCGCCGGAGGCCATCTGGTCCTCGCGGAACAGCGGCTGGCGTTTGAGGTCGATCTCCTCGGCGATGTCCCTCAGCGGCAGCACCTGGCTGATGGTCTTGGGGCCAGGAGTTCCATTGACCTTCGTCTCGGCGATCTTGCGATAGGCGGCGTTGCTCCAGCGGATCTCGCCGCGGGCATCGGCCAGGAACATGGCGGGGCCGAACTCCAGCAGCTCCTTGGCGAAGGCCTGTTGCAGCAGCTCCGGGCGCGGACCGGCGGTCACATCGTTCGCGGCTTGCGAGACGAGGAATGTGGTGGGCTTCATGCGCGCTGCCGTCCTTGCTGCTCTTCAACGCTTCTGATGGCGTAGAGATAGTCGGGGTCGCGGCGCCAGCGGCCGATCACCGTGGCGGCGCTTCCGTGGTTGATCCGGTCGAAGAATTCGAGCGCCCGGCCGAGATCGACCGGGTCCATCGCGGCGGCGCCGGGCCGCGCCTTGCGGGTGAGAAGGAAGACGCTGGCGAATTCCTCGCGGCTGAGACCGATCCCGCGCGCGACCACGGCGAGTCCCTGGCCGCCGGCCTCGTAGCAGAGCCGGCGGATCAGCGTGAGGCGCAGGCCCGACATCTCCGCCAGCATCGCCTCGAACAGCGGGATCTCGCCGCGCCGCAGGGTCTGCATCAGCAGGCGTGGCGTGAGCTTGCGGCCGTCGCCCAGGGCGTGGGCGAGCTCCGCCGCGGCGTCGCCGGCGGCGACACCGGGCTCGCGGCGCGCGGCTTCCTCGCGGGCGATCGGCTCCAATTGGTCGTCGAGCGTGTCGGCGTCGATGTTGAAGCGGTCCAGGATCGACTGCCGGATCGCCGCCGAGACAAAGAGGCACATGCGCCGCGCCAGCTCCGGCGGCAGGTCGCGGCGTCGCACCAGCGGCTCCTGGAACTCGTCCACCATCTTCGACTGCTCGACCAGATAGGCCATGGTCGCCCGCGAGATGCGCGCGTCCTGGTTCTCCAGCAACGCGCGAATGACGTCCTTCTCGCCGGATTCGACCAGGGCGTCGGCCACTGCGGTCGAGAGGTCGCGGCGCATGGCGATCGCGAACAGGTGCTGGGTCGAACGGCTGCGGATGATCTCGATGAGGTCGACTTCCTCGAGCACGCTGCTGCGGATCAGGATCGGGCTCGCGATGTCGATCTCGTCGTTGGCCAGCAGCACGGCGAGCTCGCGCGGCGTGCCCGGCGCATCGGCGAGGCGGATCGCCAGCTTGCGGCGGATCTCGCGCGAGACCTCGCGGATCAATTTCTCCAGGATGCCGGTGATGAGCGCGCGCTCCTGCAGCGAGAGCACGGAGCTCCGCTCGAGGAACACATCGCCCATCGCTTCGAACAGCTGTTCTCGTGCCTGGTCCGACTTTTGTCGTGCCAGCGCGATCAACTGCTCCGCATTCAGGGGCTCCAAAGCCATCCCCACCCCGTTCCGGCGACCGCACCCCGAGACTCGCGCGATCCTCGGCCGCCTCACATTTGGATACGGTAACGCTGCAATCTGGTTAATGTCAAACTAATACACGAAGATTCAGCGCTACAGTTTTGATTCCAATGGGGAATTCAGGCTTAATGAAGTATGAATAATCAACATCTCGCGGATGCAAATTAACCCGCCCGCTAACTCTAGCGGTGATTCACTCCGATTCCGTTAACGTGGGGCTTGAGCTGAAACAGCTAGAAGTCGGTGGCCGCCACCAGCTTTTCGACCCGTTCCGCCTTCCAGACGATGGGGTGACCCATGTCCTTGGCGTCGAGGCCGATGGAGCGCGCCGGCTCGCCGACCGCGAGGCCTTCCTTCACCTTGAGATCGACGCCTTTGGAAACCGGCGCCGTCGGCAGGTCGTCCAGCGTCTCGCCGACGCCCTGCGCGTGCACCACGCCGTCGAGCACGATCAGCGCCGTCGTGTGGTCCTTGATCGAGACGATCCATTCCGTGCCGCGGGCGGCGCTGGTCACCAGCGACGAACTCACCTGGAAGTTCGATCCTTCGGCCGCCTTGGCGACGCTGCAGCGGACGATGCCGTCGAGCAGCGAGGCGGCGATGTCGCGCTTGGCGCCCTCGAACATGGCCTTGTCGATGTTGAGCTTCGAGTTCTCGCCGAGCGTCATGGTCGAGCCGTCGAGGAATTGCAGCCGGAGGCGTGCTTCCGGCCCGGTGACGACCGCGTCGCCGGACATGATCTTCGTGCCGGCGGCGAGCATCACGTTCTGGCCGCCGCGGGCGACGCGCGCCTGCCCCTGGATCTTCGCGACCTCGCCGACGGCCGCGTCCTCCGCCATGGCGGCGCGCCGGCCGAACAGGGCGTCGAGGCCGATCGCGGCGGCGAGCGCCGTGGTGATGCGCAAAAACGGGCGGCGGCCGAACCGGTGCTCGGGTCGGCCGGAACGTGAGTCGATCGACATCTTCATCTGCCTCTTGGCGCGCGCTGCGGGGACTCCGGATGCGATGATTCCCGCGCGCAGCCGCCGCTTTGTCAAGGCACTGGCCGGCGATCCGGGACTGCGGTCACAGCACCGACGACGCAGAAGCGGTGTGTCCGTGGCTACGCCGCCGACAGACCGGCATCGTGCGGCCCGTCCGGCTGGCGGTGGTCACAGCGGTCGGCGATCGGCGGCCGATGCCGGGTCCAAGGGCGGCGCGAAGTCCCGGCGGTTCCGGCCAACCAGCCCTCGGCGCTGCGCCGAAATCCAGTTTCGGCAGCGGGTTACCAATTTCCTCCGCGTCCGGCACACCCGCACGGTACCCGTCCGCCCGAAGACGATCCGAATTTGTGAACAATCACTGTGGCGTGATCGACATCACTTGTGCAGAGCCCAACATGCATCCACAATTTTATGACGGAAGTTCCAACAATTTTCGCCGGAGGCGATCGGATCCAGAGCTTTTCCCTCTTCATCCAGGGTTTGGCCCAGATAAGAAACTATTCCTTCCACTGGCTCGGGCCGCCCGCCTGAAGGGTTCGTCGAGAACGTCATCGTCACCGCAGCCGGCCGCTGGTGTCGGCCGCAGACACAGGGAGGCGGCGCGACACCCATGGCCACCATCAACGGCACGACCGGCCCGGACAATCTCTTCGGCACCGCCGGCGACGACACAATCACCGGCGGGCAGGGCAACGACCACGCGCATATGGGTGCCGGCAACGACATCTTCGTCTGGAATCCCGGCGACGGCAGCGACGTTGTCGACGGTCAGACCGGCTTCGACACGCTCCTCTTCAACGGCGCCCTCGTCAACGAGGTCGTCTCGATTTCGGCGGCCAAGGCGGGCCATGCCTCGTTCACCCGCGACGTGGCCGCGATCGCCATGAACCTCGACAACGTCGAGGCCATCACCTTCAACGCCCTCGGCGGCGCGGATTCGATCACGGTCAACGATCTCGTCGGCACCGACGTCAAGCGGGTCACTCTCGACCTCGGCGGCGCCGATGGGGATATCGATGTCGTCAATGTCGTCGGCAGCAACGCCGCCAACACCATCAACCTCACGGCGAATGCCGGCCACGTCGTCGTCTCCGGTCTCGCCGAGCAGGTCATCGTCCAGGACACCGAGACCATCGACGCCCTGGTCGTCCGCGGCTCCGGCGGCAACGACAAGATCAATGCCTCGCTCCTTCCCGCGCAAATGCAGCTGTCCCTGCTCGGCGATGCCGGGAACGACCTCATCATCGGCAGCCAGGGCAACGACGTCCTGTTCGGTGGCACCGGCAACGACGCGGTCGCGGGTGGTCAGGGCAACGACACGGCCTTCCTTGGCGATGGCAACGACGTCTTCGTGTGGAACCCGGGCGACGGCAACGACGTGATCCAGGGCGAGAACGGCGTCGATACGCTGCGTTTCTTCGGCTCGGGCGTTGCCGAGAACATTCAGGTCTCCACCGACGGGCTCGGGGGCGCGCAGGTCACCCGTGATGTCGGCGCCGTCACCGTGGACGTGCAAAGCGTTGAGCACGTCGAGCTGCATCCTCTGGCCGGCGCCGATACGGTGACGATCAACGACCTTACCGGCACCGGCGTCACCAACGTGACGGTCGATCTCGCGGCGGCGAAGAACGGCAAGACGGCAGACGCAAGTGTCGACACCGTCATCGTCAATGCGACGGCCAACGACGACAACATGAAGGTGTTCTCCGTCGGCGACAATGTGGTGACGACCGGACTCGCGGCAAGCGTCGTGGTCGATCACGCCGGCAATACCGATGTGCTGCAGCTGAGCGGCGGGCTCGGCAACGATACGATCAACGCGGCAGGCCTGGCAGCGGGCAAACTGTCGCTTCAGATCCTCGGCGGCGACGGCGACGACAAGATCATCGGCAGCGCCGGCGGCGACCTCGTCGTCGGCGGGCGGGGCAACGACCTTGCTTTCCTGGGTGCGGGCAACGATCGGTTCGTATGGAATCCCGGCGACGGCAACGACACGATCGAAGGCCAGGCCGGATTCGACACG
>Ga0335084_10005860_pt1 | contig 12189 bp, 7 predicted proteins | sample Lox_Sample_44_FD_206721 | JGI IMG/M metagenome (GOLD analysis project Ga0335084, IMG submission 206721) | Soil microbial communities from Loxahatchee National Wildlife Refuge, Florida, United States - Lox_Sample_4.4 | ecosystem: Environmental > Terrestrial > Soil > Wetlands | place: USA: Florida...
CGGAACGGGCGTCGGGTTTCGCTTCTCGTGGTCGCTGGGAGTCTCGTCGCGCGCCTGGCGGCGGCGAGCGAGCCGGTGGTCGTATCGACCAACCCGGTGCGACACACCTTCGCGCCGGCGGGGACGACGATCGCGATCACGTTCGACCAGGCGATCCTGCCGTCGTCGATCGACTCGGCGAGCGTACGGGTCTTCGGGCGCGCGACCGGGACGGCGGCCGGGTCGTTCGCGCTCTCGAACGCGAACAAGACCGTGACCTTCACCCCGACGCGGACCTTCTCGGCGGGCGAGACCGTGCTGGTGAACCTCTCGCACGACGTGCGCGCGGCCGACTCGACCCCGCTGCGCAGCGCGGGCTATGCCTTCGAGTTCATCGTGCGCTCGGCGGCCGTCGCGCGCGTCTACGAGCCCATCGACGTCATGTCGAACCGAACTGGCGGCAACGGCGGCCCGCACACGCAGATCTACGGCGCCGTGCAGACCGATCTCGACGGCGACGGCTGGATCGATCTCGCCACCGTCAACGAGACGAGCGCCGACCTGCGCGTCTTCATGAACCGAGGCGATGGCACGGGCCTCTACCAGCCGTTCCTCACGCCGGTGCCGATCGGCGTCGAGTCGAGCCCGAACGAGCCGGCCGACTTCGACAACGACGGCAAGACCGACATCGTCGTCTCCGCGACCGACAGCGGTGGGGTGTGGATCCTGCACGGGAACGGGGACGGCACCTTCGGCGGGTCGCAGAGTATCCTCACCGGTACCACGCCGCACGGCGTCGTCGTCCTCGACGTCGACGGCGACGGCGACCTCGACATCGTGGACGCCGTCGAGGGCGACAGCCAGCTCGCGCTGCTCCTCAACGACGGCAGCGGGACCTTCGGGTCGCCGAGCTATTTCGACCCGGGCTGCAGCGGTCCGTGGGGCCTCGCCTCCGCCGACATGAACAACGACGGCATCATCGATCTGGTGGCGGGCTGCGTGATCGACGAGCGCGCCGCCGTTCTGCTCGGCAACGGCGACGGCACGTTCACGGGCATGCCATCGCAGGACGCGGCCGGACCACCATGGCAGGTCGCGGTGGGCGACGTCGACGGTGACGGGAACGTCGACGCGGCGCTCGGCAACGCAGCCCCGGCGAGCAACGGCGCGCTGCTCCATGGGAACGGCGACGGGACGATGGCGCTGCCGGTGACGGTGCCGATGCCCGGGCACGTACCGGCGAGCGACCTCGGCGACCTCGATGGCGACGGCGATCTCGACTGGGTGCTGTCGAGTTACGGTGCCGGGCTGTGGCGCATCTACGTCAACGACGGATCGGGGACCTTCACGTTCGACCAGGACATCCCCGCGGTCTCGAACCCCTCGTGCGCGGTGCTGCTCGACTTCGACAACGACGGCGACATCGACCTGGCGCTCTCCGACGAGATCGCCGACGTCGTGCTGCTGCTGCGGAGCACGAACGGCCCGAACCCGCTCTGCCCATCGGCACCCGCCGCGTGCCGGACCACCGTCCTTCCCCGCAAGTCGTCGTTCACCCTGAAGGACAAGTCGCCGGACACGCGCGACCAGCTCGTGTGGAAGTGGGCCGGGCAGGCGACGCCCAAGGCCGACTTCGGGTCGCCGGCCACGACCGACGATTACGCCCTGTGCATCTACGACGCCGCGGAGCTGGTCGCGAGCGCCACCGCAGGCGCCGGCGCGTCGTGGACCGACAAGCCGACCAGCCTCGTCTACAAGAACACGGCGCTCACGCCCGACGGCACCCAGAAAGTCCTGCTGAAGGAGGGGCTGGTCGACGGCAAGGCGAAGATCGCGTTCAAGGGCAAGGGCGTGCCCCTGCTCATGCCGGCGCCGATGTCCTTCACGGGTCCGATCGCCGTGCGCCTGCACCGCAGCGGCGGCGCGACCTGCTGGGGCGCAGATTTCAGCCCGCCGTTCTTGAAGCAGGACACAGCCAGCTTGTCGGACAAGTCGGACTGATTGCACCTCCGCGAAAGTGATTGACAGGGTGGGGGGACCAGTTGCAGGGTGTTCGCGGTGGTCCAGCCAGGCGCCGTCGATCCCCTCGAGGCCCTCAAATGGGTGGTGGACGCCGCCCACAGCCTCGCGCGCGATCTGCAAGGCGACGAGCTGCTGGCGCGGCTGGTGAAGGTCTTCGAGAAGATGCCCCCCGACGATCGGCCCATCGTCGTTGGCGCACTCGAGCGTGAAGTCCAGATCCGGACGCTGTCGCAGGACGTGGCGGAGACACTCACACAGGTCGAGCTGCGCCCGAACCCGAACGCACGCATCTACCTCCGCGTCATCGACCAGGAGAACGCCAACAACGAGGTCGAGACGATGGCCATGATGCGCGCCGTCCACAGCGTGCAACGCGGGATCGACGCGCTCGATCCGACCTGGAGCACGATGATGGCGACGACGCTCCGGGAAATGGATCCGACGGCACGCGAGCGGATCGACGACTTCAACCGCGCCATGCGTGTTCTCCTGGACGAAGCCGCCAGCAGCGCGCCGCCGGCCCGCGAGGCCGCCCCGCCGAGCGAGGTGACCCGGACGCCGGACGACGCCGCGCGCGTGCGAAAGTAGCCGGCGCGGCTACCAGCGCAGGTTGCCGAGGCCGGAGAGCGAGGCGTCGAGGCAGGCGACCAGTCGCTCGCAGAGCGGCCCGGTCTCGTCGGCGCGGCCGGCGAGACACGCGGCCTCGACGCCGCCCGTGAGCTCCGCCAGCGACGTGAGCCCGACGTTGGCCGCGATGCCCCCGAGTGCGTGGGCCGCGGCGCGCATCGCCGGCAGATCGCGCCCGGCGCACGCGGCGGCGAGACGCTCGCGATGGGGTCGGGCGTGTCCCGGCAGGTCGGCGATCAGCTGGCGCACCTTGTCGGCGCCGATCGAGTCGGCGAGCAGACGCAGGTACGCCTCGTCGATCGTCGCGTCGCCGCGCTCGGTCGATGCAGGTGGCGGCGCCGGCGCGGGTGGCACCGGGCGACCGGACGGCGCATGGCGCGCCAGCACACTCGCGAGCAGGATCGGGTCGATGGGTTTGGGCAGCGCGCCGTCCATGCCGGCCGCCTGCGCGCTGTCGGCCTCGCTTCGCATCGCGCTCGCGCTGAGCGCGAGGATCGGGACCCGTCCCTTGTCGCCCGGCAGCCGGCGGATCGCGCGCGTGGCTTCGATGCCGTCCATGCGCGGCATGTGCACGTCCATCAACACGACGTCGTAGGTCTGCGCGCGCACGGCGTCGACGGCCGCCGCGCCGTCGCCGACCACGTCGACCACGTGACCGCGCCGGCCGAGCAGGCCTCGCGCCACCTGCTGGTTCACGAGGTTGTCCTCGGCGAGCAGGATGCGCAGCGGCGGCACCGGGACCTCGGCGCGCGCGCTCGCCGCGACCACGGGGCCCTCGGCTGGCGGGAAAGGGACCTCGATCCAGAACGTGCTGCCGCGTCCGGGTGTACTGTCGACGTCGATCGTGCCGCCCATGGCTTCCGCGATTCGCTTCGAGATGGCGAGCCCGAGGCCCGTGCCGCCGAAGCGCCGCGTGATCGAGCGGTCCGCCTGCGCGAACTCCTGGAACAGGGTCGACCGCGCCTCGGGGTCGATGCCGATCCCCGTATCGGTGACGGCGATCCGCAGGCGATGGCGCCCGGCGGCCTCGCCGAGCGCGGTCACCTCGATGCGGACCCATCCCGCCTCGGTGAACTTGATGGCGTTGCCGACCAGGTTGAAGAGGATCTGCCGCAGGCGTCCGGGGTCGCCGCGCAGCGCGCGCGGAACGCCGGACGCGAGCGTCGACGTGAGCGAGAGTCCCTTCTGGCGCGCCCGCGATCCGAGCAGCGTGGTGACGTTCTCGACCACGGCGCCGGGGTCGAAGTCCGTCTCCTCGAGCTCGAGCTTCCCGGCCTCCATCTTCGAGAAGTCGAGGATGTCGTTCAGGATGGCGAGGAGGGCCTCGCCGGAGTCGCGGATGATCTCCACCTGATGGCGCTGGGTCGCATCGAGCGGCGTGTCGAGCAGCAGGTGGATCATGCCGAGCACGCCGTTCATCGGCGTGCGGATCTCGTGGCTCATGACGGCGAGGAAATCGGACTTGGCGCGCGTCGCTGCGTCCGCCCGTTCCCATTCGGCGCGCAGCCGCGCCGCGACGTCGTTGAAGGACTGCACCACGCGGCGCAGCTCGTCGCGGCTCTCGACCACGACCGGCCCCGTGAACTCGCCGGAGAGCATGCGTTTGGAGACGCCGTCGAGCGCGTCCACCGCGCGCGTGAGCGCGAAGTAGAAGCCGAGCCAGAGGTAGACGACGACGAACACCGTCGTCACGATCAGCATGAGGAGCATGGTGCGGTGGCGGACGAGGCGCTCGATGCGGGCGGCGAGCAGGCGATCGAGCGCCGCGGCGTCGGCCACCGCCTGGTCGCTCACGCTGTCGAGCGTCCGCGTGACGACGTCGAGCGCGTGGGCGGGGTCGATCCGCGACGGTCGCGCGGTCATGCCCATCCCCGCCTGGTCGACGAGGGCCGCCAGCGCGATGACGGCGCCGCCCGTGACGGTCAGGCGTGGCTCGAGCTCGCCCTCGAGCGACGGGCTCTGCCCGAACGCGACGCGAAGCCCGCGCTCGATGGCCGTCATGTTCGCGCGGACGAGGCCCAGGCGGGCGAGGATCGCGCCGCGGCGCTCCTCGTCGCCCGCCTCGCCCTCCCGCACCGCCAGCACACCCGTGCCGACCGTCCCGACGTGCTCGAGCAGCGCCGGCAGGCGCGTCACGACCGCTTCCATGAGGTAGTACGTGTCGAGATCGGGGTCGAGGATCAGGTTCGAGCTGTCGCCGACCTGCGAGAGGAGCGCGCGGATCGCCGCCACGGCCGGCTTCGTCGACGGGTCGCGATCGACGAGCATTCGGGTGACCTGCGATTGCACCGACGACCACGCCTCGCCCGTATCGAGACGGTCGCCGAGACGCGCATCGACGTCGGCGACGTTGCGCGCCGCGGTCGCCACCTGCGCGCGACTCTCGTCGACCAGCGCGGGGGGCGCCGGCTGGACGATCCGCGCGTCGAACAGCTCGATCTGCGCGAGCAGGCGCGTCAACGGGACGACGTACTCGACCCCGGCGCGTTCCTTGCGCGCGAATGCGATCCGCTGATGGAGCTCCGCGAGCCAGAGATACATCATCAGCGCGATCGGCACCGCGAACACGAGCGAGACGAGGGCGAATTTGCGCGGATAGCTCAGGCGGTTCATGAGGGCGACCGCAGGGCCGAGCCAGCGCATGCGCCCAATCATCGGCGCGCCACCCCGTCGCGCACAACCCCCCCTTGCGTTGGCGCTCGGCCTCTGGGCATGCACCCTCTCGATGGGGTGGCAGGATGCCTAGACAGCTCGACGTCTGCGTCGTCGACGACAGCCCGGTGCAGGCGGACATCGTGCGCGCGCTGCTCGAGCGGGCGGGCCACAAGGTCACCGTCTACCCCGCGAGCCGCGACGCCCTGCGCGAAATCCCGGCCCGGGCGCCGGACTGCGTTCTCACCGACCTCATGATGCCCGAGGTGGACGGCTACGAGCTCTGCCGCCGCCTACGCGAGGTGCCCCAGCTCGCCACGACCAAGATCGTGATGATGTCGACCAAGGCCTACCCGTTCGAGCGCAAGCGGGCGTTCGACCTCGGCGCCAACGGATACTTCGTGAAACCGCTTCATCCCTCGACCTTCGCGCACGAGCTCGAGCGGATCGTCACCGACGCGCTCACGATGACGTTCTGGGGCGTGCGCGGCACGCTGCCGGTCTCGCGGCCCGACGCGCGGCGCTACGGCGGCAACACCGGCTGCGTCGGCCTGGAGTTCGCCGACGGCCACCTCTTCGTGTTCGACGCCGGCACCGGCATCAAGGCGCTCTCGGATGCCCTCATCGCCGCGAAGCGCAGCCGGATCGAAGGGACGATCTTCATCACGCATCCCCACTGGGACCACATCAATGCGCTGCCGTTCTTCGTGCCCTTCTACGTGCCGGGGCACAAGTTCGAGATCTGCGGCTGCAAGCACGGCGACGTCGGCGTGCGCGAGCTGCTGTCTGCGCAGATGGACGGCGTCTACTTCCCGGTGACGGTCCGCGAGTTCTGCGCGAGCCTCACGTACCGCGACCTCGCCGAGGGCACGTTCGAGATCGCGGGCGTGCGGGTCTCGACCATGCTCCTCAGCCACCCCGGCAACTGTCTCGGCTATCGGGTCGACCACGGCGGCAAGTCGTTCTGCTACGTGACCGACAACGAGATCTACCCGCCGCAATCGGAGTTCTACTCGCCCGAGTACGTCGAGCACCTCGCCGACTTCACGCGCGGCGCCGACGTGCTCATCACCGATTGCACGTATTCCGACGAGGAGTATCCGCGCAAGCTCGGCTGGGGCCACTCGTCGGTGAGCCAGGTGGTCGACCTCGCGGCACGCGCGTGTCCCAAGAAGCTCTATCTCATCCACCACGATCCGGATCAGAGCGACGCCGCGGTCGACGCGAAGCTCGCTGCGGCGCGCAGCATGCTGGCGGCGCGCGGCACGCCGACCGAGGTCGTCGCGCCGGAGGAAGGGGCCTCGTTCGACATCTAGGAGGCCGAGCCAAGACTCCGTCTTGGCTCGGGGGAGGACGCGAGAATGTCGCGTCGGTGGTACGCGCGACCGGCATGCCGCGGCCGGCGAAGCCGGCGCGGCATCCGAGGTACGCGCGACGTTCCAGGACGCCGGCGCTGGACCAGGGCGCCGGTCATCGTCGTTGCACCACGACCGCCGGCGTTCGGCCGGTGTGGTGGCCGTCGCCCCCCATGCGTTCCTCGGGTGCCGCGCCGGCTTCGCCGGCCGCGGCATGCCGGTCGTGCGTGCCACGCACGCGACATTCTCGCGTCCCCCCCGAGCCAAGACGTAGTCTTGGCTCGGTCCTAGCTGCGCGGGCGGAAGAGACCGAACGCGCTCGTGTAGCCGTGCAGGAAGGTCGTGCCCTGGACCGGGCCGATCTCGCCGTTGCAGAAGAAGCCGCCGAGCGGCACCTCGCCCAGGTGGCGCCGGACCGCGTCGGTGTCGTGATCGGGCCGACCGTAGAGGTGCGCGCCGCGGCCCAGACACGAGAAGAGGAGCGAGCCGGCGGGCTTGCCGCGGTAGCGCCCGAGCATGGCGTCGAGGTCCTCGGCCGAGGTGCGGGCGTCGCGCAGGTGGAACTGCACGACCATGCCGGGCCGCAGGAGCGCGCCGACGGCCACGGCACCCGTCTTGCCGTCGAGGCCGAGCACGTTGCGGATGAGGAAGTCCCCCTGGTGATACTCCTGCTGCTCGCGCATGACGATCCCGAGGAAGAGCGAGCTGCGGAAGAGCTCGCGATCGCGCGGCGTCGCCCGCCGATGCAGATCCGCGAGCACCGCGGCCGGGCTGCGGCCGTCGATCTCCTGGAGCAGGTTGCGCTCGCAGCGCGTGACGAACATGGGCTCGCCGATCTGCCGGCAGCCCTGTGCGACGATCGTGTCGATGACCACGTCGCCCGCGAGCACCACGCCGACGAGCCCGTCGCGATGCACGGCCCCGTCGAGGAAGAGCGCGTTCTCCCCCGGATGCCGGGCACCGCTCGCGACACCGCCGATGACCGTGCTGCCGGGATAGGCGCGGTCGAGCGCGTGCACGAACGATTCCGCGTCGAACGAGAACGGCTCGGGACAGATCACGAACTGCGCCGGACCGTCGGGGGCGACGCGCGGCGGCTCGGGCTCGCTCGTGTGGAACGGCGTGAGGCGCACGCCTGGCAGCACCGCCGCCGTCAGCGAGAACCCCGGCGCCTCCTCCACCTCGTGCCCGCCGCCGATGACGCCGCCGGCCGAGCAGCCGAGTAGCGTGCGGCACTCGAGCCCGGCGCGGACCAGCTCCGGCACGGCGTCGTAGCTCGCCTCGTGGTGCGGCGACACGAACACGACGGCGAAATCCGGCGCGACGTCGCCGAGCTCGCGACGCACTCGGGCCGTCGCCTCCGCCACGGCGTCGGCGAGCAGCGGCGCCGTCGACACGGCGGAGCTCCACTTCATGTGGGATCTCCTATCACGACTCCGCCCGCTGGGCGCCAGTGCGAAGACGCATCCACTGATAGCGGGGATGCAGCGGACGGAGAGCAGCCGCGCGCGAGAAGGCGGCGCGCGCGATGCCGACGTCGCCGCGCGCGAGCCGCAGCTCGCCGATCCGGAAGTGGTGACGGGCGAGCCGGGTCTCGACGCGACGCGATCCGACCTCTCGCACGGCTTCCGGCACGCGGGCCGCGAGCTGCTCCAGGATGTAGGCCAGATCCTCGCGCACCTCGAGGCGATCGCGCGTCGTATTGGCGTCGTGCCAGCGGTAGTGGAAGACGGGCCGGTCGACGTAACCCGCGCGACAATGTGCCAGCAGGCGGTAGCCGTACTCGAGGTCGGGCTGCGTACGCAGCCGGGTGTCGAAGTCGCCCACCGCGGCGAACACGCGCCGCGGGACGAGCGCCGTCTGGAAGTACACCGGAAAGCCGTCGAAGAGATCGGCGAAGCCGAGGGGACGCGCGGCGCAACGTGCCCCCAGCTCGCGCGGCACGAGGTGCGCATCGGGCTCGCCCAGACGCGTGCCGTCGGCGAACACCGCGTCGACCTCCGGATGCGCGCGCAGGTACGCCCGCAGGAGGGCCAGGCGATCGGGGAGCGCCACGTCGTCGGCGTCGTGGAAGGCGACCCACTCGCCGATCGCGTGGGCCAGGCCCAGATTGCGTGCCGCCGCCATGCCGGCGTGGGCACCTCGCACCGTGCGCAGCCGGTCGCCGTACGCCGCGAGGATCGCCGGGGTGTCGTCGGTCGACCCGTCGTCGACCACCACGATCTCCCGGTCGGGGTCGGTCTGGGCGAAGACGCTCTCGAGGCTCGCCCGCAGGTAGCGACCGCAGTTGTAGGTCGGAATGATGACCGAGACGGCCGGCATGCGACCGCGCCGACACTAGGGGGTGGGCGGGGGAGCGTCAACGATTGCGTCAGGGTGCCCGCCACGGGCAAGAGGGAGTGGATGGGAAGGCCCGTCGTCGTACCCGGGTGGTTGCTCCTGTCGCTGGTGGTCGTGATCGCGGCGAACCTCGTCGCGGGCGCCGCGACCGCCGTGACCGTGAACCTGATGCACGGCGTGACGCCCTTCGCGATCGCCGTGCGCGAGCACGACGCCGCGCTGCTGCCCCTGTGGCGATGCTTCGCCTACCCGGCGCTCACGGCGGTCACCCTGATCTACCTGTGGCCCCTCATCGCCTACTTCCGTTGCGGGAGGTCGGTCGAGCCGTCGGTCGCCGTGAAGCGCCGCGCCGTCAACGGCCCGTTCGTGATGGCGAGCGTCGGCTTCTCGGGGTGGGTGTCGAGCGTCGTCGTCTTCCCGCTGATCACGATCGCCCACTTCGGGCGCTGGACGCCGGAGCTGATGTCGCAGCACGTGCTGTCGCCGCTCGTGAACGGGTTTCTCGCCGCGACCACGTCGTACCTGGTGGTCGACTGGGTCTTCCGCACGCGCGTCGTGTCGCACGTCTTCGCCGACGGCCGGGCGAGCGCGGGCGCCACGGCGACGCTCGGCGTCGGCGCGCGCCTGGGGGTCTTCCTGGTCGCGGTCGCGTTCGTGCCCTTGTTCACGATGCTGGGGCTCATCCGGGCCGCGGCGGCGCGGCTCGACGCGGGATGGGACATCGGGAAGGTCGTCCCGGAGCTCGTACAGTCGAGCGAGAGCACGTTCCTCCTGTACGTGGCGCTGGGCCTCGTGCTGACCGCGGTCCTCGCGCGCACCTTCACCCGGCCGCTCGCCGAAGTGACGGGAGCGCTGCGTCGCGTGCGTGCGGGTACGCTCGATCAACCGGTCCGGGTCACGTCGGCCGACGAGATCGGCATCCTCGAGGAGAGCGTCAACGCGATGGCAGCGACGCTCCGCGAGCGCGAGCGCATCCTGCAGACGTTCGGACGGGTGGTCGAGCCCGTGGTGCGCGACCGGCTCCTCGCGGGCGACCTCCGCGGCGAGGGCGAGGTCCGTACGGCGTCGATCCTGTTCTGCGACCTGCGTGACTTCACGACCTTCGCCGAGCGCACCGCGCCGCGCGAGCTGGTGCGCACGCTGAACGAGTTCTTCACGACCATGACGACCTGGGCGCGCGAGTGCGACGGCTTCGTCAACAAGTTCATCGGCGACGGCCTCCTGGTCGTGTTCGGGCTCCTCGACGACGCGCCGGGGCGCGGCCCGTCGGACGGTGCCGCGGCCGCGGTGCGTTGTGCGCTCGGCATGCGCGAGCGGCTGGCGCGCCTGAACGAGGATCGGATCGGCCTCGGCCAGATGCCGCTCGGCATGAAGGTCGGCGTCCACACGGGGCCGGTCGTCGCCGGCACGATCGGCGCCGCAGACCGCCACGAGTACACCGTCATCGGCGACACCGTGAACGTCGCCGCGCGCCTGGAGGAGCTCTGCCGGGAGCACGGCTGCGAGGTCATCGTGTCGGCGGCGTCGTGGGAGCTGGCGCGCAGCGGCGGCGCGTGGCTCCCCGAGGCGCACGCCGACGCGATCGTGCCGCGCGGACGCGGCGAATCCGTCAGCGTCTATCGGATCGGCTGATTCCGACCCGAGATTTCAAAAGTCGAGCTTCGGCTCGCGGCCCAGGAGCTTGCAGTGCAGGTAGGCCTGGGCGGAGTCCTCGACGATCTCGGCGCGGTTGTAGGCTTCGAGGAGCGTCGGACCGGACGCTGCGAGCCCGTGGTTCGCGAGCAGCACGATGCGCGTGTCGGGGGCGCGCTTGTAGACGTCGACGACGAGGTCGCGGAGCTTCTCCGAGCCGGCGTCGGCGTAGGGGACGATCCGGATCTCCTTCAGGTGCGCGCGCGCCTGGCCGGTCATGTGCGGCGGCGTGATGCCGCAGATCCCGAAGGCCATGGTCGCCGTCGAGTGCGTGTGCACCACGCCGTTCACGTCCGGGCAGGTGGCGAACACGCCCGCGTGCCAGCGGAACTCCTTCGACGGCTTGAAGTCGAAGTTGTCGAGCTGCTTCCCTGCGAGGTCCATCAAGACGACGTTGTCCGGCTCGGTATCCCGGAAGGTGACGCCGGTCGCCGTGCACAAGTAGCGATCGGTTCCCGGCACCCGGATCGAGATGTTCCCCCCGGATCCGGCCGTGAGCCACCGCTCGCTCGCCCGGTGGCAGATGTCTGCCAGCTCCTTGCGGAGGTCCTGCAGCGCGCTCCCCATGCCCACCACGACTATCGACGCCCGCCGCGTTTCTCAAACGCCGGCAGACGTCAGTCCCCGGCCGGCTCTTCGTGCCCGCGGCACTTCACGACCGGCAACCGCGGATAGCGGACGTAGCCGGGATCGGTGTCCGCGCGCAGGCAGCGCCAGAATCTGCTGCCGCGCGCCGTGGTGTGGAGGCGGGCATGGCGGCAGATCGAGCACAGGCCGACGTCGGGATCGAGATCACCCGTTCGATCGTCGGAGGTCCGCGTACGCGACGAGCGCGGCGAGGGCCGAGACGGCACGATGCCCGCTCGGATAGCACAGACGTCCCCCGGCGCGAACGGCCGTCGGACCGGGGTTGCCCTCGCCGTAGTAGCGGTCGGCGACGGCGAGCTCGGTCGCGACCAGCACGGGCTTTCCGTAACGCTCCGACGCCTCGCGCGCCGCCTCCGCGTAGCGGCGGTCCTGTCGCTCGTGGAACTCGACGATGCGCTCGAGGCCGTGGTCCGGAAAGAACGGGCCGGTGCGGAGCACGTGGGCCTGGTTCGCCTGCACGCCGAGGCCGAGGAAGACGACCGCATCGACGTCCGCGTGCGCCACCGCGAGATCGAGCACGGTCGGGATCGTTTCGCGCGTCTCGCCGCCCGCGAGGTCGATCGGGTTCTGCCGGCTCCATCGCGACGGCACGAGCGGGTCGATCGCGGCGCGGAGGTCGTCGGGCAGCGGGACGAGATCGAGCCCGGATGCCGCGATCGCGTCCGCCGTGAGCACGCCCCATCCTCCGACCGTCGTCAGCACCAGCACGCGACGGCCGTGCGGCGCGGGCTGGGTCGCGAACGTCGCTGCCCACTCGAACGCCTCCTCGACCGCCCGGGCGCGCAGCGCGCCCGTCTGCCGGCAGATGCCGTCGAAGACGCGATCGTCGCTCGCCAACGCGCCGGTGTGGCTCGCGGCCGCGCGCTGACCCGAG